>Ga0208874_1000044_pt1 | contig 45083 bp, 90 predicted proteins | sample CryBogCBH10Oct08_FD_184604 | JGI IMG/M metagenome (GOLD analysis project Ga0208874, IMG submission 184604) | Freshwater microbial communities from Crystal Bog, Wisconsin, USA - CBH10Oct08 (SPAdes) (version 2) | ecosystem: Environmental > Aquatic > Freshwater > Lake | place: Crystal Bog... | reverse complement strand
AACTGGACTAGTATCCCAAGTGACGAATCTTGACCCTGCCGGCTTTATTACAAGGGAAAATGGTAGCGATATGAGGGACGCTACGACTTACAAATTCAATATGTCTCGCTAGTGTAACGGCAGCATTACAGTCTCCAAAACTGTCGGTGGGAGTTCAAATCTCTCGCGGGACGCCAACAATAAATAATGTACAGGAGTACATTATGGCAATGACACAACAACAAAAACAAGATATCAAAGAATATCTTACAGAAAACTTAACCTTCGTAAATTGCATTACAAGCGATCCATACGGTAACAACCCAGATCAGATTGACTTGATTATTATGTTAGAAGGTGAAGAGTTAACACGAACAACATTATACCCAGTGTTGGGTAGTTAATCACCTAATGACTTAAGAGTATTCATAATCATACTAAGATTATCTGAATCCTTTATTGACAGTCTAGCAAGCAAGCCTAAAAGAACTCCCTGTTCATACAACAGTTGTTCACCTTTAGTCTCGTACTTTCTACCGATTTTATCTAGTCGGTTTTTGATACGTTGTGCTAGTTCTTGTTCAGTCATGTAGTATTTATAGATTTTAGGATAGTAACAGCAACCATTTATACATTTGACTTTTAATCAAAACCGTAAAAATTCTATCCTGTTTAATATGCCCCTGTAGTTTAGTGGTAAAACTCTCAGCTTATACCTGAGCATATGGCGCCAGATTAGCGCATGTCGTAGGTTCGAATCCTACCGGGGGTACCAGCTTTATTAAAAACTCATAAATTGTATAAATACAATATAAGGATTTATGAGTTAAATGAACTATCAAAGAATTTATAACGTGTTGATTGTACGTGGGCAGCAACGAGAATATACAGGCTATACCGAGTTGCACCACATCGTTCCTAGATGCTTGGGTGGCACAGATGAATCGCCTAACTTAGTTAGATTGACCCCAGAGGAACACTATTTGGCTCATCAGTTGTTAGTAAAGATTTACCCTGAAAATTCTAAGTTAATCTATGCCGCTGTTATGATGTGTCCGAACAGACCGTCTAATAAGTTATATGGATGGTTGAAAAGGCGCTTGAGTATTACCCAATCTCAAAAACTGTTGAACGGTGGCTCACCTACACAGGATCTAAGATGGGTTTCAAATGAAAAAGAAACTATCTTAGTCAGTAAAATAGAAGCAGAAGAAAAGATTTCGACTGGTTCTTATATTGCCGGTAAGATAGCTAAAAGATTAGAGTGTGGTCATTTAGTTTCACACCGATGCATATCATGTGACAATTTGAAACGAAAGTCATACGATAAGAAAAAAGAAGATGCAAGTGAATTGGCACATCAATTGTTCGAGGAGTTTAAAACTTCCGGTTGCAAATCAGTGTGCGAGTTTGCAAAGATTAAGAAAACATCACAGCCTAGGCTTTCTATTTTATGGAAAAAGTATGTGGTTGAGTATACAGCTAATAGACAGCACGGCAAAAGTTTTCTGAAAGCATAAAGCGACCGTAGCTCAGAGGAAGAGCAGGAAACTCATAATTTCTTGGTCGGGATGTCGCAATTCCCCGGTCGCACCATTAATCAAGTGAACGAATGAATGAAAGTGCTGACTGTTGGTCAGTAAAGAATTTCATGTTGACCGTCTGTGTATAAATATCATAGACTAAAATGTAACACTGGTCAACAGCAACCATAGACAAATGGATTTGATATCCGTCATTTGTGATTGCAGAATAAGTGTGCATGAGATTATTTATGCGGGATTAGTTTAATGGTAAAACGAGATCCTTCCAAGTTCAAGTCAGCGGTTCGATTCCGCTATCCCGCTCCAATGTTAGTTTTATGGTCAGGTGGCAGAGCGTTTATGCGCTGGATTGCAAACCCGGTATAGGTAGGTTAAACTCCTACCCTGACCTCCAGAGTAGTGCGTCTGTGATGTAATTGGTAGCCATGCGAGTCTTAGAAGCTCGTGCCGCAAGGCGTGTCAGTTCGAGTCTGACCAGACGCACCAAATGTACTCCAAGAGAGACTTAAACTCTCCTGGAGCACCAATAAAAATGCGCGGGTGGTGGAAGGGTCTACACATCAGACTTAAAATCTGACGGCGAAAGCCTTGCGGGTTCGAATCCCGCCTCGCGCACCAATCATAAATACTGTTATGCAATTAAAAATCTTTATCAACGATAAACTTTACAAGACCGTAACAGTAGAAGACAAAAATTATAATCCAAGCATGTTTTGGCCACAAATCAAAGCAGACCGCGATTCAGGATTATTGAATCAATATAATATACAGGAATCTATGAAGTTAGAATTCCGTGTAGTCAATTAATATTGCCCTACTGGACAAATTGGCAAAGTCACTTCTCTCAAAAGGAAGAGTTCTCCCTGTTCGAGTCAGGGGTAGGGTACCAGTTTTAGGATATCAACAGCAATTTTAAATTCCAAGCAGAATGTCATAGGTTCGAACCCTATCTTCCTTCGTACGGAGGATGTAGCTCAGTCGGTAGAGCGTCCGCCAATAAAAGATGGTATCCTGTTATGTACTCTTATTAGATTCATGTACTTTAGTCTAATAAGGAAGGAGAGTGTACATGCTCTCTGAGAGTTTTGACCATTAGGTTCTTTTCAGCAAATTTTAAATCTTTCTGAAAAAAAGAGGGTCCGGGTTCGAATCCCGGCGGTGAGTTGGTCTTCACTGTGGTGTAATGGTAGCACGTAAAAAGAGAACCTGTTTAACCATAATAGTAGTAAGTAATTTACGTCGGTGTTATACTTACTCTAAATATTACGCGGGATAGAGTAACGGTAATTCAGGAGTCTCATAAGCTCCAGATCCTGGTTCGATTCCGGGTCCCGCATCCAATATCGGTGATTAGCGCAGTCTGGCTAGCGCATCTGGTTTGGGACCAGAGGGTCGGGAGTTCGAATCTCTCATCACCGACCAAAAACTTTAACAGGAAAAACATGACAACACAAGTAAGAGCAAGACATATTTTAGTTCCCACGCTTAATGAAGCAATGGACTTACATACAAAAGTAAAGAGTGGCGAAGACTTTGGTTCACTAGCAAAACAATTTTCAAAGTGTCCAAGTGGACAGAATGGTGGTGACTTGGGTCTATTCGGTCGCGGTCAAATGGTTAAGCCATTTGAAGATGCAGCTTTTGGTCTTGATGTTGGTGGCTTGAGCACACCAGTTCAAACTCAGTTTGGCTATCACTTAGTTCAAAGGACACAATAATGACTTGCAGAGGTTATGATCCCAAAGCTGTAAAAATCAGCAAAGAAGTTAAACGTGCCGCAGCACAAATCCATGATGCACATATTCGTGGTCAGTTTATTCGTGACTTTGTAAAGATTGCACAAGACAACATGCGTACTGGTCGTAAGGATAAGTAACATGAGTAAAGGTAGTAGACCACGTCCATTCAGTATTAGCCAAGATGAATTGGCGGATAGATATGATACTATCTTTGGTGTTAAGCCAAAGAAAGAACCTTACATACCTCCTCCTCTGCCAGACATGACAGAAGATAAATCAAAGGTTGAATGGGTCTCTGATACAACTAATAAGGAACAACAATGACACCAAGCGTAGAACAAATGAAAAAGGGTACTTGCGGCTGTGGTCGTAGTCCAAGTGGTAATTGCTGCGGATGGCATAGCTTGACAGAAGAACAATTTCAAGCTAAACTAGCAGAATATATTGCCGAAAAAGAAGGTGAATAAATAAAAAGTTAATGCCTCGGTAGTTTAATGGTAGAACGCCATCCTTACACGGTGGATACGGGAGTTCAATTCTCCAACGAGGTACCAAAAAATTTGCGGGTATGATGTAAAGGTAACCTGAAACCTTGCCAAGGTTTATTTGCGAGTTCGATTCTCGCTACCCGCTCCATAGTTTAACAACAACTGAAAGTAAACATGATCCAAGAAAGTAGAGTTCGTTACACAAGCCAATCAGCAGTAGATATGGTTGGCAATCGTTATGACTTAATCATCATCGCCGCCGCAAGGGTGCGTGAGTTACAAAAAGGTCATCAACCTAAAACACGAACACCTAACGGAAAGTTTGTAACAGCACTAACTGAAATTGAACAAGGTTTAGTTGGTCGTGAATACTTGAAGAAAGTACGAAACAGTAATCAGTAAAAATTTGGGGGGTGTAGCTCATCTGGGAGAGCGGCTGGTTTGCAACCAGTAGGTAGCGGGTTCGATCCCTGTCACCTCCACCAAGATATGGAAGCGTGGTCGAGTGGCCTATGGCGTCGGTCTTGAAAACCGAAGTGTAGAAATGCACCGTGAGTTCGAATCTCACCGCTTCCGCCAACAAAGGAGTTACTATGTCAAATAAAGAAACAATTGAAAAAGCATACAGTAACTTCAACAAAGAAGTACCTGGATACTTCAACTGGGATTGGATCCCATCAAAGCGTACATTTACGTATTGCTATCTAAAGTTGGTTCGCTACTTGAGCCGTTAAACAACTCTAAGAATCCATAATCATAGTTATCAAGTATCAATAACATTTCATCACTAAGTTTGATGGTATGTTTGAACAACTCTTTATCTTTGTATCTGGATTCAAGTTGTTTTTCAATGAATGACATAATGATGTTGTCACTGTTAGGATTTTTGATTTTCAATTTCTTCTTAACAGTTTCAATGTTGCCTATATAAACCTCACACATCATCAAATCGGCATGAGCACGGTTTTTAAGATTGTTGGTTTCCTGTGTCATTGCTGCAATCAAATTGCCTTCATTGCAATTGAATGTTGGCATGATAGCAAAGAATATATTGGCTAGTTTAGATATAGCCTCTGTGTGAATGTCATTAACTACTCCTGTCGTTTTATCCAAATCATATTGTTTACGGCGTTCAGGATCACTTAATACTTCATACGCAAACTTTATGCGCTTGAATTTTTCAACATCCCCTCCTAGGTCAGGATGGTGTATCATTGAAAGTTTTCTATATTGTTGTTTGATATCATCAAATGAACAATATGTTGGTAGTTCTAATTCTTCGTATAAAGTCATGTTGTATTTATAGAGAGTTGCCTGAGTGGACAAAAGGCGCATCTTGGAAAGGTGATGGTTGCATTGCGACACAAGGGTTCGAATCCCTTACTCTCTGCCAGATTTACCCAAAATGTATTGACGGTAAACACAATATAAACTATAATTGTGTCTTTAATGATTCAGATAAACATTTACAGGAGTTAATCATGTAAATTTTGAAAGTGTTTTAGGTTAGGTACAGCAATTCATATTTTATGAACTGATGGTGTCTATGGTAGTTGTTGGAGTCTACGGACGTTGAAGTTAACTATTGAAATAGCACTACCAAAACAAGAGTGATGGCCTTGTAAAAAGCAGTCAACAACTAACCTGTTATTTGCTTTGGATGGATACAGCAAGTAAAAAATAAAGCTAAAGTTCGTATCCGAAAGGTAGGCGAAATAGGCTAGTAGAATACTAGATAGTCTCCCGTAGAATATGGGATATGCAGTCTAACAGTGAATGTGTTAGCTAAGGTCATGGGATATCGACGGGTGACCCTAAAAATAAATTACGTCCCGACCATCCAGTTTTAATTTTAGGATACTAACAGCAATTTTTATACTTTTCATAATAGTAAAAAAATGTATCCTGCTTCATAATCACACAGAAAGGAAAACCTATGAAGTTCGTAGAAGCGATTAAGAATCAAGAAGCCCGTACTGAAAACGGTATGAAGGCTCGTGTATCAACAGCAAATGCTTGCGTTGATTTGTTTTACAACATTGGCGCAAGTCGTGGTAAGGACATTGTTCCTGCTTTCACTGCGGCTTACGTAGAGAATTCCGATCTGGCGTTGCGTATTGCTCAATGGGCACGTGACGTTCGTGGTGGCTCTGGTGAACGTGAATTGTTCCGTTCAGTATTGCGTCACCTAGAAAAGACTAGTCCAGAAGACGCATTGCGTTTGATGGCTAAGGTCCCTGAAATTGGTCGTTGGGACGACTTGTTCGTTTTCACTGATCCAAAACTAAAGTGGGAAGCATACAACATGTTGGGTAATGCCCTTCGTGAAGGTAATGGTCTTGCTGCAAAGTGGACTCCACGTAAGGGTAAGGTAGCTGCTGAAATCCGTCAATTCTTCGGAATGACACCTAAGCAATATCGTAAGAGCCTTGTTGGTATGACCAATGTTGTTGAAACACAAATGTGTGCCAACGACTGGGATAATATCAACTACTCACATGTTCCTTCAGTTGCTCACGCACGATACAAGAAGGCATTCGGTCGTCATGGTCAAACATACGCTGAATATGTTTCTAAGTTGGTGAAGGGTGAAGCTGGTGTTAAGATTAACGCAAGTGCAATCTTCCCATACGATGTGTTGAAGGGCCGTATTGGTCGTTACAACACTATGAGTAAGCAAGAATTGGATGTTGTGGAAGCACAATGGAACGCATTGCCTAACTACATCGGTAACAGTAATGTTCTACCAATGGTAGACTCTAGTGGTTCAATGACATGTGCTGCTGGTGGTCATAGTTCTAAGTCAGGTCTAACCTGCTTGGAAGTTGCTATCAGCTTGGGCTTGTACTTTGCAGACAAGAACACTGGTAAGTTTAAGGATACATTCTTGACTTTCAGTAATCGTCCAAAGTTGGTTAACCTAACTGGTAACATCAACGACAAGATCAACCAAATGAACACAGGTGAAGTTGCTAACACCAATCTTCATGCTGCATTTGATTTGATTTTGAAGACAGCATTGGATAACAATGTTCCTCAAGCAGAAATGCCAGAAACATTGGTTATTTTCAGTGACATGCAATTTGACCAAGGTGTCGCACACGATGACAGTGCAATTGAAATGATTGAACGCAAGTACAAGGAAGCAGGTTACACTATTCCTCAAGTTGTGTTCTGGAACTTGAATGCGTCATACGGTAACACACCAGTTAAGTTCAACAAGACTGGCGTTGCTTTGGTCTCTGGTTTCAGCCCTGCTGTAGCCGGTGGTATCATGGGCGGCAACATGGATGACTTCACACCAGAAGCAATCATGTTGAAGACAGTTATGAAGCCTCGTTACGACTTGGCTTAACAAACCCCCGCGTTAACTTAGCGTAATAGAGTTAGGATATAGTTGAGGTCCTTATCATACAACTGGGTACTTAAGAACTTGACCCTTACGCCCCGATATTGGGAAACGGAAACAATCTTAGGAGCTGAACGCTAACAGCTTTCCAGATAAATACAATACGTGGACGGAGTAACAGCCCGGTTCTATGACTCTTGTGGTGAGAGGTGATAGAACACTTTTGTAAGTGTATAACGCATCCAGCCGATAAGACTGGCTCTGTTGATGAAAGAGTTGTATGCTTTCAAAAGTACCCTAGACGAACATCGCATATATTATAGGGCCTGATAAGCCCACCGTTCTTTACATTATATTAATACTACTATAGTTAATATCTTAAGCAGAGCCACTAGGGTACTACTTTCTGCTTACTTGACACAAATCCCCAAATCACTTATAATAACTGTATTGAAACAAACAAGCCCCTGTAGCCGAATTGGTATAGGCACTAGTTTGAGAGACTAGGTTCTGCAGGTTCGAGTCCTGTCATGGGCACCAAGTAAAGGAGCAAATATGATGATAGTCGCAAAAATGAATGGACGCATTGTTGAAGTGATCCGTGTTGCTGACACCGTGGGCTTCTCTACTGAACGAGGTTGGGTCATGGTTTGCATGGACTTTGAACAAGCCAACAGAAAAAAACAACAATTCAAATGGGTACCTGCTTCAACACGATTTGAATGGGTGCGTGAGTTTAACTTTGGAGCATAACATGCCTTGGATTCAAAATGTCTCATTGAGCGATATTACAAAAGGGTTTCATATCAACCCAGGTGAAAATGCCATGCTCATTCAAATCGTTGACCCATTAATGGAGTTCCCAGAACCCTTATACAAGTTCAAGCATGTTGCACAATTTGAATTCTTGGATCTTGAAGAAGATGACTTGCCAAGTGCTGAGGAATTCAAAATCACTGACGACCAGGCAAAGAGTTTGTGCTTGTTGTTACAGCAGGCAAAGGCTAATCACATGAATGTAATTGTTCATTGTGTCGCAGGTGTATGTCGTAGTGGTGCAGTTTGTGAAGTTGGTGTAATGATGGGCTTTGATGACACCGAAATGTTTCGTAGTCCTAACTTACTGGTTAAGCATAAAATGATGAAGTACTTGGGAATGGCTTATGACGAAAACGAACCTCACACAATTAATGGAATCGAACTTGAATTCGGACTTATCATCCCTAAGCGTAGTAAGGAACAACTTGGTGACTCTTAATAGTATGCGTAACAAGCGTTGGCAAATCGTAAGTGATGACCATGTGTGGTTCTATCCTCCTGATGTATCATTGAGTACAGTAGAGTTGGTTAGTGTTGCGTACCAAAATACACCTTATGAAAGTTGTATCTTCTTTGCTAACGGTGAGAGTGAAGTTGTAAGACGATACAAAACACAAGAGGAAGCATTAGTTGGTCATATTGAATTGGAAGAAAAGTATAAATTGAAAAGGATTAGTAGAAGTGAGTTTAAAATTTAAAGTCATATATGGTGACATAACAGAAACTTTTGAAACACTTGATTTGGCTATGAACTATGCCAAGACATTAGACAAGTTTGTAACTATCAGTGGTGCAAGTTTTGAAGTAGTAGGTCGTTTTGGTGTTGACAGTGTTATTGATGGTAAGTGCCCAGATGGTGTTGCTTATGATTGGAACAAAGCAAGTCGCATTGGACGAGTAAAGAAGGAACGAGTATAAAAGTATTACTTGACAAATAATCATTTTGGTCATATAATACTTGTATTGAATGAAAGAAAAAATAAAATGACAAAATGGATCACCTCAGATTTACATTTCGGCCACGCCAATATTATGAAGTTCTGCCCTGTAACACGTGCAGGCTACACTGATGTAGATGACATGCGAGAAAAAATGATTAGTGAATGGAACGCAAGTGTGCAGCCGGAAGATGAAACGTTCATCTTGGGTGACTTTGCATTCTTGCCAGCAAAAGACGCAGTACAAATCTTGCGCCGTTTGAACGGTACCAAAATACTGATTGAAGGCAACCATGACCGTAAGTTGTTGAACGACCCTGCATTCCGTGCAGAGTTTAAGGAAGTACATCAGTACTTGCGCTACAACCATGATGGTCAGATTGTGATTATGTGTCACTATCCCTTTCACTATGAATGGGACCAAGCACACCGAGGTTCAGTGCATTTCTTTGGTCATGTTCATGGCAAAGTGACTGGATTGGAAAAGTATCGTGCCCGCGATGTGGGTATGGATGCTACTGGTCGAGTGGTAGTGCGTTTGGATGAAATGATTAAGGACGCATTGAAGGGCGAAATGCCCCAACATCACTGATCCTTTAGTTTACAGTTATCCCCGTGCCATCTGTTATAGTTCACAGTGACCATTGATTTGGCACAGTGAGGGCAGGTCAATCGGGGATAATCTTTTCTGGATTCACGTAATCGTTGTTTGGTTTCTTCACTGCGTTTAGAACCCAAATGCTGTTGTCTAGTCTTCTCAATAGATTCCGGAGAGTGTTTTCTTCCCTTATGGGATAAACTCATTTTAGCCTTGGTATCTTCGGAGATTATTTGAAGTGCCCTTTTTTCACGAATCTTTTGCTTAGTCTCTTCGGATCGTTTAGTACCTAGCAATAAGTGAGACCTCGCTATATTAGCTTCAACTTTGAATTTTTCAAAGACTTTTGAATTGAATCTGATTCCATTCATTACTTTAATTTTCATTGCGGTAATTGCGTATAGCATTTTCTTTCGGTACTTTGGATTGACACACTTGATTAATAGTAAATGGGCAATGTAATGTTGCCTAGGCGTTAGTTTTACTAGGATTGTATTCTTCCAAATTGACTTGGGCACAATATGATGCTTCTCATAATAAGAACTTTCTTTCTTTGGACCCGTCACTAATTTCTCATACCAGATTAGGTATTTGTTGTTGATGAAGAAATCCGGATACTGTTCATATAAAGTTGACATAAATTACCTTTTGTGCTATAATAGTATTTATCAAAAAGTTCAAAATTTAACCGATTACGGAGTGGGATAAATGGCAAAGTGTTATCAATTGATTGGAGTGCCGGCAGCAGGCAAGAGTACTTGGATCAAGTTGCAAGACTGGGCTAAGGATTGTGTTGTTGTAAGTACTGACGAATTTGTAGAAGACTATGCGAAAGAAGTTGGCTCTACATATTCAGAAGTGTTTGATGACTATATGCCAACTGCTGTAAAGTTGATGGCTGATAAAGTTATTTGGGCTCGTGAACAAGGTAAGGACATTATCTGGGACCAAACATCTACTACTGTTGGCTCACGCCGAAAGAAGTTTAACATGTTGCCAAACTACGAACACATTGCTGTCGTATTCAAGACACCTGAAATGAGTGTATTGAAAGAACGTTTAGCATCACGTCCAGGTAAGAACATTCCATCACACGTGATGGTTCAAATGATTAAAGGTTTTGTTGAGCCTACACTAGATGAAGGCTTTAAGGAAATATTGTATGCGTAAGGAAGACTTAAAGAAGTTTGTTGAAGACAACCCAAAACTAGTTTCAATGCGTAGTGCCGGCGACGGTATCTTTGTGTTGAAGTACAAGCGTACTGTATTCTACGACAACTTGTGGAATGACTACTTAGAAGAATGCCGCGGCACAATCGTTGATGCAGACTTCAACGTGGTGTCCCGTCCATTTACCAAAATCTACAACTACGGTATTGAAGCCAAGGCTCCTGTGTTGTCCGACGCAACTGTGGTAACTAGTTATCGTAAGGTAAATGGTTTTATGGTAGCGGTGACTGTGCATAACGGTGAACTATTAGTGTCAACTACTGGTTCTACTGAAAACGACTATGTTAACTATGCTAAGGAAATGATGGCAACACATTGTCCTTTGACTGACTGGTTGTTTGCATTAGGTACAAGTGACTGCAAAGACATGACTTTCATGTTTGAATGTGTACATCCGTCAGACCCACATATCATACCTGAAAAGGCTGGTATGTATCTGTTAGGTTATCGTGAAAAGACATGGGAATCTAAAGTTGGTCATAACTACGATGTAATGCGTGACCTGGCTGCTGACTTAAAGTGTTTCTTACCTGAACGCATCCATATCACTATGCTTGAGTTGAAGGAAAAAGCAAAGAAAGTTAAGCACGAAGGTTTTGTATTTTATACTGGTGAAGGTGTAAGTGCTAAAATCAAGAGTCCATACTACTTGACTTCAAAGTGGGTTGCACGTAATCCTCGTACAGATAAACTTGTTGATATGAACAACGATATCAAAAAGAATATTGATGAGGAATACTATCCACTCGTTGACGCAATACGCGCCAACATTGTTGAATATACTCAAATGGACGAGCAAGCTCGTTTATCCTGGGTGCGAGACTTTGTAGGTGCTGTATGATTGATGAAAGCTATTTGCCAGTCAGTGAACAAAGTCTAGTCTACCGTCTGCGTAAACGGGCGGAGATTAGACGAAACAACCAAGATAGAAAAAGTGTGCAAGAAGGCAAACCCGACCGCATCAGTGATTTGCTTGAAGAAGCGGCAATAGAGATTGAAAGGTTGGAACAAACAATCGCTGGCTTAGTTGCATCACAATTAGATAAACATTGATAGACCCTTCGGGGTCTATTTTTTTGGCTGTAGATTTTGAAGCAATGTGTTAAGTTCATTCAGTTGTTCAGTAAACCCACGTACTTCACGTTGCCTTACTAACGTCACGGATTTATACCAAGGACTATCATTCCTATCCAATAACCATCTCCAACATGTTTTATATCTATCAGTTAAGATAAAACAAGGAACACCCAATCCACCTGTAAGATGTGCAAGTCCTGTGTCAATAGCAACAACTGCATCTAAATTAGAAACTAAACCAGCAGTATCCGACCAATCATTAATATGTTGAAAGTAACTATCTACGTTAAGTTCAATAAGTTTGTCGGCTTCCTCTTGTGACATACCTGCTTGCAAGTTAATCCATTCAAATTGAGGATTGTTTTCTATTACGTTAACCAGTTCTTCAAATGGATATTGCTTAGTTCTTCCACTCCAACAAAAACCAATTCTTATTTTATTTGACTCACCTAATGTTTTCTTCCAAAAGTTAATTAATTTTTTACTTGGCTTCAAATACTTTTCACACTTAGGCATGTTGTCGTATGTCATACGAATAACTCTTGGTATACTTAGTATCGGAGTCCAGAAGTCATGTTCTGGTATAGGATCTTTGTTTGAAACAACAATTGCATTTTTAAATGAACTAGTAAACAACTCAACTAAATTAATTTCAGTTTGATGTATAACAGTTGCACCTAAACTTTCCAAGTGCTTGGTGAATCTTGCAAACTGTAAGTTATCACCATCACCTTCTTCACATAATACTAGCAATCTTTTGCCTGTTAAGTCTTGTCCTTCCCACCTAGGTTGTTTGTAGTCGTCTAGTACATGTTCATGTCCTTTAAACTTCCATCTTGTTTCAAACATATCCCATGCATTAGGTAAGTCATTAGCAAGCAAGTGTGCGATTGCTAAATTAAAAGCATAATCTTTGTGATCTGGTTCTAAGTCTACTGCCGTTTGCATGAAGCCATATCCTTGTTCAGGATATCCCATTTCACGCAATATATTTCCATAGTTATTGTATGCTAGTGCAAGTTTTGGAAAATTAATAAAAGCCTCTGCATAACAACGCAATGCATTTGGATAATCCAAATCATAGTACCGTTCTTTCGCAATTTTATCAAGTTCTTCTAGTGTCATCTGGATATTTATTTCTTGTAAAGATAAGCCAAATATATCGCAATTCGCAACACTTCCTGCTATAATAAATATCTAATGCGTAAAATACTTATATTATTGATGCTACTACCAACACTTGCTTTTGCTAGTGCCAAAACAGTAGTATACAATGTAACAAACAACGAGATTCTGCAAGGTTCACTAGAATCTGAAGAAGTGTCTATTGCTAGTATTAGCAAACTTATGACAGTGTACACCGTCATGACTGCAGGACAAGACTTGGATGAGAAACTTGTGGTAACCAGCAAGCGTACAAGCAACACACACTTGAGCAAGGGTATGGTTGTAACTCGCCGTGACTTATTAAATCTTGCATTGATTGCTAGTGATAACATTGCCGCAATTACATTGGGTGAGAACTACCCAGGTGGAAAGCAATATTTTGTCTATACAATGAATCAACATGCAAATGAATTAGGATTAACACATACTCGTTTTGTTGAACCGACTGGATTAAGTCCAATGAACTATTCAACGACCGGTGACATTGTTAAACTAAGTCAAGCAGTAAGTCAATTTGACATTGTAAAAAATGCTGCACAACAACATGCAGTAGCTGCCGAGATTGTTAAGGGTAAAAAACATACTAAAGTCAAGGGTAATCCAACTATCAAATACTTTGGACATGATGGCATCGTTACAATCAAAACAGGATTTACACATGCTGCTGGATTTTGTGTAACAATGCTTGTATCAGCACATGACCAACTATATTCTATAACAATGTTGGGTGCTAAATCAAAGAAAGAACGACAACAGTTTGTTGAAAAAAGTCTAAAAATTATCAACGCATAATATACGACTTTATTGCAACCTGGCATAAATACATTTTTAATGTAGCGAGCCATGTTAACTTTTATCACTTCACCATCCCACCAACTTATAGAATATATCAAAGACGACCCTGTGCGTCCTGAGATATCAGCAGATTTCCGTGTTAGCGAGGGCAGACTTGTTGCTGCATTAGCACAAGACGAAAAACCAAGAGCAATTGTTTGTATCAGCTTTCACGACTTTGTTCCATCTAATGTAGATGAACTAGGCAAAGTAACTGAACAACCAACTACCGCAGTGTTTTACACTATATGGAGTTACAGTCCCGGAGCAGGTCGTGACTTATTAATGCAAGCAGTTCCTGCACTGAAACAACAATATCCTTCAGTTGAGCGTTTTGTAACACTAAGCCCTAAGACTGAAACAGCAAAGCGTTTTCATTTAAAGAACGGTGCTATTGTTTTTAGAGAAAACATAGATACTGTGAACTATGAGTACATGCGCTAAATAGTCTGTGTATATCAGATTTTTCTATCAAAACAATCAGAGAAGCTATAAACACGAGGTAATCATTGCCTCGTTTGCCAATTTGGTTTCTAATTTAATTGATCTACCCGCAGAGATAGAGGTATGCCTTTATCCATTAGAAAAAAATGTCTATGGTGGAATAGATGTTAACCGAGTCAATAGGATTGTAATGAGCACACATTTAATGTATGAGGATATTCCACGAATTCTTACACATGAGTTAATACATGTGAGTCAAAAACATACAGGACTATTAACCATAGATCAACGTGGCATGTGTCGCTGGAAGGGTATACCCTACACCGACAAATCTCCCGAAGACATGACCTACGAAGAATACAGCAATTTACCTTGGGAAGTTGATGTACAAAATCGTGAGGTTAAACTATTGTCAGAAGCGTTGCGTTTATACAACAGTAAGATTTGACATTTTTATCGTTGTCCGTTATACTGTAATCTCACTAGAAGGAGAACTGTATGGCAGAAGTCAAACTTAACAAAGCATTGTGTAAAGTAGTACTTACTGAGTATGATCGGTTCAGTGGTAGCAAGCATTGGGATACTAAGTATTTTGACAACGAAGACGAAGCCCGCAAATGGGCCATAGACTACAACACTAAACACAACAACCTAGATTATGTACCCGAGTGGTATGTGAGAGCAGACTACGAAGGTAGAGTCTAAAGTATTACAATCAAAATTTGACAATAAATGGTTTTGGTTGTATAATACATACATGAACTCAAGAAAACGCCGCACTGATCGTAACCAAGTGATTTACTTTATCCAAGATACAGTAACACTTGAGTACTACATTGGTTTGACTGCTGTTTGCTTTGCAGGCAACTTGCGTAAAACACTGAATCGCCGGATGCAGAAACATCTCCAGAGAGCCCTCGCAGAAAACAAAAACTGGGGCCTGAGTGTCGCATTGCGTGAACGTGGTGCCGAGCGTTTCGTGTTCGGTGTCATTGAAGTTGTGCGTGGCAAGCGTCCTGCTCATGCCCGTGAGACACTATTGATTAACACATTGCAACCAGCATTGAACACATTCGGAGTAAAGTAATGACTAATGTTACTATCACATATTTTGGCAAAGAGTACGAATACCCTTTGCTCACTGCCGAGGACATAGGAGAGGATAGAATTGTTCGCCTGTTCAAGTATGAATTCAGTGAGCAAGGCTATGAACAATGTTACAACGAAACTAAGCGTTTTCATTTTGTTACTACACTTGAAGAACTGGCAAAATTGAAGGAATTAAAATGAACGAACGAATTCGAGAACTTGCCGAACAGGCTTCCAATGAATACCTGTCGGAAATGGAACCTGTAACAGATACATTGTCAACCGCAAAGCGTAATGAACTTGCTCAAAAAGCAAAACAAGCAGGGATTGGTATCATTCCGCATGGCTTTAGTGAAAAGTTCGCCGAGTTGATTGTGCGAGACTGCCTAGATGTTATTAAAGGTGAATTATTCGATGAGAGTAATGATTCAGATCCATATGAGAATGGTTATCAACACGCCGTGCTCAGAATACAACAACGCATAGAAGGTAATTTTGGAGTCAAAGAATGATGAAACATTGCTACATTCGTTTAGATGAAGACCTTCATGTACTCTACAATGAACGATTCATTGAAGTCACGCTGTGTGAAAATGCAGGCGAATTGATGTGCCATTTGTCGGGCACCAATAACTGGGAACTGAGTTATACTGGGATAGATGCTGAGGATAAATTCAACGCATTGTTGGGTATCGCAGGAGAAGTATCTTTTACTACTATCCTTCAGTTGGGTTTTATGCAATACGGTTGACAGTAAATCATTTTGGTTGTATAATATACACATACAGACAGCAAAACAGGAACAAATCATGCAGTACACCGTAGTCAGACATCACTCCCAAAAGCAGTTTGAAATTGAAGTCAATCAAAAATTACAAGAAGGTTGGCAGCTACAAGGCGGTGTAAGCATTGCAACCAATGCACATACCAGCAACCTCTATTTTGCTCAAGCATTTGTGAAGGAAGCACAATGAATATCTACACCGTCCGAGACAACTTGAAGAACACCATCGCCGGCAAGGAAAAGATGCTGAAGGACATGAAGTTCCAACGAGCATTTGGTGATGGTAGTTGGCAAGGAGACATGGCCAAGCAAGCGGCCTACTTTGCAACCCAAGAGTTTCTTGAAATCAACATTGACGAACTCCGGCGTATCTTGCAGGATGTAGAAGCATGTTGCGAACAGGCCAATCTGGACAGTTGGACTCGTAATCCGGACCGTTCAGGTGGACAGTTCACCGAGGAAGAAATGCGTTCAGGAAGCGAATGGCGATGAAGGCAATGGTTACGCTAATTGAGCGTGATGTTAAAAACAACATCGTGTACATTGAAGACTTGTCAAACATTACCGGCAGTATCAGTGTCACAAACGATGCTGAAAAAGTTGTGACTTGGTTTCGTGAACTCTACGGCAACAGTATTAGAATTGTCTACAAGGACACAAACCAAGAGTGGTGGGAAATCGTGTGGACTATAGAGCGCCACAGAGATACACCATCAGTATTTTTCAAACAATGGCATGGACTTGCATGGGATATTTTGAAACGATAAGGAACAATATGAAACTTTCACCAATGACACAATACAAATCAATTTTTTATTTTGTGACACTGTTTCTTGCAGTGCCATTATTAATCACATTGATTCTTGCTATCTTTAACCCATTCTGGTTTCGTGATAGCTTTTTACGATGGAATGAACGATTCGCAGGTAAACTTGCACAGTGGCGAGATAACCTGCGTATTGTAAAATACTACGACAACAAGGCACATTTATTTGACATGATTAGGAATTCACAATGACAGAAGATAATAAACCAAAAATTACATTCGCACCCGGATGTTTTGATAACTTTGATGGCACACAGGAAGAACTTGATGAGTTATTGACTGAAATTAAACGCATGTTTGAGAGTGGTGAATACAAAGAAAAAATGATTCCAGTTGATGAATTGGATGATGAAGATTATCAAACACTACTTGACCACTTGCCGGTTGACACACCGAAGACACTACAATGACCTCATTGCATTTAGAGCACAAAGACATTTTGGGTCGTGATGTGAAAGAAGGTGACTATGTTGCTTTCACACATCACAATAGTTTGCAAGTGGGTAAGGTTACTAAGGTAACACCCAAGCAAGTTAGAGTAATACCCTTAAAATATCCTAACGACACGGGTTATCTAAAGTATACAACACAATGTTGTTTGGTGGGCGGCCCTGAATTAACTTGGCACATCTTAAAAAACACTTGACAATAAATCATTTTGGTTGTATAATATACACATGATGACAGAAGACGATATTAAAAAGCATAACCGAGAGTACAAACTCACCCAAATCAAGTTTTGGTTAGGTGGTGTTGCTCTCTGGATCTATGTTTTATTCTTTCAATAAGGACCCAAATGCTGAATATTTTGATTTGGAAAAGTCACGGTGACATTCGTGTTTATGATGTGTCTACTCCTGAAAAACTGAAAGCCCAAATTGAGGACGCTATTGCATGTGTTCAAGATTGGGGTTTAGATAAGACCATCGAGTTAGTGCAAAAACATTTGGAAAAGTTTCCTGATGATATTAAGGAACTGACCCGTGCGTTCAATACAATCAAGAATGCAGTTGACCCTGGCTCTCACGAAATGTTTGAAGATTTTTATATTGGCAAACTTGAATAAAACGGTTGACAATTAATCCAAACTCAGTTATAATATATCTTTAAGTCGAAAACACAGGAACACACACATGATTATCAATAGTGCCCCACAAAACGAAGCAATCGTATCCAATGTTGGTGAGATTGGTGAGTTTCGTATTCGCAACAGTGCTAAGGCATTCAACATCCTGAGTTCAGGTTTGTATGCAAACAAAGTTCGTGCAATCATCCGTGAACTTTCTTGCAATGCAGTTGACAGTCACACTGCCGCAGGTAAACAAAACACACCATTTGATGTTCACTTGCCTAACGCATTGGAACCTCATTTCAGTATCCGTGACTACGGTACAGGCTTGACACATGACCAAGTTACAAACATCTATACTACTTATTTTGAGTCAACTAAAACTAATTCAAATGACTACATCGGAGCATTGGGACTTGGCAGTAAGTCTCCGTTCTCGTATACTGATAACTTTACCGTTACCGCTATCAAAGACGGTTGCAAGGGTATTTACACTGCTTTTATCAACGAGCAAGGTGTACCCTCAATCGCATTGATGATGGAAGAACAAACTACAGAACCAAGTGGTGTCGAAGTTAAGTTCTCAGTAAACGACCGTTATGACTTTGAGAAGTTCCGTCAAGAGGCTCGCAATGTGTTTGAGTTTTTCAAACTGCGACCAGTAGTGTCTGGTAACAAGGACTTTACTTTCCGTGATACTGAATACATGGACAAAGACATTATTCCAGGTGTTCATTATCGTAAAGATTGTTCACACAGTTTGGCTTTGATGGGTAATATTGCTTATCCAATTCAAGTGCCTGATGCAGATACTTCATTGGGTAAATTGCGTACAATGTTGAGTTGTGGTTTGGTCATGGAGTTCAACATCGGTGAACTTGACTTCCAAGCAAGTCGTGAAGGTTTGAGTTATATCCCGCAAACGATTGAATCAATCAAAAACAAACTTGAACAATTGAATGTTCGTTTGGCTGAACACATTGCAGAAGAAGCCAACCAGATTGAAAACTTGTGGGAACGAGCATTCTATTTGCGTGAACGCATGAATGCACGATTATACAGTGCCGCGGTAGAAAAGTATATCACTGACACTAACTTTGACATGGTCAATGGTAACAGTTGGCACAATTCAAAGAAATTCAAGTTTACTGAAACTGAATTGCAAAAAGACTATAACATGGTTATTCGTAGTTTTACTAAATCAGTGTACCACGACCCTTGTGTAAACAACAAACCAAGTCGTGAATACAGTGACCAACGCAATACTAGTGGTCACTATGACACGTGGAGTGTATGGGAAATTCCTGTAACAGAAAATTTGCGTTTTGTTATCAACGATACTAAACTAGGTGTTACTGAACGAGCCAAGTATCATTATCGTAAGAACAAAGAAAAATTCAATATCACTGCCTTTGTGATCGAACCTTTCGACCGCACTAAGCCAGTTAAGACAACTGAATTCTTTACTGCAATCAAGAACCCACCAGAATCATACAAAGTTTTGGCTAGTTCATTGGATGAAAAAGAACGCAAAACTGGTTCATTGAGTACCAATGTTACTATCATGCATTTGGAACAACGTGGTAGTGGTGGTTACTATCGTCAAGATGAAGTTGTATGGCGTGATGCTGGTAAGGCAGCATCGTTTGACACTAGTAAAACACACTACTATATGCCATTGAGTGGTTTTCAGGCATTGGGTCAATTTACCGATCTGAAACTGCTTAATCGTTTGTTGTCAGAAAGTGAATTGTATAAAGGTGAAATCTACGGTGTTCGTAAAGGTGACATTGAATTTATTAAGACACAGAAAAACTGGGTAAATATTGAAACACATATTGTTCAATTGTTGAACAATGTGAGCCAAACTAATGTCTTGGGAATGGTCAAACAGGCTCTTGACTTAGAAGATATTTTGAAGTACAATGTGTCTAGTTTAGTAAATATTGACAGCCCTTACAGAAAAATTGTAGAAACTTTTATGGATGTGGCTCCAGTATCTCCTAAGAAACAAACAGCATTGGCTAGTTTGTGTAAGGCGTATGATGTGAAACAGACTGTAACAAGTCCACAATCACTGATTGACCAATACACAAAAGAAGTTGAGGCTGTCCACAAACGCTATCCATTGATTGACCATATCAGTGGTTATGGTGTAGAACGTTCGGCAATTGCCGAGTATATTAACTTGATTGACAAATCAAAAGGAATTTAAGATGAGCTATCCATTCATCATTCAAGGTAACAATGTTACCGTCGTGATCGGTAATACCCCTCACACAATTAGCAAAACACATGTTACCTATCAAAAGGTAGTTGATGCTATTAAAGCCCAAGACTGGGATACTGTTAAGGACATCATTGAGCCTAAACAAGTTGTATTGAACTATGGTAAAGGTAATATCTCTATCAAGGGTGAAACAATGTATTGGAAGGGCAAAGAGTTCCACAATGCAATTGCATCACGCATGATTGCCATGTTGCAAGATGGTTTCACTATTGAACCTCTCGTGTTGTTCATGGAAAACTTGATGACTAACCCAAGCAAACGAGCAGTCACCGAACTGTACGGTTTCTTGGAAAAGAACAACTTGCCAATCACACCAGATGGATGTTTCTTGGCTTACAAGAAAGTTCGTGCTAACTATTTTGATGTGCATAGTGGTACAATGGACAACAGTGTTGGTAATCTTGTTGAAATGGAACGCAACGAAGTTGACGACAATAAAGACAACACCTGTAGTACAGGCTTGCACTTCTGTGGTCAAAGCTACTTGAGTCACTTTGGTGGTGAACGAGTTGTGATTGTGAAAATCAATCCAGCAGATGTAGTGTCCATTCCAAGCGACTACAACGATGCAAAAGGTCGTGCATGTCGTTATCTAGTGATTGGTGAAGTTGGTATTAATCAAGAAGACACTACTAACGCCTTCACTCAATCAGTGCAAGACAATGCAACCAATAACATTGCGAAACCAGTTGCAAAATCTGTAGCAAAAACTACAGGTCCTAAAACAGGATTCAGCGACTTCTATCGTGGTTATGAAGATGGTTATTTTGGTCGTGCATATTGGGGAGATTCAAAAGACTATGATGAAGGTTACGACAAAGGTGTACTAGACAGCGAAGATGGTACTCCTCAACGCTACGTTTGTCAACCAAACGAACCAGCAAGTCAACCTACTCATACTACAGCATGGCCTTTCGCTACAGTGAATAAGCCAAAGTAATTTAGTACTACAAAAAGGGCACTTAGGTGCCCTTTTCCAAATAGAGAATTTTTATGCAATTAAACGATTATGAAATTATAGAAGCAACTAGTTTACGTGAGTTACAGGACATTGTGAACAATATGCTTAATCTGAATTACAAGCCAATAGGTGGTGTTACTGTAGTTCAAAATGGTGATTCAACTATTTTTATCCAAGTACTTTTCAGATAAAATTTACCCAAAAACTTGACAAAAAAGACACATGGTGTTATACTATGTATAAATAAGAGTAGCAGAGCGATAGACGCCGAGCACATTATACAAAGGATTTTTGTATGTCAAAAAAATATGATACCCTAGTCCTCATTGGACGCTTTCAACCATTTCACAATGCTCACTTAGAGATTATCAAACGAGCCACAGCACTATGTGACCAATTGGTAGTTGTCACTGGTTCAGCAAATCAACCTCGCACTTATAAAAACCCGTTCACTAGCGAGGAACGTGCTGTGATGATTCGCTATGCAACTATGGGACTCAGTATCCGTATTGCAATTGAAGCCAACCCAGATACCATTTACAATGACCAAGCATGGGCAGTTCGTGTTCAAGCACTTGTTGCAAGACATACAAACCCTGGTGATAAGATTGCAGTTATCGGTCACAAAAAAGATGAATCCAGTTTCTACTTGGACATGTTCCCTCAATGGGGTTTTGAGAATGTAGAACAAATTGAACCACTCAGTGCAGTAAACATCCGTGACTTGTATTTCAAACGTGATGTAAACATGAACTTTATCAAGGCGGTAGTTCCTCAAACTACTTTTGACTTCTTACAAAGTTTTAATACTCGCCCAGAGTACGAACAAATCATTCGTGAGCGTGAATTTGTTGCAAACTATAAAAAGCAATATGCAAGTTTGCCTTATCCCCCAATCTTTAGTACTGCCGATGCTGTGGTAATTTGTTCAGGTCATGTATTGATGATTAAACGCCGTGCAGAACCAGGCAAAGGCTTGTGGGCACTGCCAGGTGGTTATGTAAATGCAAACACTGACAAATCAGTAGAAGATGCTGCCATTCGTGAGTTGCGGGAGGAAACTATGATTAAAGTACCCGCACCCGTATTGCGTGGTAGTATCGTTCGCAGTAAAGTGTTTGATGCTATTGACCGTAGTCCTCGTGGTCGTATCATTACACACGCCTTCTACATTCAACTGACTGATGGTGAACTACCCAAAGTAAAAGGTAGTGACGATGCAGAGAAAGCACGATGGGTACCAATCGCAGAGGTCAAATCAGAGGAATGCTTTGAAGACCACTATGAAATTCTCCAACACTTCTTGGGAGCCTAACATGTCATTCAAGTGTAAAATCAGAGAGGAAGACATTACATATGGTACATGGGATCCAGATGAACTTGAAGCATGGGTGATTGCTGGTAAACTTATGAAAGAAGGTTATCGTAAGACTAGCAATGCATACTGTAGGGTGTCTAGAATTGATCGTGAAGATTGGCTTGATGTGTTGGCAAAAGAGCGTCATTGCAGTCGTGCAGACTTTTACAATGTTGACGGTTTTGGTATCGGTGACCAGCATCGTGACTACTATGTTCGTGTACATAGTAAGGATACACTAACAGTAAGTCCTAAAGTTTTGAAATTAATGAAGGGTTATTAAAATGTTGATTCACAAAAAAGGTAACTTACTTGACCTAGCAGAAGCGGGACAGTTTGACATTGTGGTACAAGGCTGTAATTGCTTTAACACAATGGGCGGTGGCATCGCACGAGAAATTCGTGAACGCTATTCCGAAGCTGCAATTGCAGACGATAGAACAGAAAAAGGCGACTATACCAAGCTCGGTAACTGGACCGAGTGCGAAGTAGGTGATGATAATCAATTTACGATCATCAACGCCTATACTCAATACAACATGAGTACAGGTGAAGATGTGTTTGAATACTCAGCCTTTGCATTGATTTTGCAAAAGTTGGAACATGCGTATGGAGACAAAAAGATTGGTCTCCCCTATATTGGAATGGGTCTTGCCGGCGGCAAGAAAGAAGTTATCATTCCAATGATTGAATACTTTGCTACTAGTGTAGCGAAAAAAGGTGGCAGTGTCACTTTGGTAGAATTCAGTTTGACATGATAATGGTGTTATGTTATACTGATAACAAGTCCTAGCGATAGACGCAAGGCAATTTAACTTTAAAGGAACTTTAAAATGAAACTCGCAAAAAACATCATCCTGAACACAGACAGTTATAAAGTCTCCATGTTCAAACAATATCCAGTAGGAACTACAGGTGTATATAGCTACATTGAATCCCGAGGCGGGCGATACGATAGAACAGTATTCTTCGGATTGCAGGCTTTTATCAAAGAATATTTACTCGACCCAATCACCCAGGCTGACATTGACATCGCTGATGAAATTCTTACCGCACACGGTGAGCCTTTCAACCGAGCAGGATGGCAGTACATTCTTGACAAGCACAATGGATACCTCCCAGTTGTTATTCGTGGGGTTCCAGAAGGAACAGTTGTACCGGTCAAAAATGTCTTGGCTACAATTGAGAACACTGACCCAGAATGCTTCTGGTTGACAACTTGGCTTGAAACAGCATTGCTTCGTGCAATTTGGTATCCAACTACAGTAGCATCACAAAGCTACACAATCAAACAAGTGATCCTTGATTACTTGGAACGCACAGGAGATACAAGTGGTATTGATTTTAAGTTACACGATTTTGGTGCTCGTGGCGTGTCTTCTTTTGAGAGCGCTGGGCTTGGTGGCGCGGGACACCTCATCAACTTCATGGGGACAGATACTATTACTGGAATTTTGTGTGCTATGCAGTATTATAATGCTGGTGTTTGCGGTTTCAGCATTCCTGCAATGGAGCACTCAACAGTAACTAGCTGGGGTCGTGAAAATGAAGTTGAAGCATATCGCAACATGTTAAACAACTATGCTAAGCCAGGAGCAATTCTTGCTTGCGTTAGTGACAGTTATGATGTGTACAACGCAGCCAGCAAATTGTGGGGTGAAGAATTGCGTCAACAAGTCATTGACAGTGGTGCGGTTGTTGTGATTCGTCCTGACAGTGGTGACCCTGTAACAATCAACAGAGATTTGATTCAGATATTGGATCAGAAATTTGGTAGTACAGTAAATACTAAAGGGTTCAAAGTATTGAACAATGTCCGACTCATTCAAGGAGATGGTGTAAATGAACTTACTATTCGCGGGATTCTTGGTGCTTTTATGGCTCTTGGGTATAGTGCTGATAATATCGCTTTTGGCATGGGCGGAGCGTTGTTGCAAGCGTTGGATCGTGACACACAAAAATTCGCAATGAAATGCTCAAGTGTCCAGATCAATGGTGAATGGATTGATGTTCAAAAAGATCCAGTTACTGACCCTGGCAAAAAGTCTAAAGCAGGTCGTGTACAACTTTGGACTAGCGGCGGAGAATACCAATCTAGTGTCGAACAACCAAAAGGTTGGACAGACAAGGGTATTGGTGGATGGACTAATGCACTTGAGGAAGTTTATCGTGATGGTAAACTGATTCGTGACATGACCTTTGACGAGGTTCGTGCAAACAGTCGCAAATAAAGTCATCTGACTTTAGGCAATCGCCCAGGCACGAAACTGTCTGGGCATTCCTTTACCTTCACTTCCTTGACACCATTATTGAACCATTTCTTTCCCAAGTTCCCTAATGAGTTACTTAACCGATGTGCAGGGGTGTGAACTTGACCTTTAGTTGACTCAGACATTTTTCTTCGGACCTGGTCGGTATAAACATTAATTCTAGATGCAATTACATTTAGTCTATGTTGCTCAGACTTTGGTTTACCCTTTAATGCTTCTGATATCTGTTTACCAAATCCAGCAGGTTTTGGCTTACGCATCTTTTGTTTTGTTTCTTCCGAACGCCTAGCACCGCTTGGACCTTCGCCCCCATCTGTTTTATTACGAAGTATTCCGGTGCTTGTGTCTTTGCGCCCATACCATTTAATAAGTCGTCTTTCTATTGCAAACGCACCGATTTCGGTTAGATTATCCTCAAGAATAACAATTCTATTTTTTTCTGGCGGCATTCCTATCTCACCTCGTAGTTTGTTCCAGGCTCTCTTACCTGAACCCTTACCTATGTAGTAAGGTGTGCCATCTTTTCTGAGATAGGCGTAAACGTAATAAATATTCATGCTGATTGCTCCTTGTAGCATTAGAGTAGTTGGGGAGTGGACGCCCGCGAACTACACTAATATTTATCACTTTACCCGAAATACCCAAAATTTGTTGACTAGAAAGAAAAACTACTGTATAATAGAATCTTTCATAAGCACAAAGGAACATTCAGGTGTCATACTTTTTAAAATCGGGCAATACTTTCCGTGTCACTAAAAAAGAAGCACTCAATTTGACTGAACACTTGCCCGGTGGCAATTACATTGTTCAGAAAGATGAAATGACTGGTCAATTGTACCTTGAACAAATTGACAACTTTACCTCAGTCGGTAAAGTGTATGGTGATTCTCTTAAGAACACCGATCGTATCGTTAACACATTCCTTGATCGCCCTAACACTACTGGTGTTATGTTGACTGGTGAAAAGGGTTCTGGTAAGACATTGCTTACCAAGAATGTTTGCATGAAACTTGCAACAATGGATATCCCAACAATCGTCATTAACGCACCTTGGTGTGGTGACAAGTTCAACAACTTCATTCAATCAATTGACCAGCCTTGCGCTATCTTGTTTGATGAATTTGAAAAGACTTATGACCGTGAACAACAAGAAATGATTTTGACATTGCTTGATGGTGTGTTCCCAACTAAGAAACTTTTCTTGTTGACTTGTAACGACAAATGGCGTGTTGACTCACACATGCGTAACCGCCCAGGTCGTATCTTCTACATGATGGACTTCAAAGGTTTGGATGCGAATTTCATTCGTGAATACTGTGAAGACAACTTGAACAACAAACAATACATTGAAAACATTGTTAATGTGGGTTCATTGTTCGCTGAATTCAACTTTGACATGTTGAAAGCATTGGTCGAAGAAATGAATCGTTACAACGAATCACCACAAGAAGCATTGGCAATGTTGAACGCTAAGCCTGAATTTGATTCTGGTACAGAGTACGAAATGACAATCGTACACAACGGTGTGGAAATCGACTCTCGCCGAGACAAGTTTGAAGGCAATCCTTTGCAACCAAAGGGTGTTGAGATTGGTTTCGATAGCAACCCAGAAGATGATGGAGCAGAGTATGTCTACAAGACATTCAATGCTAATGCATTGGTTAAGGTTGATGCTAACAAAGGCGAGTTTGTTTTCGAGGACAATGGTACACAATTGACATTGACTCGTATCAAAAAACAACAATACCGTTACTACGATGCGTTTTAATCAACGCTGATTCACAACTTTCATAAACTCTTAGGAACAAAAATGTTTTTAATTATCTTGGCAATTTTCTTGCTTGTCGTATCAACCATTGCAGGCAAACTCTTAGTTGAAAAAACTGCACTTGGATTTTCATTGGGTATGTTGATTGCAGTTATCTTGTTAGTGGTTGATTCACTGACAGTGGTACCGGCAGGTAACATGGGTGTACAAGTTACATTCGGTGATGTGAACTCAACTGCATTGGATGCGGGTGTTCACTTTGTTAATCCGTTGTCAAGTGTCCATAATGTCAACGTTCAGTTGCAACGTGGAACAATGGAAGGTGCGGCAGCGGGTACCAAAGACTTACAACAAGTTCACACTGATATCACAATCAACTATCACTTGAATAAAGAAAAGGTAGCTGCAATCTACAAGGATTATGGTGTTAATGTCACTGACAAAGTTCTAGTACCAGCATTGAATGAGGGTTTCAAAGGGGTAACTGGTCATTATACAAGTGAAGAATTGGTTACTAAGCGTGATGTTGTCAGTGCAGAAATTTTGGAGCATGTGCGTGAGAAGTTGGCTCAATATGATATCAGCACTGATGGTGTGAGTTTAGTCAACTTTGGATTTAGTCAAGACTACCAAAAGGCGATTGAACAAAAAGTCATTGCATTGCAAAACAAGCAAAAGGCTGAAATGGACTTGCAACGTATTCAAGTTGAAGCACAACAACGTATTGCACAAGCAGACGGCGAGGCGAAGGCGATTGCGATTCAAGCACAAGCGATTCAAAGCAATGGTGGCGCACAATATGTACAGTTGCAATGGATTGAAAAGTGGGATGGCAAAATGCCCAACACAGTTGTTAATGGTAACACTGGTGGCATGATGATGAGCGTAGGAAAATAACAAAAAGGGGCTACGGCCCCATAAGGATTTTTATGTACTCAAAACTTAGATTGTGGATGATTCAACATCAAGATCAAATCAGTTGGTTTATCATTGGTATGATGACAACTGATGGATTAAGCGAATTACTCAAAGAAGATTATACAGGAGCCATATTGTGTTTTGGTCTTGCGTATGTTAATTATCTTTTTACTGGTGTTAGACTGCGATGAGTGGATTAGGGATCATTCAAGAAGAACCAATGCAAGTTTGTGAATTGTGCGGGGTTATTGATGAAACTAGACCATACGGTCCTAACTATGAACAAATTTGTTTTGAGTGTGCAATGAAGGACGAGGAGACAACTCGTAAAAGAATGACAGCGTATATCTTTGGAGCAAGTGATGACAAAAACCGTACGTAAAGTTACCGCAGTATTTCAACCACAACAAATTAGTAAACTTTGGATGATCCGTGAACGCCGTCAAGGTAGTCCCTGGGCATTTAACACTAACTTTAAGTTGCGTAGTAATTATGTTCCGGCAGGATGGACTAAACATCAAAATCAATTTGCAAAACGATTTAGTCGTTTGCACTATTTGGCATGTCATTCACCCGAACCTATTGCTATTAAATGGCGCTCTGTGTATAATCAGTACATGAAGAAAAACTTTGGTGTCGGTGGTAAAGCAAGTACTAGGTACTTAAACAAATATAGTTGTCACAGTTGGTTATAAAATGAGTCCAAACAGAATTGTAGAATTAATTAAGCCCATGGTCATCATACTCATGTGTGTATTTTTGGTTGGGTTAATTTATGGTTGGATTACGGACAATGATTATGACGATGATTTTACAGTCACAATTACTTATGATTGTGATCGGGTTCTTGGCAATCAACGAGACTATCCGGTAGAAGTTTTACAAGAATGTTTGGAGTTACGTGATGAAATCAAAACACGAAATCATAACTGATATGTGTATGACCTATAGACATGACTATGGGCTACGCAAAACGAAAAGTGACCCGCCTTGGACAGCAGGCATGACAGAAGAAGATGCTGTAATGTTGTATAAAACAATGGAACAGATTTACAATAACGACATTGAGCCTATACTAGCACATTACAAAGATAAAAATGAATGATATATTGACTGGAATTTTTGATTGGATTAAAGATGACTACAAAACTAACAGAGTACGGTTTGTCATTGAGTTACTGGCTTGGGCTATCAGTATTGGTTGCAGTATCACTATGGCTTGCACAGTTCCTAATCCTCCTCTGTTTACCTTATATCCTATATGGATCAGTGGTTGTGCTATGTATGCTTGGGCTGCATGGACTCGTAAAAGTTTTGGGATGCTGGCAAACTACATCCTATTAGTGAGTATTGACAGTGTTGGTTTATTTCGTATGTTAACAGGAGCTTAAAATGGCAAAGAAAAAAGTGGAAGATAAAAACTGGCCTCACATTGATACAACAGAACCTGTTGTTGAAAAGAAGGCCAAGAAAACAAAGAAAACAGAATGGGTGATGGTTGAAACTGTCAGCACATTCCGTATGCGTTACATGGTTGAAGTACCTAAAGGTAAAAGCGATAAAGCAATTGAGCTAGTTCAAGACCATGACGCAAAAGAATTCAGTCAACAACATATTGGTGAATTGGTAACCAGTTCATGGGTATTAGATCATGGTCAAGCGATTGCTATGTGTGATGCTGATAATGACTATTGCCGTAGTTGGGATGACGATAAAAAGATTGAAGCCTTCTTCACACGAATTGGCGAGAAAGTAGATTTCTGATATGATACTTGAGATTGTTTGTGTTATCGTTGGCTTTTGGGTAGGCGTGGTTTGGTCACAGAACCAAGCATTCATTCGCAACCAAAAAACACTTGAACAAGTGGATGCCGATGTACGCAAAGAACTTGAGTACTATAAGAATCTTAGCGAAAGCCAAAAGATTGATGTGAAATTTTTGCGTGATAAAGTTGATAGGCTACAGCGTGAAGATAATCTCAAGCAAAAACGGTGACATACAGTTGCCATGGGAGCCAGGCTTACTTGAATGGCTCCAACAACAATACCCCTTCTCAAAATACCACATACTGGAAACATAATGATTAATTGGACAGACCCAAACAACTTAGTAAACATTGATGACCGTGTTGAACCTCAACTACATAAGTGGTTGAAGGATATCTTGTCAGTTACACAAGCAACAGTTACATTCACTAAGGTTGACGGTACCGAACGAGTTATGAAGTGTACATTGAAAGCAGACCAATTGCCTCCTGTCGTTATCAAAGAAGATGCAAAGCCTCGCAAAGAAACAACAAGCACAAAGGCATTGCGTGTTTTTGATGTTGAAAAACAAGAATGGCGTAGCTTCACCATCAAAAATGTAAAATCTATCCAATTGTAGTACTAAAGTAGTACTTGACAATAAATACGGGTTCATGTACAATACTCGTATGGATAAGAAATTTACAATCAAAATTGAAAAGCCCAAGTCTCGCAATCACTATATGTTGTTTTGCGAGAATACGCCATTCAAGCCAAAAGTTGTAAAGAGTAAAAAATCTTTCAAACGCAATTCCAAACATAAAGGAACTCAAAATGAGTATTAATCAAAAAGCATTACTTCAAACAGTTGCATTCATCAGTGGAGTCATTGGTTTCGCGGTGCTTGTCACTTACCTTTTGTCATTGATCGGTCCTGCTGCGGCTGGAATTTTTTCATGTATATTGTTGCTTGGAGTGTTTGCATACCTAGTATACGGTGTGGTCAAAGCCCGCTTAGAATATCAAGAATCCCTTGACAAACTGAACTCCATCAAATAAGGTTGACATTTAATAGTTTTGGGTGTATAATTCATATATTGATTCAAAGGAATGTATGAACTATACACTAATCGCAAGTAACGGTAAAGTATTCACTTTTTTTCTCAAGGCAGTTGCTGTAACTTTTCAACAGGCTTACGGTGGCGTGATTGTGACCAATGAAGTTTTGGTTGACACTAAATCCGAAATCATGTATAATTCTTCTATTGAACAACAAGGAGTTTGTAATGACTAATTTGACCGTTGCACAAATTAATTCTGCAATCATCAGCGGCAGCTTGACTAATGAAGACCTAAATTCAATTGGTGATGCTGTTCGTTTTGCCCGTTTGCAAATTGCTAACTTGAACAAGTTTACAATGCGAATCGGTTCGCAGGTTAAGTTTACACAGACCCGCTCCGGACAAGTTGTTTTTGCAACCGTTGAAAAAGTCAATCGCAAATATATCATTGTGCGTGAAAACGGAAAAGCACATGGTGTGTGGCGCGTTCCTGCTAACATGCTCACTTCCGCTTAATATGAAATACAAACTCAAACAACAACACTACGACATGCAACCAGATACATTCTGGTTTGATGCAGGTCCCTGTGTGCCACAACCCGGTCACGATGAATCAAGGTTAATCACTGAAATTGAGGGTGACACCACTGAAGGTTGTTTGCGTATTGTCCCTATCACTAAATTAGAAAAGGTTGAAGAATGAACAAAGATGTATTATGGTCTCTGTTTATGGGTTTCATTCTTGGGGTGATGGTTCTATCATGGGTAGCACAACATCCAAGTAGTACATTATCAATTGTAGATAATGCTATCCGAGAATGTGAAAAGTCACTACCACGTGACCAACACTGCAACATCATCGCTGTGCCAGTAGATAAGGATTAATCATGGAACTATGGGATTTGATGTACCTCTTGAATGTGTTTTGTGTCTGGTTTAGTTGGAATGCCGCAATGTACTGTTTTGAAGATGGTAGAAAGTTTTGGGGCTATTTCAACTTGGTTGCAAGTGCATCGAATGCGGCAATAGTTTTGGATCATATAGTATGAAATACGTACACATTGGCTGGTGCAAGGATGAAAAGACTAACACCGATAAAGTTTGGGGTGTGATTCTTTTAGCAGAAGATGTTCCTGTTAAGAGAATACCGGGTAAAGTAGCTTGGCCCTTCAGTGAAAACACATACGTTTCTTTCTGGGGACGCCGAGGTGCAAAATTACAAACAAAAATTTTTGATGCTGATCCATATGACGTTAATGAAATGTTTTTAAAGAAACAACGGGACGGTTATGAATCAGTAGAAGAATGGGAATTGGATGAAGTCTATCCAGAATTTCAAAAAGACTTAGAAAAAACTGCTATCTGGGCAATTCTTAAACTGTAAAGGAAAAATCATGGAAAAAGTATTTGTGGTCGTTGGTGCAATTGTTTTGGGAGTTGCAGGAATTTTGTTTCTTAGCTTCTTGCTAAGTTGGCCAATCTACATGTTGTGGAATGGTTGCTTGGTAGATGCTGTAACCGGTGTAAAGGAAATCACTTGGTTGCAAGGCTGGGGCATCAGTGCATTGTTCGGACTATTGTTCAAAAGTTCAACAGTCACTAAGTCTACAAATTAATACTCTAGTACTACTGTTGTATTTGTGCAACCTTTTACCCAAAGGTTGACAATAAATTGGTTTGGGCATATAATAGAGTCTTAATCAGTTGATACAAGGAGTTTGAAAATGGCTTATTTCAATCAAGACCGCAAACAAGAACGTGCCCCAATTATCAAAGCAATTTTGAAAAAGTATGGTGTTAAGGGTTCTCTTGCTGTACGTAACCACAGTACTTTCATTTTGAATATCAAGAGTGGTTCGATTGACTTTATTGAAAATTATATCGGTACAAACGGATCTAAACATTACAATGTAATGTCTCAAGACCAAATTGAGTACGTCCGCAAGAACAAATCGTTGGATGTGAATCCTTACTGGTATCAGGATCACTTTTCCGGTACTGCATTGAACTTTCTTAAGGAAGTATTCACTGCAATGAATCAAGGTAACCACGACAACTCAGATATCCAAACTGACTACTTTGATGTGGGTTGGTATGTTGATGTTAACATTGGTTCTTGGAACAAGCCCTACACTTTGGGTCAATAAATGGTTGACATTTATTGACTTTGGTACTAAAATAAAATTTTCAACAACGTTAAAAGGAAACGTAAAATGTCAAAATCAAAATACACACGTAAATTAGAAACTGCAATCGTAGAAAACGGTTTGTTGCTGATCCAATCTAAACTTGCAACCGGGGAAGTTAAAACAGTTTCTCGACCTTATATCGGAAAGTTCCTTGAGCCTGCATCCAAACGTGATGGTGTCGGTCATGATGTAACTGCAATCATTAAAGATGCAATCGCAGGTCATCCAGGATTGAAATTCATCCAATCTAAAACTGGACATAAAGAAGTCACTGTTGAAGTGACCGGACTATAATTTCGGGCAAATTTATGGTTGACAGTTATTATGCCCGGTGTTATAATAATAACTGTCGAATGACATTTTTCATTAACTTAGCTTTCTAAAGGAAACAAAATGGCTAAACAAACTTTCAAGGTCGCAGGTATTACTACTCATAATGGTAACACTAAGGTTCGTTTCACTGATGACATGATCCGTCGTGTCAAGCAATTTAATAAAGGTGGTGCATCACGCATTGACTTGATTGATTTGCCCAATGAAATGACAAAGATCGAGGCTCTCAAGTATTTGCAAACACATGAGGCATTCAAGTCTGCCGAAGATCAGGCAACAATCAGTGATTGTCTTGCGGACAAAGAAAAGGTCGCAAACAAAGGTGAAGTTAAGGTTAAAGTCGCAAAAACTAAACCAAGCATTGATGCTATCAAAGCTCGTGCAAAAAAGACAACTACTCCCTCAAAGGTTGAGGCTTAATCATGCAGTTGTCAGATAAACTCTCTAAAATCAATGACAATCTTCAAGTCTACTTTTACGATAACGGCTTTATGATTGAAGTGTCCGGTCGTGACGAAAATGAAGATTGGAAGACTGCAAAAATCATGTGCTCAACATTGGAAGAAGTTTCTGCAATCATCCAAGAAGCATCTGACATGCCCAAAGACTAATCATGCAAGAATACAACAGACTAAGCGAGTTCATGTGGCAACGCCATAGATTCGATCCTAAATCAAAAGAGGATTTGAAAGAGTTGGCGTACTTTCATAAGCATGGTACTTGGAAAGATTGTTGTCCCTTTCTGTTAGAATGGCCTCACAAAGATATTATCTCTATGTGTCAGGTCAAGTATACAGAATACATGTTAAAAAGTCTCGCAAAATAAAAAAGCCCCGAAAGGGGCTTTTTCTTTGTGTTCTAAATTTTAGAAGAACATTTGATACCATGTTGGTACGCTACTTATAACACCTGCATATACCCAAGTGATTGGTTGAGTTCCCATACCTGAATTCAAATCTAAATACGCGGCACTGCTAGGTTGTGTAGAACTTATAATTGAGGAACCACCGCCTCCGCCACCATTAATTACGACTAATTGCTGACCACTTGCTGGTACATAAATCAATTTACCAACAGCAGGAGAACCTCCTGGGGAACTAACAATAGGTGCTGACACTGTATCGCCTACACTAGGACTTGATGGCATTTGAACTACCAATCCATATGTGTTAGTCTGTATTGCAGAATCATTGATAACAAGTGTCTTGTTACCTGAAGTTAAAGAATAACCATATGCAGTTTGTGAACTAACCGATGTATTACCTCCACCTGTAAATAAAGGGTACAAGTTACCATTCAATGTAAATGTACTCCAATAACTAGCATTTGATGCTTGTGAAGACAAAGCAAACACACCGTTATAGCTAGGAATACCTGCACCGGCTGGGCTACCGCCACTAGCAGTAGTCCAACTTAACCCACCGCTACCATTTGTAGTCAACACTTGTCCATTAGTACCACCTGTAATTGTTACATTACCTACTGCACCTAAATTAGATGTTCCGGTAACTGATAGTGTTGTCATGGATCCATTACCGTTCAAATTGGCAGCATTTATATTACCTGATACTGTTAAACTTGATAATGTACCAACGCTTGTGATGTTAGGTTGTGCATTTGTTGTTACTGTACCTGCTGTAGTTGCTGATGTAGCAGTAACATTAGATAATATACCACCATCACCGACAAAATAAGTTGCAGTGACATTTCCAGTAACATTGAGATTAGTTAAGGTACCTACACTAGTAATGTTAGGTTGTGCATGTGTAGTTAGTACACCTGAAATATAGTTTGCAGTTAACAAGTTACCTGCATTTGTATTTCCTGCTATTAAGTTACCAGTAACATTTGCTAAAAGTAAATTGCCTAAACTTGTGATGTTAGGTTGAGCACCTGATGTTACAGTTCCAGCTATCAACGCATTGGCAACTTGTCCAGTTACACTATTACCTGTAATAGTACCACTACCACTGATACTGATATTACCCATAGTGATATTACCTGTAGTAGGATCAACGCTAATACTAGTACCGCCCAAATGAATAGTAGTACCGCTCAACCACAAATCTTTGAAACGATGTGTCGTGTTACCTAAGTTATAAGTAACGTTTGCTGTTGGAACAATGTTACCACTAATCTCAAACGATTTAGTAGTATTGTTCATTCTAGCAAATTCTTTATCAGCAGTAAATCCACCTAATCCAAATATAATGTCGTTATTTGCACCTGTGTAGTCTGTGGCAAGAATTAAGTTACCACCGTACGAACCATTTACGGCACCTGCAAACACATAACCATCATTTGATTTTGTGATAGAGTAAGTATCTATACCACCTACAGTTGGATCGAAATTAGAACTAGTAAAACCAATATCAACCCATCCATGATCTCCGTATGTACCAACATCATAATTATCAGGATAACTGATCCAGTCAGCAGACCCATATTGATTAGTGTTAATCAATGCACCTTGAATATACGAAGCACCTGCATCTCTACCAATAAATTTAGGAACAGTAAATGATCCAAAGTCAGCGAGACTACCGGCATACACTGTTTCATATGAAGTGATGTGACCTATTGCATGAATATTTCCATTCGCACCCAAGCCACCATTAATAGTAATAGCACCTGATGTATATGATGTTGATGTTGCTGTAGTTGAGAAGGTAATCGTTGTTGTACCGCCGGCTGTTACTGTAATGTTACCTCCGCTAGTTCCTATATTAATGTTACTTGTACCATTAACAATTGAACTAGGAGTTGATCCTGGTAAATTTGTTAAGTAACTACCATCACCTACAAAGTGTCCAGCTTGCACATTACCGGTAACATTTAAACTTGTAAGTGTACCTGTGCTTGTAATATTAGGTTGAGAATGACCAGTGATTATACCTGCATATGATGCATTGTTTGCATTCAATACAGTCCCAGTAACATTTGCACCGGCAACTGCATTAGAACTATCAGCAACTGTTGCATGTGAAGCATTTGCAACATATCCGGTCACATTTGCACCTGCAATTGTGGTAGCACTGTCTGCTAATGTTGCATGAGTTGCATTACCAACATAACCATTAACATTTGCACCTGCAATTGTAGTAGCACTATCAGCAAGACTAGCATGTGCTGCATTTGCAACCACACCTGAAATATTTGCAGCAGGAAGATTAGTTAGTTCAGCTCCTGACCCTGCTATATTAATAGCAAAAATGTTTCCATAACTATTTAAATCATGTGCAATTACAATGTTTCCAGCAGTAAAATTACCTGAATATGTAGGTAGTAGACTAGAAACATTTCCATTTCCGTATGTACTACCTAAAGAATATGCTTGTCCATTAGCGTATAAAATATTGTCAGCACGGATAGAATTAGTGATAATGGTATTACCTACAAATAAAGTTTCTGTACTTTGATTGAATGTAAATCCGGAATCTCCCGCAAGACCGCTACCGTCGTTAAATTGAATTTCAGTTGCAATACCTGCTGCTTCGGCTTTTAAGTTAAATATGTCGGTGACATATTCTTGTGTATTTGTAATGATTACAGTGGCTGATGCAATCGGAGGAATAGATTGCGTATTGGTTGCATAGACTGTTAATGAAGGATCCGTACTCGGATCAATAATGGTCTGCAATGGCGTTGATGACATTTTTGTTATTCTCCCTATCTTGTATTTAGCAAAAATAGAGAGAAAACTCTTTACCAAGCAGCCGCTGCTGCTCTAATCCAAGAATTTGTAGCAATACACACGTAGATATGTGTAGAATCATACGCAATTTGTCCAGGTGTTCCTGCACTTGATGCAGTCGACGGTGCTGGGGTTGATGCAACTGTATTCCACTTCATATTTCCTGAACCGTCTGTGGTTAAGAATTGTGATGCAGTTCCAAGAGTGTTTGGTAATGACCAAATCAAATACGTTCCTGAACTTCCTGAAACTGTTGCAGGGGCTTGCAACACGACTCCTTTGGTGTTGTCGTTTACTGAGTTGAACATCAAATCGCCTGTATTAGCGATAGTTAATAAATTACCAATTACAGCATTGGTAGCATTTAAATTAGCTGATGTTATGTTGCCTGAGACAGTTAAGTTAGCAAGTGTACCAACCGTAGTAATGTTTGGCTGTGCTGCTGTTAACAAAATAGCAGTAGTATAATTAGCAGTAATTAAGTTACCTAATCTAGCATTACCTGATGTTATGTTTCCAGTCACCGTCAAATTAGCAAGTGTACCAACACTTGTAATATTAGGTTGAGAATTTGATGTAACGTTCGCTGCTGCTCCAGCACTTGTTGCAAACGTTGCATTTGCCACAGTACCAGTAACATTGGCTCCGTTAATCGCAGAAATATAACTACCGTTACCTTGGAAGTAATTAGCTTTAGCTAGGTTACCTAAGTTAGCATTTTGTGAAGATATGTTACTTAGTTCAACTGTGCTTCCTATGATGGTCAAATTACCGTATAATGTTAGGTCATGTGATAGTATTGCATTACCGGATACTACCATATTGCCACCTACTGATATATTACCAGTAGTTACAATGTCACTAGAAAGAATATCATTAGGTAACTCAACACGAATAGTTCCCGAACTATTAGAAACTACACCGTTACTAACAGTCAACGTGTTACTTACCACTGTTAAACTATTGATACCTGTTGATACCGGAGTAGCAGTAACAGTGATATCACCATTGCTACCTGAAAGCTGAATTCCAGTTCCTGCAATTAAACTTGTAACACCTGTGTTTTTGACTGTGATAGTTCCTGATGTAGTTACTGTACCACTAGTTACACTAATTCCGTTACCTGCTTGTACAGTAACACTAGTGACTGTTCCTATACCGGCAGTGTTAGATATTTGAGTAATTCTTCCATATCTATCAACAGTAATATTGGGAGCAACATAGCTACCTACTGCAAATGAACTGCTTGTAGGAATATTTGGTAATTCAATTTGAATGACACCGTTACTAATGATAGGAGAACCAGATACATTCAATGAACCAGAATTGATAGCAACGTTGGTTACCCCGACATTACCATTAGGAACAACAGAAATAGTATATGCACCATTGGTATTGGCTACCGCAACACCTGTACCTGCAACTAAACTTGTAACACCTGTATTGGTGAAGGTAACAATATTGTTGGGAGCATCGGCGTTAGCAGTAATACCTGCACCAGTTCTAAATGTATTGAACGGGCTAGATGTATTGAACAACGTGTTGAAGTTGTTTTGAATCTTATGGAACGCAGTAAACAGACTGTCACTATTTGAAGCCTGATTTTGTGTGTTACTAATGTTAATCTGTTCTTGTCCGGGAATAGCCATCTTATTATCCTTATTATGTATTTATCAGATACTAAATGAACTCCCGCATCCGCATGTACTTGAGGCCTGTGGATTTTGTATCTTAAATTGACTGCCCATCAGTGTTTCTTCATAGTCAACTGTAGCACCATCCACATACATCATACTCATACTATCCACTAAAATGGTTGAGGATCCTGCAGGGACTTCCCAATCATCATCAGTTTTATCCTCATCTAGCATAAACCCATACTGAAACCCAGAACATCCTCCACCTTGCACAAACATTCGTAAACACAATTTAGGATTATTTTCTTCTGCTAATATATCCTGTATTTTGTAAACTGCTGAATCTGTAACTGTAATCATTTTAAGAATGTATCTGATATTTTCTTGCACAACTCTTTGATTTTTTCATTCTTTGTGCATTCTTCTGTGAATTCGTTATTGTGTTTGTTTTGTGTAGGATCCATGTAACCACAATAGACTTTCTTCACAATGCTATCATTGATTAAGTCTGTGCAACTTTCACTATATCTGTCATTCATTCGTTCATTGCATGGGCTTAATGTAGTTACAATGATAGAACCATCTGGAATCTCACCGTAATCTCTTTCATATTTATCCATTGCTTCACGCTCGGCATGACTCCACTTGTCACCTTTGTGTTTGCTGGTAGCAGCTACCATGTTGTTGTCAGGATCAATAACACAAGCACCAACTAATCCATACTTTTCATTATCTTGCTTCTGACGGTCAATAATCAACTCACACAACTTAACAAGTACTTTGTCAAGTTTGGGACGATTATGTATTTCAAAATCACTTAATTTCATAAACTTTTACCCCATCGTGTGTTGATATGACTCCAGTTCATAATCTTCCAGATGTTTTCTAAATATGATTTTTTATCTGCTTGGTAATCAAGTGCCCAGGCATGTTCCCACCAGTCAACTAACACAAGAATGTTGTCTCGTACTTCGTGGTTTTCAATTGTTTCAATGTTCCCATTGTATGTAAGATATATCCAACCTGAACCCTGAATACCCATTGCTTTTTCTTTGAAGACTTCTTTAAACTCTCTCCAGCTTGAGTATTTTCTTTTGATTAGATTGAGCACAGGACCGTTTGGGACATTGTTATCCTGTGGTGCTCTTAGCTGTGGGAAATATATATTGTGTAGGAAAGCACCGGCGTAATTAAAATCTTTATCGCCCTCTCCCTTATTGTATCTATCAACATAGCCCTTAGCTAATGTATGATAGTGATATTCCATTGTACTTTTACTAAGTATCGGATTTAAGTCGGTGTCGGAATAGTTAAGTTTTTCTAATTCTAACTTATTTGCTTTTGCTTCGGTAAGCTGTATTCTCTCTACAATGTCATACATAGTAGAGTATTTAGTCATCTACGGCGTGTAATGCGACCTTTTGTTAAATCGTATGGACTGAATTCAACCTCTACAGTATCACCCGTAAGAATCTTAATAGTATGCTGACGCATTTTACCTGATAGGTACCCCATGATATTAGCACCGTTATCCAATGTGACTCTAAACTTGGTATCGGGTAGGACTTCTGTCACTTTCCCGTCCATTTTAATGCCTTCTTCTTTCAATTTAATTTCCTTTGATAAATAAAAGTGTAGTTCGCGGAATTGGCGTTCCCAACTACTCTAGTGCTAATAGGAGCATCCAGCATGATATTTAGTAAAAAACACAAACCTTTGGGATTTTATGTGTATGCATATTTACGACATGATAATACTCCGTATTATATTGGTAAAGGATTTGCAAATAGAGCATGGTCTAAGGGAAAGGGAGAAATTCATCCTCCTACCAATCTATCAAAAATAATAATTGTAGAACATCGTTTAACCGAGATAGGCGCACTTGCCCTAGAAAGATTTCTAATACGGGTTGGATGTTGAACCGAACCATGCCTTAATTCTCCTTTATATATATTCTGCTTTGAGTTTATCCCACATAAACTTTTTCAATTCATCTTGTGTAAGTAAATCGGGTGTAGCTTTGGAACGATTCTTGATCCAGACTATTCTATCCTCAGCTTCTTTTATCACCCATTGAGATAATTGAACCATCTTTGCGTGCCTGCCAAAACTACCGAGACGTGAGTCTAGATCAAATGTGTAAATTCCCTTAGGGAATTTACCATAATCTATGAGAATTTCACAGTAGTAATTAGCCACGGCGCATACGGCTGATTTCCACAGCCTCTTCATCACTAAACACTGGCACGGCGTTGCTCTTGTGCATTGTACCAATGCCCTTAATCTTTGTGCCTGTATATTGTGGGATATCTTTTGTGCGAACTGCACCTTGGTGACCCGTGTCACGACTTGGAATATGATTTGATGTAGTACGACCCGGTGGTGTAGATAATGAATAGGTAAGTGTAGTCTGTGCTAGTGCTCGTTTGCGCTTTTTCTCGTCAATTTCAACGCCCCACTTTTTCTGCAATTCTTTCCACTCAGTTTCAAGTTGGCGTGCTTTTTGTGCTTCTGCACTATTGCGAAACTTAACTTTACCCTTTTTCTTCCCGTTCAACGAAAGTGCGGGACCTACTAGGTGCATGGTCATGTGTTAATCTCAAACATTGTTAAAACAGTTCTTATTATACACATATATGGTTATTTGTCAAGTAGTGAAAAAGTGTTACCTTTTGAGGATAGCCCACATCTTTTCTTTCTCAATAATTTCGGCTTCAAGTTCCATGTACATTTGACGCAGACCTTTAAGTTGTTCCCATTTTTCTTCTAGTTCTGGGTTAGGATGAAGAATGGCCAATCGTTGTTCTATGCTATTAAGTGTTTCCATAAGACTGATACCTTGAACAGTAACATCACCTTTAAAGTCAGCATCACCTGACACTTGTAAAGTTTTTGGTGTTAAATTAGTCGAACCATCTACTGTGGTAGTTGCCCAAGTAAGATTTGACGAACTACCATTGGATACTAGATATGCGCCTGTACCAGTAGTACTGTTGATTGTTACATTAGGGTATGTTGTATAAGTATGTGACATTAGACTTTTTGAATTATAATGTGCCCTTTGTCGTCAATGTCAAATTGGAATTGGTCGCCTTCTTTCCAACCCATTTGTTCTAACAATTCAGGAGGCATGGGGATTAATAAGTCCCCGGTTGCAGGATCTTCCTGCGTTACAACTTCATATATTGATGGATCAATTTGTTTAGGCATAATATACTTATTTGTTTAGATAAGGAGCATAGATTTTCTCTAACTGCTTAATGGTATGGTCTGTAGTAGCATCACTATGTTTAACTGCAATGCCACCGGCATCGGCCCAAGACTGAAGGTAGTAGTTGAAGTCATCTACTAAGACGTTTGGACGACCGTCAGTTACTGCATATTTGAACTTTTTCTTGGTAAAAATAGCATCCTGACTAGTGCCTGGATTGAACTCATCTAACCAATCTCGTTTGCCCTCTTTACTGGCTTCAGGTTCATTACGCAATGGAGCACTTAATACAGTGAATGGAATCTTGTTTTGATGCAACCATTTGATAATCACTTGTCCACCGGGCAATGGATTCAATCCACGGAATAACTGATAAACTTCTAGTGGTCCTTTTAGACTTAATCGTGTGATTGCTTCATCTTGGTCTGGGATATCGTCCCAATGTGGAACACTTTCTATCTCAGCCATGCGGTGAAATAAGTCTGCTTGCACCCCGTCCATATCCAGGTATAAATGGGGCATTTGTTCTAGTTCTTGGATTTTCATATGTGTCTATTATACAACACTTTATTTAGCTTTTCAACACTTTATTTGACCTAAATCAACTAAATACTAATAAGAATAATTATAACCAAGGGAGTCAGCTAAACCATGGATCCGTTTACGCTTTTTGCGTTAGCCAACGGCGCCGTAAACGCCGTCAAAGCAGGATGCAAGCTCTATAAAGACATAAAGGGCGCAGCTGGGGAAGTGAAAGAAGTCCTCAAAGACCTTGACGACCAATTTCACAAACTACACCCACCCGACAAACCTGCAACAATAGAACAACGCAATCAATATATTCAGCAAAAGAATGAAGTTATTGAACTAAACAAAAAAGCCAACTCAGGTGAACATACAGGTGTCTATACCGAGATAGGAGAACATCTAGGTACATACTATGATAACTTCTACAAGTGCATGGCTGTGTTTGAAGAAGAAGAAAAACGAGCCAAGACTGAAGTTTATTCAGGTGATGCCAGCCTAGGTAAACGAGCACTACAGCGTGTGTTGATGCGTAAACAACTAGAACAAATGAGTGTTGAGTTAAGAGAACTAATGGTTTATCAAAGTCCCCCTGAATTAGGTGCATTGTATACCGAAGTTGAAGAAATGATGCAACAGATGGGTAAAGAACAAAAAGTTTTGATTGCACAGCAAATGCAAGAGGAATTTACCAGAGCAGCTAGAAGAAAGAAGCGTATTGAAAAAGTTTGGTTAGAAGCAGCATGGGGTATAGGAGCAATTGTTATGGCAGGGTTTATTGGCTTAATGATGGTTTTTGTTGTACACGATAGAATTGAAAAGTATCCCCAGTATGGAACTGGATTTATACCAAAATCAGAAGAACAACGCAGAATAGAAGCACTGCCAAAAGTTTATACAGGAAGGTAACCATGAATAATGGAAGAAGAAAAAGAAGCATATCCACTATGGGATCATTTAGAGAGCATGGGCCTACTGAAGGCATCACTATTATTCGTATCAATATGCACGATTGAAGGTGTAATAGCTGTCCTACTAGTTTACTTGTTCACTGGACATAAATAAAATAAAGGAGTCACAAATGGCAGAAGTAAAAACAGAAGTAAAACCATTATCACGTAGTGAACGTGAAGCATTGATTAAAGACAAAGCAGGATTAGTAATCGTTATCATGGCATTGTTCATGGCAATCACTACTTATTATGCTAACGGTTTTAGTGGTGCAGTATTGAAAAATACATTAAAAGCAACAGACACATACAGTTTCTATCAATCAAAGAGTATCAAACAAACATTGGCTGAGCAAAGTTTAGATGATGCAAAAGCTCGTGGGGACAAAGCAAAAGCTGAGAAACTAGAAGCAAAGATTGAGCGTTACGAAAGTGATCCAGCATCAGGTGAGGGTAAAAAAGAGTTACTAGCTAAAGCACGTGGGTATGAAGCAACACGTGATGAGGCAAGCAAACATAGCCCATGGCTAACATTTGCAAGTATGATTTTTCAATTAGCAATTGTTTTATTGTCAGCCAGTATTCTAGCAGTAAATAACAATATGTACAAAGCTAGTATCGTGGTGGGCGCAATTGGGATCGTTCTACTAAGTCAGGGTATTTGGCTTTGGATCTAAGGAGAACATTATGAGTACCGATATGAATCAGTTAATGAATAGACTTAAAAATCTCAAGGAATTTACTATTGAAGTAGATGTCCCTGAATCAATGAGTTTAGGTGGAGTAATTCCGTTTGATGCTACTATTAGCAAAAACAAAGGAACTTTCAAAGTTTATGCATTAACAGAAGATGAGGCAAGAGAAAAGGTAACTGCTTTCTTAAATCGTTAAAATATTAGCCCCGAAAGGGGCTTTTTTATGGGAGAATATTATGGGATGGTATAACAGAAGACCTAGAATAAAAGAGCCACCAAAAGAAACACCGTATCATTTTAGTCCAATGACTGAGCAAAAAATGAAGGAAGCAAAAGCAACAGGACCAACCAAAGAAGTAACAGAGAAACAAAAGAAATAAAAGCTAAGTACTTTACAATGCAGCATAAGTAATAGTGCTCATTGCTCTAGGGAGAGTATGAAGTGGAAAGTAATTTTAAGAAAACTTCATCCAGAAAATCTCGTTGACTGCTTGGTTGATACTATTATATGGATGATGGAAGCGTGGGCTATACTACGTGCAATCATCATAATGATGTTAGTTGTTATTGTATTGTCAATAAACATACAAAAACTTCTTCCCGATTATGATACTATTCAAAAATGGATCGGGGAAGAACATGAAAAAGTTTGTGCCATTACTGGCTTTCGTTATGGTGACCAGTCAAGCTGGTGAGCTAATATCTCGGGATATGTTATGTGATGATACAACTGTTATCATCAAAGAACTCAAAACTAAATACAAAGAGATTCCAGTCATCACTGGTTTAGTCAGTGATGACGCTGGTAGTTTATTGTCTATATGGACAAATCCTGAAACTGACAGTTGGACTATTGTTGCTACCAAAGGTAAAGATAGCTGTATTATCGGGGTAGGTGAAAAATTTAAAGTAATAGATTATAGTAAGAGAAAGAATACATAATGGTAGATTTTGCGAATGGAGTAGTATTAGCTAATGGAGTTAGTGTTAGTTTACCTAGAAATCCTAACAATTGGTCGGTTAGTGCAACTGATCCTATTGTTGCTTGGACATTGACCGGAAACCCTACCCTTACAGCGTTTGCTATTCCTGCTAATAGTTCATCTGAAGCTGCTACATTTTGGCAATATGCTGCATCACCGTACACATCATGGACTAACTTCCCTGCGTCAACTTATGTTGCGGTTGCCGGAGGCGTAATATTTAATGGAACTACGTATAGTGGATATATCAGGTCAGCTAATTGGGGTACCGGTAATCCATCTTATGAACAAAGATTTGCTTCTGCTATTTTTGGTACAAAAGTTACATCGGAAACAACAGCTATTAATAATAGAACGTATATTGGTCCATTCGTTTAACACATCATATACACAATAAAGATGTATGTAACTTGATGAACCATTTGGTCTAAGCCAAGATGAGTCCAGAATGCGTGACTCATAACATCACGATTCCCGTAATTCATTTTACACCAGTCAGTGTGATAATGAACAACAAAATC
>Ga0208874_1000039_pt1 | contig 46791 bp, 45 predicted proteins | sample CryBogCBH10Oct08_FD_184604 | JGI IMG/M metagenome (GOLD analysis project Ga0208874, IMG submission 184604) | Freshwater microbial communities from Crystal Bog, Wisconsin, USA - CBH10Oct08 (SPAdes) (version 2) | ecosystem: Environmental > Aquatic > Freshwater > Lake | place: Crystal Bog... | reverse complement strand
GGTCTTGTAACACCGCCAAAAAATCGGCCACTTCGCCTCGGCCCTCGTCCCAAGCCCCTTCGCTGCGGCCGACGCCCCGAAAGTTAAAGCGCACCGCGTCCCAGCCAGCTTGCACAAAAGCACGCGCCAAGGTTTGCACCACTTTATTGTCCATCGTGCCCCCAAACAGCGGATGCGGGTGGGCAATCAGCGCCACGCCTCGACTTTGAGGAGAGGGCGCCGAATCACGCAAGCACTCCAGCACCCCCGCCGGACCCGAAACGGTGAACTTTTGGGTTTGGGCATTCATTCAATTGCTCCAAAAGGCGGGGGCGTTGTCCCAACACCGCTGGGCCCGAACTGCCTTAATTTGGCCATGACGTGGGTGCTTACTTCGACCACTTAGTCTGGCAAGCGAAGTCGCTCGACCACCTGACCGTTTTTCAGGTGGCTCTCGACAATTTCATCGATGTCCTGGTGGTCGACAAAACGGTACCAAGTGCCCTCGGGGTAGACCACGGCCACCGGTCCCGCTTCGCAGCGGTCAAGGCAACCGGCTTTGTTGACCCGAACCTGGCCCGGGCCTGCCAAACCCTGCGCTTTGACCTGTGCTTTGCAGTGGTCAAAAGCCGCTTGGGCGTTGTGTTGGGCACAACAATCATCGCCGTTGCTGCGCTGGTTTAAACAAAAAAAGAGGTGGCGCTTGAAATAGCTCATGAAACGATTCTAAGGGGGCCCATCAATTTCGTTTTGAGACCCGAATGGCCAAATAAAACAAGGTGACAAAGGGCCATATCCAGCCAATCCATTCGGCCAAGCCGTTGAATCGAATGAAGCGCCCTTGCTCCCAGGTTTGCAGGTTGTGCGCTAGATACGCACTGGTGGGGGCCGGGTTGAGCAAGGTCAAATTAACGGCCAAAGCCAACAAGGCCAGTACCGCGCAAGCCCTTGGTGGCAGCAGCCAAGCCAGCACCCCAACCCCAACCGCCAAGCCAAATCCCCAAGCCACCGGGGCATGCCACCAACCCCAAGCCCGAGCGGGGCCAAAACTCAAGGCTTGCGACAACGCGGTCACAGCCAAGCCCGCCAACAAAACCAAGGCCAAACCCAAAGGGCGACGCACTTGGTTTCGCATCACGGCATAAAGGAGCAAGACGGGGGCCAGCGCCCCGAGCGCCACACACAGCACCTCGGTCAAAGGCGCCAACGCTGAGCGCTCAGCGGCCGACGTAGGCAACCAGGCCATGAGTTCAACGGGCAGGCCCCAATCGCTCAAGGCCTCAGAAGCACGGGCCACTACTTGACCCAAGCCCAAAGGCACTTCCAGCGGAAACAACAAGCCCAAGGGCCACATGGCCAACAGCACCAAGGCGCCGCGGGTGTCTTCCACAAACCATTGATGGCGAAATTGACGCCAACGCTCCAAGCCGCCCCTGTTGTTAAGCAGCCACACCCCGCCAGCGCCCAGAACCGCTCCAGCGGTGTTGAGACACCAATCCAACTGCGACGGAACCCGAACCGGCAAAAAGCTTTGGGTGGCTTCCATTGTCAAAGACAAACAGGCGGCCAAAACCACGGCACTGAGCACGGGCCAGCGAAACCCTTGTCGCAAGCCCCCCACCGCCAACAAAAACCCCAAAGGCGCATACCCCAAGACGTTGGAAATGACGTCAAACCACGTCCAGTAACGTGGCCAGGGGGCTGCTAAGAAAGCCAAGGGGGATAAGCCCTGCTCGCGCCACCCCGAAAAAGGATGCAGGCTGGCGTAAACAATCAGCACCGTGTAAACCAAGGCCAAAGGCCATGCCGATGTTTTGGTGGTGTTCAAAACGGCTTGACCACCACCAAGCAAACAATCGCCAACAGGAGCAGGACAGGCGCTTCATTGAACCAGCGGTACCAAACGTGGCTGCGCTGCGGTGTTTGGGGTTCATTGGGCTTATGGGGTTCATGCGCTTCAAAGCGCTTCAAAATTTTGCCGCAGGCATGGTGATACCCCAAGACCAGCAGCACCAGCAACAGCTTGGCGTGCATCCAACCATTGCCCGGTCCAGGGCCAAAACCAATGCCATAAGCCAACCACAATGTCAGGCCCAGCGCCAGCGCCGGTAAGGCCAAAAGGGTGGTGAAGCGGAATAATTTACGCGCCATCAAGAGCAAGCGGTCGCGCTCGGCCACGGAGCCCGGCTCGACCATGGCGAGGTTGACAAAAATTCGTGGCAAGTAGAACAATCCGGCAAACCAACTGGCCACGAAGACAATGTGCAAAGCTTTGATCCACAACATGGCTAAAGTGTAGGCCACAAACTCCAAAATTTGACCATGAGTTCTTACTTGTTCACCCCCGCCGCCTTCCCTGCCAACCGCCCCCGTCGCTTGCGCCGTGATGAGTTCACCCGCAACTTGGTGCGTGAAAACCAGCTCAGCGCGCATGACTTCATTTACCCCGTTTTTGTGCACGAAGGCGAAAATCGGCGTCAGGCGATTGCCTCCATGCCAGGCGTTGAACGCCTGAGCTTGGATTTGCTGTTGCCCGTCGCCCAAGAATGCGCCGATTTGGGCATCCCTTACCTGGCCTTGTTCCCGGTGATTGACGCTGAGCTGAAGGACCCGCGCGGCAGCGAAGCACTGAACCCAAACGGCCTGATACCGCGCGTGGTGCGGGCCTTAAAGCAAGCCGTGCCCCAACTGGGCATCATGACCGACGTGGCATTGGACCCCTACACCAGCCACGGCCAAGACGGGGTGTTGGACGAAGAGGGCTACATCTTGAATGACATCACCACCGACCTGTTGGTGCAACAGGCCTTGGTGCAAGCCGAAGCCGGCGTCGACATGGTGGCCCCCAGCGACATGATGGACGGACGCATTGGCGCCATTCGCCAAGCGCTTGAGGCCAAAGGCCTGATTCACACCCGCATCATGGCCTACAGCGCCAAGTACGCCAGCGCTTTTTACGGCCCCTTCCGCGACGCCGTGGGCTCGGCCGCGAACTTGGGCAAAGGGAATAAAAAAGCCTACCAAATGGACCCCGGTAACTCGGACGAGGCACTGCGTGAAGTGGCGCTCGATTTGGCCGAGGGTGCTGACCTCGTGATGGTCAAACCCGGCATGCCCTACCTGGACATCGTGCGCCGAGTGAAAGACCAGTTTCAGGTGCCCACCTTCGCCTACCAAGTGAGCGGGGAATACGCCATGCTGAAAGCCGCCGCTCAAAACGGCTGGCTGAACCACGACGCCGTCATGCTGGAAAGCCTGCTGGCCTTCAAACGGGCTGGGGCCGATGGCATCTTGACCTACTTTGCCATCGACGCCGCGAAAGCCTTGAAGGGCTAAGGGCTAAGGCCTAAGCTGAAAGGCTTAAGGCTTAAGGCTTGTTTTAAGCCGCGAGTTTTTCTTCGAAAAACGCCAACGTTCTGGCCAAGGCGGGCTTGGCAGCGGCCTCGTTCCCGGCGGCACGGTGGTTGCAGTTGAAGCCGTGGTCGGCCGCATAGGTGAAGACCTGCACTTGGGGTTGCGCCTTCGTAAATTCTGCCACCGAGGGCATGGAAATGTAGTGGTCCTGCTCAGCGAAATGGCTCATGACGGGCACTTGGGCTTGGCGCGCGGCCTCTTCGGGGCTGGTCATGCCCCCACCGTAATACGTCACAGCGGCGCTGAGGCCCTTGACCAAGGCCGCGGCGCGCCATGTCAAAACGCCGCCCCAGCAATAGCCCACGATGCCGACTTTGAGGGGACCTGAACCCGCAGCGCCGAGGTGGGCGTAGTCCACAGCGGCTTGAATGTCGGCCATCACGCCGGGGGCAGGCAATTCGTCCACCGCTTGTTTGTAGCCAAAACCTTCTTGCATGTCCTCGGCCGTGTAGCCCAGGTCCACATCGGCTTTGACGCGTGAAAACGTGGCGGGCGCTACCGCCAAAAAACCAGCCCGGGCAAAGCCATCGGCCACTTCTCGGATGTGGGTGTTGACGCCAAAAATCTCTTGCAAAACCACCACCGCGCCTTGGGGGTGGGCGGCCCATTCACCTTGTGGTGATGCCACATAGGCCTTGAAGACGTGGCCATCGGTGGCGGTCAGTTCGACAAAATCGCCTAAGAAATTTGACTGTTTTGACTGTTGCATTGGAGACTCCGTCGATTGGAAAAAAGGGGTTTGGCCTCGGTCTGAAAGCGCCTTGGCATGCTTTAATTTGGCTCAATTATGTTTCGATATTGTTAACAAAGGGTCGACATGAGCGAACAAGTTGTCTTGATCACAGGGGCCAGTCGAGGCATTGGGGCGGCGACCGCTTTATTGGCTGCCCAAGCTGGTTATGCGGTGGCCGTCAATTACGCCAGCAACTCGCTGGCTGCCGATGAAGTGGTGCGTCAAATTCGGGCGCTGGGTGGGCGCGCCATCGCCGTCCAAGCCGACGTCGCCGTCGAAGATCAAGTGGTCGCGATGTTCGAGCACATCGATGCCAAGCTGGGGCGGCTCACGGCCTTGGTGAACAACGCCGGCGTCGTCGATTTTCCGGCCCGGGTGGAAGCCATGACGGTGGCCCGTTGGCAGCGCATGTTCAACATCAACGTCCTGGGCACCTTCATTTGCTCACGGGAAGCGGTTCGCCGCATGAGCACCGAGCACGGCGGCTCGGGCGGCGCCATTGTCAACGTCTCGAGCGCCGCTTCGCGTTTGGGCTCACCCGGTCAGTATGTGGACTACGCCGCCGCCAAAGGCGCGGTGGACGCCTTCACCTTGGGCTTGGCCAAAGAAGTCGCGGCCGTGGGTATTCGCGTCAATGCGGTGCGCCCCGGTTTGATCGACACCGAAATCCATGCCTCAGGCGGCCAACCCAACCGAGCCCATGAGTTGGCGCATTTGGTACCAATGAAACGGCCGGGGACCGCTGAAGAAGTGGCGCAAACCATTCTTTGGCTGCTGTCCGACGCGGCCAGTTACACCACCATGTCTTTGTTGGACGTCTCCGGCGGCCGTTGATGCTTATGAACACCCCGCCCCACTCCACTTCCTCGGCCAAAACCATCCTGTATTACTGGGAGGACATGGCCGTCGGCGATGTGCGCGATCTCGGCAGCATCACCCCCAGCCGGGCCGAAACCATTGCCTTTGCCGAGCAGTTCGACCCACAGCCCTTTCACTTAGACGACGACGCGGCCAAGGCCTCGGTTTTTGGGGCGTTGAGCGCCAGTGGTTGGCACACTTGCTCGATGGCCATGCGCTTGATGGTGACGAATTTTTTACATCAGTCCAGCAGCCTGGGATCGCCTGGCCTGGAAGGCATCAAATGGCTTAAGCCCGTCTTCCCAGGCGACACGCTGCGCCTCACCAGCACGGTGCTGGAAAAACGCCCCATGCGCTCACGCCCAACGGTTGGCTTGGTTCGCACCCAATGGTCGATGTTCAACCAACACGGCGATCAGGTCCTTCACATGGAAGGCTGGGGCATGTTTGGCCGGCGTCAGCCGCAGCCACCCACCGACACATCGGCCTCTGCTAGCTGAGTAAAGGCCCCAGTGACGGGGTCAAATTCAACCGCACGCAAGTGCTCCGCCAAACCCGCATCCATGCCCTGGGCATGGGTGTTGAACCAAATGCCCAGCTCGTGGTTCATTTGACGAACCATGGCCAAGTTGCCCGCCGCACCGCGCTTGGCCACTTCACGCATGATTTGCAACATCTGGCTGTGTTCGCGTGAATGACAGGATCCAGGACCAAACTGGGTCTGCTCCATCCAGCGGTCTTCGCGGTCAAAATGCGCCTGGGTGTGGGCGATCACGCTGTCCCAAAGGGGCAACAAGGCCTCGTCAGCCACCTCGGTCACCTGCGCCAACAGGTCGACAAATTCACGGTGCGTGTCGTCCATGAAGTTCAAGTCCAACACCAGGTCGTTGTTCCATTCAAGGGATGGATAGGTCTGCGTCATCAAAATTCTCCGCCAATTTGCGACAGTCAAAAATCAGCCGTCAAGCTTACACTGTTGCCATGAGTACCGCCAACGTTGTCAACTTTGATTTTATTGTCGTCGGAGCCGGCACCGCAGGGGCCTTGTTGGCCAACCGGCTCAGCGCCAACCCCAAACACAAGGTGTTGTTGATCGAGGCCGGCAAGGCCGACAACTACCCTTGGATTCACATCCCTGTGGGCTATTTGTATTGCATCGGCAACCCACGCACCGATTGGTTGTACCAAACCGAACCCAGCCCCGGCTTGAATGGCCGCAGCCTGCGTTACCCGCGTGGCAAAGCCTTGGGCGGCTGCAGCAGCATCAACGGCATGATTTACATGCGCGGCCAAGCGCGCGACTACGCGCATTGGGCCGAGCTGACGGGCGACGACAGTTGGCGCTGGGAGAACGTGCTGCCCGCATTCAAACAGCACGAAGACCATTGGCGGCTCGACTCAGAAAGTCAAAATTCAGCCGACCCCCATGGCTTTGAACACCGTTTTGAAACCCTGCACGGCAACTTCCGCACGGGCAGTTCGGGCGAGTGGCGCGTCGAAAAACAGCGATTGAAGTGGGCCATTTTGGACGCCTTCGCCAAGGCCGCCCAACAAAGCGGCATCCCGGCAACCGAGGATTTCAACCAAGGCAGCAACGAGGGCGTGGGCTATTTTGAGGTGAACCAACGCCGTGGTTGGCGCTGGAACTCGGCCAAGGCCTTTTTGCGTGGCCCCCAAGCCGCCGATCAACGCGCCAACCTGACGATCTGGACCGAGACGCAAGTGACGCAGTTACTGATCGGCCCCGATGCCAGTGGTTACCTCACATGCACAGGCGCTAAATTGATGCGCCGGGGTGAAGCCGTTACCGTGCGGCTGCGCGGCCGCACCAGTGGCGTCGGTCACCAAGGCCGCGGTGAACTCATATTGAGCGCGGGCAGCATTGGCTCCCCGCAAATTTTGCAGCTCTCTGGCGTCGGCCAAACCAACTCCCTGCAAGCGCTGGGGATTCAACCCACCGTGAACCTGCCGGGGGTTGGACAAAACCTACAAGACCATTTGCAAATCCGGGCGGTATTCAAGGTGCAAGGCGTTAAAACGCTGAACACCCTTGCCAACAGCCTCTGGGGCAAGGCAATGATTGGCCTTGAATACGCCCTCTCAAGAAGCGGCCCGATGAGCATGGCCCCCAGCCAATTGGGCGCTTTCACCAAGAGCCGGCCCGACCTGCCTTATCCGAATGTGCAATACCACGTGCAGCCCTTGAGCCTGGACGCTTTTGGCGAGCCGCTTCACCCTTTCAATGCCTTCACCGCCAGCGTGTGCAACCTGAACCCCAGCAGCCGTGGCAGCGTGCACATCAAGAGCCCGCATTTTGGCGATGCCCCTGCCATTCAACCCAACTACCTGTCGACCGAAGAGGACCGCCAAGTGGCGGCCGACAGCTTGCGCCTGACGCGCCGCATCGTGGCCCAACCCGCTTTGGCCCGCTATCAACCCGAGGAATTCAAGCCCGGCCTGCAATACCAAAGTGACGATGAGCTCGCCCGCTTGGCCGGCGACATCGCCACCACCATTTTTCACCCCGTCGGCACGACGCGCATGGGCTTGGCGTCAGACCCTTTGGCCGTCGTCGATTCGCGTTTGCGCGTGCTGGATGGTCAGGGCGGCGTGGTGGCGGGTTTGCGCGTGGTCGATGCCGGTGTGATGCCCAGCATCACCAGTGGCAACACCAACAGCCCCACCTTGATGATTGCTGAAAAGGCCGCCGCTTGGATTTTGGCGGACGCAGGGACGAACTGAAATTCAGGTTCAGATGGGGGGATGGTCTTGGTTGCTTCTGAACCAAAAAAGCAACAAGGTGGCCGTCGGCATCAGCCCCGCCACCACCAACATCGGTAACGCCAGCGGGTAATCCAAGGGGCGCACCACCACCCAGATACAAAGCAGTTGCAAGGCCACGGCCAACGCCACGCGTCCCAACCAAGGTTGCCAATAGCGTTGCCACTTTTCGCTCAGCCACACGCCACTTTGGCCCGCCAACCACCCGGCACAGGCCCCGGCCAACACATCATTCGGCCAATGCACCCCCACCGCCATGCGCGACAAACCCACCCCCAAACCCACGCCCAAGGCGCTGAGTCGCACGCCATACCGAAGGCCGCCGGCGGGCAAACGGGCGCTCAGCACCCAAAGCACGGCAACAAAGGCAAAACCGGTCAGGGTGTGACCAGACGGGAAACTCTGGGTCGTCAGATGGGGGCCGATTTCGTGCACCCATTCAGGAGACAACACGGCACTCGGGCGGGCGGCGTGGTAAGCCGCCTTCAAGCCCAACGACAGCACCGTGCCCAAAGGAATGGCGGCGATCAGGGCCGGGATCACCTGGGGCCAAAAGTACAACAACGGGCTGAGCAAGATCAGCATCACGCTGGTGTCTCCGAACAAGGTCAAACTGGACCACAGGGCATCGGGCCAATCGGCGGCCCACTGGTTGATGTCGACAAAGAGTGCTACCGGCGGGCCATAGGGCATGGCCAGACAGGTGGCGAGCAACATCAGCGCGGCGAGCATGGCGGCTGAGGTCCAACCGTTTAAAAACCACTTCATGGGGCCGCCCTTTCTTGAACAGCGCCTTGCCAATGTTGGCACCAAAGCAAATTGAAATGAGCCAATTGCCGCCCCCAATGGATCACCGGGATTTGTCCCTTGGCCTCGCATTCGGCAAATGCGTTGGGTCCAATCGGCGGGGCAAAGTCCATCAAAGACCAATTCACCAGCAGCACCGATTCGCCGGGTTGCAGCTCGCCAAACCAACGGTCAAATTGATCGTGGTGGGAGTGCACCACTTTGACGGGAGAAGGCCTTGCATACCAAGCCAAACGGCTGGCCAAAGACCAGTTCATCACCGCCAAAGCCGGCACTTGGCCGCCATTCGCCGATGACAATCCTTGCGCCGACTGCTGCGCGAATGGGGCCACCTCGGACCATCCCCACAAATCGGCAAGGGGGTTGTTGGGGGCCGTCTGGGCAGATTGCCCCATCGGCGCCGTGGCTTGCGGGCCCGACTCGGCGTTGACGCCGGGCAGCCAACCCGCCGAAACCAACAACCAAAAGGCCAATGCCAAACCCACCGTTTGTAGCCCCACGAGCGCACGCCAAAGTCCTGTTGAGCCGCGCGACCGGGGAGCCTTTAAGCGCTGCGCCCAGCCCCAAGCGGCCACGGGCAGCAGCGCCATCCAGGCCGACAGCGTCCAATGCGGCAAAGCCCCGCCACGCCCCGAGGTCAGCACCAGCAGCAACAGGGCCGGCACCCCAAAAAATGCACAAAAAACCAAGGGGGATCGGGTGGCCGGCGATTGAGCGCGACCCGCCCCCCATAGGCCCCATGCCAACAAGGGACCATAGGCCAAACATTGCACCAAAAAATAAGCCACTACTTTGTAGAGCTGCCAGGGCCCGCCACCGGCTGTGTGGTGGAGTTGGTAGCCAAAGGAGGCCCAGTCGTTTTGCCAATTCCAATAAAAAACCGGCAGCGTCAGCAGGCATGCGGCCAACAAGGCCCCCCAAAAGCCGCTTTGCTTGAAGAGGCCCAAACCCCCTTGTCGCAGCAGCCAAGCCAAAGCGCTCAAACCCAACAACACCGAGGTGTATTTGCTCAAGCCACACAAACCCAAACTCAGGCCCAGCGCCAGCCAAGTCGCCATCCCGGTGACTCGTTCATTGGCTTGGGTGGCTTCGCTCGGCATGTCTTTGTCGGCGTGCGCTTCGCGTGGGCCCTTCAGGCTTTGACCCAGGCGCCAAGTCAGGGCCATTACGACGCCGGTCAGGGGCATTAACAACGTGTCGGGCACCCAAGCGATGCCCAACAAATGCACCATGGGACTGAGCAACCAGAGCCACAGGGCCAGGCGGCGCACCCCCATGTCCTGCGGCCAAAGTTGTTGCACCAAAGCCATCAACGTGACCGCTCCTGCGCACGAGGTCAGCGTGGGCACCCCCCGCATCAGGCCATCTTGTCCCCCCCAATAAGCGGGCAACGCTTGTAACCAACCCACCAAAGGCGGGTGATCGTAATAACTCCAATCCAGATGAATTCCGTAGAGGGCGTAGTGCGCTTCATCGGGGGACAAGCCCAGACCGATGGCCAAGCCGATGTGGACACAGCAAGCCAAGCCTAGGGCGATCGCCAAGGGAGTCGTCAAAAGGAGTTTCAAAGGGCGTTTCAAGGCCTGTTTCCAGGCCGAAGCGCTGGGGCTTTCGATGCCGGCCACTTGGTTCATGCCAACGGCGGCGGCACTTTGGGTTTGGGCCGGCGCTTGGGCCAGACCAACAACGCGGTGGCGCCGTAATTCCAACCAAAGCCCACCAAGATGCCCGCCAAGCTGGACACAATCCAGCCGCCAAAATCGTCATAAACCGCGTTGGCGATGCCCACATTGGCAATCGCCCCAATGCCACACGTGGCCATGAATTTGATCAAGCCCACCCACCAGCGCCAGCCTTGCAGTTTTTGATCGCGGTAAGTCAGGGTGTTGTTGAGGTAAAAATTGAAGACCATGGCCACCACGACGGCCAGTATCTGGGCTTGTAAGAAAGGCCAGTCGCGCCACAGCATGGCCAAACGCAAAACACCCAAATGCACCGGGACGCCGAGCAAGCCGATCAAACCAAAGGACAACAAGGAAACCGGGACAAAACGTCCCACGGTTTTATCGACCAGCAACATCAGGTAATCAAAGGCCACCCGCTGATCGAGTTTGCTTTCGCCCGCGTGTCGTTGGCGGAACTGCAAAGGAATTTCTTTTACCTTCAGGGGCTGGGGCGATGAGACCACCAAATCCAGCAGCAACTTAAATCCCAAGCTGGACAAGTCATAGACCGCGGCCTCAAAGGCCGTTCGTCGCACCATGAAGAAGCCACTCATGGGGTCGCGCAAACTCACCTTCAGCCACCACTGCCCGAGCTGTGTGGCCAGATGGCTGGTGGTTTGACGGCCGGTATCCCAATCGCCCACGCCCCCGCCGTCCATGTACCGAGTGCCCACAGCAAGGTCATAGCCTTCTTTTTGGAGCGCCGTGACCATCAGAGGCAGCAAGCTTTCATCGTGCTGCAAGTCGGCGTCCATGACGGCCAACAAAGGCGCATGGGTCGACAGCATGCCTTCGATGCAGGCGCTGGACAAGCCGCGCCGGCCCACACGCCTCAGGCAACGCACCTGGGGATGGGTCAAAGCCAAATCGCGCAACAAAGCGGCTGTGCCGTCTGGGGAATCGTCGTCGACGACGATCATTTCCCATTGAATGTCGCTCAGCGTCCGCTCCAGACGGCCGATCAGCTCTTTTAAGTTAGCAGCCTCGTTGAAGGTGGGGACCACCACAGCCAACTCGAGGGGCTTTACAGATTCCGAAATGGCCACTGGCGACAAGGACTTTGAGGTGAGAAAGACAAGAGTTTAGAACAATTTAAAACACTTGGATCGATCGGCTGCTTCTGCGCCATTAAACCCAACTGTCACAAACCAACGCTAGTATGTTGTCACCCTCATTGCCTTTTTAAGCCACAAAATGACCACGAATCAAGCCCCTCAATCAGATGCCCAATTGAGCCCAAACGAACTTCAGCGTCTGCACGAAGATGCGCTGGACGCCCTGGATGAAGACTTAGAGCTTGAAATGGATGAAGAATGGCTGGCCAATCAGGCCGCTTTGGGCGAGGGCCATGCCGCGCCCTCCATGGACCGAGAGGCGCGTCGAATTTACTTCCGCGAGTTGTTCCGGCTACAAGGCGAATTGGTCAAATTGCAAGACTGGGTGGTGGCGACCGGTCATAAAGTGGTGATTTTGTTTGAAGGCCGAGACGCGGCGGGCAAGGGCGGTGTCATCAAGCGCATCACCCAACGACTCAACCCCCGTGTATGTCGCGTCGTGGCTTTGCCTGCGCCCAACAACCGCGAACGCACCCAGTGGTATTTCCAGCGCTACATCGCCAACTTGCCCGCAGCCGGTGAAATTGTGTTGTTCGACCGCAGCTGGTACAACCGCGCCGGCGTCGAACGCGTGATGGGCTTTTGCACCGAAGAGGAATACCAAGAATTCTTCCGCACCGTCCCCGAGTTTGAGCGCATGCTGACCCGCTCAGGCGTCCAACTCATCAAATACTGGTTCTCGATTTCTGACGATGAACAACGCCTGCGCTTTTTGGGACGCATCCACGATCCGCTCAAGCAATGGAAACTCAGCCCGATGGACCTGGAGTCTCGTCGCCGCTGGGAAGACTACACCAAAGCCAAAGAAATCATGCTCGAACGCACCCACATCAGCGAAGCGCCTTGGTGGGTGGTGCCGGCCGATGACAAGAAAAAAGCGCGCTTGAACTGCATCAGCCACTTGCTCAGCCAGATGCCCTATGAAGAAGTCGCGCACCCTGAAATTGTGTTGCCACCCCGGCAGCACCACGAAGATTACGCCCGCAACCCGATGCCCGAAGACCTCTTGGTGCCGCAAAAATACTGATATAACCGCGGGATGATTTTGGCACCCCATCCCTACGGCTCCGACAAAGACGGGTTGATTTGCGGCTTTTTGTTTCAACCCGGTCAAACTGGACAGCCCATTAATTTGGCTGGCGCCAAAGATTGGTTGAAGCGCCGAAGCAACGCTGACTCGGACCCTGCTTCGTCCGGGTTTGTCTGGCTCCACTTCAACTTGAGTGACGCCAAGGCCGAGGACTGGATTAAAACCAACCTGCCCGTCGTGCCGGAATTTTTTGAGGCCTTGCACACCGGCACTCGCTCCACCCGCATCGAAGACGCCGCCGACAATTTGGTGGCGGTGGTCAACGACGTCACCTTTGACTTTACCTTTGACCCCAGCGAAATCGGCACGCTTTGGGTGAACGTGGGGCCTGAGTTGGCGGTGTCCGCCAGACTTCACCCTTTGAAGTCAATCGACCAACTTCGTCACTCTGTCATGGCCGGGAAAACCTTCAACTCCTCCGTGGCCTTTTTGAACCAACTCATGCACGATCAGGGGGATGTGCTGGTGCGCATCGTGCGCGAGGCCACGCTGAAAGTTGACGAGTTAGAAGACGCTTGGTTGGCAGGGCGATGGCACAAAAAGCGGATGGATTTGGGCAATATGCGCCGTTTGCTGGTGCGCTTACGCCGACTTTTGGCACCAGAACCCGCGGCCCTGTTTCGCCTTCTTCGCAACCCCCCGCAATGGGTTCAAGAGGAAGACTTGGAAGAGCTGCGGCAAGCCACGGAAGAGTTTTCCTTGGTCATTCAAGACGGCTCGGAGTTACAAGAGCGCATCAAATTGTTGCAAGAAGAAGTGGCGGCTTTGGTCAATGAACAGACCAATAAAAGCGTCTTCACTTTGACCATCGTGACCGTTCTGGCACTGCCAGTGAACATGGTGGCGGGTCTTTTTGGCATGAACGTCGGCGGTATTCCGCTGGCTGACCATCCCTTTGGCTTTTTTTGGGTCGTGGGCACCCTGATCGCCTTCACCTTGCTGGCCAGCTGGCTGGTTTGGCGCCGGATCGATTGACAGCGAATGGCGCCAATTTTGCGATAGGCGTCATTCTACTGACACAACTGTGAATTAACGTAACCAGTCTCTCGTCGTGAGAGGCGCGGTGTTTGTCTGCACCGCTGTCCACCGTCACGCCCTTGGGGCAAGGATCTGGTTATGACCACAAGTCAATTACTTAACGGGGATTCTTATCTCCGTTTTCGCAAAGAATTGGATGACCGCGGCATCGTTTTTTCTTACAGCGGTTATTTGAACGAAGCCATTTTGACCGGCATTGGTAACGCGTTGCGCACCAAGATGGAGATGGATCACACCGACGCCAAAGTGCAGCGCAGCGTGTTCTCGTCTTTTGTCGAACAAGTGCAGAACGTGATTCGTTACTCCGCCGAAAAAATCCCGCCAGAAGAATTGCAAGCCCAAGAAGCCGCGGACTCTGGTGACGCCGCTGCGACCCAAGCAACTGCTGAAGCCGAAGAACAAAAAGCCCTTTCTTACGGCTTGGTCACGGTCGGTGAGTACGCCAATGGCCCCCGTTTCGTCACTTGCTGCAACATGGTTCACGCCAAAGACACCGAAAAGCTCAAAGCCCAACTGGATTCCATCCGTGGCTTGGACCGCAAAGAGCTCGGCGCCATGATGCGTCAACAACTCAAAGACGGCCCCCCAGAGGGCTCCAAAGGCGCCGGCGTGGGCTTCATCCAAATGGCCCGTGAAGCCAATGGCAATTGGGAATACGACATTGTCAAAGGCGCCACCGAAGGTTTTGATTTCTTCTGCTTTGAAGCACATTTTTAAGAGGCCCCCATGGAAAACATCAACATTGCCGCTACGGCCCGCACCCCCGCCTTGTCTTTGGATGTGGCTTCGCGCGTCTTCACCTTAGAAGGTGAGTCTTATCCCGAAGACACCAAAAAGTTTTACGAAGCCCCGATTGCCCAAGTGCAAGAATTTTTGTCGCAAAGCCACGAGGGCGCCGTCACCTGCCAATTCAAGCTGAAGTACTTCAACAGCTCATCAGCCAAGGTCATCATGGACTTGTTCACCTCGATGGAGTCTGCGGCAGAAGCGGGCAACAGCGTGATGGTCGAGTGGCACCACATTGCCGACGACGACAACATGCAGGAACTGGGCGAAGAGTTCTCCGAAGAACTCAATGCCGCCAATTTCAAACTGGTTCCTTTCTAAGCAGCGCCTCTTTTTAAGACCTTATGGAAGACTCTTCCGTTCTTCGTAAAGAAGAAGAAATTCTGGTGGCGTATCAAACGCTGATCGCCAACCAGCCCGACAACGTTGCCCCGCACCAAGTCACCGCTTTGGTGGGCCACTACGCCAAGTTGTTGAAAAGCTACTCGCGACAACTGCGCATCAGTGACAAGAACGAGCAACGCCTTCATACGATTTCGGAAGAGTTGGAAGTCGAGCGGAAAAAGATGGAAGGCATCGCCGACCAACTCTCTAAATACCTGCCCACGCAGATTTACGAGTCCATCTTTTCTGGTGATCAAACCTTTGAGATCAAAACCCGTCGCAAACTCTTGACGGTCTTTTTTTCAGACATTCAAGGTTTCACGCAGATCTCTTCGATTTTGCAACCCGAGGTCTTGACGCATTACATCAACCGTTACTTCTCCGAGTTGTCAGCGATTGCCGCCAAACACGGCGGCACGATCGACAAATACATCGGCGACGCGATGATGATCTTTTTTGGTGACCCCGAGTCCCGAGGTGAACAAGAAGACGCCCTGGCGTGTGTGCGCATGGCCGTTGAGATGCAAGCCCGCCTGGCGCAACTCAACGCCGAGTGGGAAAGCGAAGGCTTGCAGTACCCCCTCATCACCCGCATTGGCATCAACACCGGTTGGTGCAACGTCGGCAACTTTGGCTCCACCGACCGCATGGCTTACACCATCATTGGCGGGGAGGTGAATTTGGCCGCTCGAATTGAAAGCAAATGCGAGCCCGGCGGCGTGTTGATGTCTTTTGACACCTATGCCTTGGTCAAAGATTACTTTGAAATGGAAGAACGCGAGTTGTTGTCTCTGAAAGGCATCAGCCGTCCCGTGCAAACCTACAGCGTTCGCCGCATGCTGACCGAAAAGGAACAGCAAGAGCAACCGATTGATTTGCAAATTCCGGGTCAAGAACCCATCCGCATCAAAACCCCCGAGTTGACGCTCCCCGAGCGTCTGAATTTGATTGAAGACTTGAAACGCACTGTTCAAAAACTGGAAGGAATCTCCCATGATTGAGAAAAAAGTCAGCACCATTTTCCGCGAACAATGGTCGGTCCCCATGACCTACAAATGCGGTCAATTGATCGAGGCCCTGCGCAAAGACGACACCACCGTCGTCGTCCCTGTGGTCGACGAGGCGGGCGTGCCGGTCGGCTTGATCGACAAACAAGCCGCTTTGGTTTTGGCGTCCAACCCCTTGCATTACTCGGTGTTGCAGAACAAGAGTGTGCGCGGTTTGATGATGGACAAATACGCCACCTTTGACGAGAACACCAGCATTGACGAAGTGTCCTCGCAAATGATTGAAGAAGGATTCTCCTTGAGCCAAGGCGGCTTCTTGATCACACGTGACGGCCAATACATTGGCATTGGTGCCAACACCGACACCTTGAATTACCTGGTGGAAGCCAACACCCAACGGGCCCACGAAATGGCCGAGTTGAACGAAGAAATGATGGACAGCGTCAAGTACGCCAGCCGCATTCAAACCAGCTTGCTGCCTACCCGCGAACAACTACAAGCCCAGTTCAGCTCCATGGATGTCATTTGGGACCCCCGCGACATCGTGGGCGGTGACGTGTACTGGCGTTCGGAAGACGTGGGTAAAAACCACTTTACGGTGGCGTTGATTGACTGCACAGGCCACGGCGTTCCTGGTGCCTTGATGTCCATGTTGGTGATCAGCACCTTGAAGCGTGTTTATTCAGAAGAGCCCGATATTTCTCCCGGCAACGCACTGGCTAAATTAGGCAACTTGGTGCGCTCAGCGCTGAACCAAGACCGCGATGATTGTGAGTCCAATGACGGTTTCGACGCTGGCATTTGCAAAATCGACTTGGCCAATAAAAAGGTCATCTTCTCCGGCGCTCGCACCAACTGCTTCGTCGTCCCCCGCGACAACGAACCGGTCCTGCGTGTCCCGGGCGAAAAGTTGGCCTTGGGCTACCCCGGCACCACGCCTTACACCGCCTTGGAAGAATTCGAGTTGTCTTATGAAAATTACAGCTTGTTCACCATGGCCTCCGACGGTATTTTTGACCAACCAGGTGGCCCCCGCCGCATTGCTTACGGCCCCAAACGCTTTGCTGAATTGGTCGAAGCCAATCGCTTGGGCAGCGCCCAGCAAATGATGCAATCCCTTTATCAAGCCGCCACCGAATGGCGGGGTCAAGAAGTGCGTCGTGACGACTTATCGGCCATGGCCTTCATCGTTTAAGTCCACCCCATAGAAAAAGCCCACCTGGTTGAGGGTGGGCTTTTTTTTGGGCCGATTTTTTTGACGATTCTTGGTTTTAGCCTGTTCAGACAGCCACGGCTTCCCGAGCGGGTGTTGAGAGGGTTCCCAAGCGGCTGTTCTCTAAATCGGGGTGCCAATTGATGATTTCCAAGTGGCCATCCATGTGCTCGACCAAAGCGCTGCGGCTCTCGACCCAATCCCCATCGTTGCAATACAAAATGCCGTCGATCTCGCGCATTTGAGCGCGGTGAATGTGGCCGCACACCACGCCGTTGTAGCCCCGTTTGGCCGCTTCATGGGACACCGCGACTTCAAAGTCGGTGACGTAGTTCAAGGCCGTTTTGACACGGTGCTTCAAGTATTGAGACAAAGACCAATAAGGCAAGCCCAATTTGGCGCGCCAGTGATTCAGATGGCGGTTTAATTTCAGCACCAAGGTGTAGGCGTTGTCACCCAAGTAGGCCAACCACTTGGCATATTGAATCACACCGTCGAAATGGTCCCCGTGGATCACCCACAAGCGACGGCCATCCACCGTTGTGTGGACCGCTTCCTCATGCACTTCCACACCACCAAAAGAGTGGTTAAAAAAGTCACGTGCAAATTCATCGTGGTTGCCAGGCACATAGATCACTTGGCAGCCCTTGCGGGCGCGACGCAATAATTTTTGCACCACGTCGTTGTGGCTTTGTGGCCAAAACCAACCGCGTTTCAACTGCCACCCGTCGATGATGTCACCGACCAAATACAGTTTGTCGCTGGGGAATTCTTTCAAGAACGACAAAACTTCTTCAGCTTGGCAGCCCGGTGTGCCCAAATGCAAATCGGAAATAAAGACCGCACGGTAGCGAATTTTGCCTTCGCCATCATCGTCTGCCGATGACGAATGGGCGTCATCCACAAAGGAGGTGATTGATGGCATGGAAATGAATTCATCCACTTTTTTGAGCATGTCTTACCTGCTGAAGTCGTGACCGTTTGATCTTTTATTGTTCATAGTGTCTCGTTGGATGATGACGAATTCATGTCAATCACCCGTTTGTTTTTGACATGGTTTTGCCTTGAAACCGACATGAATTCGTCACCCAATCTCACTAGCCTTCATGCCATGGAGGTTTTGACATGAATGTGACTGTGATTGGTGCCGGCTACGTCGGTTTGGTCAGTGCTGTTTGTTTTGCCGATTTGGGCCACAACGTGGTGTGCATCGATGTCGATGCGAAAAAAATCGAAATGCTCAATCGCGGTGAAGTGCCTATTTACGAGCCCGGCTTGTCCACTTTGATCGAGCGCAACGTCGCTGCCGAACGTCTGCAATTCACGATGGACATGGCGCACGCCGTGGCCCATGCCCAGTTGCAATTCATCGCGGTGGGTACCCCGCCTGATGAAGACGGTGCGGCCGATTTGCAATATGTGCTGCAAGTGGCTGAGAACATTGCCAGCCACATGGGGCGCTTCACGGTGATCGTGAACAAATCGACGGTGCCCGTCGGCACCGCCGACCGGGTCGCGGAACGGGTGCGTTCCCGCCTGACTGAGCGGGGTGTCTCGCCTGCCTTTGCCGTGGTGTCGAACCCTGAGTTTCTTAAAGAGGGCGCGGCCATTGAAGACTTCATGCGCCCTGACCGCATCGTCGTCGGCGCCGATGCGAACGTGGAAGGCGACCGCGCCTTTGAGTTGATGCGCCGTCTTTACGCCCCGATCAACCGCAACCACGACCGGTTGTTCAGGCTCTCGGTGCGCAGCTCTGAGTTGACCAAATACGCCTCCAATGCCATGTTGGCGACCCGCATCAGCTTCATGAACGAGCTGGCCAACTTGGCCGATGTGGTGGGCGCCGACATCGAGCAAGTGCGCTTGGGCATGGGCTCTGACAAACGCATTGGCTATGACTTTTTGTACGCCGGTACCGGCTACGGTGGCTCATGCTTTCCCAAGGATGTGCAGGCTTTGCAGCGCACAGCCCAGCAACATGGCCACCCCATGCGTGTCTTGCAAGCCGTGGAAGATGCGAACGAGGCACAACAAAGCATTTTGGTCGACAAGCTGACGCAACGACTAGGTCAAGACCTGAGTGGCAAAACGTTCGCGATGTGGGGCCTGGCCTTCAAGCCCAACACCGACGACATGCGTCAAGCACCGAGCCGAAAAATCATCCGCACGTTGTTGGAGCGGGGCGCCCGCGTTCGTGCTTATGACCCTGTCGCTACGCACGAGGCCCAACGAAGCTTGGCGCTTGACTTTGCCGATCGCCCTGACTTGCTGCAGCACCTGAGCTATGCCCACAGCGCCGCCGATGCCTTGCCTGGCGCGGACGCCTTGCTCTTGGTCACTGAGTGGAAAGAATTCCGCGGCTTTAACCTCAGCGCACTCAAGGTCGCCCTGAAGCAAGCCTTGATTTTTGACGGCCGCAATCAATACGATCCCCAAGTGATGGTGGATGAGGGCATTGAGTATTTCGGCATCGGCCGAGGCACGGACCTGGGTCGAACCCACGAGCCCCGCCTGGACGACGACGAGTTGCTGGCCGCTTAACGCGTCCCCGCACCGACGGTCTACAAAAGCCCCGATCTGGGGCTTTTGTTTTTTAAGCAGGCAAATTTATCAAGGCCTGACCCGCTTTGATCCAAGCACCCACCTCGATCCCCTCGGCCAAGGTGCATCCTTTGGGGGCAAACACAATGATGGTGGAGCCGTGCTGGAACCAGCCCAACTCTTGGCCCTTGCTCATGCGCGTGTCGCAAGGGAACTCGTGGGGTCCTTTGTAGCCGACGTGCAGCAACAAATTGAGGAAATGCAAGCGCAGGCTGGCCACCAGGATGGCGGCGACAGGCACCATGGCGATGGGCGTGTTGCCCTGGTCCAAACGGGTGTGAATGGCTGCCCGTTCATTCTTGCAAAACAAACGCTCGACGCGCTTCAACGCAATCGGGTTGACGTTCCAGGTGTCGCCGGCCGTGTGCGTGACGTGCTCCACCCGGCCGTTCGCAGGCGCGTGAAAGCGGTGGTACATGAAGGACGTCAAGCGCAAAGTGACAAACGTGCCGTCCCGGTAAACCTCGGCCCGGGCGGGGTCACCAAACAAGTCTGACACCGTGTACGGGAAGCCTTTGGCTTGCCAAATGTCCAGCCCTTCCGCACTGCCACAGGCCCCCACAATGGCGTCACAGGGGCTGGCCAGCACCAGCGGATCGGGGTCGAAGGGGCGAGCGCCTTCTTTGAGTTCTCGGATAAAACAATCGTGCAGGCTGTCGAATTCGGTTTTTTTGGCTTCGCTCAAGTCAAGATCCGAAAACGCCTTCCAGACCGCAATCGAGGCATCCCGGATAAGGGGGTTTTTGATTTTGCTGAACCACCCCACAAAACGCGTCAGCGTGATGCGTGGGATGCGGTTGGTTAGCAAGAAGTTCAAATCTTCTTGCTGAAAAAAAGCTTTGAAACTTTGTTCAAAGCGCTCAAAGCCTTTCTTAGAAGGCTTCGGTGTGTTTAGTGAGCCGGATTTTTCGTTTTTCATGAGCTTGTCAAAAAAGGGGGTTACACCAGAGTGTCTTAAAAACTAAATGAAACTGTCATGTCAGAAACGACAACGCTTTGGACTTTGGGGGCCGCTGCTGCTGGCGCTGGCCTCACCATGAAGGTGGCACAAACCATCGTGCGCCGCTTGAATTTGTCGGCCGCCAAACACCCGAGTTTGGGGGGCCATTCGCGCATGGCCAAACGGGTGACGAAACTGCTGCCCGGTTACGCTTACAGCGACAGCGAATTTTTTAACTCGGACGGCGCGCCGGACTCGGTGGCACAACAACGCCGTGACGCCTTGATTCGCCTGGGCGATTCGCTCAAAACCCGTTGCCCCAAAACCTTGGCCCTGACCCAAGAGGCCCGCCAAGGTTTGCCCGATTTGCAGTTCACCGGCGCTTACCGGGTGCCCTACCAATTCAGTCCCTTGCTGCGTCAACACGTTCAAGTGGGGGCTTTCTACCAGGCCTCTGAAGGCGTGATGCTGACCGACCTGGACGGCAATCAATACCACGACTTGACGGGTTCTTACGGCGTCAACGTCTTTGGTGTGGATGTGTACCGCCAAACCACGGCCAAAGGCGTCGCGATGACGCAAGACTTGGGGCCCGTTTTGGCGGGTTTGCACCCCATCGTCGCGTCCAATGTGGCGCGCTTGCAAAAGATTTCGGGTCTGGATCAGGTGAGTTTTCACATGTCCGGCACCGAAGCCGTCATGCAAGCCGTGCGCCTGGCGCGCTACCACACAAAACGCAAAAACCTGGTGCGCTTCAACGGGGCTTATCACGGCTGGTGGGAAGACGTTCAACCCGGCCCTGGCAACCCCATGCCACCGCGCGAGACTTACACCCTGGCCGACATGAGCGAGCAGGCTTTGAAGGTGCTCCGCACCCGAAAAGACATTGCCTGCGTGTTGATCAATCCCCTGCAAGCCATTCACCCCAACAAGAGTGCGCCCGGTGATTCGTCCTTGGTCGACTCCTCGCGCAGCGCCCACTATGACCGCGCGGCCTACACCGCGTGGTTGAAAAAGCTGCGCCAAGTCTGCACGGAAGCCGGCATCGTTTTGATTTTCGACGAGGTCTTTTTGGGCTTCCGCTTGGCACCCGGCGGCGCACAAGAATACTTCGGTGTCCAAGCCGACATGGTCACGTATGGAAAAACATTGGGCGGAGGCCTGCCGGTGGGCGTGGTCTGCGGCAAAGCGGCCTTGATGAAGCGTTTTCGAGAAGAACGCCCGGCGGACATTTGCTTTGCCCGTGGCACCTTCAATTCGCACCCTTATGTCATGGGCGCCATGTCGGCGTTTTTGGACTATTTGGAAACCCCAGAAGCCCAAAGCTGCTACGCCGATTTGGAAGCCAAGCAAAACGCGCGTTGCGCTCGTTTCAACCAATTGATGGCCGAAGCAGGCGCACCGGTGGTCGCGACCGCCATGTCCTCGGTCTGGACTTTGAGCTACAACCAACCCTCGCGCTACAACTGGTTGCTGCAGTTTTACCTGCGTGAACAAGGTCTGGCCTTGAGTTGGGTGGGCACAGGCCGACTGATCTGGAGCCTTAATTACACCGAGGCCGACTTTGAACAAGTCATGCACAAGTTCTTGGCGGCGGTCAAACAAATGGCCGCCGATGGCTGGTGGTGGCGAGACGCCAACCTCACCAACAAAGCCATCAAGCGGCGCCTCTTGAAAGAGATGTGGTCGCACTGGAAAAGTAACTGACATTAAGAATCCAGCCCCTCAAAACGAAGGGCTTGGGACTCAACCGGATGGCACCGGCTGACGTTCCAAGCCCTTTAATTCAGTTCAATCAGGGACGTTGGCTCAACCGTGACGCGCGTGGTCCATGGGGTCAATCAGTTGACCGCGCAGGAGGTAGAAAGGCGACTTCCAATACAACATGACGTCATGGAAGGGGTCGGTGATGATTTTGCTCATCCAGCACAGGCCACTCACCACGTCCTTGATGAAGAAAAGGTGCACGGTGCGGAACAGCAAACCGCCCACGCCGACCACCAACCAAGCCCAGCCCACTTGGTGCCAGAACTCGTTCCAGGAAGCAGCGGGGGTCAAGAGGCCGCCCAAGCTGGGGGCCGCGTACAAAATCACCGGTGCGGCAGCCCACAAAGCCATCAGCACAATTTTGCGGCGAATGTTGTAACCCACTTTGATTTCTTCTTTGTAATCGTCGGTGGCTTGATTGACTTCGTCGTAGCCACGGGGCTCAAAGAAGAAGTGACCCGATTGGCGCGAAATCATCGACACGCCCCACGCCAACAAAGCGGCTTCAGCGGGGTCTTTGAACAACATCGCATAGGCGGCCAAGAAACTCAGGGCGCTGATCAAGTGCAACGTCTGGTTGATGCGGCTGTGGTGGTAGTAACGGTGATCGTCCCAACGCTGGGTTTTCAACTCTTGCAAATACTGCTTGACGTTCATCTGCTTCACGTTCATTCCTTTTCATGCTGGTCCAACGCCTGCCACCGATCTGGTGGCGAGGGCTTGGTCAAGTGCGCCAATGTTGACGCAAATTTATGAAAGTTCTGTGACGATCCTCACTGTCACACAATTGTTGCAATGCAGCGGCACCATTCGCTCATGAACGCCTATTCCAATGACGATCTTTTGGTCGATGAACTCTCCCCTCGCCAACGCTCGCTGCGCATCGCCGTGGTGACCGAAACCTACCCGCCTGAAGTGAATGGTGTGGCCCGCACCTTGGCTTGCGTGGTCGAAGGCTTGCGCGGCCGAAACCACGAAATTCAACTCATTCGTCCGCGTCAAAACACGGCCGATGGTAGCGCAGGCGTCGACTCTGACGCCACTGAAAACACCTCATTCCATGAGGTCTTGATGCGGGGCTTGCCGATCCCGCGCTACCCGCATTTGCGCATGGGGGTGACCAGCAAAAAATCATTGATCCGCTTGTGGTCTAAACGCCGTCCCGACATCGTCCACATCGCCACAGAAGGGCCGATGGGTTGGGTCGCAATGCAAGCCGCCAACCAACTCAAGTTGCCCGTGTGCTCGGATTTCCGCACCAATTTTCACGCCTACAGCAAGCACTACGGCATCGGTTGGTTGCACAAGCCCATCATGGCCTACCTGCGCAAGTTCCACAACAGCACCCAATGCACCATGACCCCCGACGCCGGTTTACGCGACGAATTGGTGACCTATGGTTTCCAAAATGTGGCGGTGGTGGCCCGCGGTGTGGACACGGCCTTGTTCGACCCGGCCAAACGCAACCCCGCGTTGCGTGAAAGCTGGGGGGTGGCTCCCCAAGATTTGGTGGTGGTGCACGTGGGCCGCTTGGCGGCAGAGAAAAACCTCGACGCTTTGATTTTGGCCTTTGAAGCGGTGCGCCAAGTTCAGCCCAAGGCGAGGTTGGTGCTGGTGGGCGACGGCCCGGCCCGCAAAGACTTGCAAGCCCGCGTGCCGGATGCGATTTTTGCAGGCATGCGCCATGGCGACGATTTGGCCGCCCACTACGCCAGCGGTGATTTGTTCATCTTCCCCAGTTTGACAGAAACCTACGGCAACGTGACCGCTGAGGCCATGGCCAGCGGCACGCCCGTGTTGGCTTATGACTACGCAGCAGCGAGCCAGTTGATTCAATCGGGAGTGAATGGCCAATTGGCCCACTTTGACAACGTGACCGAATTTGTCGGCATGGCCCAACACCTGGCTGAACACCCCGAATTGCTCAAAGCGCTGGGGGCTAAAGCCCGTGCCACCGCCTTGGGCACGGGTTGGGACCGCATCATCGATGTGATTGAATCCATCTATGCCGCTTTGATGGCGGGTGAGCCCGTGCCCTTGGCCAAAAGCCAGTTGGATGACGACAAAGGCAGGGGCAAAGCCAAGGGCAAGATCAAACGCTTGGTTTCGGGCGTTGTTGCGCGTGCGCCCAAATGATGGCGGCCATCGCCAACGCCACCAACAAGCCAAAGACCACCAGCATCGGCACAATGGGCCAATCCAGGGCCAAACAAGCCGCGTAAGCCCCCAGCATCACCAAGATGCTGAGGTTTTCATTAAAGCCTTGCACCGCGATGGAACGGCCCGCTGTCAATAACTGATGGCCACGGTGCTGCAGCAATGCATTCATGGGCACCACCAAAATTCCGCCAACCACCCCCAGCAACGACAAGGCGGGCAAGGTGGTGGGCAGGCCCGTCGTCAAGGCCGCCCCAGAAATCATCAAGCCCAACAAAACACCCGCCGGCAACACCCGCCAAGCCGCCCCCAAGGCCACCAATGCACCGGCCAAACCGGCGCCCATCACCACCCCAATGGCCACCACTGCCTGCAAGTAGGCGGCGCCGTCCATGGGCAACTGCAGCACGTCTTTGGCCCAGCGCAACACGGCAAATTGCACGGTGGCACCAACGCCCCAGAACAGGGTGGTGACGGTCAACGTCAAACCCCCTTCAGGATCGCGCCACAAGCGCCGGTTGGCGGCGGCAAAGTCCCGCACCAACGCCGACACCTGAAATGAGGTGGGGGGGTAGGTGACCACGCCCGTTCGGACGCCAGATTGCAACAACGCGGCTACCCCGTACAAAACCACAACCAAGACCAAAGAGGCCAACAACTTAGAAACCAAAGGCAAGCCCAGCCCCTGCAACACCGGACCAATGACCGCCCCAATTTGCATGGCAAATGGCGTGCTGGCGTCCCAGGCGCTGGCCAAAAAACCGCCCAAAACGGTCCCCGAAAGGGCCGCCAAGACGACTGAAATCTCAATCCAGCCATTCGCGCGCACCAACAGGCGGGCGGGCACCCACTCCGTGATCAAGCCGTATTTGGCCGGCGCATACGCCGCCGCACCAACCCCCACGACGGCATAGGCCAGCACCGGATGGATGGCGGTGAACATCAGCAGCACACCGATGGTTTTGAGGCCATTCATCCAAATCATCAACTTGGTTTTGGGCACCGCATCGGCAAAGGGTCCCATGAAAGGGGCCAAGAGCACGTAGGAAATGGTGAAAGAAAATTTCAACATCGGCGCCCACCAGGGTGCAAAACCTTGTTCTTGTAACAAGGCTGCAGCCAGGATGAGCAACGCGTTGTCGGCCAGCGCGGACACAAACTGGGCCGCAATTAACAAATAGAAACCTGAAGGCATGGGGGCTGATTAGCGCTTAGCAACGTGACAAATCCGTGACAGGCCCTTCGGGAAAACGTGAATGGTTTTCAACAAATGGATGGCTTACATTCTGTTCACTCGCTTGAGCCTACAAGGCTTAACAGGTCGAGGTCAGAGGAGACACAACAAAATGGAAAAGGCGCTTGGCACCCAAGCGCCTTTTTTCATTCACAATGCCCGCCATGGACATTGTTTGGGTTGCGCTGGCCAGCACGTTGGCGGGTTTTATTGACGCCATCGTCGGCGGCGGGGGCCTGATCATGGTGCCCTCCTTGTTCGCAGCCTTTCCCAACAGCGCACCCGCCGCCCTGTTTGGCCTGAACAAAAGCGTCTCCGTTTGGGGCACCAGCATGGCGGCTTGGCAATACCAACGGCGGGTTGCCGTCGCTTGGACGGCTTGGCTGCCTGCCGCGCTGGCCGGCTTTGCTTTTGCCTTCCTCGGCGCTTGGGCCGTGACCCAAATTCCGGCTGATTTTTTGCGCCGTGCCTTGCCGCTGATTTTGCTGGGCGTCTTGGCCTATACCGTGGTTAAAAAAGACCTTGGGCAACAGCACCAGCCCCGCTTCAACGGACGACGTGAAACGGCGGTGGCTTTTTTGATTGGCGCCACGATTGGGTTTTACGATGGTTTTTTTGGCCCTGGCACCGGCAGTTTTCTCGTTTTCTTATTTGTGCGGGTGTTGGGCTATGACTTTTTGCGGGCCTCAGCCAGCGCCAAACTGATCAATGTGTCGACCAATTTGGCCGCTTTGCTTTTGTTCGCCAGCCAAGGTCTGGTGGATGGGTCGCTCGCCTTGCCGCTGGCCGCCTGCAATGTCTTGGGGAGCTTTGCCGGCAGCCGGTTGGCACTCCGACACGGCACCGGCTTTGTGCGCTGGGTCTTTATCGCCGTCGTCAGTGCCTTGATTTTAAAAACCGGTTTTGATGCTTATGGGGCCTGAGCCGCACTCGGCGGCCAAGGCATTTCGGAGGCCTTGCGGGCTTTGCCGATCGGCGCTGCGGCCTGCCCTTGGCTGACTGCGGCAATGTCGTCATCGCTGGGATAGAGGTCTTGTAGCCAATAGTCAAAGACCCGACGGGCAATCGGCGCGGCCACCTCGGCGCCCCAGCCCGCATTTTCAACAATCAGCGCCACCACAATTTTGGGGTCGTCAAGCGGCGCCATGGCCACATAAAGCGCGTGGTCACGCTGGCGTTCACCCATGCGGGCGCGGTCGTATTTTTGGCCTTCTCCCATCGTCACCGCTTGGGCCGTGCCGGTCTTGCCGCCCGAAGCATAGGCAGCGCCAGCAAAGGCGCGGGCCGAGGTGCCCGCTGTGACCACCGCCCCCAACGCGTCGCGAATCACCGCGACGTTTTCGGGCTTGAGGTTTAAATTTTGTGGCGGCTCGGTGTACAAAGCCCGGGTTTCTCGGCTCACGGCATCGCGGGTGGCCATCGCTATGTGGGGCTTGAATTTCAAGCCATTGGTGGCCAAGACCGACGTGGCCTGCGCCAGCTGCAGCATGGTGAAGGTGTTGTAGCCCTGGCCGATGCCCAAGGAAATGGTTTCGCCGGCGTACCACTTGCGCTGGGCCGCGGTTTTGTAGGTGTTGCGCTTCCACTCGGTGCTGGGCAAAACGCCGCGTGTTTCGCCCTGGATATCGATGCCCGTCAACTGGCCAAAACCCAGCGGCGCCATGAAGTCATGAATCGCGTCGACGCCCATTTCATTCGCCAGTGAGTAGAAATAAATATTGCTTGAAAGCTGAATGGCACGGCGCATGTCCATGTCGCCCAAATAGCCCTCAGGACTGCCGAATTTATGGCCGCCAAAGTTAAAGTAGCCCGGGTCGTTGATGAGGGTTGACGCACTGCGCTTGCCCAGCTCCAAGGCCCCCAAAGCCATGAAGGGCTTGTAGGTCGAGCCCGGCGGATAGGTGCCGCGCAAAGCCCGGTTCAACAAGGGTTTATCAATTGACTGGTTCAGGCTTTGCCAATTGTCGAGGTCAATCCCTTCAACAAACAAGTTGGGGTCAAACGTCGGCTTGCTGACAAACGCCAACACTTCGCCGGTTTTGGGGTCCATGGCGACCAAGGCGCCACGGCGCTTGCCGAACAAATCTTCCACCAGCTTTTGTAATTTGATGTCGAGGGCCAGGACCACGGTGTCGCCCGGCGTGGCGGGTCGACTGGCCAGGCGACGCACCGCCCGACCGCCGGCAGAGGTTTCCATCTCTTGCACGCCGGTGATGCCGTGCAGTTGGCGCTCAAAGCTTTGTTCGATGCCCAATTTGCCGATGTACTCGGTGCCCTCGTAATTGCTGTCGTCATCCGACTCTTCAATCGCGTCTTTTTCCTTTTGGTTGATGCGCCCGATGTAGCCAATCACGTGGCTGGCCAACTCGCCATAAGGGTAAGAGCGGAACAATCGGGCCTTGATTTCGACGCCTGGAAAGCGGAACTTTTGCGCCGTAAAACGCGCCACTTCCTCGTCCGTCAAACGGGTTCGAATGGGAACGCTGGCGAAGCCCTTGCCTTCTTCCGCCAGCTTTTTGAAGTGCTTACGGTCGCGGGCGCTGATCTCCAGCACCTCGCCCAAGGCCTCGATCAAGGGGTCCAGCGGCCCCGCCTTGTTGGGCGTGACTTCCAAGGTGTAGGCCGAGTAATTGGTGGCCAAAACCACGCCGTTGCGGTCCAAAATCAAACCGCGGTTGGGGACCGTGGGAACCACGGCAATGCGGTTGTCTTCGGCTTGCTCGGCCAAGTCGTCGTAGCGGATGACTTGCAAATAAAAGAGCCGCAAAAAAATCAGCACCAGACCCACCACGACCACGGTGCTGGCCACCCGCACCCGCGTGCGGAAGCGCCACAGATCGGCGTCCACATTGCGCATTTGGTTCATGTCGAGCCCAATGGCCTCATCAAAGGGGGCGACTGTCGTCGCGTTCTGGCGCCCGCATTTGCGGCAGCAGCAGCAGCCACGACAAAATCGGCCAGAGCGCTGTTTCCAACACCGGGGCCAACAACCACCAGAAGCCAGGAAATTGCCCCCCGAGCGCCAGCCTCAGCAAGACATCCAAGAGATGGCCTAAAAAGAACAGCGGACCGACTTGCAACGCCTGCCCCCAATAACCAAACCAAAGCACGCGTCGATGCATGAGACGGGCCAAATAGCCGATCACGCAATAAACAATGGCGTGCTGTCCCAGCAAACAAGTTTGGTGCACATCCATGGTGAGCCCAAAGAAAAAAGCGGCGGTTAAGCCCACCCTGAGCGGCTGGCGCATGGTCCAAAACACCAGCAACATCAACAACCAATCGGGCGCGCCCGGCAAGCGGCCCAAGGGCAGCATGTTGACCAACATGGCCAAGATCAAAGTGCCCCAAATAAAGAGGCCATTGACCGGCAACAGCAGTTGTTGGCCCGCGGGCTTAACCATCATTGCGGGCCCCCTTGCGCTTGAGGGGCAATGGAGTTGCCGGGGCTGGGCGTGCAGGCACCTGAGCGCCCAAAGGGGTGACCACCAGCACATGCCGAACGCCCGTCACGCCCGACAAAGGCGTGCAATGCACGCGGGCAAAGGGGGCGTCGCCACGGCGCTCAATTTTGTCGACCTTGGCCACGCTCAAGCCCGGTGGATAAACCCCGTCCACACCACTGGTGGACAACTCATCGCCCACCTGCGCATCGGCATTCGCTGAGACAAAACGCAGCTCCAAGCCAGCCCCTTGCGGATCACCATCGGCCACGCTGCGCTCGCCGGTCCGCACATTGAGCACGGGGATGGCAAAGTCTTTGTCGATGACCAGGGTGACTTCAGACGTCAACAAGTCCACCCGGGTGACTTGTCCGACCACACCCTTTTCGTCAATCACCGGAGAGCCCAGTGCAATTTTTTTCAATTGCCCTCGGTCAATCACGGCCCGCCTCGTGAAGGGGTCGGCCGCGTCATACAAAATTTGCGCGGCCTGGCCGGAGGTGCTGAAGCGCTGGCCCAAATCCAAGAGCGCGCGCAGCTTGGCGTTCTCTTGCAGGAGTTCGTCCACCTGCTGCGTCTTGGCCGATTGCAGCGTGAGTTGTTGGCGGGTTTTTTCTTCCAAGGCCTGAGCGCGGCTCATGGTCGTCACGTAGTCGGCCCCGCCTTCAACCCACTCAAAAGGCTGCCGCGCCAGCCATTCCAAGGGATAAATGGCCGTGGCCAGGCCCGAATGCAATGGCTGGGTGATGTGAAGCCGGGCATCGGCCACCATCAAAAACGCACCCAGCGCGCCGTAAAAAACCAATTGCGTCAGCGCCGAAGGCCCTTGTCTGAACAAGGGCGGGGGGCGACGGTCTAAGGTTCCGAGCGACACGACAAATAGATTTGGCGCAACCGCCCAAAGGGTTGGGCTTATTCGCTGGTGAAGATGCTGCCCAAACGGTCCATGCGCTCCAGCGCAATGCCGCAGCCACGCACCACGCAGGTTAGTGGGTCTTCGGCGACCAAGACGGGCAGGCCCGTTTCTTCGGCCAGCAAGCGGTCCAAGTCGCGCAGCAGCGCACCGCCGCCGGTGAGCATCATGCCGCGATCGGCAATGTCAGCGCCCAGCTCGGGGGGGGTTTGTTCCAGCGCGTTTTTGACGGCCGAGACGATTTGGTTCAGCGGGTCGGTCAGGGCTTCCAACACCTCGTTGCTGGAAATGGTGAAGCTGCGGGGCACCCCTTCGCTGAGGTTGCGGCCTTTGACTTCCATCTCGCGCACTTCGGAGCCGGGGAAGGCCGAACCAATTTGCTTCTTGATGGCTTCCGCGGTGGGCTCGCCAATCAGCATGCCGTAGTTGCGGCGGATGTAGTTGATGATGGCCTCGTCGAACTTATCACCGCCGACGCGCACCGAGCCTTTGTAGACCATGCCACCCAGCGAAATCACGCCGACTTCGGTGGTGCCGCCGCCAATGTCAACGACCATCGAGCCAGAGGCTTCCGACACAGGCAAGCCCGCGCCAATACAAGCGGCCATGGGTTCTTCGATCAAATAAACAGCCGCAGCGCCGGCGGCTTCGGCGGCGTCCTTGATGGCGCGGCGCTCCACTTGGGTCGAGCCACAGGGCACGCAAATGATGATGCGGGGGTTGGGGCTGAAAAACGAGCGGGGGTGCACCATTTTGATGAACTGTTTGATCATCTGCTCGGTGATGACGAAGTCGGCGATCACACCGTCCTTCATGGGGCGAATGGCTTCAATGTTGCCGGGCACCTTGCCCAACATCGCCTTGGCTTCACGGCCGACGGCTTGAATGACCTTTTTACCGTGCGGGCCGCCTTCGTGGCGAATGGCGACGACGGAGGGCTCGTCCAAAACGACGCCCTTGTCGCGCGCAAAAATCAGGGTATTGGCCGTGCCAAGGTCGATAGCGAGGTCGGTCGAGAAATACCGACGAAAGGATCCGAACATGAGATTTCCTACTGTTTGAAAAGCGATTGGCTGCTTTTAAATGCGCGGCGTAACCGATGAAAAATACGGGTTTTTCAAGGCCCCACACAAAGACGGGATAATACCCGATTCGCCCTAATTCGCTTTTTTTGGCGTCTTTTTACCGACTGTTAACCATGTCCTTAGCACCCCAAGACATTGCCCGCTTGGCCAACCTGGCCCGGCTCGAACTTCAGCCCGACGAAGCCCAACGTTTGCAGGGCCAGATCAATGGTTTTTTTGAGCTGGTCGAGCAAATGCGGGCCGTCAATACCCAAGGCATCGAGCCCTTGGCGCACCCTGTCGCGGCCATCCAAGACATCGCTTTGCGCTTGCGACCCGATGTGGTCAGCGAACCGAATCAGCGAGAAGCCAATCAAAAAAGCGCCCCGGCGGTTGAAAACGGCCTGTTCCTGGTCCCCAAAGTCATTGAATAAAGCACAAGGCCCGGCATGAGCAACGATTTACACAATTTGAGCGTGGTGGAACTCGCCCGCCTGCTGCAAAGCAAAGCAGTCTCAGCGGTGGAGGCGGCTGAGCATTTCTTGAAACGCATGGACGCCCACCAGCACCTGGGTGCGTTTGTGAGCGTCAACCCCGAAGCCACGCTGGCCCAAGCCCGCGCCGCCGATGCCAAATTGGCGCAACAGGCCAAGGCATCGTCATCGGAATCGGCCTCACCCATGGCCTTGACCGGCGTGCCGATTGCGCACAAAGACATTTTTGTCACCCGCGATTTCCCAACGACCGCGGGCTCCAAAATGCTGAAAGGCTACCAATCGCCTTTTGACGCCACCGTGGTCTCTCGGCTCGCTGAGGCCGGCGCCGTGACTTTGGGCAAGCTCAATTGCGACGAATTCGCCATGGGTTCGGCCAACGAAAATTCGGCCGTCGCCCCCGTCGGCTTCGACGCCCCGGTCCCCGTGCGCAACCCGTGGGCGCAAGACCGCGTGCCTGGCGGCTCATCGGGCGGCAGCGCGGCGGCCGTGGCGGCCCGCTTGGCGCCCGCCGTAACCGGCACCGACACGGGCGGCTCCATCCGCCAGCCCGCCAGTTTTTGCGGCATCACCGGCATCAAGCCCACCTATGGCCTTGCCTCGCGCTATGGCATGGTGGCCTTTGCCTCCAGCCTCGACCAAGCTGGTCCCATGGCCCGCAGCGCTGAAGATTGTGCTTGGTTGCTGTCCGCCATGTGCGGACCCGACCCCGACCGCGACGCCACCTCGCTGGACAGGCCCGCTAAGGATTTCTCACGCCACCTGAACGACTCACTCGAAGGCCTGCGCATTGGCATTCCGGCCGAGTTTTTCGGCGAAGGCTTGGCCCCCGATGTGCGCGCCGCTGTGGAAGCCTCGCTGAAAGAATACGAAAAGTTGGGCGCCCAATTGGTGCCCATCAGCCTGCCTCGCACCGAGTTGTCGATTCCGGTGTACTACATCATCGCGCCGGCCGAAGCCAGCTCCAACTTGAGCCGCTTTGACGGTGTCAAATTTGGCCACCGCGCCAAGGACTTCGGCGATCTGACCGACATGTACAAAAAAACCCGCGCCGAAGGCTTTGGCGACGAAGTCAAGCGCCGCATCATGATCGGCACGTATGTGCTGTCGCACGGCTATTACGACGCCTATTACCTTCAAGCACAAAAAATTCGCCGCATGATCGCCGACGACTTCCAGCAGGCCTTCCAAAGTTGCGACGTGATCGCCGGCCCCGTGGCCCCCACCGTGGCTTGGAAATTGGGCGAAAAATCCGCCGACCCGGTCGCCAATTATTTGGCCGACATCTTTACCTTGCCAGCCTCCTTGGCCGGTCTGCCCGGCATGAGCTTGCCCGCGGGATTTGGGGCCGATGGCATGCCCGTCGGACTGCAGTTGATTGGCAACTACTTTGGCGAAAGCAAGTTGCTCAACGCGGCACACCGATTCCAGCAGGCCACCGATTACCACCTCCGCACCCCTGAAGCGACCCGACCATGAGCAAAACCAAACTGGTACAAGGTTACGAAGTCGTGATCGGCTTTGAAACGCACGCCCAACTCTCGACCCAAAGCAAAATTTTCAGCCGCGCTTCGACCGCTTTTGGCGCGGCGCCCAACACCCAAGCCTGCGCCGTCGACCTGGCCCTTCCCGGCACCCTGCCCGTGATGAACTTGGGCGCGGTTGAACGCGCGATTGAATTTGGCTTGGCCATCGGTTCGCACATTTCGCCCAAAAGCATCTTTGCGCGCAAAAATTATTTTTACCCCGACCTGCCCAAAGGCTATCAAATCAGCCAATTTGAAATTCCGGTGGTGGTCGGCGGTGAAGTGGCCTTCTTCCTCGGTGACGAAAAGAAAACCGTGCGCTTGGTGCGTGCCCATCTGGAAGAAGACGCCGGTAAATCGCTGCACGAAGACTTCATCGGCCAATCGGGCATCGACTTGAACCGGGCCGGTACCCCGCTGCTGGAAATCGTCACCGAACCCGACATTCGCTCCAGCGAAGAGGCCGTGGCCTATGCCAAGGAACTGCACAAAATCGTCACCTGGATTGGCATTTGCGACGGCAATATGCAAGAAGGCAGCTTCCGTTGCGACGCCAATGTGTCGGTGCGTCGACCCGGTGGGCCCTTGGGGACGCGGCGCGAAATCAAGAACTTGAACAGTTTCAAGTTCATGCAACAAGCCATCGACTTTGAGGTGCGCTGGCAAATTGAGCAGATTGAAGACGGTCACGCCATCCAACAAGCCACGGTGCTGTTCGACCCCGATAGCGGCGAAACCCGCGCGATGCGCACCAAAGAGGACGCCGCCGATTACCGCTATTTCCCTGACCCCGACCTGCCTCCGCTGGTGATCGCAGACGAATGGGTGCAACGCGTGAAGGCGGCCATGACGGAATTGCCACGCACGATGGCGGCGCGTTTTGTGGCCGACTATGGCCTGCCCGAATACGACGCCACCACCTTGACCCAAAGCAAGGCCATGGCGGCTTACTTTGAAGCCGCGGCCAAGGCCTGCCATCAGCCTAAGTTGGCGAGCAATTGGATCATGGGCGAGCTGTCACGCCGCTTGAACAGCAGCGAAACCAGCATCGAAATGGCGCCGGTCAGCTCGGCCCAATTGGCGGCACTGATTGCCCGCATTGCCGATGGCACGATTTCCAACAACGCTGCCAAGCAAGTTTTTGAGGCCCTGTGGAGCGGTGAGGCCAACGAGGTGGACGCCGTGATCGAGACCAAGGGCTTGAAACAGATGAATGATTCGGGCGCGCTCGAGAAAATCATCGACGCGGTGATCGCCGCCAACCCCGACAATGTGGCCCAATTCCGCGCCGGCAAAGACAAGGCCTTCAACGCCTTGGTCGGCCAGATCATGAAGGCCAGCCAAGGCAAGGCCAATCCGGGTCAGGTCAATGGGTTGCTGAAGGCCAAGTTGGCGGGGTAAGCCCGCTCTTAAACCACACCGTAGCGCTGCCGATAAGCCTCAGTGCGGCTCAGGTGTTCGGCCATTTCTGCGCCGGCTTGCTGGCCCAAGTAGCCGAGCAGGTCGGTCAGGCTGGCAATCGCTGCGACCTGCAAGCCCAACGTTTCGCGAACATACTGCACGGCACTGTGGGGCACGTCTTGGGTGCTGCCGTCGGGCTGTTTTTCAGTCGCCATTTCTTGCCGGTCCAACGCAATCGCCACCGCGTGGGGCGTGGCGCCGGCGGCTTGAATCAAGGCAATCGACTCCCGCGCCGCTGTGCCGGCCGACATGACGTCGTCCACGATCAGCACGCGGCCTTTGAGCGGGGCGCCCACCAAGGTGCCCCCCTCGCCGTGGTCTTTGGCTTCTTTGCGGTTGTACGCGAAGGGCCGGTTTTTGCCCAAGCGGGCCAACTCAATCGCCACGGCAGCGGCCAGCGGAATGCCTTTGTAAGCCGGGCCAAAAATCATGTCAAACTCAATGCCACTGGCGACCAAGCGCTTTGCATAAAATTCAGCCAAGCGACCCAGTTTGGCGCCATCGTCAAACAAACCCGCGTTGAAAAAATAGGGGCTCAAACGACCCGCTTTGGTTTTAAATTCACCAAAGCGCAAAACGCCTGAAGCCACCGAAAATTCAACAAACGCTTGCGCCAACGCATCTGGGGCACCACTAACCTGCATGGGGAATTCCTTGTTCAAACTGACCAGCCTTAACCTGAACGGCATCCGCTCCGCCTCGACCAAAGGGGTTGAGCCTTGGCTGGAAGAGCAAGCCGTGGATTGTATTTGCGTCCAAGAAATCAAGGCCCAAGCGCCTGACATGGCGGGCAAATTTGAAACCCTGGCCGGCTTGAAGGGCTATTTTCAGTTTGCTGAAAAAAAGGGTTATTCCGGCGTCGGGGTTTACACGCGACACGAGCCCAGCGACGTCGTCATCGGATTTGACCCCGAGGAGTTTGACGCCGAAGGCCGCTATGTTGAGTTGCGCTTTGACACACCAAAGCACAAGCGCTCCCTGATCAGCGCCTACTTTCCCAGCGGCTCCTCTGGCGAAGACCGGCAACTCGCCAAATACCGTTTTCTGGCCAAAATGGCGCCCCATCTGCAGGCGCTAAAAGCCCAGCGAGATTTTGTCTTGTGCGCCGACGTGAACATCGCGCACCAAGAAAAGGACTTGAAAAACTGGAAGGGCAACTTGAAAAACAGTGGCTTTTTGCCCCCCGAGCGCGCTTGGGTAACCGCGTTGCTGGCGCAAGGCGTTGTCGACGTTTACCGACACCTCCAACCTGACACCACCGACGCTTGCTACACCTGGTGGAGCAACCGTGGACAGGCCTACGCCAACAATGTCGGGTGGCGCTTGGATTACCACTTGGCGACGCCAACACTCGGGCTCTTGGCGAAATCGGAAGCCATTTACAAAGGTCAGAAGTTTTCCGACCACGCGCCCATCACGGTTGAATACGATTGGGCTCTTTGACCATGCTGAAATACCTCACCGTCCCCGTCACCGCCTTCCAACAAAATGCCTCGCTGGTTTGGGATGACCAAACCCGGCAAGCCGCCGTCATTGACCCCGGTGGCGATCTGGATTTGTTGCTGGGCGAGGCCCAGCGACTGGGTTTAAAGCTCGAACAAATTTGGATCACGCACGCCCACATCGACCACGCCGGTGCCACCGCCGAGTTGGCCGAGCGTTTGAATTTGCCCATCATCGGGCCACACCCGGGTGACCAGTTTTGGATTGATTTGTTGCCCGACACCGCTGTCAAATATGGCTTTGCGCCGTCCAAAACCTTCACACCCACACGCTGGTTGCAAGACGGCGACAGCGTGACTTTGGGCGCACACACGCTGCAAGTGCGCCACACACCGGGGCACACGCCCGGTCATGTGGTGTTTTATTCGCCCGAAATTCAACGCGCCTTTGTGGGCGATGTGTTGTTCGCCGGCAGCATCGGCCGCACCGATTTCCCCCAAGGCAATCACCAAGATTTGATCGACAGCATCACCCATCGTCTGTGGCCCATGGGCAACGACACGGTGTTCATCCCCGGCCACGGGCCGGAGAGCACGTTTGGACGCGAACGCCGAAGCAACCCCTATGTGGGTGGGACCTGATTGGATGCCAGGCGCCATGCAAGCGGTAAAAGCGGCACAAGCGGTAAAAGCGGATAAGGGGGTTCAGGTGTTTAAGGGGGTTTTAACCGGATTGAAGACTTGGCTGAGTAGTTTCAAGGTCTACGCCGAGCCCGCCAGTTTGCGCATGTTGGCATTGGGTTTTTCTGCTGGACTGCCCTTGCTGCTGGTGCTGGGCACCTTGAGCTTTCGGCTGCGCGAAGCCGGTATCGACCGAACCACGATTGGTTACCTGTCGTGGGTGGGCCTTGCTTATGGCTTGAAATGGTTGTGGGCACCCTTGGTCGATCGGCTGCCTTTGCCTTGGCTGACGAATCGGCTCGGCTGGCGACGCAGTTGGTTGCTGCTGGCGCAAGTCGGCATCGTCCTGGGCTTGCTGGGCATGGGTCATTTCGATCCCCAATCCCAGCTGGACGCTTTGGTGGGGTGCGCCGTGCTCACAGCCTTCAGCTCGGCCACGCAAGACATTGCCTTGGATGCATTTCGCATTGAATCCGCCGCCGTCGACCGCCAAGCCGCCCTGGCGGCCAGCTACCAAACGGGTTACCGACTCGCGATGATTTGGGCAGGAGCGGGCGGCCTGTGGTTGACGGCCCAAGCCGAAATTTTGAGCATTCCAGCGTCGACGACAGGCACAACCTTAACCGCAACCACAACCGCTTACCAAAACGCCGCTTGGCAATGGGCTTATTCGGTGATGGCGGCCTCGATGGCGCTGGGCGTGTTGACCGTTTGGTTCTCTCCTGAACCGGCACGCCGTGAAGGGGGACGCAGCCAAAATGTCGGCGAGTGGCTGAGGAGCGCCTTGGTTGAGCCCTTTCTGGACTTTGTGCACCGATACCGCTGGCAGGCGGTGTTGATCCTGAGCCTGATCGCCATCTACCGCATCAGCGATGTGGTGATGGGCATCATGGCCAACCCGTTTTATGTGGACATGGGTTACACCAAGACCGAAGTTGCCACGGTCAGCAAAGTCTACGGCGTCATCATGACCCTCACCGGCGCTTTTGTGGGGGGGGCCTTGGCCTTGCGCCTGGGCGTCATGCGGGTGCTGATGCTGGGCGCCGCCTTGAGCCTGGGCGGCAATTTGCTGTTTGCTTGGCTGGCGGGGCAGGGACACAACCTCACCGGCCTGATTTGGGTGGTGTCGGCGGACAACTTGGCCAGCGGCATTGCCTCGGCGGCCTTCATTGCTTTTTTGTCGTCCTTGACCAATGTGCGTTACTCGGCGACCCAATACGCTTTGTTCAGCAGCTTGATGCTGCTGGCGCCCAAATGGCTGGCCGGGTTTTCGGGGCGTTTTGTCGATGCGCATGGCTACACCACCTTCTTCCTGTCCACCGCAGCCTTGAGTTTGCCGGTGTTGGTGCTGGTGTTTTTCACGGCCCGGCTGAAAGTCTTTCAGCCGGCCAAAGATTGACGCCGCCTGCCTCAGATTTACCATTCTTTACTGTGGATGCCACAGAGCCCTCACGTGGTGGGTGGATCATCGCGACTTGAATCCCTTTGAATGACATTGGTTAGTAACTTTGGTGGACAAAAGCCATGAGCGCCCCCTATCCTGCCTCCCACACCCTGCTGATGATCGAAGACGACACCCGTCTGGCGGACATGGTGACGGCTTATTTGGCGCCCTCGGGTTTTGAAGTCATCCACAAAACCCACGGGGCTGAAGGCCTGGCTTTTTTGAGACAGATCGCGGGGCAGAGCGCCGGGCAAAGCGGCGGACATTCACCAACGCTGGTGGTGCTCGACTTGATGCTGCCCGATGCGGACGGCCTGGAAATTTGCCGTCAATTGCGCGCCCTGCCAAGCCCCCTGAACCAATTGCCCGTCCTGATGTTATCGGCCAAAGGCGACCCGATGGACCGCGTCATTGGACTGGAACTCGGTGCCGACGATTACCTGGCCAAGCCCTTTGAGCCGCGAGAGTTGTTGGCCCGCATCCGCGCGCTGCTGCGTCGCCACAGCGAAGGCAAAAATACCCCCTCCGAACACCTGATGTCATTTGGAGCTTTGGAGATTGACCGAGGCGCGCGCCAAATTCATTTGTCCGGCGCGTTGTGCGACCTGACTTCCTACCAATTTGATTTGCTGGTCGCGCTGGCCGAACGCGCAGGGCGGGTGCTGTCGCGCGACCAAATCATGGAGGCGGTGCGCGGGCGAGAACTCGAGGCCTTTGACCGCTCGATTGATGTGCACATTGGCCGCATCCGCCAAGCCATTGAGTTCGATGTGAAAAATCCAAAACGAATTTTGACCGTGCGCGGCGTGGGCTATGTTTTTGCCAAACAACAAGACTGATAAAACGATGCCGAATCGCCCAGTCGGCTCCGATTCAAAAAGGCTGGCTAAAGGGTTGGCAACAGGGCTGGCTAAAGGGTTGGCCAACGCCTCACCCAGCCCCTTACCGCCTCAACAGAACACTTGGCAGCGCCTCACCCGGCAACTGTCGGTGCGCATTTGGCTGGCCGTCTTGGGCATCATGTCGGTCTTGATTTTGTTGGTGGGCGGGGCCTACCACTTGGCAGGCGAAAACCGCCCCCCGATGCGCGAGGTGGTGGTGCGCAACGACGCCGGCGAGGTCGTTGGCACAGGCCTTTTGATCCGACGCGGCAGCCGTTTACCGTCGGCGAACCCGAGCAACCCCAGCCCGAGCTTGGCGACTGCCAGTTCGACCATGTCGTCGACAACGACAACGACAACGACAACTTCAACGGCAAAGGCAACGTCCACGACATCAACCCCTTCATCAGAATCTGCATCACCCACGAAAACTGACCCGCTTCCTTCTCACGGTTCTGACGGCCCTGAATTCATCGTCGCCATGAACGACGGCACGAGCCTGCACCTTCATTTGCCAAGGCCAGGGCCGCGCCCCAACAACCGCTTGAATGGTTTTGGCTTTTTGACGATTTTGCTCATGGTCGGCGTGGCCGTGGCCTTGGCCACTTACCCGATCATGCGCAAGCTGACGCGCCGTCTGGAAGCACTACAAACTGGCGTCGAGCATTGGGGCGAGGGTCATCTGTCGGCTCGGGTTCAGGTCCATGGCCACGACGAAGTCGCCTTTTTGGCAGAAAAATTCAATCAAGCGGCCGAGCGGCTGGAGCGCTTGGTTCAAAGCCACAAAGCCTTGTTGGCGAACGCCTCGCACGAATTGCGCTCGCCCCTGACCCGCATCCGCATGGCCTTGTCGATGGGTGAACAAGCCCACAGCCCGACGCTGCAAGCAGAAGCGCAAAGAAGCCTCCAAGAGCTGGATACCTTGATCGAAGAAATTTTATTGGCCAGCCGCCTCGACGCCAAAGAGGTCGACCTTGGGGCCGCTGAAGTCATTGACCTCACTGGCTTGGCCGCTGAAGTCTGCGCCGATTTCAACGCCAACTTGATTCCTTGCCCCTCGCCTACCGAGGTGTGTGTGAAAGGAACCCCCAAACTGTTACGCCGGGCGATCCGCAATTTGTTGGAAAACGGGCAACGCCATGGACAGCGATCAACCCCCACAGAGGTCAAGGGTGGCCCAAGCGACCCCACTGCCGCAAGCGACCAAACTGAAGACCGTGTTGCAGCGGCCTTGACGGTGATGCTTCGCGTCGAATCCCACCCAACAGCCGATACGGGCAACGTTTGGGCCATGCTGTCGGTGAGTGACCAAGGCCCCGGCGTGCCCGATGCCTACAAGAGCCAAATTTTTGAGCCTTTTTTCCGCTTGCCCGGCGCCAGCGAATCTTCAGGGGGTGTGGGCTTGGGGTTGGCCTTGGTGAAGTCGATTGCCGAACGCCACGGCGGCGAGGTCAGGTGCGAAGACAACCCCAGCGGCGGGGCTCAATTTGTCTTGAAGTTGCCCCTGATCAGGCCCTAATCAGCCCCTGATAGGCCCGAGCCTCAATGGCCGTGGGCCACCACTTCGCCGGCTTTGAGCTGGTAAACCGTGCCGCAATAAGAGCACTTGGCGCTGCCGGTGTGGGCCACGTCCAAATAGACCTTGGGGTGGCTGTTCCACAAGGCCATTTGCGCTTTGGGATTGGGGCAAAAAACGCCGCCTTGGGCATTCAAATCGGTGGCCAACAATTCAACAGGCGGTTTGGTTTTTGAGTTGCTCATGGGAACCTCAAGAAAAAGGGGAACCGTTTTAGACGACTTAAACCGCGGTCAGCCAGTGGGCGTACCGGGGGTTACGGCCATTGACGATGTCAAAGAAGGCGGTTTGAATTTTTTCGGTGATGGGGCCGCGTGAACCGATGCCAATTTCAATCCGATCGAGTTCGCGAATCGGCGTCACTTCCGCCGCGGTGCCGGTGAAGAAGGCTTCGTCGGCGATGTAAACCTCGTCACGGGTGATGCGCTTTTGCACAATCTCAAGGCCCAAGTCTTTGGCAATCGCGAACACCGTGTTGCGGGTGATGCCGTTCAATGCCCCTGCTGACAAGTCAGGGGTGTAAATGACCCCGTTTTTCACCACAAAAATGTTTTCGCCCGCGCCTTCAGACACAAAGCCAGAGGCGTCGAGCAACAAGGCCTCGTCGTAACCGTCGTCGGTGGCTTCCATGTTGGCCAAAATGGAATTGGTGTAATTGCTGACCGCTTTGGCTTGGGTCATGGTGATGTTGACGTGGTGGCGGGTATAGCTGGAAGTTTTGACGCGAATGCCCCGCTTCAAGCCTTCTTCGCCCAAGTAAGCGCCCCAAGCCCAAGCCGCGACCATCAAATGGATTTTGTTGCCCTTGGGTGAAACGCCCAGTTTTTCAGAGCCGATCCAAGACAAGGGGCGCAGGTAACAGCTTTCAAGCTGGTTGGCACGCACCACGTCGATTTGCGCTTGGTTGGCCTCTTTTTGGGTGAAGGGCAGCTTCATGCGCAAAATTTTGGCGCTGTTGAACAAGCGTTCGGTGTGCTCTTGCAAGCGAAAAATCGCCGTGCCGTTGACGGTGTTGTAGGCACGCACGCCTTCAAAGACGCCGCAGCCATAGTGCAGTGTGTGGCTCAGCACATGGATTTTGGCGTCACGCCATTCGACCATTTGGCCGTCGATCCAAATTTTGCCGTCGCGGTCGTCCAGTGGCGGTAGGGTGCTCATGCGCGTCATTCCTTTTTTCTTGAATGGGCCATTTTAAAGCGTTAATACCGGCGCGGCTGGCGGCTTCAAACTTCTCGCCGCAACCACTCAATCGCTTCGTCCACGCGGTCAATGGCATGAACTTGCAGCCCTTCAATCGGTTTTTTAGGCAAGTTCGCTCGGGGCACCAAGGCCACCCGAAAACCCAGTTTGGCGGCTTCTTTCAGGCGCTCTTGGCCACGCGGTGCAGGGCGCACTTCGCCGGCCAAGCCCACCTCCCCAAAGGCCAAGAACCCTTGGGGCAAGGCCTTGCCTCGCAAAGACGAGGTGATGGCCAACAACACCGCCAAATCGGCTGCAGGCTCACTGATGCGCACGCCGCCGACCGCATTGACAAACACGTCTTGGTCCATGCAAGCCACCCCGGCGTGCCGATGCAGCACCGCCAGCAACATGGCCAAACGGTCGCGCTCCAAACCCACACTCAAGCGCCGGGGGCTGGGGCCGCCGCTGTCCACCAAGGCCTGAATTTCAACCAAAAGGGGGCGAGTCCCTTCCAACGTCACCAAGACGCAACTGCCGGGCACGGGCTCGCTGTGCTGCGACAAGAAAATAGCGCTGGGATTTGCCACGCCCTTCAAGCCCCGCTCGGTCATGGCAAAGACGCCGATTTCATTCACGGCGCCAAAGCGGTTTTTAATCGCCCGAACCAAGCGGAAACTGGAGTGGGTGTCGCCTTCAAAATAGAGCACGGTGTCGACCATGTGCTCCAACACCCGCGGTCCGGCCAAAGCGCCTTCTTTGGTGACGTGGCCAATCAGCACCACGGTGATCCCCGTGGCCTTGGCCATGCGAGTCAGGTGCGCCGCGCATTCGCGCACTTGAGCCACGGAGCCGGGGGCCGAGCTGAGTTGGTCAGAGTAAAGGGTTTGGATCGAGTCGATCACCGCCACCGTCGGTTGTCGCGCCTGCACCGTCGCCAAGATTTTTTCGAGTTGAATTTCCGCCATCAATTTGACCTGGCTGGCATCAATGCCCAAACGCTTGGCACGCATCGCCACCTGCGCGCCGCTCTCTTCGCCGGTCACATACAACGTGTCCAAACCCCGGCGTTGCAGGCCGTCCAAGGCTTGCAAGAGCAAGGTGGATTTGCCAATGCCGGGGTCGCCGCCAATCAAAATCACGCCGCCTTCAACGACCCCACCCCCCAAAACGCGGTCCAACTCATCGATGCCGGTGGGGCTGCGCGCCACCTCGGTGGCTTCGATCTCGGACAAGGGCGTCACCGGCGTGGCTTGGGCCAAACCGGCATAGCCCGCACCCGCCGGCTGGCTTAAGCGGTTTTTGCTGTTGCCCGCTGTTTCAGACACGCCTTCTTCCAGTGTGTTCCAAGCGTTGCAGCTGGGGCACTTGCCCAACCATTTGGGGCTGGTGCCACCGCATTCGGTGCAGGTAAAAATGGTTTTTTCTCTGGACATGCTCAGACTATAGCCAAGGACACCAACGCCGCTCGGTGCCAAGCGCTTCTCGAAATCGGGTGGATGGCTTTAAGATTTCGCTCAATTTTTCATTCACCTCAACTAGGAGCAACCATGAAAATTGGCATCGTCGGGATGGGGGCGATTGGCGGTTGGTTGGCGGCCGCATTGGCCGCCGCCGGCCACGAGGTCAGCGGCTTGGCACGAGGCCAAACCTTGCTGGCCTTACAAACCCAAGGCCTGCTGTTCAGCAGCGGCGAGCAAACCCAGGCTTGGCCGATTCGCGCCCACGAGAATGCCGCTGATTTGGGACCACAAGACTTGGTGATTTTGGCCCTGAAGGCGCAAACCTTGCCCCAAGTGGCCCCCAAGCTGGCCCCGATGATCGGCCCCGACACCCTGGTCATGAGCGCCATGAACGGCGTGCCTTGGTGGTTTTTTCAAGGTTTTGGGGGCGATCTGGCGGGCTCGCATCTGCAAGCCGTCGACCCGCAAGGCCTCATTGCCCAAGCCATTCCAGCCGACCAGGTCTTGGGCTGCGTGGTGCACGGGAGCAGTTCAACGGTCGCACCTGGTCATGTGCGGCTGAATTTTGGCCAAGGGCTGATTTTGGGAGAACCCCGAGGGGGGCTCTCCCCTCGCCTGTCGAAATGGGTCGCCATTTTTCAACAAGCGGGTTTGGCGGCAAAAGCGTCTGAACAAATTCAGTTTGACACTTGGTACAAGCTCTGGGGCAACCTGACCATGAACCCAATCAGTGCCTTGACCGGCGCCACCAGCGATTTGATTTTGGGAGACCCCTTGGTGCGCAACCTCATGTCCCAAATCATGGAGGAAGCCAAAACCATGGGGGCCAAGTTGGGGCTGCGGTTTGACCAGACCCCTGAAGACCGACACCAGGTGACAGAAAAATTGGGCCGTTTCAAGACCTCCATGTTGCAAGACGCAGAGGCCGGTCGCCCGATTGAGCTGGACGCCTTGGTCACTGCGGTGCAAGAAATAGGGCGGCTCACCCAAACACCCACGCCCTTTACCGACGCGTTATTGGGGCTCACTCGGCTTCGGTTTCAAGGGCCTTAGTCGCCGTTATTTCGACAGCGAAAAGGGCACCCGCGGCGCGACGGCACACATCAACTCATAGCCAACGGTGCCCGCGGCCTGGGCCACCTCGTCAATGGGCAATACCGCGCCGTTGGTCGCCACGCCCCACATCGTGACCTCGCTGCCAAAACCAAAGCCACTGCCGTTGGCCAAGCCTTGGGCTTCCAAGGGCGTCAAGTCGACGGCCACCATGTCCATGCTGACGCGGCCCAGCAAACGGGTGCGCACGCCTTGCACCAAGACCGGCGTGCCGGTGGGCGCATGGCGCGGATAGCCGTCTGCGTAGCCACATGCCGCAATGCCAATGCGCATGGCGCTGGGCGCGGAGAAGGCCCCGCCGTAACCCACACGGTCGCCGGCCCGCAGGTCTTGCACGGCCACTAATTGGGTCGCCAAGGTCATGCTGGGTAGCAGGCCCCAATCTGCGCTGCTGTGAACCGGGTGGTCGGGCGAACTGCCGTAAAGCGCAATGCCGGCACGCACCCAGTCGTTCTTCAAGGCATTGGGTTGGGCCTGCAAGCTCAACAAAGCCGCGCTGTTGGAGAGGCTGCGCTCACCTGGCAAGTCGGCCGTGGCCGAGACAAAGACCGCTTCTTGGGGCGTGATACCCGCGGCCTGTTCCGCCTCGCTGAAGTGGGTCATCAAAGATATTTCATCCACCTGGGGCAAGGCATTTAACCTGGTCCAAGCCGAGCGCACGCGGTGCGGGGCAAAGCCCAAACGGTTCATGCCCGAATTGACCTTCAAGAAAACGCGGTGCGGCACCTGCGTTTTGTGCGCCGACAGCCAGTCGATTTGCTCATCGCCGTGCACCACATGCCAAAGATCAAGGCGGGAGCAAAGTTCTAAATCACGCGGCTCGAAGGCCCCTTCGAGCAACAAAATGGGGCCACGCCAACCCAAGTCCCGCACACGCTGGGCCTCATTCAAGTCGAGCAAAGCAAAACCATCCGCCCCCCGCAAGCCATCAAAGACACGCTCCACGCCGTGCCCATAGGCATTCGCCTTGACCACGGCCCAGACCTTGGCGTCGCCCGCTGTCATCCGCATCCGCTGCAGGTTGTGGGTCAGGGCAGCGGTGTGGACGGTGGCGTGTATCGGGCGGGGCATGCCAAAACTCTACCAGACCTGAGCGTGATATAACCGAGCCCCTGACAACGATTCGACGCCAGTACAGCCTCTCCCACCCTACATGAAGCGCGGTTTTTACACCATCATGCTGGCGCAGTTCTTCAGCTCGCTGGCGGACAACGCGGTGTTTGTCGTGGCCGTGCAATTGCTCAAAAGCCAAGGCGCCCCGGCCTGGCAGCCCGCGGCGCTGGTCCCGATGTTTGCCCTTTTTTACGTCGTTTTAGCGCCTTTTGTAGGCGCTTTTGCCGATGCTCGGCCGAAAGGCCAGGTCATGTTCATCAGCAACGCCATCAAGGTGGTGGGCTGCTTGTTGATGATCACCAGCGTGCACCCCCTGCTGGCTTACGCGGTCATTGGGCTCGGCGCAGCGGCCTACTCGCCCGCCAAATACGGCATCTTGACGGAACTTCTCCCCACCTCGCAGTTGGTGCGTGCCAACGGCTGGATTGAAGGTTTGACGATTTCTTCGATCATTTTGGGGGTTTTATTGGGTGGCCAACTGATCGGCCCCGTGGTGTCGGGCTGGTTGTTGCAACCCGATCAACCCTGGGTGGCGCTGGGCATCGACACGGCCCCCAAAGCGGCGGTGTCTTTGTTGGTTTTTGTCTACGCCTTGGCCGCGATTTTTAACACCCGCATCCCGCGCACCGGTGAACCCCTGCAGCCTTGGCGTGTGTTGGAGCACTCTGGCAAGCATGCCGGTCAACGCGCGGGTTATGGGCGCAGCATTTGGCTTCTGGTGCTGGATTTCAAGCGCTGCAACAAAGCCCTTTGGAACGACCCTTTGGGTCAAATTTCTTTGGCGACCACCTCGTTGTTTTGGGGTGTTTCGGGCAACCTTCGCTACATCGTGCTGGCCTGGAGTTCGGTGGCCCTGGGTTACTCCATCAGCCAAGCCTCGGCCTTGGTCGGGGTCGTCGCCATTGGCACCGCGGTGGGCGCCATCGTGGCCTCGGTCAAAGTGAACCTGACGCTAGCCCCCAAGGTGATTCCCTTGGGCATTGCGATGGGCGTGTTGGTGATTTTCATGAACACCATCACCCACGTTCAGGTGGCGGTGCCCTTTTTGATTTTGCTGGGGGGCTTGGGCGGCTTCATGGTCGTGCCCATGAACGCTTTGCTGCAACACCGGGGCCACGCACTGATGGGCGCAGGCCGCTCGATCGCGGTGCAAAACTTCAACGAGCAACTTTGCATTTTGGCCCTGGGCCTCGCCTACAGCCAAGCGACTCAGTGGGGAATGTCGGCCTTTGGGGCGATCGCCGCCTTCGGTATTTTGGTGGCGGGCATCATGTGGCTGATTTGGAAGTGGTACCAGCGCAACCTCAAAGAAGACGGCGACGTCATCGAAGCCCTGCTGCTGGAAACCAACGACGACGCCATGCCCTAAG
>Ga0208874_1000037_pt1 | contig 47368 bp, 42 predicted proteins | sample CryBogCBH10Oct08_FD_184604 | JGI IMG/M metagenome (GOLD analysis project Ga0208874, IMG submission 184604) | Freshwater microbial communities from Crystal Bog, Wisconsin, USA - CBH10Oct08 (SPAdes) (version 2) | ecosystem: Environmental > Aquatic > Freshwater > Lake | place: Crystal Bog... | reverse complement strand
CAAGGCCAAACCTGGCCAAGCTTGCGAACATTGCGCCCTGTTCCAAGGCAAGGCGGGCGACGCTGCCGGTGCTTGCGCTTTGTTCGCTGGCAAGCAAGTGGCTGCCAAGGGCTGGTGCTCTGCTTTCGCTAAGAAGGCCTAAGCTTTCCCCCACCCGAGGGGGACAGACCGACGTCAAAAAGCCGCCGACAGGCGGCTTTTTTATGGGCTCTAAAATTGTGCTTTGACTTGGGACTAAGCGATCATGGGATTGGGTTTTAAATTCAAGGCGGTCGCATCCAAAGCGGGGGTCTTGGCCGTTGCCCTGTTCGCGGGTCTGGGTCTTGGTCAATCAGGCGCCTGGGCTGAAACCCACGAGCGCGAAGAGCAAAAACGCAAACAATTAGAAGTGCGCCGTGCACCGCCGGGTACCAACTCGGGTATGCCCGGTAATCCTGGGCGTGTGGGCGTTTTGCCAGGCCCCGCCCTGCGGCTGGGCGATGGCCGTTTCCATTACCACGAGGGCGTTTGGTATTCGCCTTGCGGCGGCTACTTCTGCGTGGCTCGGCCCGCCTATGGCTTGATGGTGCCCATGTTGCCCATCGACATGGTGGTCTTGCCTTTTGCGGGCATGACCTATTACTTTGCCAACGGCAACTACTACCGAGCCGTGCCAGGCGGCTATGTGGTCGTGCAACCGCCACTGGGCATTGAAACCGTCATGCCCACTCCAACACAATCGCCCATACAAAGTCCTCAACCCACCTTAGCGCCGCAAGCCGCCTCGGACTCCCCCTTGATTTACCCGCAAAATGGGCAATCGGCAGAACAGGTGCAGGCCGACTCAACCCAGTGCAGCAACTGGGCCGCTGCGCAACCGAATGGGGCGGGCAATGGGAGCGCCTACAACCAAGCGTTTGGTCTGTGCATGGATTCACGTGGTTATTCGGTTCGTTAAAAAAGGGAACGCATCAAATTAATTGCAAGGTGCGTTGAAATTGGCTTAGCGCCCTCCTCGGTCCTGAGCGCTAAAGTGGAACCCATGAACACCCTTGTACCCCCCGCTACAGCCACCTTAGCCACCTCAGCTGCATCGGCTGCATCGGCTGCATCGGCTTCATCGGCCACATCGGAACTGGGTCATCGCATGCCCACTTGGTTCATCCCACATGGCGGAGGGCCTTGCTTTTTCATGGACTGGAAGCCAAGCAGTCCCTGGGACAAAATGGCCGACTATTTGAAATCACAGGCCGCGACTTTGCCCGAGAAACCCAAGGGCATCGTCTTGGTTTCTGCGCATTGGTTGGAATCCGACGTGGGCGTCATGAACGGCGCACAGCCTGAGTTGTTGTTTGATTACGACGGTTTTCCTCCCCATACCTACGAGCTGAAATACCCCGCCCCCGGATCGCCTGCACTCGCTCAACGTGTCCAAGATTTGTTGGCCCAAGCCGGACAAGCCTCGCACACCAACGCGAGCCGCGGTTACGACCATGGCATGTTCATTCCCATGTTGTTGCTTTTTCCTGAAGCGGACATTCCAGTGGTACAGGTTTCACTGTTAAAAAACCTCGACCCGGCGGCCCACCTCCAGCTTGGCCAGCGTTTGGCTGCTTTGCGTGACGAAGGTATTTTGATCATTGGCAGCGGCATGAGTTTTCACAACATGCGGGGTTATGGCGACCCGCGCTTTGGGCCCATCTCCGACACCTTTGACGATTGGTTAACCCAAGCAGTGACGGCCCCTGCGCAGGAGCGTGATCAAGCCTTGACGGGCTGGGAAGCGGCGCCGGGGGCGCGCTTGTGCCATCCACCAAGAGCCGAAGAACATTTATTGCCTTTGATGGTGGTCGCTGGCGCCGCGGGGGACGACTTGGGGCGCAAGGTGTTCTCAGACCGGGTGTTGGAGACCACCCTGTCGGGCTTCACCTTCGGCTGAGGAATTTTGACTTCGGTTTTTTGGTTGAATTAATTTTTGCAGCACGGCTTGGGGGTAAAGCCGGTGCTCAGCCATCAACACCCGATGCGCCAAGCGCCCTGCATCGTCATCAGGCAAAACAGGCACGACGGCTTGCGCCAAGATGCGGCCTTGGTCCACTTCCACGCTGACCTCGTGCACCGTGGCGCCGGCGAATTGGCAACCCGAATCAAGCGCCCGCTGATGGGTATTCAAGCCAGGAAAAGCGGGCAACAAGGCCGGGTGGATGTTGATCAAGCGGCCTGCAAAATGCTCCACAAACGCCGCCGTGAGCACCCGCATAAAGCCTGCCAGCACCACCAAGTCGGGGGCAAAACGGTTGATGCAGTCACGCAAAGCCGAGTCAAATTCAGCGCGAGTTTCGAACTGCGTGTGCGGCAACACCTCGGTGTGAAGCCCCATTTTGCGAGCGGTTTGCAGGCCCACCGCATCGGCGCGGTTGCTGACAACGGCGGCGATGTGAATGCCGTGGCGCTCGGCCCATTGCTCGGTCTGTGCCGCTTCCGCAATGGCCTGCATGTTCGAGCCTGAGCCCGAAATCAGAATGACGATTTTTTTTGAGCGCGTCGAAGCCAATGAGGGCAATGGGGGCAATGTGGTCAGTTGGGGCAATCCGGGGGGTAGTGCAGAAAAGGCCTTCAGCACCGCTTCCAGGTTCAAGTGCGGCGTGATGTGGTCAGGCAGGGGTTCGGACAAGAACGGCACACGGCCCCAGCAGGGCGCGCCCAGCAACTGACTCAAGGTGGCAAAGTTGTCATCGGCGTGGCCCATGTGGGGGTCCACGTGGTTGGCCACCCAACCCACCAGCTTCAAGCCACGAGCGCGGATGGCTTCAGCGCTCAACACCGCGTGGTTGATGCAACCCAAGCGCATGCCCACCACCAGCACCACAGGCAGCGCCAAGTCGACCGCCAAGTCGGCACTGTCCCAGCGCCGTGCGGGATGGGACGGGGCTTCTAAATTCGAATCGGTTTTTTGTTCAGAGGGGGGTGCCGCTGGGGTTGCTTGAGTGGGTGCTGAGGTGGTTGCTGTGGTGGGTTCATGCAGCGGCACGCAAAAGCCACCAACGCCCTCCACCACGCTGAAGTCGGCTTTGGCCGCGGTGCGTTTGATCGCGCTCAGCAAGGGCTGGGGGTCGATCACCACGCCTTCTAACTTCGCGGCGATGTGGGGCGCGCAGGCATGGCGCAATTGCAGAGGCCCCACCTCGTGGTCTTGCACCTCGAGGGAGCTGGCCGCCCGCAATCGTTGCACGTCGTCGTTGAGCCACTGACCTTCGACGAGTTCGAGGCCCGCTGCAATCGGTTTGATGGCCACCACACGCCGGCCCTGCTGACCGAGCAGCCGGGTCAGGGCCGCGCTGATGGCAGTCTTGCCAATTTCTGTGTCGGTGCCGGTGACGAAGAATCCAGGAAATGCAGGGCGAGAAGGGATTGCAGGAATCATAGGAAAGCGGGGGCCTCCGCCTCCAAGGCGTTTAGCAGTTGAGCCACATCGGCGGGCGTGTGGCTGCCAGAAAAAGTCACGCGCAGGCGGGCGGTCCCCGCTGGCACGGTGGGTGGGCGAATCGCGGGGACTCGAATGCCGCGCCGCTCTAAGCCAGCGGCCAGTGCCAAGGCAGCAGCGTTGTCGCCAATGACCAAAGCCTGAATGGGTGTGGGGCTGTCGATCAAGGTCCAACCCAAATTCGGTCTGCGCAACAGCAAATCGCGCAGACCGGTTTGCCATTGATTTTGCAATAGGGCCAATTGGTCTCGGCGCGCTTGGCCGCGCTCGTCTTGCATCAATTGCAAGCTGGTCAACAAAGCATGCGCGACGGCGGGTGGCGCGGCGGTGGTGAAGATGTAGGGGCGCGCGGTTTGAATCAGGAACTGAATCAGCGTGGGGTGGGCCGCCACAAAGGCGCCAGAAACCCCCGCGGCTTTGCCGAGGGTGCCCACTAAAATGAGCCGCTGACTCGAGCAGCCAAAATGAGCAAGCGTGCCTTGCCCGTTGGGGCCCACCACGCCAAAGCCGTGGGCATCGTCCACGATCAACCAAGCTTGGTGTTGTTCGGCCAGCGCCAGCAAATTCGCCAGCGGCGCCAGCTCACCATCCATGCTGAACACCGCGTCGGTCACGATGAGTTTGACGCGGGCTTTGCTTTGCTGCAACTGCGCGGCGAGTGTTGTTAAATCCAAGTGCGGATAGCGTTGAACTTGGGCGCCTTTTTGGCGAGCCAAGCGAATGCCGTCGATCAGAGAAGCGTGGTTAAGTGCTTCTGAAAAGATCTCGGTGTGCTCGTCGGCCAACGCCGACAACAGCGCCAAATTGGCCATGTAGCCGGTGCAAAAAAACAAGGCCTCTGCATCGGGAATTTGCGGTTGCACCCAAGCCGCTAGGGCGGCCTCCAATGCCTCGTGGGCCACTGAGTGGCCGCTCACCAAGTGCGAGGCTCCGGAGCCAGCGCCGTACAACTTCACGCCCTCAATCAAGGCAGCCGCAATGTCGGGGTGCGCCGCCAAGCCCAAATAGTCGTTGGCGCAAAACATCAGCAATTCTTGGCTTTTCTCAGGATCGTGATTTACCCCGCTGCGAACCCGTTGGTGCGGTGCTGTGCCCGTTTCGGCGGCGCGCAGCACGCGGATCAATTGTTGGTCAGCCAACTGTTGCAGCTTGGCGGAAAAAGGCGTTAACAAGGCATCGACTGACGTATCAGTCATGCACGACCTCGTTCAAAGTGGCGGTCAGGCCTTCAAACAAAAACTGGGCAATGTCGGCGTCGATTAAATAAGGCGGCATCACATAAACCGTTTGACCAATCGGGCGAATCAGCAATTCGTGTTGACGCGCCGCCAAGTGAAAGCGCTCGGCAAATCGTTCATGCTGGCCGGTCACATCAAACGCGACCACCATGCCGCGCTGACGCCAATGTTGAACCCGCGCGTCTTGCACCAAAGGCCCCAAGGCGTTTGCCAAGTGTTGGGCTTGAACTTGATTCTGTGCCACCACATCGGCTTGGGCAAAACGGTCCAGCACCGCATTCGCCGCTGCGCAGGCCAACGGGTTACCGGTGTAGGAATGTGAATGCAAAAAGCCCCGAGCCACCTCGTCGCTCCAAAAACTTTGAAAAACCGTTTCCGTGCTCAACACCAACGACAACGGCAAAGTGCCTCCGCTGATGCCTTTGGACAAGGTGATGAAGTCGGGCCAGCGTTTGTTTTCGCCGGCTTGATGCGTTTGTTCCCAAGCAAAGAAAGTGCCTGTTCGGCCGCAGCCCACGGCAATTTCATCGGCAATCAGATGCACTTCAAATTCGTCGCACAAAGCCCGAACGCCGCGCAAATAGTCGGGGCTGTGCATCACCATGCCCGCCGCGCATTGCACCAGCGGCTCCAGAATGACCGCGGCCACATGGCCTTGTCGGTGGTTCAGGGTTTGTCGCAAATCGGCCAGCGCCCTCACCTCAGAACCGGCTTGGCGAGAGTCGGGTGAAGTCACCCAATGCGCTTGCATTAACAAGGGTTCGTAGGCATCGCGAAAAATCGCGACGTCGGTGACGGCCAAGGCCCCAATGGTTTCACCGTGGTAGCCGTTGCGCAGACAAATGAATTCTTTTTTCTGCGGCTGGCCGCGGTTTTTCCAGCTGTGAAAACTCATCTTCAGTGCAATTTCAACGGCCGATGCGCCGTCGCTGGCAAAGAAGGTGTGTCCCAAAGCACCTTGGGTCAAGACCGACAGTTTTTCGGCCAAGGTGACTGCCGGCTCATGGGTGCATCCGGCCAACATCACATGCGGCAGTCGGTCAAGTTGGTCTTTGATGGCCTGATGAATGCCAGGGTCTGAATGCCCAAATAAATTCACCCACCACGAGCTGTTGGCGTCAAAGTAACGGCGCCCCTCAACGTCGAACAGCCAAGGACCTTCGCCGCGCGCCATGGGCAGTGGCGGCACCACCGCCGCCCGGGCCATTTGCGTGCAAGGATGCCAAACGGCCGCCAAGCTGCGCGCAGCCAAGGGGTGGGCAGGAAGGGGAGAGAGGTGGTTGAAGGTTTGGGAAGGGGGGGCACTCATGGGGATGTCCGGCCTCTGGCACGGAAGTTGGGGGTATTTTAAAGACTCAAAAAGGAAGCGCTGAATCGATGTCCACTAGGGTAAACGTCGATGACCTTTGAAGCCCTATCCCTTAGCCTCTTGGCCCGTGTGCCAAAGAATTTTCTAGAGGTCCCTTTGCATCGTTTGCTTGAATCCGCCAAACGCGTCTTTGGCTTTTTTTTAACGGGCCTTGCGATCCTTGCTTTGGCCTTGGGGTCGAGTGCCACTTGGGCGGGGCGGCTGTCTGAGGCGGACGTGTCGGCCTTGTTGGGTCCTTCCTTTCTGCTCGGGGAGCGCAACGCTGGCTTGCCGCTTTGGCCCCTTTATGCAGTGGTTCAAGACAAGGGCGAAAAGGGCGAAGTGGCTGAAAAACCCCCACTCTTGGGCTATGTTTTTGAATCGATCGACTTTGAACCCGTCAAAGGCTATGCCGGTAAACCGCTGGACTTTTTGGTGGCCATTGACCCGCAGGGCAAGTTTTTAGCCGTTCATTTGTTGGACCACAAAGAACCCTTGTTTCGTTCAGAAAAGGGCACTGCCTTGTTGGAAGCGTTTGGCCAGCAATATGTGGGCGTGACGCCACAACACAAAATTCAGATTTACCACTACAAGTCCAAAACCGACATCACCGAAACACAGGCTTCTTTGCACGGCGTGCAGGGGGGGACGGTCAGCGTCAAAGCCATCAATCAATCGCTTTTGCAGTCTGCGCTCACGGTGGCCCGGGCCCACGCCCAGGCCATGGCGTCTGGCAAAGAGATGGGGGCCGAAGCCGGAAAAAGCGGGCGCCACTCGCCCGATGCAAGCACTGAATCTTCGGTGCGACACCTTGGCTGGCAGCAGTTGCTCAGCCGACACATGGTCGAGCCCTTTTCGTTGACCCGGTCGCAAATCGAATCGGCCTTTGCCAAAACGCGGGCTGCCGGGAACGATCCGTTGGCGGCCGATCATCCCGACGAAGTGGCTTTGGCATTTCATGTGGCCTTGATCAGCCATCCCCTCATTGGCCGGAATTTGTTGGACGACAACGGATGGCAGTTATTGAACGTCAATCGCCACGAGAGCCCGGCTTTTTTGGTCACTGAATCAGGCCCTTTGTACAAAATGCGCTACGAGCGCCAACGCGCCGACCTGGACATGCCTTTTGTGCTGCGTCAGAACGGCCGTGAGTTGGCGCTCAGGGCCTTGACCTTCGATGAAAAAATGCCCGTCCCGGGCTACCCCGAGCAAGTGATCGCGCACGTCTTGGTGGTGGAAGACCCAGCGGGTTTAGACCCGGCGCAGCCCTACACCTTGGGCTTTAAATTGGGCCGTCGATTTGGTCAATTCCCACAAAATGTCGCCAAGGCGGAGTTTCCCTTGCCTTATCACTTTGGCTCCCTGCGCATGGCGATTTCTCGCCTGATCGACACACCTTGGATGGGCACCTGGGAGGAGCGAATTTTGGAAATTGTCGTGCTCCTGAGCGCTTTGGCGGTGTTGACCGTGGGCTTGCTTCGACAAGCTTGGTTGAGCGATAAGCCCCAAAGGTTGTTGTGGTTCAGGCGGTTTTATTTGCTCTTCACGCTGGTCTTTACAGGTTGGATGGCGCAAGGGCAGCTGAGCATTGTGAATGTGATCGCTGCTCTCGACGCCTTGCGTCAAGGCGAAGGATTGGGCTTCTTCATGAACGACCCGATGACGGTGTTGTTGTGGCTTTATGTGGGCGTCACCTTGTTCGTGTGGGGCCGAGGCACCTTCTGCGGTTGGCTCTGTCCTTTTGGTGCGTTGCAAGAACTCTTGAGCGACTTGGTTCAAGCGCTGGGCTGGCAACACAAGCGTCTCAAAACCGGGTGGGATTTGCGTTTGAAGAAAATCAAATACGGGTTGTTGATTCTGGTTGTGGGCTTGCCCTTGATGGCGGCTCAATGGCCCGAATGGGGCTTGAGTCAAGGCCTGGTTGAAATGGCCCCCGAAGTCGAACCTTTCAAAACCGCCATCAGCGCTTACTTTGTGCGAGACTGGCCTTTTGTGCTGTGGGCTGTGGCTTGCTTGGTCTTGAGCCTGGTGGTTTACCGCGGCTATTGCCGCTACATCTGCCCCTTGGGCGCGGCGTTGGCCAGCGTCAATGTGTTGCAGCGGTGGGGCTGGATCGCGCGCCGCCCAGAATGTGGAAGTCCCTGCCAAACCTGTCGACACCGCTGTGAATACCAGGCCATCGACCCCAAAGGGCAAGTGGATTACGCCGAGTGTTTTCAATGCTTGGATTGCGTCTCGATTTATCAAGACGACCAACAGTGCTTGCCCTTGATTCAAGAGCGCAAAAAACGAATCATCCCCATCTTGGCTGAGTCTGCTTCATGAACCCCTTTTCCACACGACGCCAATGCCTTCGTTCCAGCCTTGGCCTGGGCTTAGCGATGATGACCGCCAGCGGCTTGGCACGCGCTGCTGAAAGCAAAGGTCCTTCAAAGTCGCCTTCTTCAAAGTCACTGATTTGGCGAGAAAAACTGCTTCAAGGCTTTGGCACCACGCTTTGGTTGCGGGCCGGCCATACAGACGAGGGCGTGTTGCACTTGGCCCTGAGCGAGGCCGTTCAAGCCATTCGGCAAGTGGAACAACTGATGAGTTTGTTTGATGAACACAGTGCACTAAGCCAACTCAATCGGCAAGGTTTTTTGCAGAACCCGCACCCGGATTTATTCAAAATTCTGAACCTGTCTCAAACCATTTCTCAAAAAAGCCGCGGCGCTTTTGACGTCACCATGCAGCCGATCTGGCTGGCTTGGACGGCCTGGCTGAAAGGCCAGGGGATTGAAGCGTTCGATCAAAAAACCGCGCCTTCATCGCCCCATTCATCCCCCCATTCATCCCCCTTCAGTTCAGGCCTGCCCAAAGACCTGCGTGCGCGTCTGGCAGTGGCTTGCCAACAGGTGGGCTGGCAAGGCTTGTCGGTGGCTCCCGACCTCATTCGCTTGCGTGCCGGTATGGCCGTGTCGTTGAATGGCATTGCCCAAGGGTTTGCCTCGGACGCTGCCAAAGCAGCGCTGCAACGCCGGGGCATCCAACAGGCCTTGCTCGATGTGGGTGAAACCACGCTGCTGGGCGAAAGCGCCGACGGCCCTTGGCGGCTCGGCATGGAGTCGGTTCGCGGTCATGAACCTGCCCCCGTTTGGGTCAGCGATGGCCGCGCCATCGCCACCTCGTCAGAGGCGCACACGGCATTCAGCGCAGACCGCCGGTTTCACCACATCGTGAACCCCCGCACGGGGCTCTCGCCGACTCATTGGGCCAGCGTCAGCGTGATCGCGCCCAGTTGCACTTTGGCCGATGGCTTGACCAAGGTTTTTTTTATGGCCCCCCCAGAAAAGATCCAACCACTCGCCGCGTATTGGGGCGTGGACGTCGTGCTTCAAGATAAAACAGGGCGTTGGCAATCGACCTGGGGCTAAGGCTTATTCAAAGTCACTTTTGGCTTCGACCCGCGCACTCGGTGTTGGGCCACCTCACTGTCGGCAAACAATTCAACCAACCGCTGTCTTAGCCAAATATTGGCAGGATCGCGGTTGAACTTCGCGTGCCAAAAAAGGTTGATGGCGATTTCAGGCAGTTTGACGGGATGTGGTGAAGTGACCAGTCCAAACGGGACTCGGCACCGCTCGGCAAATCTTTCTGGCAAGGTGGCGATCAGATCGGTCGTTTGCAGGACATGCCCAACTGCAATGAAGTGAGGCAGCATCAGCTTGAGATGGCGTTGAATGCCCGCACGCTCTAACAAGCCGTCGATCTCACCATGTCCTGTGTTGGCCGCCAAGACGCCGACGTGGTCCAACTCGCAAAATTGCTTGAGCGTCAGCGGGGCCTTGGCCACGGGATGGTCTTCGCGAAAGACGCAGACGTAGGGGTGGCGAAACAAACGGCGCTGAAAAAAACCAGCTTGCAAGTTGGGCAACAAGCCAAGCGCCACATCGACGGTGCCCGACGCCATGTCGTCCCTAAGGTTGCCCGTATGGGGTCGCACCGTGCTGATGCGGACCCCGGGAGCCTCTTTCGCCAGCGCCGCCATCAGCGGGGGCATGAAATACATCTCGCCAATATCGGTCATGGCGATTTGGAAAGTGCGCGTGCTGCTCAATGGGTCAAAAGAGTCGCGGGTGTTGAAAGCGGTTTGGAGCGCATTCAATGCATAAATCACTGGCTCCGACAGATGTAAGGCGTAAGGCGTTGGCTCCATGCCACGCGAGGTGCGCAAGAAAAGATCGTCCTGCAATGCGGCGCGAAGTCGTTTCAGGGCATTGCTGACCGCGGGCTGCGTCAAGCCTAACTTCTCAGCAGCGATGGAGGCGCTGCGGTCCAGCAGCAGCTGATTGAAAACCACCAGCAAGTTCAGATCAAGGTCACGCAGATCCATGGTGACCTTACTTTTGAATTTTCGAGCGAATGGCCGCAGCCCTGAAATTTTCCATGGATCATTTTCAATTATTCACATTGGTGATTTTAACTATGGGTCTTGGTGCATGGACTTATATCGATCGTTTCACCAAAATCGACCGAATAGGAGCAATAGGCATTTGCCTCAACACCATGGAACTTGTCGTCGAGCCCTTCAATTTGCGTTTGAACATCCCAAGCGGCCGAAATTTGCTGGAGGTGCTCAGAGAAAACCATTTGCCGATTTCTTACAGCTGCCTCTCGGGTCGCTGTGGCACTTGTCGCTGCCGTGTGGTCTTGGGACAGGTGCGAGACAGTGGCCCCGAGCTGGGCCGTTCACCTGCGTGTCAGAACAACTATGTGCTGGCCTGCCAAGCGATGCTGACTGACAACTGCTCGATTGAATTACCCGAAGTGGATGAGGTGGTCGTGCACCCAGCCCGAATCGTCAAAGGCACGGTCACAGCGATTGAGCAGGCCACGCACGACATCCGCCGAATTCGGGTCAAGCTCGCCAAGCCCATGGCCTTCAGTCCTGGTCAGTACGCCATGCTGCAGTTCACACCGGAGCACATTCGCCCTTATTCCATGGCCTGCTTGCCCGATGACGATGAGTGGGAGTTTCAGGTTCGCCGTGTCCCAGAGGGGCGGGTTACGGCCTATATTTTTGAGGAACTGAAAGTCGGCGCTACGCTGAAAATAAGTGGCCCTTTGGGCACGGCCTACCTGAGACAAAAGCACACAGGCCCCCTGTTGTGCGTGGGAGGCGGAACCGGGTTGGCCCCGGTGTTGTCGATTGTTCGCGGTGCTTTGGCGCAAGGCATGCGAAACCCGATTCATGTTTATTTTGGTGTGCGCAGTGTGGCCGATATCTATGACGCCGAACGCTTGAAGGCATTGGCCGAGGCACACTCGAATTTAAGCATCCACATCGTGGTGGCCTCGGGCACCACGTCAGATGCAGAACAAGGCCAAGAAAAGTGGGCCCTTCGAAGCGGTCTGGTGACCGATGCCATTGAAAAAGATTTCGAACGTTTGACCGGATGGCGGGCTTACTTATGTGGCGCCCCCCCCCTGGTCGAAGCCCTCAATTTGCTCGTCACGCGAATGGGCATTTTGCCCACCCAAGTGCACGCGGACGCGTTTTACCCCAGCAACGATTAGGAGACTGCGCATGAGAGATGACCCCACTGTGTTCCCGGAAAGCCCTGTTTGGGCAGGCGAAGGAACGAGCCGAGTACCATTTTGGGCCTACACCCGCGAAGACCTTTACAAAAAGGAACTTGACCGCTTTTTCTACAACGGCCACTGGTGCTACGTGGGGCTGGAGGCCGAGATCCCGAACGCCGGTGATTTTCGTCGTACCGTGGTGGGCGAGCGCTCTGTCATCATGGTGCGCGACCCTGAAGGCCATGTGAATGTGGTTGAAAACGTTTGCGCTCACCGCGGCATGCGCTTTTGCCGTGAACGGCATGGCCATGCAAAAGACTTTTTCTGTCCTTATCACCAGTGGAATTACAACCTGAAGGGCGACTTGCAGGGCGTTCCTTTTTTGCGCGGGGTGAAGCAAGAAGGCAAGGTCAACGGGGGCATGCCAAAGGACTTCAAAGTGGCTGATCATGGCCTCACCAAACTGAAAGTGGCGGTTCGCGGCGGCGTCGTATTTGCGTCATTTGACCATGAGGTTGAACCTTTGGAGACGTTCCTCGGGCCGACGATTCTCAAATACTTCGACCGTGTTTTTGATGGCCGAAAGCTCGAAATTCTGGGTTACCGTCGGCAGCGCATCCCGGGCAATTGGAAGTTGATGCAAGAAAACATCAAGGATCCGTACCACCCCGGTCTGCTGCACACCTGGTTTTCCACCTTTGGTCTTTGGCGCGCTGACAACAAGTCAGAACTGAAAATGGACGAACACTTCCGTCACGCCGCCATGATCTCAACCCGAGGCCAAGGTGGTAAGAACGCCGATGTGGTGTCAGGCGTGGACAGTTTCAAAGATCAAATGAAGCTCAATGACCCGCGCTTGCTCGACATCGTGCCCGAGCCTTGGTGGGGCGGCCCGACAGCGGTCATGACCACCCTTTTCCCCAGCGTCATCATTCAGCAACAGGTCAACAGCGTTTCGACTCGCCACATTCAGCCCAACGGACAGGGCTCCTTTGATTTTGTTTGGACGCATTTCGGTTTTGCAGACGACACGACTGAGATGAAAGAGCGTCGCTTGATTCAGGCCAACTTGTTTGGTCCGGCCGGCTTTGTCTCAGCCGACGACGGCGAAGTGATTGAATGGTCGCAAGAGGGCTTTGAGTCAAAGCCTTCGCACCGCACACTCATCGAAATGGGTGGCACCGATATCGGCGATGCCGATCACATGGTGACTGAAACTTTGATTCGTGGCATGTACCAGTACTGGCGCAAAGTGATGGGGGAATGAACATGGTTGACTTCAAAACATACTATGAGTTGCTCACCCTTTACAGTGACTACGCCATGGTCTGCGACTCTCCGGCATGGGAAAGTTGGCCCGATTTCTTCGTTGAGGAAGGCGTTTATCGCTTGCAACCGCGTGAGAACTTTGAGCAGGGTCTGCCTTTGTGCCTGCTGGCCTTGGAGAGCAAGAACATGATTCGAGACCGCGTTTACGGCGTCAAAGAAACCCTCTACCACGACCCTTATTACCAACGCCACATCGTTGGCACACCACGAATTTTGTCGATTGAGCAAGGCATTGAGGGAGAGCGCATCACCTCCGAAGCCAACTACACCGTGATCCGGACCAAATACGACGGCGAGTCAACAGTCTTCAATGTGGGTTACTACCACGATGTCATTTTGCGAACACCCGATGGGCTGAAGTTTTTGTCTCGTTTGTGTGTTTACGACAGCGAAATGATCGCCAACTCCCTCATCTACCCCATTTAAGGAATACCCCATGAGTGATCAATGGATAGACGCGGCCGCGTTGGCCGATGTGCCACAAGGCGATGTGATCGGCGTGCTGGTGGCGGGCAAAGACATTGCTCTTTATGAAGTCGAAGGCCAAGTCTTCGCGACCGATAACATTTGTACCCATGGCCATGCCCGCATGAGCGACGGTTTTTTAGAGGGCCATGAAATTGAGTGCCCCTTGCACCAAGGCAAGTTTGATGTTTGCTCGGGCAAAGCCTTGTGCGCCCCTTTGACCGAAGACATCAAAACCTATGTGGTGCGCATTGAAAACCGCCGCGTGATGTTGAAGTTGGATTGAACTACGCTAAAGGAACCATGTCATGCAAGAACACGATCGTTTTGACACTTTGGGGCGCCTAGAAGACTTGCCTCAGACCTACCGCGACGAACTCACCAAGCGCAACCTGGTCCCGCTTTGGCCGAGCCTTCGCGGCGTCTTGCCGCCCAACATCCCCACTCGGAAAACCCAGACCACGCACTGGCCTTATGCAGAAATTCGAGAACTGCTCATTCGGGCGGGTGAATTAACGCCCATTGAAAAGGCAGAGCGGCGTGTCTTGGTGCTGGCCAACCCTGGTCACGGCCTCACCAACATGCAGGCCAGTGCGGCCATGTATTTGGGCATGCAACTGCTTTTGCCTGGTGAAATAGCGCCGGTACATCGGCACACGCCCAATGCGGTCCGCATGGTGGTTGAAGGAGAAGGCGCTTGGACACTGGTCGGCGGCGAAAAGTGCCCCATGCAGCGCGGTGACTTGATACTGACGCCCACCGGCTTGTGGCACGAGCACGGTCATGATGGCCAAGACCCCGTCATTTGGCTGGATGTGTTGGACTTGCCCTTGGTTTATTACACCGAAACTTCATACCACCTGGAAGGCCCCAGCCAAAGCGTCAGCGAAGGCCAGGGCTTCAAGTCTTTTGCCCGCGGCGGCTTGATGCCAACCCCCATTTTTCAGCCTTCAAGCAAGGCCTACCCCATGTTGCGCTACCCCTGGGCCGATGCCAAAGCGGCGTTGCTTTCTTTGAGTGAGGCACTGAGTGAAAGAAAAGGAAAAGGTGAAGGTGAAAGTGAAATTGAAAGTAAGGGGGAAGCGGTGCTGCTCACCTACGTCAACCCTGAAACCGGTGCAGATGTCGAAAATATTTTGGGCTTTTATGCGCTGATGCTGCGCCCGGCCGAGACACTTCGCTTGCCCGCCCGCTCGCCTGCCCAAGTGTTCCACCAAATCGAGGGCCAGACCGACGTGCAAGTCGAAGCAACCGACTTCACTTTGGTCGAGGCCGACACCTGCTGTGCGCCAGGCTACACCGCGGTGACCCTAAAGAACCGTTCTGCGACATCACCCGCCTTTTTGTTCGTGGCCGATGAAGCCCCCTTGCACCGCAAGTTGGGTGTGTATGAAAACCGCGGCTGAAGCGCCTCAATACGCCTTCTCAAAAGCACTCTCAAATGCACCCGTCCTACAAGATCAACACCATGTCTTCTTATCTGTTCTCGCCGCCTCCCCCTGTGTCTTTGGCCATCAAAGGGTTGGCGTCGCGCTTTCCAATCAACCGTCTTTTTTTTGTGGGCCGAAATTACCACGCCCACGCCGTCGAAATGGGGCGCCCGGTGGACAAGTCGGTGGAGCGAGCTTTTTACTTCACCAAAGCCCCCCAGACTTTGACGCCTTCGGGCGCTACTGTGGCGTATCCGTCTGAAACCAGCAACTACCATTTTGAAATGGAAATGGTGGTCGCCATCGCTCAACCGGGCTTTCGCGTCAAAGCCGAAGACGCCCACACCTTGGTTTACGGCTATGCCGCGGGACTGGACATGACCCGCCGAGATTTGCAATTGGTGGCGCGAGACAAAGGGCGTCCTTGGGATTTGGGAAAAGACGTGGAGCAATCTTCGGTCTGTTCAGAAATTGTGCCGATGCCAGGCTTGATCATTGAAAGCGGTGCCATTACTTTGGAGGTCAACGGGCAAATCAAGCAGTCCTCCAATGTGGACAAGCTGATTTGGAATGTGCGTGAATTGATTGCCGACCTCTCGCTTTTTTACCACTTGCAGCCCGGCGATTTGATATACACCGGCACCCCAGAAGGGGTGGGGCCGGTCGTCCCTGGCGACCAAATCACGGGTCGTGTAGAGGGCGTGGCTGAGGTGGCCTTGACGGTGGGCAGCCCTGCCTAAAAAACCATGCTGAAACTCTACAATTTCTTTCGCAGTGCGACCTCTCAGCGATTGCGAATCGCCCTGAATTTAAAGGGACTGAACTATGAGTACGTGGCCGTTGACTTGCGCAAAAACGAGCATTCAAGTGCGGCCTTTAAAGCGATCAATCCCCAAGGCCTTGTGCCCGCGTTGGTGGATGAAGACCGGGTGTTGACCCAATCGGTCGCCCTACTCGAATGGTTAGAAGAGCGCTACCCCGAGCCAGCGCTGCTGCCCAGCGATCTGAACGACCGTGCCCAGGTCAGGGCACTGGCGGGTCTGGTGGGCTGCGACATCCATCCGGTGAACAACAAGCGCATTCTCGACATGCTGCGAAAAAATTTTGGCGCCGATGAAGTCGCCATTAACCGTTGGTGCGGCACTTGGATTGGCGATGGCTTCGATGCATATGAAGCCCATCTTATAAGTGATTCAAAGCGACAAGGATTCAGTTTTGGTCACACGCCCACTTTGGCCGATGTCTACCTCATTCCCCAGGTCGAGAGTGCCCGTCGGTTTGGTGTCGATCTGTCCCGATGGCCCTTGATTTCCGAGGTGGTATTTCATTGCGAAAAATTAGACGCGTTCAAGCGGGCGGCGCCGGCGGTTCAGATCGATGCGGCTTGAGGCCAAAGCCGCCTAAAGGATTGTCGGGCGCTGCCCCCGTCTGAATGTCCAAAATTTTTTACAAAATGGCTCTAGAATTTTTTCACTAAAACCACCGAGACAACACCATGTTCAAACTTCAAGCGAACCCCATTAAAAATTTCAGGGGCCTTAAATCTGGCTTTTTGTACAGCCTGATGGTGGGCCTGATTCCCTTCATTTGTGGCAGCCTTCAAATCACAAGCGCCCACGCGGCCGAGCCTTTGAAGATTGGACTTGTGCTGCCCATGACCGGCCCTTTTTCCGCCTACGGAAAACAAATTGAACACGGCGCCCGGCTCTATTTGGCTGAACATGGCGACACTTTTTCTGGGCGTAAAGTGGAGTTGATCATCCGCGACGATACCGGAGTGGCGCCCGAAATCAGCAAGCGGGTGGCGCAAGAAATGGTGGTCAATGACAAGGTGGAATTGTTGGCGGGTTTTGGTCTGACACCCAGCGCCTTTGCGGTCGCACCGATTGCCACGCAGGCCAAAATTCCCATGATCGTGATGAATGCCGCCACGTCGTCTATCACGACACAATCCAATTACATTTTGCGGGTCTCCCACACTTTGCCACAAATCACAGCGCCCATTGCGAGTTGGGCCGCCAAGAACAAGATCAAACGCGTCTTCACCCTGGTGGCCGATTTTGGCCCTGGTCACGATGCCGAAAACCAGTTCAAGAAGACGTTCACGGCTTTGGGCGGTGAAATTGTGGGTGAAGTGAGAACACCCGTTAAAAATCCAGATTTCGCTCCCTTCTTGCAAAGAATCCGGGACGCCAAACCCGAAGCTGTTTTCTTGTTTGTTCCCCCTGGTGATCAAACAGTGGCCTTCATGAAAGGCTTTGTGGAAAGGGGCTTGGACAAGGCCAATATCCGCATCATTGCCACCGGAGATTTGACCGAAGAAGATGTGCTGGACAGTTTGGGCAGCGGCGCAGCGGGCATCGTCAATTCACTGCAATACGCTGAGGTTCATCCCTCGCCTGAAAACAAAGCTTATGTGGCCGCTTATTACAAAAGCTATCCAAAAGATCGACCCAACTACATGTCGGTGAGCGGTTATGACGGTATGCAATTGATCGCCAAAACGCTAGAGAAAACCGGCGGTCAAACAGGCGGCGATGTTTTCATGGCAGCGGCCAAAGGCCTTAGCTGGGTCAGTCCCCGTGGCCCCATTTCAATTGATCCGCAAACCCGTGACATCATCCAAACCATTTACATCCGGAAGGTGCAAAACGTCTCTGGCAAATGGCAGAACGTGGAGTTTGAAAGCGTGCCTAATTTCAAAGACCCCGGCAAAGAAGCGAATTGACTTTGAAAGCCAAACCAAGCCATTCGGTTGGGGCCTGGCGCCCCTCGCGTTCTGAGTTGTAGACAGCGGCTGTATTAAAGACTCAGGAATCCTGCCAACTCAGGGCTGTTCGCCACTTCTTGGGCGGAGCCACTCAAAACCACCTGGCCTTTTTGTAAGACCACGGCGGAGTCGGCATGGTGCAGCACTTTTTTGTAGTCCCGGTCGACGATGAGCGTGGCGATCCCACTGGCTCGGATTTCGCCAATCACGCGCCAAATTTCGGCCACGATCAAAGGGGCTAGGCCTTCAGTGGCTTCATCCAAAATGAGCAGGCCAGGGTGGGTCATGAGGGCGCGGCCAATCGACAGCATTTGTTGTTCTCCGCCCGACAACTGACCGCCCAAGTGTTGGATCCGCTCTTGCAATCTGGGGAAGGTGGCCATGACCCGATCGAAGGTCCAATCCTGTTGGCCATCGTGGTGTTGGTTCAAACTCGGTTTGGCCGCCATGACCAAGTTTTCGCGCACCGTGAGGTTCGGGAAAACGCCGCGACCTTCGGGCACGTAGGCCACGCCAGCGCGGGCGACTTCATGGGGCTTGGCGTGAGAGAGATCGTGGCCAAAAAAAGCAATCTGGCCTTCTCGCTCCGTCACGTGGCCGAGCAAGGTGCGGATCAAGGTGCTTTTGCCCATGCCATTGCGCCCCAAAAGGCCCAAGGTTTGGCCGCGTCCAAGTTGCACATTGACGCCGTGAAGCACATGGCTGGAGCCGTACCAGGCATGTAGATTTTTGGCGTCAAGAATGGCTTCTGTAGGCAACGGTGTCGTCATTGTTAAGGACTTTATGAAGCGTTTACTGCGTGTTCGCCCTCACCTAAATAGGCGGTTTGAACAGCGGGGTTTTGACGAATGGCCTCGGGGACATCGCTGGCAATGACTTGACCATTGACCATGACCGTGACCCGGTCAGCGATGCGGAACACGGCATCCATGTCGTGTTCAACCAACAAGATCGCGTGGTCCTTTTTGAGTTGGGTGAGCAAAGTCAGCATGCGCTCGGTTTCTTCGGCGCCCATGCCGGCCAGCGGCTCGTCCAGCAACAAGACCTGGGGTTCGGTGGCCAAACACATGGCGATTTCGAGTTGCCTTTTTTGGCCATGCGACAACAGTCCTGCGGGCCAATCTTGCCATTCCGTCAAACCGCAGCGCGCCATGACTTCTTCCGCTTTTGCGCGACTCTGGACGGCGCTTTCAGCAGGGCGCCACCACAACCATGGTTTTTGGTCATTGGCTTGTGCTGCCAAGCGGCAGTTCTCATAAACACTGAACGGGGGGTAGATGTTGTTGCGCTGGTAACTGCGCCCCAGGCCTGCACGCGCTCGTTGGTCTTGAGGCCATTGGGTCACGTCTTGGCCGAGCAATTCGACCCGTCCTTCAGAGGGCGGGAACTCGCCCGACAAGATGTTGATCAAGGTGGATTTGCCGGCGCCGTTGGTGCCTATGACGGCATGGAGGCTACCGGCTTTCAAGTCGATGGAAACTTGGTTCAAGGCCACCAAGCCGCCCCAACGGCGGGTGATTTGATGACCGCGCATCAGCACGGTGGCGTCGTTTTCAAGGGGCTGCATGGGCCTTGCCTTTCAAGCGATTTTTGATTTGCTCAGGAACGCCCACCAAGCCGCGTGGCAAGAGCATCACACTGAGCATGATGGTCAAACCCAGCCCCAAGTGCCAGTGCTTGGCCATGTTGCCAAAAATTGATTCTGATTTAAAAAACTCTTGCAGCAAGGCAAAAACAAACGCACCGATCAAGGCGCCCCGGAGTTGGCCGATGCCGCCCAAAATCACCATGATCAGCACCGCGCCTGAGAGGTGCCAGCTCAACATTTCCGGGTTCACATAACCGTCTTTGACGGCGAACAAAAAGCCAGCCAAGCCCGCAATCGCCCCCGACAAAGTAAAGGCAGCGAGTTGATAAGGGTAGGTCGAAAAACCCGTGGCGCGCATGCGTTGGGCATTTACCCGAATGCCCGCCAATGCCCGCCCGAAGCGAGAACGGTTGAGCAAGGCCAGGACGATAAAAACGCCGACCAAGCAAGCCCAAGTGAAGCCGTAGAGGGCGTTGGGTTTATCCAAATCCAACCACGGTTTGAAAACGGGTTTGAACAACAAATAAATGCCATCACTGCCGCCGCCAAGGGGCGTGTCGTGCACCACGTAATAGGCCATTTGCGCAAACGCCAACGTGACCATGATGAAGTAAACCCCACTGGTTCGGAGCGACAGCGCGCCCATCACCAATGCCGCGGCGGCGGCCAAGGCCACACAAGCGGGCAACAACCAGGCGATCGAGGCGGCGTCGCTTTCAGGCGAGAACCAGACCGTGGCGTAAGCGCCGAGGCCAAAAAAAGCGGCTTGCCCAAAACACACCAAGCCGACCGAGCCCACCAGCAACTCAAGGCTCAGGGCGAACAGGGCATAGACCATGATTTTGGTGACAAAGTCCAGCCCATAAGCACTGGCAAAAGTGGGAAACACCGCCAACAACAGGAAGGCGGCGATGACAAAAAGTTTTGAAGAAGGGGTGGGCATAAAAGAGGGCACTCAGGGTTCAACCGGCCTTGAAAAGCCCGCTGGGCTTCCACAACAAAATCAGGGCCATCAGCACGTACACCAAGACGCCGGCGGCTTGGGGCAGCAGGACTTTGCCAAAGGTGTCCACCACGCCAATCAGCAGGGCCGCCATCAAGGCGCCGCGGATGGAGCCAATGCCCCCAATCACCACCACCACAAAGCAGATGATGAGCACGGTGTCGCCCATGCCGGGGTAGACCGAAGACACGGGCGCCGCCAACATGCCGGCAAAGACCGCGATCGCCAAGCCGGCCGCAAAGACGACGCGGTTTAAAAATTGGATGTCGATGCCCAAAGACTGCACCATTTCTCGGTTGGTGCTGCCGGCGCGGATCATCATGCCGAGGCGGGTGTACTTAAACACCCAATACATGCCCAGTGCCAATAACAAGCAAGCCCCCGATATAAATAGACGATAAACCGGGTAGGTCATCATCTCGCCCAAAGGCAGGCTACCCGACAGGCCAGCGGGGATTTCAACGCTGTGCACATCGTCGCCCACCAACAGGCTACGGACCTCTTCAAAGACCAAGATGAGGCCGTAAGTCATGAGCACTTGTTGCAGGTGTTCTCGGTGGTACAAGAAGCTGAAGAATGCCCATTCCAACACATAGCCCAACAGGACCGCCAAGCCCACGCCCACCAACAAGGTGGCAAAGAATCCGCCGCCAAACGTGTTGGCAACCAGAGGGGCCAGAGCATAGGCCATGTAGGCGCCGAGCATGTAAAAACTGCCGTGCGCCAAGTTGATGACGCCCATGATGCCAAAGATCAGGGTCAGGCCCGACGCGATCAGAAACAGCAGCAAGCCGTACTGAACCGCGTTCAAGCACTGAATTAAAAAAGTCGACGCGTCCATTTACATCTTGCAGCCGCGTGCGGGGTCGTTCAAGGCCTTGGTCGCAATGCCAACCATTTTGTTTTCCTTGGCTTCCACTTGGCGCAGGTAAATGTCTTGGACGGGGTTGTGCGCTTTTGACAAAGTGAAGGCCCCGCGGGGGCTGTCAATTTTGGCGGCTTCAACCGCGGCTGCGAATTCGGCTTTTTTGCTGACGTCGCCGTTGGTGGCCTTCAGGCCAATCGCCAATATTTGCGCGGCGTCATAGCCTTGTACGGCATACACATCGGGCTGGAGCTTGAAGGTCTTGGCGTAGTTCAAGCGGAAGCTTTTGTCTTTAGGTACGCTCAAGCTGTCGGCATAGTGCAGGGTGGTGAACAAGCCTTCAGCAGCATCGCCTTGGGCGTCCAAGGTGCCATCGGTCAAAAAGCCCGAGCCATACAGCGGGATGGATTTTTTCAAACCGGCAGCGGCATAGTCTTTGACGAACTTAACCGCGCCGCCACCGGCAAAAAAGGTGAACACCGCGTCGGGCTTGGTCGCGGCAATGTCGGTCAGCAGGGCTTGGAATTCAACATTGGGGAAGGGTAGGTTGAGTTCTTTCACCACGGTGCCGCCGCCTTTTTCAAAAGCCTCTTTGAAGCCACGCACGGCCTCGTCGCCAGCGGCGTATTTCCAAGTGATGGTGGCCACCCGCTTCACGCCCTTCTTGGCCAGCACTTCGCCCATGGCGTAGCCCGGTTGCCAGTTGCTGAAGGAGCTACGGAAGATGTTGGGGGCGCACATGGCACCGGTCACCGCATCGGCACCGGCATTCGGAACGATCAACAACGTATTGGTTTCTTTGGCAACCTTGGCCATGGCCATGGCGACACCGGAGTGAACGGTGCCGACCAGTACATCGACATTGTCGCGCTTGACCAACTTGTTCACGTTGTCGGTGGCTTTGGACGGATCGGACTCATCGTCCACTTTGACAAACTCCACTTCGCGACCCGAGAGCTTGCCACCTTGTTCAGTGACATAAAGCCTGAAGCCATTTTCGATGGCATTGCCCAAGGAGGCGAAGGTGCCGGTGTAAGGCAACATCAAACCCACTTTGAGTTTGGCATTGGTGGGGGCAGTGGCTTGGGCATGGGCCGCGCTCATCGGGGCCATCAGCGCGCCCGCGGCCAGGAGTGAGGCACCAAGGGCCAAAGCAGTTCGACGAAATTTATCCATGGTTTGTCTCCAATAAGGGTTGTTGATGTTGCTGAAAAAAAGACTTCACTAACTGAATCAGAACTTGGGGTTGGTCTTTGTGCGGTGAGTGGCCACAGTCATCAATAGCCCGCCAGTCGCATGTGGGCAGTATCTTCGCAATTTCTTGAATTTGAGCCAAAGTCCCATACTCGTCATCCCTACCTTGAACGGCCAAAACCGGGCAGCGGATGGCCGTCAGCTCTTGGGTGATGCACCAGCTTCTGAATTCGGGGTGCAGCCAAATGGTGTTCCAACCCCAAAAGGCAGAGTCGACGTCGGCGTGGTATCGAGACAGGCGCTGTCGCAAGCCAGTGGCCGGGTCTGCGTAGGCCGTCCGGGCCTTTTCAATGCTGTTGACGCTGATGTCTTCGACAAAAAGATGCGGGGCCAACACAATCAGGCCTTTCAACGCAGGCAGGTGCGCAGCGGCCAGCAAGGCGATCGAGCCGCCGTCGCTGTGGCCAAAGAGCCAAACCGGCGTTTGAAATAAATCGATGCCCAGGGTTTCTAGAAGCAAAGGCAGCACTTGCTGGGCTTGCCGGTGCATGAAATCGGGCCCCCAATGCTCGTCGGGTCCACGCGGCGTCGATTGACCATAGCCGGGCCGCGAGTAAATCAATCCGCGACACCCCAACTCGGCGCACAAGGTCGTGGGAAAGTTCCGCCACATTGAAACAGAACCCAAGCCCTCGTGCAAAAAAACCATCAGCGGGGTCGTCGGGTGATCTTCCTTTTCAGGGACGCTCTCAGACCCGCACCACGCGTACTCAATTTGCAAGGCGTGCGCTCGACTTGTGTCTGAAGGAGACACAGCGGGTAGCGTGACCAATTGAGTTTCCATGGGCTGAGGTGGATGTGAGCGGGATGTCGGCGAGGTGTGGGCCAGAAGCAGTTTGACGCAGCTTTGAAATTAAGCCGCGTTTTCAGTTTCTTGAGCCCGCAGTTTGAAGCGCTGAATTTTGCCGGTGGCGGTTTTGGGTAACTCTTTGACAAACTCAATTTGGCGGGGGTATTTGTAAGGGGCCAACTTGTCTTTGACAAAGGCTTTCAGCGCCTCCGCGCTCACTTCGGCGTGGTCTTTCAGCACCACAAAGGCCTTGGTTTTTGTCAAGCCCTCGGCATCCGGGACACCAATCACGGCGGCTTCTAACACGGCGGGGTGCTGCACCAGAGTCGCTTCGACTTCGAAAGGCGAAACATAGATACCGCTGACTTTCAGCATGTCGTCACTGCGTCCGCCGTAGGTGTAAGTGCCGTCCGCGTTGCGCACATATTTGTCGCCGCTTTTGGTCCAACCGCCTTGAAAAGTGTCGCGGGTTTTTTCACGGTTGGCCCAATACATCATGGCCGCAGACGGGCCTTGTATGTACAAATCGCCCGGCTCACCATCAGGCACGGCTTGACCGTCGTCCCCTCGGAGTTCCACCACATAACCGGGTACGGGCCAGCCAGTGGTGCCGTAGCGAACTTTCTCGGGCGTGTTCGACAAAAAGATGTGCAGCATTTCGGTGGAGCCAATGCCGTCAACAATGTCCACACCGAAGTGACGCTGGAACCGCTCGCCCAATTCGGCCGGCAAGGCCTCGCCAGCGGAAGACACCAAACGCAATGCCACTTGCTCGCGTGTTGGCAAATGGGGGTGGGCCAACATGCCAGCAAACCCCGTGGGGGCACCAAAAAAGACCGTGGGTTTCTGGCCACCCACCTCACCCAACCAACGTTTGAAGGTGGCGTCCGGCGTGGGGCGCTCGGCCATCAACAAGGTGGTGGCGCCCACGCTCATCGGAAAGGTCAGGCCGTTGCCCAGTCCGTAGGCAAAGAACAATTTGGCGGCTGAAAAACACACGTCTTGTTGGCTGAGTTTCAAAACGCGTTTGCCGTACAACTCGCAGGTCCAATAGGGATTGGCGTGCGAGTGCACCGTGCCTTTGGGGCGGCCGGTGGAGCCGGAAGAATAAAGCCAAAAGCCGGGGTCGTCGCCGCTGGTGTTGGCCGCTTGTGTCAAGGGCGGTTGCGCTTGCAAAAAGGCCTCGAACTCGACTTCGGCGGGGTGCAATGGCGCGCTGGGGCGAGACACAATCACCTTGCGAACCTCGTGATCCGACTTCACCAAGGCCGCGGTCAAGGTGGGCAACAAAGCGCCTGAAACCAGCACCGCTTGCGCGCGTGAATGTTCCAACATGTAGGCGTAATCGTCGGCTGTGAGCAAGGTGTTGATGGCAACGGGCACCACACCTGCATACATCGCGCCGAGGAAGCTGACGGGCCAGTCGTTGCAGTCGTGCATCAGCAGCAACACGCGTTCTTCGCGGTGCAAGCCCAGGCCGCGCAAGCCGGCGGCCAGTCGGCGCACGCGCTCGTCTAACTGCCCGTAGCGGAGGCTGCCTTGGTCATCGATGAAGGCGGTTTTGTCGGCTCGCTCGCCGTTGACCTTCAACAAATGCGCGGCAAAGTTGAAGGCGGATGGCAAGGCCAACTCGGCCATGAAGTCGTCTTGAGACATGGTGTTCCCTGTTTTCAGTAATGGGGCTGAAATGTCGTTTAAATGTCTTTGAAAAAAAGCGGCTTGTATGAGGCTAAAACCCGGCTAAAACCCGGTTAAAACTCGGTTCAAACTCTTTTCAAACTGGGTTTAAGCAGGATTCAACTGCGACAAAACAGCCGTGCTGGCTTGCACGGCGCTGCGTCGGTGGTAGAAATTCAAGGCGCGTTGACCGCCCAATTCTTCGCCGCCCCCCGCACGACCGGGGCCGCCATGCAAAGACTGCGGCATCACGTTGCCATGGCCGGTTTGCAGCGCCGCCACGTCCGGCGAAATGATGTGCACGCGGCCATGGCTGTCCGCCAATTCGCCGGCGGCCTGCGCCAAGGCGTGGGGGTCTTGACCATACAAAGAGCAAACCAATGAACCCAAACCGCGGCGAACCAATTGCAGCGCATGGGCCAGGTCGCGGTAAGGCACCAAGGTGGCGACGGGGCCAAAGACTTCGGTGTCGTGCACACGGTCGGCCGCGTCGCTGCCGGCGGCGTTGCGTGTGCCGAGCAAGGTGGGGGCCATGCAGCAAGAAACGGCGGCGTCGGCATCGACCAAAGGGGTCGCGCTGCCGTCGTGCAAAGTTTCAGTTTGTGCGCTCAAATAAGCCAAGCCTTCATTGGCGGTGTTCAGTTGCGCCCGGTTGACCAAGGCACCCATGCGAACGGTTTCGTTGCGCGGGTTGCCCACCACGGTTTTGGCAAGGCGGGCGCTGATCGCTTGGGCCGCGGCGGCGTAAAGCGCTTCGGGGACCAGAGCACGGCGAATGGCAGTGCATTTCTGGCCCGATTTCACGGTCATTTCGCGCGCCACTTCTTTCACAAACAGGCCAAAGGCCTCGCTGTCCGTGCCTTCTCCTGGCAACAACAGGGCCGAGTTGATGCTGTCGGCTTCGATGTTGACGCGCACCGAGCGCTCCGTCACAGCGGGGTGTGAACGGATCACGGCCGCGGTATCGGCCGAGCCTGTAAAAGACAACACGTCAAAGGGCTGGAGTTGATCCAGCAAACCAGCCGAGCTGCCACAAATGACCGACAGCGCACCAGCGGGCAAGACGCCGGCATCGACCACGTCTTTGACCATGCGTTGCGTCAACCAAGCGGTGGCGGTGGCGGGTTTGATGATGACGGGCACGCCCGACAACAAAGCGGGCGCGGCTTTTTCCCACAAGCCCCAAGATGGGAAGTTGAAGGCATTGATGAACAAGGCCACACCGCGTGTGGGGCTGAGCAAATGTTGGGATTGGAACAAGGGGTCTTTGCCCAATTTGGTGGCCTCGCCGTCCACCAAAAAGTGGCGTGCACCGAGGCTTTCGCCCATCTTGGCGTAAACCCCCAAGGTGTAAATGCCGCCGTCGATGTCCACGGCCGAGTCGGTTTGCACGGTGCCACTGTTGGCGGTGGCAATTTCGTAATAGGCATCGCGGTTGGCCTGCAAGACCTTGACGATGGCGCTCAGCAAAGCACCGCGCGCCTGGTAGGTCATGGCCCGCAGGGCGCTTCCACCTTGCTCGCGGGCAAAAGCAAAACCAGCGGCCAAGTCGAGGCCGGTGGCGTCGACGCGGACCAATTCGGCGCCGGTGACGGGGTCAAACAAAGGGGTGCCCGCACCGTTGCCATTGAGCCATTGGCCGCCGAGGTAATTGGAGAGAAGTTCAGTCATGGTGATTCTTTAGGGGATGGTGAGCAAAGGGGAATAACAGGTGGGTATTTTGAGGCGTTGTTTTAAGCGGCCGCCGGGGTGAATTCGATGCGACCTTGGGGCAGTAAATAAAGCACCAAGGCACGACCTAGGGTGACCGTCGGGCAATGCGCACTGGCGGGAGGACAAACCAACCATCCGGCCGGCGCCCCGTCAAACAAGGCGCCGTCTTCCAGCGGCATGATCAAATCAATTTCGCCTTCGGGGTGGACGTGGTGTGGCCCTGCCACATTGTTCATGTCGACCACGTCGACCGAAAAGCCATGCAGGTCGTCGGCGGGTTTGAAGATGCGGCCATAGCGCAGACCGCCGCCTTCGTATTTCGCCAACCAGCCTTCTTGCACGCCCATTTCACAGGCTTGTTTGATGGCTTGGTAGGAGGCGCTATCAGGGCCGTAATGCCGATTGAGCCACTGGCCCAAGCTGGCACTCAGCGCTTGGCCGTTCAGCTGCTGCGCGATGGCTTGCGTCAAAGGCATTAAAAGGTGGCGAAATTCGGTTGGGTTCACGGGCGGCTCCAAATTTGACAAATCGGCTTGTGTTTTTTCAAGACATGAATTATTGTGCGTGCTTGAAAGATAAAGCCTGCGAACCATGAAGTCAAGCAATATATTGCATATACTCGGGTTTGCCCTGATATAAAACATGAATTCTGACGCCCTTGCCTCTGAACAAAGCCAGGCTGACTCGGCTGCCAAGAACCCTTTTTTGATGGCTTTGGGTGAGCGCGTGCGCTCGTTGCGCTCTCGGCGCGGCATGACCCGCAAGGCGGTTGCGCTGGCGGCCCAGGTCTCCGAACGGCACTTGGCCAACCTCGAATATGGCGAAGGCAACGCCTCGATTTTGGTGTTGCAGCAGGTGGCCGGCGCGCTCCAATGTTCTTTGGTGGAGTTGTTGGGGGATGTGACGACCTCTAACCCCGAGTGGTTGTTGATTCGGGAACTGCTCAGCACTGCCGATGAAAACACCTTGCGCAAAGCCCGCATCGCCATCGGTGAGGCATTGGGCACTGGCGGCAGCAACCCCAGCGCCAACCCCCGAGTGGCCTTGGTCGGGTTGCGCGGCGCGGGCAAATCCACATTGGGCTCGATGCTGGCGCAAGACTTGGGCTTTCCCTTCGTGGAATTGAGCCGTGAAATTGAGCAATTTGCCGGCTGCAGCGTGGCAGAAATCCAAGCCCTGTATGGCGTGGCGGCTTATCGCCGTTATGAGCGCCGGGCTTTGGAAGAGGCCATTCAAATTCACCCTGAAGCGGTCATAGCGACCCCTGGCGGCTTGGTGTCTGACCCCGCCACCTTCAACCAATTGTTGAGTCACTGCACCACGGTTTGGCTGCAAGCCGACCCGCAAGACCACATGGGCCGTGTGCAAGCCCAAGGTGACATGCGCCCGATGGCGGCCAGCAAAGAAGCCATGGAAGACCTGAAAAGCATCCTGCAAGGGCGAGCCGCTTTTTATTCGAAGGCGCAACTCAAATTGGACACCAGCGCGCAGTCATTGGAAGACACCTTCCAGTTGCTGCGCCGTCAGGTTCGGACCCAATTGCAACTCCCGTTGTAAATCAGCTCCGGCGTCAGGGCGGGGTGGGGGGGTGTTTGAAAATTTTGCAATATTTTTCAAAACATGCATAAAAATGCTTGACTCTGCGTTTTGATGTGAATTATTATTCATAAACTGCAAACCCCTCGCGACAAAGCGACAGACCCACGAACAGAAACATCAAGGAGATCAGCATGAACAGTGTTCACCAAGCAGAAGTGCAGGCATTGGCCCCCGCCCGAGTCGAGTACCAAACGCACCCGAATCAATACCGCCATTTGAAGCTCAGCTTCGACGGCGAAATCGCCACTTTGGCCATCGACATCGATGAATCTGCGGGCCTGCGTGAAGGCTACAAACTCAAGCTCAACAGCTACGACTTGGGTGTGGACATTGAATTGAACGACGCCGTCAGCCGAATCCGTTTTGAACACCCCGAAGTGCGCACCGTGGTCGTCACCAGTGCCAAAGACAAGGTGTTTTGCTCCGGCGCCAACATCTTCATGCTGGGTGTTTCCAGCCACGCTTGGAAAGTCAATTTTTGCAAATTCACCAACGAAACCCGCAATGGTTTGGAAGATTCTTCACAGCACAGTGGCCTGAAATTTTTGGCCGCCGTGAACGGTGCTTGCGCCGGTGGGGGTTATGAGCTGGCCTTGGCTTGCGATGAAATTTTGTTGGTCGACGACCGTTCCAGCGCCGTCAGCCTGCCTGAAGTGCCGCTGTTGGGCGTTTTGCCCGGCACCGGCGGTTTGACCCGCGTCACGGACAAGCGCCGCGTGCGTCACGACTTGGCCGATATTTTTTGCACCAGCGTCGAAGGCGTTCGCGGTCAACGCGCCAAAGACTGGCGCTTGGTCGACGACATTGCCAAGCCCGCTGTGTTTGCGCAAAAAGTGCAAGAACGCGCGCAAGCCTTGGCGGCACAAAGCCTTCGCCCTGGTGTGTCGGGTCACGCCAAAGGCGTGACGCTGAACCCCTTGAACCGGACGATCGAAGCCGACGCAATTCGCTACCCCCACCTGAGCGTCGAAATTGACCGTGCCAAACGCACCGCCACGTTCACCGCCAAAGCCCCCACCACCTCACAACCCAGCGACATCGCCGGCATCGAGGCCGCTGGTGAGCAGTGGTTCCCCTTGGCCTTTGCCCGCGAATTGGAAGACGCCATTTTGCAGATGCGCACCAACGAGTTGGACATTGGCGTGTGGTTAATCAAAACCGAAGGCGGCGCCGCAGGCGTTCAGGCTTTGCAAGCGTTGGACGTGGTCTTGTTGGCGCATCAAAACCATTGGCTCGTGCGTGAAACCATTGGCTTGTTGCGCCGCACGTTCAGCCGTTTGGATTTGTCCTCACGCAGCTTGTTTGCTTTGATTGAATCCGGCTCTTGCTTTGCGGGCACCTTCTTGGAACTGGCCTTGGCCTGCGACCGCAGCTACATGTTGATGTTGCCCGACGACGAATCCGCCACGCCCAAAATCAGCGTCAGCGAAGCGAACTTCGGGCTTTATCCCATGATCACCAACCAAAGCCGTTTGGAGCGTCGTTTTTACAACGAAGCCCCCGCCTTGGACGCCGTGCGTGCGAACTTGGGCAAGGCCTTGGATGCCGACGCAGCCCTCGGATTGGGCTTGGTCACCGCCAACCCCGACGACATAGACTGGACCGATGAAGTCCGCATCGCGGTTGAAGAACGCGTGTCCATGTCGCCCGATGCCATGACGGGTTTGGAAGCCAACTTGCGATTCAACGGCCCTGAAAACATGCTGACCCGCATCTTTGGCCGCTTGACCGCTTGGCAAAACTGGATTTTCCAACGCCCCAACGCCGTTGGCGAAAAAGGCGCGCTGAAGGTTTACGGCAAAGGCGACAAGGCTGTCTTTGATTGGAACCGCGTTTAATTTCACCCTTAAAATTTTTTTCAGGAGTTATTTATGTCGAGCATTGATTACAACCAAAAAATCCCCAACAACGTCAACCTGAGCGAAGACCGCACCCTGCAACGTGCGCTCGAGCAATGGCAGCCCAACTTCTTGAGCTGGTGGGACGACATGGGCCCCGAAGGCAGCACCGACTCCGACGTCTACCTGCGCACCGCCGTCAGCGTGGACCCACAAGGCTGGGCCCAATTCGGTCACGTGAAGATGCGCGACTACCGTTGGGGCGTGTTCTTGAACCCCGCCGAACAAGACCGCAAAATTCATTTTGGCGATCACAAAGGCGAAGCCGCTTGGCAAGACGTCCCTGGCGAGTACCGCGCCAACCTGCGCCGCATCATCGTGACGCAAGGTGACACCGAGCCCGCTTCGGTTGAACAACAACGCCACTTGGGCATGACGGCGCCCAGCATGTATGACCTGCGTAACCTCTACCAAATCAACGTGGAAGAAGGCCGCCATCTGTGGGCCATGGTTTACTTGCTGCACAAGCACTTTGGACGCGACGGCCGCGAAGAAGGCGAGGCCTTGTTGCAACGCCGCTCGGGTCAAGAAGACAACCCCCGCATCTTGCAAGCCTTCAACGAGCAAACGCCCGATTGGTTGAGCTTCTTCATGTTCACCTACTTCACCGACCGCGACGGCAAATTCCAGTTGTGCGCCTTGGCCGAATCGAGCTTCGACCCGCTGGCCCGCACCACCAAATTCATGCTCACCGAAGAAGCGCACCACATGTTTGTGGGCGAGTCGGGCATCAGCCGCGTTATTTCGCGCACCTGCCAAGCCATGAACGAAATGAAGACCGACGACGTGACCAAACTGCGCGCTGCTGGCGTGATTGATTTGCCCACCTTGCAACGCTACTTGAACTTCCACTTCAGCGTCACCATCGACTTGTTCGGCGCGGATGAATCCAGCAACGCCGCCACCTTTTACAGCACGGGCTTGAAGGGCCGTTACGAAGAAGGCAAGCGCATGGACGACCACATTTTGAAGGGCCAAACCTACCCTGTGTTGTCGGTTCAAAACGGTCAATTGGTCGAGCGTGAAGTGCCCATGCTCAATGCCTTGAACGAAGTGCTGCGCGACGACTACATCAAAGACTCGATCGCCGGTGTTGAGCGTTGGAACAAAGTGATCGAACGCGCAGGCATTCCTTTCCGCTTGAAAACACCCCACAAGGCATTTCACCGTAACATTGGCGCTTTGTCGGCTGCCAAGGTGTCGCCAGACGGCCGTGTGGTCAGCGAAGCCGAATGGAAAGCCAACGTGGACCATTGGCTGCCATCCGGTGGCGACCGCGCTTTCGTGGCCAGCTTGATGGGCCGTGTGGTGGAGCCAGGTCAATTCGCCAACTGGATTGCGCCCCCTGTGATGGGCATCAACCGCCAGCCGGTTGACTTCCAATACGTGCGCTTTAATTGAGTTTTATTTGGGTTTTTAGACGGGTTTTTTAGATGGGCACCTCAGAAAATCAGGTCATCAAGCAACACTTGATCGACCCAGAAATTTGCATCCGCTGCAACACCTGTGAAGCGATTTGCCCGGTGGGGGCCATCACACACGACTCGCGCAATTACGTGGTCAAGGCCGATGTTTGCAACCTTTGCATGGCTTGCATCTCGCCTTGTCCCACGGGCTCGATTGACAACTGGCGCGACATGCCCAAGGCCAAGGCCTACAGCATCGAAGAGCAACTGACTTGGGACGACTTGCCAGCGCCATTGAGCGCTGACGAGTTGGCTGCCCAAACCAGTGACTCAGACGCTTCTGATGTTGCCGTTGCTGCCGTTGCCGCGGATGCCCAGGTTGCTCAAGTTCAAAGTGTGCCTGGTGTGTCAAATGAGAGCCCTGGTTCGACCTTGCCGCCTTGGTCAGCCGCCCATGCTTACACCAACCTGTATGGTCCCAAGTCGTCGCAAAAAACGATTGAGGCCAAGGTAGTGGGTAATGTGCGTGTGACCGAAGTGGGTAAAAATTTGGGTTCAGACTACGACACCCACCACATCGTGCTGGACTTTGGTAACCTGCCTTTCCCCGTGCTCGAAGGCCAGTCGATTGGCATCGTGCCGCCGGGCGTGGACGCCAACGGGCGGCCTCACCATGCAAGGCAATACTCCATTGCAAGCCCCCGCAACGGCGAACGTCCCGGCTACAACAACCTGTCGTTGACCGTGAAGCGCGTGCTCGAAGACCACAGCGGCAAACCCGTGCGGGGTGTGGGTTCCAACTACCTTTGCGATTTGAAAATTGGCGAAACGGTGCAGGTCATCGGGCCGTTCGGCAGCAGCTTCTTGATGCCCAATCACCCCAAGTCGAGCATCGTCATGATCTGCACTGGCACAGGCAGCGCCCCCATGCGGGCCATGACCGAATGGCGTCGCCGTTTGCGCGAGACAGGCAAATTTGAAGGCGGCAAACTCATGCTGTTCTTTGGTGCCCGCACTCAGCAAGAGTTGCCTTATTTTGGACCCTTGCAAAAATTGCCCAAAGACTTCATTGACAGCCACTTTGCGTTCTCCCGTACAGAAGGACAACCCAAGGTCTATGTGCAAGACCGCCTACGTGAGCGCGCCGCCGATTTGGCGCTTCTGCTCAAAGATCCGAATGCGTATTTTTATGTCTGCGGTTTGAAGAGCATGGAAGAGGGCGTCGTGCTGGCTTTGCGTGACATTGCAAATCAAGCCGGTTTAAATTGGGACCGTCTGGCCGCTGATTTGAAAAACCAAGGCCGACTGCATTTGGAAACTTATTAAAAAGTCTTAAAGTCCCATTTAAGACCCCCATCGAGACAAGGATTTCTCATGAGCTCCAGCGCCGCTAAGCATGCCTCTATTGTGCAAGACGCTTTCATATGCGATGCCATCCGCACCCCCTTTGGCCGCTACGGCGGCGCGCTCTCCAGCATACGCACCGACGACCTGGGCGCCATTCCTTTAAGGGCCTTGATGGCGCGCCACCCCAACGTCGACTGGGCCGCCTTGACCGACGTCATTTATGGCTGCGCCAACCAAGCCGGTGAAGACAACCGCAATGTCGCGCACATGGCCAGCCTGTTGGCCGGCTTGCCCATTGAAGTGCCCGGTGCAACCCTCAACCGCTTGTGTGGTTCCGGGCTGGACGCGGTGGGCACCGCCTCGCGCGCCATCAAATCGGGTGAGGCCAGCCTCATGATTGCGGGCGGCGTCGAGAGCATGAGCCGCGCGCCCTTTGTGATGCCCAAGGCCGAATCGGCCTTCAGCCGTGCCAATGCCGTTTACGACACCACCATCGGCTGGCGCTTTGTCAACAAGCTGATGAAAGCCCAGTACGGCGTCGACAGCATGCCCGAGACGGCAGAAAACGTCGCCACCGACTACGGCATTGAGCGCGAAGCGCAAGACCGCATGGCCATAAACAGCCAACTGCGCGCGGTCGCCGCCCAACGGGCCGGCCATTTGGCCCGAGAAATCGTGGCGGTTCACGTTCCCCAAAAGAAGGGCGACCCGCTCGTGGTCGACCAAGACGAACACCCACGTGAAACCAGCTTGGAAGCGCTGGCCAAACTCAAAGGCGTGGTGCGCCCCGACGGCACGGTGACCGCAGGCAATGCCAGCGGCGTGAACGACGGCGCCTGTGCGCTGTTGCTCGCCAACGAAGCCGCCGCCGCTAAAAATGGCCTCACCCCGCGAGCCCGCGTGGTCGGCATGGCCACCGCCGGCGTAGCGCCGCGCATCATGGGCATTGGACCCGCACCCGCGACCCAAAAAGTGTTGGCGCAAACTGGCCTCACCTTGGCCGACATCGATGTGATCGAGCTCAACGAAGCCTTTGCCGCGCAAGGCTTGGCGGTCCTCAGGCTGTTGGGCCTCTCAGATGACGATGAGCGCGTCAACGCTTGGGGCGGGGCGATTGCCTTGGGGCACCCTCTAGGGGCTTCTGGTGCGCGCTTGGCCACCACCGCCGTCAACCGCCTTCACACCACGGGCGGCCGCTACGCCCTGTGCACGATGTGCATCGGCGTGGGTCAGGGCATCGCCTTGGTTCTTGAGCGGGTTTAAGGTTTTATGGCATAATTGAAGGCTCGGCCGGGTTCTTAGCTCAGTTGGTAGAGCAGCGGACTCTTAATCCGTAGGTCGACAGTTCGAGCCTGTCAGAACCCACCAAAAAACCCAAGTAAATCAAGCACTGTCAGCAATGTCAGTGCTTTTTTTACGTCTGAAATTAAGCATGATGGGGACAAACCGAAACTCAAATCTAAACCCAAACACAAATCCAAACCCCGACCTCAAATCGGCTTTTCAGCCTTTTAGTCAGATTCTGAATTCACCGTGGCCCAGGTCATGGTGTTGATTAACCAGCGACCGTTTTTGGACTTGGTAAAAACAAGGGTTTGATAACCTTGTTCGAGTTGATTTTTGGATTCGCCATCAACGAAGGTGACTTGGACTGGAAAAACGGCATAGGCTTTGTTTTTGTCCTCAGAAATATGAACGGCGTCTCTGACGTCGATTGAAAAATTCTTGGCGCCCATTTTTTCAATAATGTCCGCCATCGCCTTGAGGTATTGAGTCGCCGATGTTTTTCCTGTCCAAACAAAAGGCGGGAATTCATCAATAATGGTCACTTCAGGCGTTGTCGTCGCAGCAAATGCTTTGGCATCGATTTTTTCTAAAGTGGCGGCGTAGTTGGCAATCAAAACCTGTTTCAGTTCCGCCTCCGTGTCTGCCAAAGAGTCGAAAGCCAAAAATGCCAAAAATGCAAACAGAATGCAGCGAAATTTGCCCATGGTTTGACTCCAATGAATTAAATAAAGGCGGCCATTTTGATGAACTGACTGACGTTTTAAGGTGTCAATTCATTATATTTAAATCATTCATGTCATGAACTCAAAGGCCAGTCACTGTTTGACCTCAACGACTTGCTTGACTTTCATCAAGACCCTCGTTTGCGGCTTGGTGATTCAATTCGCTACCCATTTTTGTATGGCGGATGAGCGAAAGCAAGAGCAAGAGCAAGAGCAAGGGCAAGGGCAAGCGCAATTGCCAGTTCCATCGCAACTGCCCCCTGAAAGTTTTCGTGGGTTTGAGGCCCATCATCCGACCTGGCGTGATGAAACGGCGTGGGTCTCCAATGTGGGCATGCGATGCGCCACGGTCTATGATTTTGCAGGGCGTTTCTTTTTAGAGTACGCCATGGTCGATGACCAAAGACGTGCCGCCAATGTTTTTTACAGAAATACCGATATTTTTCTGAGGGTGGGGTATTTCTTGGCTGTCCGTGGAAATCAGACCGACGCCCAACTGATTCAAGAATTTTTCAGTCGTAAAACCCATTACATCCAACTCAAAGAAGACAGCCTTCAAAACAGCCGCAACATCATGTTGACGACTTTTGGGGATGACCTGAACTTTTGTAATGAAAACCTAAACTTTTTCAGATCGGTCAAAAAACGCTTGGAGTCGGATGAAGTCAAAAATGAGGACCATTCGCTCAGGGAGGCTTCCAAAGTCATGCGGCGCTCGAGCGAAGAGGGGGGCCCATCAGCCTCGGCCTCAGGCCAATTGGGCCTTGGCTTCAACCAAGAGTTGATTCGCTACCTGGACCCGAATCGGGTCGCTCAGATGTGGGAATATTTGTTGAGCGAAATGAAGGGGCCGGCCCATTTAAACAGGCCACCCATGGTGATCGATCCGGAGTTGCCAACGTCCGCCAGATTTGTTTTTGAATTCCCGTCCCAGGACTCACCTGAAAACCCACTTCAGATCCGTGTCTCGCCAAGAACGCTGAATGAGTGGCGTGGATCAACGCTTTACTGGGGGCTTGGTCACGAGTTGGCCCATTATCTTTTTTTGCGGAGCGAGAATGCCTGGTTAGAAAAGAGTCAATATGAAAGTGAACTCCACCACCATTGCGACCCCGAATTCATGACATTAACCCGAAAGCTGGCTGATTTTTTAGAACAAAACTCAACCCAGGCCTTGATGCAAATGTATGCAGAGGGGTTTAGAAGTTGCATGCGCAATCCGCAACAATAACCCAAAGCATTGCCTAGACTTTCGTCTTGAATTAAACCTTGAAATTGGCTAGATTTCTGCGGGTTGAATCCGCCACTCTAGACAGCTCAATCACCGAGGCCGTGATTTCCTCGCTGGCATTGGCGTTGGAGCGGGCAATCGAGTTCAAGCTTTCAACATTGGCGCTGATTTCTTGGACTGCACTGCTCTGCTGCTCGATGGCGGAAGAGATTCTGCCCATCAAGTCATTGGAAGTGTGGGTGGTGTCCTCGATTTGGGTCATTTTGCTGGCGACGTCTTTGACCGCCTTGACGGCTTTGTCGGTGTCCAAGACGGCTTTTTCAATCAGGGCCGTGATCTCTTTGGTGCTTTGTGCGCTGATCGCGGCCAGTTTGCCGACCTCATCTGCGACCACCGCAAAACCCTTGCCGTGCTCACCGGCTCGGGCGGCCTCAATCGACGCATTCAAGGACAGCAAGTTGGTTTTATTGGCAATGCCTTTGATGATCTCGGTAATCTTGTTGATCTTTTGAGAGTTCTCCGAAATGCTGTTGACCACTTCCACCATTTCACTCATTTTTTGTTGTGACTCTTTGACGATAGAAATAGAAGCCTTGGATTGATTGGAGGCCAACTCGGTATTCCGTGAGACGTCCTCGATGGAGCGCGAGCTTTCGCGAATGGCAGTGGCAATTTGTGTAATGGCATGGGTTTGACTCACCGCGCCGTCGCTGACTTGGTTCACCGCCACCGAGGTTTGACTGGCGGCTGTGGCCACTTGCTGTGCATTGGCGCTCAAATCTTTCATCACTTGACCGAGTGCATTCAGCGAAAGATTCACATTGTTTTTCAAGCGCTCTAAATCACCCGCCGTTCTGCCCTTCACGCGCCCACGCAAATCGCCTTCGGCCAAATTGGAAATCACACCGCCCAATTCGTTGATCAGCAGTTCCATTTCATGCATGGTTTGATCGACCATGGTTCTGATTTCACCCTTGACGTCCAAGGACATTCTTTGACTGAAATCGCCCCTCTGCAGTGCCTGCATGACTTCTTGTAGCGCTTTCATGGTGACGGCCACGCTGACGGCGCATTGGTTGATGGCCAGCTTCATGGTTTGCAGGTCGCCGCTCATCTCGCTCTTGACGGTTCGTGAGAAGTCTCCTTCGGCAATGGCCACGGCCACTTGATTCACTTCTGAAATGGCGGATTGTTGGCGCTCGAGCATCTCGTTAAAGACTTTGGCCGTTTGACCCAACTCGTCTTTTGAAATATTTTTCACCCGAACACTGAAGTCAAAGCTGCTCCCAATCTTGGAAATCGTTGACTGCAAATTTTTAAGGGGGGTCGTAATCGATTGTGTGATGACCCAGGTAATGAGCAGGGACAAGACAATGATCAGGCCGGAAATCAACGCCATCCACGTTTCCCCTGTGGCGGCGTCCTTCAGCGCCTCCTCTGAAAAATCGTGGATGGCTTTTTTCTGGGTCTCGGAGAAGGCATCAATGGCTTGTAGGTATTCGGATTGAATGGGCAAGATGTCGCTGATCAAATAAGCGCCCCCCGCGGCACTTTGCTTTTCCTTGATCATTTCAATTAAATGCTCTTGCTTTTCACGGTAGCGAGCCCTGACTTCGATCACTTTGGAAAGCGCCGCCTTGCCTTGTGGCGTGTGAACCGTTTCGCTGAGTTTGTCGATCGCCGCTGAGGTGACTTGCTTGGAGGCGTTGACTTTATCGAGCTCACCCGCAATGACCTTGGCGTCCGTCGCAATGAGCGCCGTGCGAATGGCCCGTGCTTGGCGGTTCATTTCATTCTCAACGGTGTTGGCCAGTTCCACCTTCACCATGCGGTCATTGACGATCAACGTCAAATCTTGCGAGATCGACCGAATGCGGGAGGTGCCAATGGCAGTGACGGCAATCAGGAAGGCAATGACCACTAAAAATGCGGTGCCCAGCCGAATCCCGATGCGGGTGTTTTGAATAATATTCATGTTGACTTTAGTCTATCCGGGACGCCTGCCACACGGGAAATTAACCCTATCAGAACCACGGTTATGAATCACCGCATTTAAAAAGATGGGGTTTTCCCATTCAACCCATTAGATTCTTTTATGCCGTTTGAAGTGTTCTCTTAAACAGCGCAAACAACCGGCTCCAATGGCGCTCTGCCGAGGGTTTGTCGTAGCAAAACCGTTGCGGGAAGGCAAAGCCGTGTTCTGCCTTTGGGTACCACTCCAAGCGATAGGGGGTTTGGGCCGCTTTGAGTGAGGCCTCCAATTGAGCCACCGCGGCGGGCGGGGCCCATTTGTCAATTTCTGCACATGCAAAATAAGCGTCACACAGAATAAGGGGCGCCATCAGGTGGGGTGAGTCGGGCGACTCCGTGACCAGATTGGCGCCGTAAATGGACGCAATGCTCTTGAAGCACCCAGGAAAATCGGCGGCGGCCCACATCACGAAGGGACCACTCATGCAGTAGCCCACCGCGCCCACTTTATCGGCGTCCGCGGCCGCTTCTCCTGCGATGAAATCCAGCATGGCTTGGGTGTCAACGCGGGTGGTCGCTCGGTTCAGCGTGGCCATCAGTTTGAACATTTCTTGCATCGCCTCAGCGCTGCGGTCTTTGAGTTCGTACTGCGGCGTCTCACGGTGATACAGGTTGGGCAGCACCACAAAATAGCCCACGCTCGCCAAGCGGCGCGCCATGTCGTGCAACTCTTCTCGTTTGCCCGGCGCGTCCATGTAAAAGAAGATCACCGGATGGGGGCCGCCCTCATCGGGGTGGACCACGAAGGTGCTCATCGCGCCATCGGACGTGGGCAGTTCTAAATGTTTTTCAATCATTTGGTTGGATTCCTTTGGGTGGTTTTACAAGGACTTTTTAGCCAGCACAAGCGAATGAAGGCGCAGATTGACGCCAACCAGACAAGCAACGCGCCCCGAAGAGAGTACGCTGAGGCATGAACTTTTCAGCCCCATTTCCTGTCCGAAGTTTGACCGACGTTCAGCGCCTGGAGGCCACGCCGCTGGCCCAAGCGTTGACGGTGCAAAGCACCTACGAGATTTTTCGAAACTCGGCACAAGCCATGGGCGACAAAACCGCGTTGACCTTTTTGCACACGGCCAATCCAGAGGACGAGCCCACCCGTTGGTCGTATGCCGAATTGCTGGCGGGCATACACCAAACCGCCAACCTCTTGCACCGCCTCGGGGTCACGCCAAACGACGCCATTGGGGTCCTGCTGCCCGGTTGCATGGACTACCACCTCGCGCTTTGGGGCGGCGAAGCGGCGGGCATTGTCCAACCGCTCAACCCGCTTTTGAGTGAAGAAAAGTTGGTGTCCTTGCTCAACGCCGGGCAAGCCAAAGTGCTGTTTGCCTGGGGCTCGGATGACGACGCTGGCATTTGGTCCAAGGCCCTGCGCATTCGCTCACAAGTGCCCACGCTGAAGCAGGTGCTGCGCGTGCGTCCCCCTGCCCCTGTGCCCGCCACAAAGGCCGCTCTCCTCGCGTCCATCGAACCGCTGCCTGACGGCGTGCTGGACTTTGACTTGGAGCGCCAAGGCGAAGCCAGCGATCGGCTGGTGAGTGGTCGAACCATTCAATCAACCGACATCGCGGCTTATTTTCATACCGGGGGCACCACGGGGGCCCCCAAGCTGGCGCGCCACAGCCACGGCGCGCAGGTCTTCACGGCCTGGGTCTGCGTGCAAATGCAAGGAACCCGCGCGGCGGACGTCGTCATCAACGGCTACCCGCTGTTTCACGTGGCGGGTGTTTTGCCGGGCTCGTTGACCTCTTTTGCGGCGGGCTCTGAAATTGTGATGCCGACCACCGCCTTGTTTCGAAACCGAGACGTCATTGCCAATTACTGGCGGCTGGTTGAGCGCCATGGGGCCACGGCGGTTTCGGCCGTCCCCACCGTGCTGGCAGCGCTGGTGAATGTGCCGGTGGGCGACGCTGACATTTCCACCTTGCGCTATTGCCGCACGGGAGCGGCCCCGTTGAGCCCCGATTTGGCCCAGCGCTTTGAATCCCAATTGGGGCTGCACGTTCACGAAAGCCTGGGCATGACTGAAATGGCGGGCATTTCAACCGTTACCCCGCCGGGGGTCCATGCCCCCGTGGGTTGCGTTGGCTTGCGCCTGCCTTATACCCAAATGAGGGTGGTGGCGCTGGACAGCCAAGGGCAGCCCACAGACCAAGACATGCCGACGGGGCAACAAGGCATGGTTATTTTCAAATCCCCCAATTTGTTCTCTGGTTTTCTCGACCCGAAAGACAACCAAAACGCCTTCACCCCAGACGGCTGGCTGCTCACAGGCGACCTCGGCTGGTTGGATGAAGAAGGCCGTTTGAACCTGAGTGGACGGTCTAAAGACTTGATCATCCGTGGGGGCCACAACATCGACCCCAAGGTCATTGAAGACGCCATGGCCAGCCACCCCGCCGTGCAACATTGCGCTGCCGTGGGCGAGCCCGACGCCTATGCGGGTGAGTTGCCGGTGGTGTTTGTCACGCTCAAACCCGGCACACATGCCACTGAGGAGGCGCTGCTGGCTTTTGTGCGTGACCGCGTTGACGAGCCGCCCGCCAGGCCCAAGTCGGTCACCGTGCTGGCCAACATGCCCATGACTTTGGTGGGCAAGATTTTCAAGCCCGAGTTGAGGGCGCTGGCCGCTCAGGCCAAAGAGAAATCAAGCGCGAAGATCAGCCCCGAAAATCAGCCGCGGTAGCTCGGATCAACGCGGTCAATGAGCCGCTGCATGGCGGCGAATGAATCTTCACCTGCCCCATAGTGGGGGTTGAAGTTGAGGGAGTCGCGCACGCAGGCTTCCAGGGCTTTTTCGGTGATGGGCTGGAGCGCGCCCATGGCTTGGCTGGCCATTTGTATTTCACAAGCGCGCTGCACCAACCACATCAAATTAAACGCCTGTGCCAAGGTGCTGCCAATGACGACGGGCCCATGGTTGCGTAAAAGCAAAACGGGCTTGCCCGCCGCACTGGCCAAAATTCGGGCGCCTTCTTCGGCGTGCACGGTGATGCCTTCGAACGCGTGGTAGGCCACTTTTCCCCACAGTTGCGCGGCGTAAAAGTTGGTGAACGACAGGCCTTCTTTTAAGCAACACACGGCCATGGTCGGGGTGGTGTGCAGGTGCATCACGCAATGCGCATCGGGCAAGGTGTCGTGAATGGCCCCGTGAAACGTGAACCCCGCCGGGTTGATGGGCCAGTCGCTGTGGCCAATGATGTGGCCCTGCACGTCCACTTTCACCAAGTTAGAGGCCGTTACCTCGCTGTAATGCAAACCGAAAGGGTTGATTAAAAAATGCCCTTCATCCCCTTCCTCGTTAGGCACCCGCAAGGAAAGGTGGTTGTAGATGAGTTCGGACCAGCCGAGGTGGGCAAAAATTCGGTAGCAGGCGGCCAATTGAATGCGTGCCTGCCACTCCGCTTCGCTGAAACGCTGGGGACGACTGAAAGCTTCGGTCATTTTGATCCTCGCCAAGAAGCTTTTATTGTAAGGAGGCAACTCTAAAATAAAGCGTTGTTACATTTAGACGTCATGACGAGAAGTTCCGTTTTACTTTCCTTGGTTTGTGTTTTATTGGGTGCCCTGGCCTATTACAGTTTTTTCTGGCTTAACGGGCTTTTGTTTGCCTCATTGGAATTCAGCTCGGGGGTGAATTGGGTTTTTTTGCCCGCTGGCGTGAACCTCTTGCTGGTGATGGTGCTGGGCCCTTGGGCGGCTTTGGGGCTGACGGTCAGCGCTGCTTTCATCAAGCACCAACTGTTCCCCGAAATTGACCTGCTCAATGTCGCCGTGAATGGGGTCATCGCTGGTTTTGGGCCCGTGTTGGCCTTTTGGTTGGCGAAACATTTTTTTCGCATTGACCCCACCCTCAAAGACCGCTCGTCGAAAACACTGATTCAACTGGCGCTGCTGTTTTCGGTTCTCAGTGCCCTTTTGCACCAAATTTGGTTTGCTTATGTGGGGCAGAGCCAAAGCATTTTGAGCGATGCCCCGGTCATGGCGCTGGGGGATTTTCTGGGCACTTTAATCGTGTTGTATATTTTGAAATTGACCCTGTTTTTGGCAGAGCTGATTCAAAATAAATCAAATTAAAAACCAAATTAACCATCAAATTAACCATCAAATTAAAAATCAGTTTGGAAGGTTAATAAGCCCCCTCAATAAATCAGGGTCCGGTCATTAATGGCTGGTTTGGGCTGAAATCAACGCCGAATTCATTTGAGCCACATATTGCTCGCAAAGACCGGTCGGAATGACGAATTTTCGTCGACCATCTTCCTCGTGCTCCTGCATGCTCACAAAGCCGATTTTTTTCAGGCGCACGATGACCCGATGAGCGGTCGTCGGGGAAATGTCTTTGAAGGTGCGCATGAAGCCCACCACCGGCACATTCGCCTCTTGGCCCCAGAGGATGATGAGTTTGTTCAAAACGAACTCTTCCACCGGGGTCAAACGGGGCAAGGAAGGAAGCGCGCGAACCGTGTCAGCCAGTTCGCAAAACTTAGAGTAAGGGCCTTTGAGTTTATGGTTCATCCACCCATTATGGCCCCCTTTTCTTTAAATACCAACCTCTATCTATCGCCCTAAATCATCGTCATTTTTGTTATTTAAAACAGAGTGGCGATTGTTCCGAAAGTGGTTACAATTTGAATTCAATAATTGAAAGCCACCGATTTGTTTGAATTGACCACTTTGCTGATTTCCGGAATCACCTACTATTTGGTTTTCTGGTTCAATGATTGGTTATTTAAAGGGCTTGAATTCAGCGCCGGAAATTATTGGGTTTATTTACCCGCCGGCATTAACTTGGCCTTGACCCTGGTGTTGGGCACTTGGGCTGCCCTGGGTTTGGCAGTGGGTGCTTTCCTGGTTACTGTTCAGAGCGCACCGCATGGTGGCTGGCTGGAGGCCGCCGTCCAAGCCTTGATGGTGGGTTTGGGCCCCGCTTTGACCTTCTGGTTTGCCCAAAAAGTGCTGCGCCTGAACCCGAATCTGCAAGATCGCTCGCCGCAAAAACTACTTGTTTTGGCCTTGCTTTTTTCAGCGATCAGCGCCTTGCTCAAGCAACTTTGGGTGAATGGGGGCGCACTGGGGCTTGAATTCATCACGCCCTGGGCTGTGCAAGCCCTTGGAAATTTCTTGGGGACTTTGGTTTGTTTGTACCTGTTTAAATTGGCCTTATTTTTAGCCGATAACTACCCCAGGCAAAAACCATTGAATTAACGCCTGAATGAACCCTTAAATGAAGCACCGCCTTCACTTTGGGTTAATCTAGATGCCTATGTTTGACACCAGTGCATTACAAGGCATCACGGGCCTTTTCGTCTTTGTGGCCATTGCCGCCACCTTGAGCCAAAACAGAGGTCAAATCAACTGGCGACTGGTTTTTAGCGCCATTGCCATGCAGTTTGTTATTTGCGTGGCTTTTACAAAATTGGGCTTTTTGCAACAGGCTTTGGCGGCATTGAACGACGGTGTTCAGGCCCTCAGTCGCGCCAGCACCCAGGGCACTTCATTTGTCTTTGGCTATTTGGGCGGTGGTGTTGCGCCCTTTGAAGTCAAAGACCCGCATTTGATGGTGACTTTGGGGTTTCAAATTCTGCCCCTCATCATCGTCATTTCAGCGCTTTCGGCCCTGCTTTGGTATTGGCAAGTCTTGCCGCTGTTGGTCAAAGTCATCAGTGGTTTTTTTGAGCGCACCTTGAACACCCGTGGGCCAGCCGCTCTGGTGGCCGTGATCAATATTTTTTTGGGTCAAGTCGAGTCGGCTTTGATGGTCAAGCCTTACTTAGCCAAGATGTCAAAACACGACTTGTTGTTGGTCATGACCGCTGGCATGGCCATGATTGCGGGCTCGATGATGGTGGTTTATGCCGCCATGTTGGGGCCTGCGTTGGGCGACGACATGGGGGGCATTTTGGGGCACCTCATCACCAAATCCATCATGTCGGTGCCGGCCTCCATTTTGTTCGCGCACTTGCTCATTCCTGAAAAACGCCTCGCTCACCCTGACTCAGAAGCGAGCGCCAAAACCCCGGTGCAACGCCCTTATAAAAGCGTGATGGACGCCATTACCCGAGGCACTTCCGAGGGCTTGTCCATCTATTTGAGTGTGGTTGCCATTTTGATTGTGCTCAGCGCCCTGGTTGCGCTCGGCAACGACAGCTTGGCCTGGGTCGGTCTCCAATTTGGTTATTCACTTAGCATTCAGGGAATCGTGGGTCACCTGTTTGCACCCATGGCCTGGCTCATGGGTTTGCCCTGGGATCAAGCCATCACCGGCGGGGCTTTGCTCGGCGTTAAAACGGTGTTGAATGAATTTTTGGCGTATTTGGATTTGATCAAATTGCCCGCATCGGCGCTCAGTCACCATTCTCGTTTGATCATGATTTATGCACTTTGCGGCTTTGCTAATTTGGGCAGCATTGGCATTCAAATCAGTGGCTTGTCGGCGATGATTCCGGAGCGGCGCGACGAACTCAATGCCTTGGCTTGGCCTTCCTTCATCGCCGCGATCTTGGCGTCTTGCATGACGGGCGCGATTGTGGGCTTGGTCACTTAACTGCGTCGAGCAAATCGCGCGCATCCTGCGCCATCATCCATTCCTCATTGGTCGGAATCACCAACACCTGAATGGCGCTGCTCGGGGTGCTGATGCAGGCGGCATGGGTTTGATTGGCGGCTTCATCCAAGGAGATGCCCATCCAAGCCAGACGCCTGCAAAGGGCCGCGCGCACCAACGCCGATTTTTCGCCCATCCCCCCGCTGAAAACCAGGGCGTCCACGCCGCCCAGCACGGCGGCATAGGCGCCGACATATTTGCTCAAGGCGTAAACAAAAAAATCAATGGCCAATTGGGCGCTTTCATGGGTCTCGCGTTGCGCCTCCAGTGTCCGCATGTCGCCGCTGATTTGCGATAAACCCAGCAAGCCCGATTGCTTAAACAGCAAGTCCTCCAACTCGGGCAAACTGAAGTGCTTGTGGCGCAGCAAATACAAAACACCGTCGACGGGCACATCGCCGCAACGCGTTGACATCGGCAGGCCGGTGATGGCGCCAAAGCCCATGCTGGTGTCTTGGCTTTGTCCCTCCAGCATCGCGCAAACGGAGGCCCCGCCCCCCAAATGCATGGCAATCACACGCCTTGCTTGCGGCCAACGTTGCTTCACTTCATGGCTCAGGTATTCATAGGAAATGCCGTGAAATCCCCAGTGGACCAAACCCGCTTGGTGCACCGCCGGGGCCACCGCATAACGCTGCGCCACCTCGGGCATGTGGCGGTGAAACGCCGTATCAAAGCAGCCGATTTGGGGAATGCTGGGGTCGGTCTTCATCAAGGTGCGGGCGACGCTGACATTGATGGGTTGGTGTGAAGGCTCCAGCGCGCTCAGGCTTTCCAGGTAGTTGAGCGCCTCTTCGTTCAAGAACGCGGGTTTGTTGAAGCGGTCCCCCCCTTGCACCAAGCGGTGCACCACGCCCTTTAAGGGCAAGGCAGGAAACTGCGCTTGGAGCCAGGCCAGCACAGGCATCAACACCTGGCTGGCATCCAGGTGGGGTGGCAAGAGGAGGTTGTCTTCGAGGGCCTTTCCGGTCGCATCAAAAGCCTCGAATCGAGGTGAATCCTGCTGCAGGCCTTCGACTTGGCCTTTGCACAACAAGGTGAGATCGGGCTTGGGTTCGAGTCGATACAGGGCAAATTTGAGGCTGGTCGAGCCGGCGTTGAGGCACATCAAAGCCGACATGTTCATCGCCACTTTCTGGCCACCAAGGCGGCGATGGCGGTCGACAGCAGGCGCGAGACATCGTGGTCGGCGCGGCTGGTCAGGATGATGGGCACTTTCGCCCCCAGCACCAGTCCGGCGGTCACGCCGTGGCCCATGAAGCTCCAAGTTTTGTAGATCACATTGCCCGCCTCGATGTCGGGTGCCAGCAAAATATCGGCCACACCCGCGACGGGGGAGTCGATGTGTTTGATCTGCTTGGCTTCTGGGCTGATGGCGATGTCCAGGTCCAAAGGGCCATCGACCCAACCGCCCACAATTTGCTGGCGATCCGCCATCTTGGACAAAATGGCCCCATCCAATGTGGCGGGCATTTTGGTGTTGACCGTTTCTACCGCCGCCAACACCGCCACCTTGGGGCACACGACCCCGAAAGCCAATGCAAAGTCAATGGCGTTTTGACAGATTTCTCGCTTTTGATCGACGTTGGGCGACACGTTCAATGCCGCATCGGTGACGAACAAAGGTCGATCGAAGTCGGGTAAAAAACCCACGGCGCAGTGGCTCAAAAGACGTCCTGTGCTGAGTTTGTTTTCATGTTGCAAGATCGCATGCAAAAACACATCGCTGTGCAAACTGCCCTTGGTTAACGCTTGCAGCCTGCCTTGACCGGCATCCCGGGCGGCCTGCTGTGCGGCGGCTTCGGGGCTGTCGGCTTCAACCCACTGGCAGCAAGACAGCCCGCCGGACTGATCGAGTCCTTCAGCCTGCGCCAAGGCTTTGATGTCGGCCTCAGGGCCATAAAAAACCGGTTGGATCAGCCCCCTTTGCGCGGCTTCGATGGCGCCCAACAAAGACTCGCGGTGACAGGGGTAAACAACGCCCATTGAAATGGGGGTGGTTGAGACCGAGGCGAGCAGGCTTTGCACCCGATGGGTGACGCCGGCGTCCTGGCTGATGAAAAGCGCTTGATCGAGGGCGGGGGTGGGGGTGGGGTTCATGCAGCCATACTAACCACACTGCATGCACACGGCATGGACACGGCATGTTTAAGCGGCGGGTTAGAACCTCACCACGGCGCTTCACGTTTTAATTTTGGTGTCTCCCAAGGTCAGCGCATCAAAGCGGCCCACCCAATGCGCGAGCAGCCGCCACAATCGCCCGAGCCACCTCGCGTTGGCTCTGCACCAGTTGCGGGGTCACGCGCACCACCGCGAGCTGGGCTTGCAAAACGTCTTCTTCACTGGCCGCCCCGGTTAGATAAGCCCGCTGGGCCACGCCCAACGCCTTTTCCAAGGACTTTTGCTTGGCCGCTAAGCGTTGCAGTTGCTCGCGGTTGGCGGCCAATTGGGTGAAGCCTGTTTCAACCTCCCCCACGGCACGCAGAACGGCCAAGCGATAAGCCAGCAGGGCCTCTTGCTCTTTGCCTCTGGCCACTTTCACCTCGGCATCGATGCGGCCGAAATCAAACAAGCGCCATTTGAAACCCAGCAAGGTCTGACCAAAAGCCGATCTGGACGAATCAAAGGTGCTGAACACATTGCTGTCTTGGCCAAAAGCGGCGATCAAACTGACTTTGGGGTAATACTCGGCCAGCGAAGCGGCGACCCTGGCGCCGGATGCTTTCAGCCGTTGCTCAGCGG
>Ga0208874_1000023_pt1 | contig 56343 bp, 84 predicted proteins | sample CryBogCBH10Oct08_FD_184604 | JGI IMG/M metagenome (GOLD analysis project Ga0208874, IMG submission 184604) | Freshwater microbial communities from Crystal Bog, Wisconsin, USA - CBH10Oct08 (SPAdes) (version 2) | ecosystem: Environmental > Aquatic > Freshwater > Lake | place: Crystal Bog... | reverse complement strand
AAATATTTTCAATGGTGGGAAGCAAAAAATCCACAAGGACTTCCATTAAAACGTGACCATAAGAATAGGTCTTTAAACTTTGCTTATTCACAACTAAAAATACCAAAAGAATTGATTCGTACCGAACACCAACGTGGTATTTACTTTAGTCCACTTTATAATAATACCAATGAATTTCTCCGTAAAGAAATTACAGATAAAGATTTGGTAAAGTCGTTTGATACCAGTGAAGAAGCATTGTCTACCATTTGGAAAACAAAGTATGCCAAAGGTCGTATTCGGCAATTACAGAAAAAAGGCAATGTTTCATATGAAACTCTTTTCTATGATGATTTGATTTACCTATCATGGGAAGAAACCAAAGCAAAATATTTACCACAAGTTGGTCGATAAATGCTTGACAAACACACATACATAATGATATGATGTGAGAACTTGCAACACGCAAGGATTTTTTAACTTTACTATGGAGTATTACTATGAGCAATTTATCTGCTAAAGAAAAGATGTTGAACGCTTTACAACAACCTTCTGGTTACAACACTTTTACTGTCAAACAAGCACAACGCCGTTTCGGCATTACCAATGTTACCGCCCGCATTGACGAACTCCGTCAAGAAGGTCATGTAATCTACACCAACAAGAAAACTGTTGATGGTAAGAAAGTTGCTTTCTATCGTATGGGTAAGCCAACTAAGGGTTTAGTTAAGGCTGCACTCAAAGCTGGTTATTCATTAGCTTAATCTGTGTGTTGGGGGACTTCGGTCCCCCTTTTTTAAATTATCGGAGCACAAATGGAAATTTCAATTAAAAAAGAAGATTTACAAACAAAGAGTCTGTTTGTAGCAACCCCAATGTATGGCGGCCAAAATCACGGTCTCTATATGAAAGCCTGCCTTGATTTACAAGGTATGTGTATGCAGTATGGCGTACAAATCAAATTCTCATTCTTATTCAATGAGTCCCTAATTACACGAGCAAGAAACTATCTTGTTGACGAATTTATCCATCGTTCCGATTGCACTCATATGTTGTTTATCGATTCTGATATTCATTTCAATCCACAAGATGTAATCGCTTTATTGGCTATGGACAAAGACGTATCAGGCGGTCCTTATCCTAAGAAAGCAATTAAGTGGAAATCTGTTAAGACAGCAATCAAAAAGAATCCTGATATTGATGCTGACCTTTTGGCAAAAGTAACAGGGGATTATGTTTTCAATCCTGTTAAAGGTACGGCACAATTTACTGTGTCTGAACCACTTGAAGTATTAGAAATTGGTACTGGCTTCATGATGATTAAGCGTGAAGTATTTGCTAAAATGCAAGAAGCATATCCAATGATTCGATACAAACCAGACCACGTTGGTCAGGCACACTTTGATGGTTCTCGTTACATTCATGCCTTCTTTGATACTGTAATTGATTCCAAAGATTCTATTACAGGCGGAGGTTCAGACCGTTACTTATCAGAAGATTATATGTTCTGTCAGATGTGGCGTAAAATCGGTGGTACAATCCATCTCTGTCCATGGATGAGAACATCTCATATTGGAACTTATCACTTCCAAGGAGATATGCCGGCTGTTGCTAATTATGTCGGAGAAATGTAATGTATAACATTGAAAAACTAAGAGAATTGTTGCGTAAGATTCCTTATCGTGCAATTCCAGCAAATACTGTTTCTAGTATTGAAACAATTCGAGATTTATATCGTAAGGAAAAGTAATGAGAACACTTGATGGTAAAAATACTGTGCATGAGCCGCCAGAAGATTGGATGAAACAACATTTAGAAAGTAATTTTAAAACAATGGCTAATACTACATGGAGATATGATTATGAAAAGAATACTGTCACCAATGAACCTTATACATTAAGATTACATGATAATTCAGTAAAAACATCTTATGGTCCGGCAGATTATCAATTTGAACATTCTTCTGTTGATAAAGTAAAGGCATCACAGATTGCAACCACAGGTGGTCGTAAATTTGATGGCGGTAAATTGCAGTATGGTTTAGTGCCACCAAATGCACTTAAAGCAACAGTAGAGATTTTAACTTTTGGTGCAGAGAAGTATGAACCGGATAATTGGAAAAAAGTACCAGATTCCAAGCGTAGATATTTTGATGCTGCACAACGGCATCTGTGGGCTTGGAAATCTGGTGAACAAAATGACCAAGAAACTGGTAAGAATCACTTGGCACATGCGCTGTGCTGCTTGATGTTTTTGTACGAACATGATACAATTAATTTTTTAGATAATGGAGAAGTAAATGAAGCTGTCAAATGAAACCCTCGTAGTACTTAAAAACTTTGCTACAATCAATCAAGGTTTAAAGTTTAAAAAAGGCAATACACTAAAAACCATTTCTGGTTCTAAGAATGTTATGGCCGAAGCAGAAATCAAAGATGCTTTTGATGATGAGTTTTGTGTTGAAGATTTGAATGAATTCTTATCAGTACATTCTTTGTTTAAAGACAAAGCAGAATTGGTATTTGATGAGAAGAATATCAACTTTCAAAATGGTCGTCAGAAAATTAAGTATCGTAAAACTGCCGATTCAATGATTACTGTTGCACCAGAAAAAACTTTAAATCTTCCTACTAAGGATGTTGAGTTTACATTGACAGCAGAAGATTACGAGTGGATTCTAAAGACTTGTTCAGTATTGAAGTCTCCTAATATTGCCGTTGAATCTGATGGCGATAAAATTCAAATCGTTACTTTTGACCAAGACAATGATGCTGCACATACCAATTCACTTGAAATTGGCACAGGCGATGGCAAGAAGTATAAGATTGTTTATAACACAGACAATTTCAAAATGATTCCTGGCACTTATTCTGCCGTAATCTCCTTCAAAGGTCTAACCCATTTCACCAATACAAAAGATAAGATTCAGTATTGGATCGCAAATGAGAAAAAAGGCACAGTAGTACCTGCCTAATGGAACCTTTAGTTATTGATGATTTTCTTCCGGTGGAATTTCAAGATTCCATCGTAAGATTATTAACTAGTCATGAGTTTCCTTGGACTTTCTTTCCTTGGTCTGTAAGTGAATATCCTTTGGATGAACATTATTATATTGATGAACCATTCAAAGAGCATATTCAGTTCCGTCATATGTTTGCTCGTGATGGTGAAATTGAAAGTAAATTCTTTCAATACATTGCACCTCTAATTGCTGAGTATCAACAAAGAATGGGAGAGACGGATACTTTCCTACAAAGAATCAAAGCCAATCTTTTACTACCACAAGCAGGACCAACAAGACAACAACCTCATACTGATGGTATGCGTCTGCTTGATGGTGTTTATAATAGTGTTGGCAGAAAAACATTATTGTACTATGTAAATGATGCAGATGGTGATACAATCTTTTATGATAAGTATTTTCTAGGTGAACCTCTTGGTCTTATAAAAGAACATTCGAGAGTTACACCAAAGAAAGGCAGAGCAGTTATATTTGATTCAAATCTAATTCACGGAGGAAATTGTCCAAAGAATTCAGATTATAGAATGGTAGTAAATTGTGTTTTATCTTAATTATATTATGGGAGTTTTGAATGAGCGAGCATTTATTATGGGTGGAGAAGTATAGGCCACAACGGGTGGAAGACTGTATCTTGCCAGATGCAATTAAATCCACCTTTCAAGAGTATGTCAATCGAAAAGAAATACCAAACCTACTATTATCGGGTTCTGCCGGCGTTGGCAAGACTACGATTGCAAAAGCCCTCTGTGAAGAAATTGGTTGCGACTATATTGTTATCAATGGTTCTGATGAGTCTGGTATTGATGTTCTTCGTACTAAAATCAAAAGTTATGCTTCATCGGTTTCTCTCATGGGTGGTCGCAAAGTCATCATCATAGATGAGGCAGACTATCTTAATCCTAATTCAACTCAACCAGCGTTGCGAGGTGCAATTGAAGAATATTCTTCCAACTGTTCGTTTATCTTTACCTGTAATTTTAAAAATCGTATTATCGATCCGATCCACTCTCGTTGTTCTGTTATCGATTTTAAAATCAACGGTTCTAAACAAAAGATGGCTGCAGCATTCTTTAAAAGAGTTGAATGGATTTTGGAACAAGAAAAAGTTCCTTATGACAAATCTGTTGTCGCCGCAGTCGTTACAAAACATTTTCCGGACAATCGTAGGGTTCTTAATGAACTTCAAAGATATGCCGTTTCTGGAAGTATCGATACTGGTATTCTTTCCTCTGTTGCTGATATACAACTTAGCGAGTTGGTTACATCGTTAAAAGAAAAAGATTTTGGTTCTGTTCGTAAATGGGTTACAAATAATTTAGATAATGATCCTGTTAAAATTTATCGTAAGTTATATGAAAGTCTTTATGAATCTTTAAAACCAAATTCTGTGCCACAATTGGTACTTCATTTGGCAAAATATCAATATCAAGCAGCATTTGTTCCAGACCACGAACTGAATATGGTGGCTTGCCTCACAGAAATTATGGTGGACTGTGAGTTCAAATAATGCCAGATTTATTCAAAGAGATTGTACCTTCAATCTTACAAACTAAGAAAAATCCATTCCAAGATGAACATGATTATAAAGATTATGTACCTTTTGTAGTCAATCGAGCCTTGTCATTTCACCAAGACTGTGTTCTATATGCCAACGAGATGAACATCAATCCAGCGTTGGATAAAGATATGCAGTATTTGTTTTATCTAAATACTATCAGGTCAATGAAACGGAAATTCCAACCGTGGCAGAAAACATTGGCCGACAAAGATATAGAAGCCGTTAAAAAATACTTTGGATATAATAGTCAAAAGGCCAAAGAAGCTTTGCGTATTCTAAATGATGACCAAATCGCTGAAATAAGAACAATTACAGAAAAAGGCGGAGTGACCAAGTAATGATTTCAATTATAGATTTAGTTGAAGTTACATTAGGTGAAAAAGATGATTTCTTGAAGGTTCGTGAAACTCTTACACGCATCGGTGTAGCTTCCAAAAAAGACAGAATCCTGTACCAATCATGCCATATCTTGCACAAGCAAGGTAAGTATTACATCGTACACTTTAAAGAACTGTTTGCTTTAGATGGTAAACCTACTGATATCTCAGAAAATGACTTGTCTCGCAGGAATGCCATTGCCAAGTTGTTACAAGATTGGGGATTGGTAAAAGTGGTAAATCAAAAACAGATTGAAACACCAGCACCAATCTTTCTTTCCCAAATTAAGATCCTGTCTCATAAAGAGAAGGATGGTTGGGAATTGACACCAAAATACAATATTGGTAAGAAACCAGGTTCTTATTGACAAAGTAGTATAAATACTGATACAATTATGTGCCGTGCTCATTTGAGGCGGCAGTTTTGATAACCTCGCTTAAATTAAGGAGAAAATATGACAAGCGCAACTTTATCTTTATTCCCACAATGGGCTTCCCTCCATAAGTCTTTGGATCCATTCACAGTTGGTTTTGATGATGTATTAGACCAAATCCGTGATATCTCTGAGACAGTCGCCAAGGCAACACCTGGTTACCCTCCATATAACATCAAACAAGTCAAAGAAAACAAGTATGTCATTGAAATGGCAGTTGCTGGTTTTGCTAAGACGGACATTGAAGTTACCTTAGAAGGTAATAAGTTGGTTATCCGTGGTGCAGCTGTTGAAAGTGATGAAGATCCATCTAGTTTCATTTATAAAGGCATTGCTAATCGCAGTTTCAATCGTACCTTTACTCTTGCCGATAAGGTAGAGATTAAAGATGCCGAAATTGCAAATGGTATGCTTAAAGTCTGGCTAGAAAATATGGTAAAAGCACAGGATATGGTGAAGAAGATTGCCGTAAAATCCAAAGATGAATAACTGGTGGCCCGTTACCGATGAGGAATGGGAACAGTTAAATTATCCGGTTGGCAAATAATATAGGGGGTCTTGACTGACCCCCATTTTTGAGTTATAATTATATCATGAAAAAGAATCTTAGACCTGGTCATACAGGCACCAAAGCCATACTTAAAAAAGTTCGTGCCAAAAATGGTACGGATATCTTCTATACCTATTCAAATTGGGCAACCAATGAGATTGACGGTGTAACTTTTCTTCCTGTCGTAAGAGAAATACCTGACCCAAAGAAAAATCAGGTGGTACATTATATGCGTAAAGATAATATGGAGTATGTGAAATGAATCGTATTGAAATTTGGAATATTAATCAACGCAGATTGTTTGAACCTAGCAGCAAAGAAGATTTAAAACTTGTTAGAAAATATCTACATGACAATAAATGGGGTAATGATGGTTGTCCTTTCTACTTGGAATGGCCTTACCTAGATATACCTTCAATGTTAAAAGATAAAATCACAAAGTATACTTTGAAAGGATTGTAATGGATTGGCTAATGTACTCTGGTTGTAATATTACCTTGAAATTAAATCCGTTTCATTGGAGAATCTCATTCAAATACAATAAAACCAATGAGGTTTGGGAACAAGATGCTTTGTTGATTGAATTATTACCAATCACTATCCGTGTTTGGTTCGACAATGGAGAATGGTAATGCAAGGTTGGGGTAAACATATGGTCGTTGATGCCAAAGGGTGCCAATTAGACCGAGCCAGAGATCCTGAATACATCAGGCATTTTATTAAAGAACTGGTAACACAGATTGAAATGGTACCTTTTGGTGAACCACAAGTGGTACACTTTGCAGATAATACAGAAAAAGCAGGCTTCACGGCCATACAGTTAATTGAGACTTCCAATATTATGGCACACTTCTTGGACCATAATGGAGACCTCTACCTTGATGTATTCAGTTGTAAAGACTTTGAAAATCAAAGGGTTACGGATTGTCTACAATCTTTCTTTTCTCCTGAAAAGATTTATTATAATATTATTACAAGAGATGCAAGGCGATAAATACGCTTGAGTGAGAAGTTATAGGTTATGCTAGTTATTGGGTCAATTTACTAAGGAGTGACCTAAATGCAGCTAAGTATAGTTGGTTGTCCCGATAAAAAGCGGTTCAGACCCTATGTAAAACGTGCCGTATTGTTCTATGCGGAACAACTTATCTCGCAAAAATTGTTGGAAAACATATACTTACGGATTAAATTTAATCCAAAAATAGAGGCCTATGGTTATGCTTCTATTCTGGAGTATAACGATTCTCGTAAGGCTAGAGAATTTGAAATAGAGATTCATCCTGGTATTGGTGCTACTGAGATCCTAAAGACTCTGGCACATGAAATGACGCATATTAAACAGTATGCTTATCATGAAACAAACGAGACCTTAACTCGTTGGAAAGGTCTCAGGATCGATCCTGATAATACAGACTATTGGGTTCAACCATGGGAAATCGAAGCTCATGGAATGGAATCTGGACTATTTACCAAATTTGCCACAGAAGAAAAACTGTGGAATGTATTTACTGGTGTAGTTAATCCTGATTCTCCTATTGAAATGGAGCCATTAGGCTGGAAATAGTTTTGATTGTGTAGTGACTACAATGGAACACCGAAAACTTGTTAATGTCGACCAAAGCAAGAACCGGCCATGAAGAGCGGGGTCACCGTGGATTCAAGCACCAAACACAATCACCCAGCCCTTGTAGTTAAATGGTATAACAGTTGATTTGTAATCATCAATTCGCAGTTCGATTCTGTGCTGGGGCACCATCAAATATACCAAACTTTTGTATTGACTTCTTATAATTAAGATGTTATAGTATTACATATGCGGAGAGTAATAGTACGATAAAAGATACCATCTTTTGTTAGGTGAGCAAAGCATCACTCCGCTCCATGCGGGATTCGTTTAATGGTAGGACTTCAGTTTTCCAAACTGATAACATTGGTTCGATTCCAATATCCCGCTCCAGTTTTATTCCGAAGTAGCTCAGTTGGTAGAGTAGATGACTGTTAATCATTTGGTCGCTGGTTCGAGCCCAGCCTTTGGAGCCAATTATTGAGGATGTGCGGTAAAGGATAAGCAATCCTAACTGTCAAGGAACATCAACACCCCGGCGGTATGATCCAATATCTGGAGATTTTCCGTATGCTGAGAACGGAAGGAAGCTGTAAGCTGGGGTAGGCGGTGGTAGAGTTCGAAAGAATGGCCTTAAACGCTTAATCTACGACACGCCTATTAAACACACGACAGTATCCTCAATAATTGATTTTCTTAATAACAATCATCAAAACATATCATAAAGGCAATAACTAAAATTTATTGATTTGAGATATACATAATATTTTAACTATGGAGTAAATATGTCTATTACATTACAAAACCTTGAGAGTGCATTGGCTGGCGAATCAATGGCTCATATCAAGTATCGTTATTTTGCTAAAATTGCTCGTGAAGAAGGCTTTGAAGAAGTTGCCAAACATTTTGAACATACAGCAAACCAAGAGATTCTACACGCTTGGGGTCACCTCGAATTACTCATCGGTAAACCATCTACAAAAGAATGTTTAAAAAAAGCCATTGAAGGCGAAACATATGAGTTCACTACAATGTATCCTCAGTTCTTAGAAAATGCTATCAGCGAAAAGAATGCTCAAGCATCTACTGAATTCGTTGAACAAATTTCTGAATCAAAAGAACACGCTGAACAATTCAAAGCAAAATTGGCAGTATTAGAAAAAGCAGAGAAGCGTTTCAAGGCACTTAAAGGTGTTGAAGAACGTCACGCTAATGCCTATAAACAAATTTTGGAGACACTATAATGGAATATTATCGTTGCGTGGTCTGCGGCCACATTTTATCCGTAGAAGATTGGAATAGTTTGCCTGATGAAGTGCCTTGTCCTGAATGTGGTGTTAGTAAGTGGGACTATGAGTTGGTGAAAGAATAAGTAAAGGTATAGCGGAGTAGCTCAGAGGTAGAGCATTGGACTCATAATCCAGGGGGCGTTGGTTCGATTCCATCCTCCGCAACCAATAAGGAGATATTATGACTAAAGAAATTAAACCGGTAAAACCAAGCACCAAACGAGTACCAATGGTAGAAGGCCGTAAGAATATTCCTAATATTAAAAATAAAGGTCCTGTAGCACCAAAATCTTCCGCTCCAATGCGAAGGAGTGGAAGGGGAAGATAACTAAATAAACATTTAATATATTGACTAGGTAATTAAATTGTGACAAAAATATTATTCATTCTCAAGCGCAGAGAAGATTTCAATGCGAAGGTACATAACAAATTAGGATTAAGTACTGGCTTATATAATTCAGCCAAGTTTATGAATGATATGTTACTTGGTTGTGGCATTGATTCTGTTTTGGAAGTTGCTATCGATAATAATTGTATTGATAGATTAGTCCAACAACATAATCCAACTCATGTAATCATTGAAGCCTTATGGGTTGTTCCAACAAAATTTTCCGTATTACAAAAATTACATCCAAAAGTTAAATGGATTATTCGTTTACATTCTGAAATGCCTTTTATGGCAGGAGAAGGAATGGCAATGGATTGGCTTGGTGATTATGCTAAGTTTAAGAATATCGTAGTTGCTTGTAATGCACCTAGAATGTTGAGAGAAGTTCAATTATACTTGGGTAAAAACAAAGTAATTTATTTGCCTAATTTTTATCCACAAGCATACAAAAAGAAAGAACTAGATACTGACAAGTATTGGATTGATATTTGTTGTTTTGGTGCCGTGCGGCCATTAAAGAATCATATGGTACAAGCATTTGCTGCCATTGAATTTGCCGAGAAATTAGGTAAACAACTAAAATTCCATATCAATGCTGGTCGTATCGAAATGAATGGTAGTCCAGTTCAAAATAATCTCAAAGGTCTCTTTCAGCATCTACACGAAAAAGGTCATAAATTAATCAATCATCAATGGACACCAAGAGAAGAATTCTTAGAATTGTGTTCACAGATGGACATTGGATTACAATGTAGTTTTTCTGAAACATTTAATATTGTTGGTGCTGATTTGACCTCTCAAGGAATACCTTTGATTGGTTCTTCTGAGATTCCATGGTCTAGTTATTTCAACAATGCCGACCCAACAAATAGTGAAGATATTTGCAGAGCTCTAATGAAAGCCTATAAACATCCACAGTTAAATGTCTTTAGGAATCAGTACCATCTGAAACGTTACACAAATAAGACAAAAAAGATTTGGAATAAATACTTCCTTTAAAGGAAAACCAAATGCACACAATTCATAAAGTCGTATCTCACATCTGGAATGATGGTCAATTAAAGTCTTTCATCAATTCTTTTGCTAATTTTGAGCAAGCCATGAACTTTGCTAGAAGCTTAAACTGCCATGCTATTAAAGTTTATGACCATAACGAAGAATTAGTTCACACCGCTGGTGCAGTTGAAGATCCAGCAACTTACGCTTAATTACTTAGAAGTAGCACGATAAGTACCATCCCAATTGGCTGGAAGACCTTCTTCCAGCCTTTCTAACATATTCTTGTAGTATTGATTCAATTCATTGTTTTCTTCAATCAATTCTTTACAGAGTTTCTTTGCTTTAGTCCAGTCACCAGAGTAGTAACAATCTAAGTACGTTTGATGTTTATAATTAGGTTTACCTAAAGTAAATATCTTTACACCTTCTGTTTTACCCTTAACAGCAATACAATCCAATTCAACAACAGGATATTCGTCCCTCACTTGTTCTGCGGTTAATGTACCAAGGACAATGCGAACTCCATAAGGCTTTGATTGACCTTCAAGACGAGATGCGAGATTGACTGTATCACCGAGGCAGGTATAGTCAAAACGTTGCTCAGACCCCATATTACCCACAACAACGACCCCGGTGTTAATACCCAAACCCATACCAAAAGGTGGAATGCCTTCTTTAGTAATTTCAGTATTGAATTCATCTAAACTCTCCATCATTTGTAATGCAGTTTTAACCGCCATCTTTGCATGATTAGGTTCATCAACAGGAGCATTCCAAAATGCCATCTGTGCGTCACCAATATATTTGTCTAATGTACCATTGTTTTCTAAAATCTTTTTCGTCATAGCAGTCATATAACGATTCATAATCTTAGTTAATCCTTGAACATCTTTTCCATAATGCTCAGAGATTGTAGTGAAACCTCTAACATCGGTGAACATAATGGATAATTCTTTTGATTCTCCGCCGAGAGTAAGAAGTTCAGGATTTTTCTGGAGTTTTTCGACCAATGCGGGACTGAGGTATGTTCCGAATTGTTTTTTGATTTGTTGTTTTTGATACCATTCAGACACAAATTTGACAACATATCCATGTGTGAAGGTAAAAAATATGGTGAAAAGTGGGAAAGTAATATCAATGAGGTATTGGTATCTATCAAATAGTTCATGACTTCCGAAATAGGTGATTCCTGCCACAAAGAAGATTGCGATGTAACCATGTGTGTACCTTGTAAAAAATAAAGTTATTAAGCATAATGCAATTGTGTATAATAACTCTCCTCCATCAGCCCAATCAGGCCTGGAGATGTTTGTTCCTGAAATGAGAGTACTTAGTACTGCTGCTTGAAGATTATGTGGATAGACTGCACCGGTAGCTGTTGCAACGGGGTTATTAAGTCCTTTGGCTGTGAGACCGACAATGACGATGGAATTATTAAAGTTCTCTGGTAATTTTGATAAAGAATATTCTGTTGGTTTGCTTGACCAATCGACCCAAATTCTACCGACTGCATCTGTGGTGATTTTTCCAAATTTAGGAATTCTGACCGCTTGTATTCCGTATTCGCCAATTTTAACTTGGAAGCTTGGGTCGCCTGATGCAACTCTGAGGGTTTCAAGACTAATTGAAGGGTATAACAATCCTTGGGACTGTACGACCATTGGCACACGACGTGTGACGCCATCAATTTCGGGGAAAGTATTAACAATACCAATGCCAGCAGCTGTTTCATTTAAGGCCTTTACATTTGGTTGAATTGAATTATAATCTACTCCGGCAAAACCTTCACCAATTACTGAAACACCAGGTCTAAATGGAATAACACTACCTTGTTTGTCATTAGAACCAGCTTGTGGAAGGATTACTGGATACTTCCTGAATGTGTTAGCCAAAGCATCATCCTGAAAAAACCTATCGTTATCAGGCATATAAACATTAAACACAACAAGCCCAGCACCACGTTGATACAAATCTCGGATAATTTTGGCATATTCGCCCCTTGGAAAAGGAAATTGACCTTTTTGTTTTAAAGTTTCATCATCAATATTAACAATCACCACATCTTTAGATTGTGTTACTGGTTTACTAGTAATTACAGTATCAAGATATCTGTATTTTACCGATTCAACAAAAGCAGGTTTATCAACAAAAACACAAATACATAATGCCATTGTCAATAAAGCTGTCAACGGAGATAATAATAACTTTCTAATTTTTTTCATATTGTTTTCGTATATTTTTCAAATCACGCTCTAATTTTAATTCTTCTCTTTTATCGCAAACATATACTATTGCCCATACAAGGCACCAACCAAATACTCCACCAAGAAGTTGAACTATAATCATTGGCGTACCGTTACTGTTCCACAAGTAGTTACACAAGTTTGAGTGATGTTATATGTTTGTCCACCAGTTTGTGTTACGTTTACTGAAGCTGGTGCACCTGCATTATTTAGAACTATTGTGGCAGCGTTAGCACCAGAAGCACTACTGTTGTTTTGAGTAACTACTGCTGAGTTACCATTACCTGTGGTGGTTATACTAAGATAATCTTTACTTGTTCCTGTTTGACTAGTAGTAACTGTATTACTATTACCGGTCACACTAGCAAATAATTGTTTTTGTGCATTACCCGTTTGTGTGATGCCAACAGTATTCAAATTACCAATAACTACTAAACTAGAAAATTGATTACCTGATACGCCAGTATTTTCTTGTACTACTGTAATATTATTATAACTGCCATTGATATAATCAAATTGATAGTGTCCGCCTTGGTCTAATCCTGTATAATTTCCATTAACATCTGTACCTTGATTTAAATTAAGTGTGTTGTTTCCACCAATTGCAGCTAAATCTATTAAATTATTTCCTGTTTTTGCCATAGGATCACCTTGTCGTATGGTAATATTATTACTACCACCAGTAATAGGTGCTGACTGTTGATAACCTGCTACTCCAGTAGAACTATTATAATTTGCACCATCAATTTTGTTAGCATAACCAACTTGTGTAATGTTAATAACATCACCGTTTCCTGTTTGATTAATGTAAATACTATTTGATGAAGCAGTAGTAACACCGGACATTCTAGTGACTACTGAAGAAACTTGAGCCGACTGGCCGCCGGTAATTGAACTAGTATACTGTGGTGCCGGCATACTGGTATACAAACTTGTGGAAGGAACAACCTGCCAACTATTATTTTGATACCATTGAAAATTGACTAATGCACCGCCACCGTTTTCATAATACCAAACACTAATTGGAACAGCGCCAGCAGGTAAATTAATACTGCCTTGTCTGAAACTACCACCATCTTCTTGCCAACTATTAATTATAGTAGTATTATTAATGCTTATAACTAATCCGTCATCTGCATTACCCCCGAATGTATATGTTCCGGCAGTAGGTATATTGATGTATCCAGTAAAATGAATAATAACTTGGTCAACACGACCTGATGTTAAAACATAACCACTACCCCAATTGTAATTAATATTACTTACTATACCTGAACTCAATGGATTTGGATATGCCAAGTTTGTATAATTTGGCGTGGCACCAGTACCAGCATAAGTTACATAATTTAATCCTGATGTTTGTGAATAAGATTTTGGTGCACAAAATCCTAATAATCCAGCAAGAAGAAATGTGAATAATATTTTCATTAGTTTTGTTTGGTGGTTATGAAAGTATTACCACCGGCATTAATGCGGTTAGTAATAGTTACATTACCTGATTGTGTTTGACTTACTGTTGCGTTTTGTGTTTTTGGTGTTGTGATACAAGAAGTATTACTACCTGCATCCGACCGACACAACTGAACTGATATAGCATCGACTGTGGCCACTACACCTGTTTTAGAATTATAGTCTGGCAATAAACTATTCTTTTGTGGTGCCAATAAATTGCCAAATTCTTGTGATAGTTCTTCATTCAATAATTGTAAAACATTTGCAAGAAAGTCTTGGTCTAAAAAATTACGTTGTAAAGCATTGGTATAAATTTGAGAATTTTCTGCTGCCAAGACACTACTTAAATCCACACCTTGTAAGAAGTTTTGGCTTAACGCTGTCACCACACCTTGTTTTTCATCTTCACGTTGTTTAATAGCATTTTTAATTTCTTGTGGTGGTGCAAGAATCAACATATTATTAATACTATCTTCATTTAATTTTATTGTAACAGGTTTTGTGGGCGCCACATTTCTAGCTGTAACTTTAGTGGCTTGAAATGGTTGGTCTAATGTAACTGAACCGCCATCATTGATTACTTCAATCTTACCTGTTTTACATTCATGTTCAACATCTATTGGATTTTTTGTAGGACAACTAGGTAATAAAATTACTGTACTGGCACCTAGTTCATCAACCGTAGCTGTGAAATCAGTACCACGGACAGCCACAGTAGCGGTAGGAGTGTTGATAGCAACTTTATTAGGATTGTCGTGAGCGATGGCGCCGCTGGCATAACGGACCGTGCCGGCCGCCATATTGAGAGCCAGTTTTCCAGCACCTTTATTTTTTGGATCATAAACGAACTCATCAATGACCAATTTAGAATTTTCATTTACTTGTACTTTTGTATTATCGGCAAAAATGATGCCAACCTTACCTTGTTTGGTATTGATGGCATCTTCCATTTCGACACCAGTACCTTTGGTGCCGGTTAAAGTTGTTTTAGCTCTTTGTATTGATGCTGGTGTATTCACTTGCTCCGTTATTGTCCCCACCGCTGCTAATGTGGGGACTGAGCAAGTCAGCAAAATCAAGAAACTCAGTATTATCAGGATTCTTTTCTTCATATTCTTTAATCAGTTCTTTGAGCGTAATCATAGTTTTTCCAATCAATGTGTTTGATGAATAGTCCAAGTGTTGTTACTGCCACTACTTTGGATATTTGTGGTGTTATTACCTGTTGCAGCACCTTGTGTAACATTAAATGTATTAGTACTTCCTGTCAAACCAAGAATAAATGTATTATCAGCATTACCTGTTTGTGAAACAGTTACAGAGTTACTAGAACCATTTAACGAACCACTTGGTGTTGTAGTAGATCCACTATAACCTCCAACAGTAACAGTATTGCCATTGGTGCCACCATTTTGTGTAATACCAAATGTGTTGCTTGCACCAGTAGAATTCAATGTAACAGAACTTGTGGTAGAAGCAGTTGTAGAATTACCTTGATTCAAAGTAAAACTATTTGAACCGCCACCATTCATATTAACAGTATCATTATTGCCTGTACCATTAACAGTTGCAACCACACTATTGTTTGTGCCGCCAGCAGTTGTTGCAGTTAGATTGTTTCCTGTTCCTAAAATATTCACATTCAAATTAGAGTTGTTACCTGTTTGAGTTACATTAACATTGTTGCTTGCACTTGTTCCAGAACCATCATTGTTACTATTGATGACAGCAGTAGAGTTGCTACCTGTAATAGAATAACTATAATTGTTACCATTTGAAATACCATTCGCAACAGTAGTCTGAATACCTAGTTGTAAAGTATCACCTGTACCAACTTGATTAACAGTAACTTGATTGCTATTGCCATTGATTACTGCCGGCGTAGTTGCACTTGAACCAGTAGTCTGAACTCCTTCTACGGCATTACCTGCACCATTTTGTGTTACACCAATAGTCGAATTGCTTCCTGACTGATTGATATAAATGGTATTATCTCCGGCTACTGCCAGTCCCGACAACAGCATTACAGCTGTCATTAGAATTGCGGATAATTTTCTCGACAATCCGCCAGCGCCTTTTAAGCTCTTTTTCATTTCTTTTCCTTATTGTTTTACTACTCCCATCTTGGCTGCCACATCCGCTGGCGTGTCTTTTTTACTAGACATACCCAATGGAATACTCGGCGTTGCTGAGATGGTTGGATTAGGTTGTGCTTCCATGATTGTACCATAATCCCAAACACCTTTTCTTTGTCCTTCTTTAATTAATTCAACCACACTTGCTTCAATTGTTGTCTTTAATGCTATAGTTGTTGCCTCATTGATTGTCAAACCAGATTCAAACTGAAAGATGGCCGCAGTTGGACTTACCGACCCATTGTTGGGTGCACCAATCTGTGATATCATACTTCCTATTCCACCTGGTTCGATACTTTTAAAAATTGCTATAGCATCTGCTGTACTATAAACAATCTTTGTAACTGTTACAGTTGCCAATACTTTACCTGTATTAACTGATATTGCTCTTAAACTAACAGTAATAATATCTTTACTGTATTGTGTTGTTGGACCAATACCTAAAAAGTTATAACCTAATCCGCCTGATTCTAAACCTGTATCGTAACCAATAATACCACCTTCAAGTATAATACCAGCAAAAGTTAAAGGCATTAATTTTTGTGCTTGCGGACCTTCATATGCTTGTCGCATCTGTGTAATGATTAAACGTTCTTTAGTAAGAGCATCAATGTTACCACGCTCAACTACATCAAACCATCTACCATGACCAACATCTTGTAATGAACGAATCAATAAGGCATCAGCACCTTGTGTAACTGCGGTACTAAATGATGCGATACCAGGAATAGCTTTACGTTGTCCTGTTTTATCTGTGAATTGATAAACTGCTACAACCAATCTGCCTTTAGATGGTGGTGGAATTTCATCGAACTCTTTTTGTAATTTGTTCTCTAATACTTTTGGCTCATGTTCAACGCCAACCATTTGGCCGGCTTTTTGTGAAATAGCACAACCAGAAAGAATAAGAACTGATAGTATTAACAATAATTTTTTCATGGACCACTTCCTGTAATATTAAATGAGCCAAGTGGCACATTAATTGTGGTCATATTACCGACATTATCGGTTACTTGTAATTGAATATTTGTACCTGTATTAGTCCAAAATATTGTGTTACCTTGAAAGTTCATTTGACCTGAAGTAGATGAACCACCAGCAAACATGGCAGTTGCCAAGTTCTGTGAAATTTGAGCGTAAATACGGGATTCTAAGTTTGTTAGAAATTGATTGATTGGTGTATTGGCGGCATCTGCTTTTGCTTGTTGCTTTGCAGCTTCCATAGCTTGAAGAATAGCCTGTGAACGAGCATATTGCTCATTTTCCAATGCCATTTGAAATGCGCCGTACCCATTACCATTTAAAGAAGGACTCTTAAACTGATAATCAGCAATAGTTGTAGCAAAAGCGGAACTACTTAATAACGCTAGAACTAGACTTTTTAGTATCTTGTTTATCTTCATCCTTAATTTCCCGTAACATCAATACGATGTTTAGCTTTTGATTCAATCTAATCAAATCATTATCTAACATCCTGACACGGTCAATCAAAGCAATCAAAACATTACTTGCTTCACTTAAAACAGGCTTAATTTCTTGTGTTGCCCATTTCCACACATAAAATATAAGGTAACCCATGCCGCCTGCGGCAACAATAGGAAAACCATACTTATTAACTAATTCTACTGGATCCATTATACTTCTTCTTTGTATTTTTGTTTAGCAATTTTCATAAAACTAGAAGAACACTTCATAATTTGTAATGCTAACTCACTATCGATATCGAGCAATTGAGTGGCAGCCAAACGAGCCGCATCATCAAAATTGATGGCGATATCTTCTAAATCATCCAATTCTTTATATAATGGCATAATTAGTCCTTTCGAGCATCATTTTTGCCGTCTGCACGAGCAATACGGTCGGTGTCAGGTTTAACTCCTAATGCGCTTGACATTAGAGTATCAATTCTGATAACATCATGATTCATGGTTTTAACACGATTGTCTAAAGCAGTAATAATACCACTTAAAGACTTCACAGAAGAAGTGACTCCTGCCAGAATAAATTTCAAGGTCAGGAATACAAAATAACCGGCAGCCATCGCTGCGGCAATTGGAAAGCCAAGTTCGGCAACTAATTTAAAAAAATCCATTTTTGTATTGACAATCGTTGGTTAATCGTATATAATCACCAAAGCATCAATATAAGTAACAAGTATATTTATACCAATTTTATTAGGAGAAAATAATGGACATTAAAGTATTGAAATTAACGACCGGAGAAGAGGTTTTGAGTGAAATTGAATCGGAATCTGAGACCGAATATGTATTGAGTAATCCAGTTGGTATTGCTGTAGTTCGTGGTAAAGATGGTCAACCTAGTGTTGGACTGGCCCCATTCCCGCTTCATGCTGAACAAAAGAAAGATGCCACTATTGCCATTTCTAAGCGTAGTGTAGTATACTCCTATGTTCCTGCTGAAGATTTTATTAGTAATTATAAACAAATCTTTGGTGCTGGTATTATCGTTCCTCCACAAAAATCATTGATTACAGGCTAAATTGAGCAATTTCTATACTAATGTACAAAGTTTCGGTAACAGTATTCTCTATCGAGGCATTCGTGATGGTCAGGTAGTGAGGGAGAAAGTTGATTATTCTCCTTCATTATATCTTCCTTCTCGTAAAAACCCACAAGGTGTTTATTCTTCATTAGATGGTCTACCACTTGACCAAAAAGTCTTTGGTGACCTTCGTGCTGCTAGAGACTACATCAAGCAATTTGATGGAGTGCCAGGTTCTCCAGTAATCTATGGTCAAACACGATTTGAATATGCTTATATCGCTGAACAACATCGTGGCATGGTCGACTATGATTATGATAAGGTTCAGATTGCCGTAATCGATATTGAGGTTGGTTCAGAGAATGGATTTCCTGACCCATACAAAGCAAACGAACCAATCACCGCTATCTGTATCAAATTTCTAAATCAAACTCCTTTTGTATTTGCCTGTGGTGAGTATGAAGTACAAGGTAATGAAGTTTATGTTCGTTGTAAAGATGAGTATTCTCTTTGCAAACAATTCATGGCATTTTGGAAAGACAAGTATCCTGATATCATTACAGGATGGAATACAAAGTTTTTTGATATACCTTATCTCATCAATCGATTTCGTAAAATTCTTGGCGAACCAGAAACTAAGAAGTTGTCACCTTGGAATTTTATTTCTGAAAGAAAGACTATAATCAATGGCCGAGAGATGATTGCTTATGGTCTACTTGGCGTTGAATCACTAGACTACATCGAACTATACAAATGGTATGCTCCTGGCGGTAAGTCACAAGAGAGTTATCGTCTTGATGCTATTGCACAGGTAGAACTTGGTGAAGGCAAAATCTCTTATGATGAATATGATAACCTACACGCATTGTATCGTTTGAACTTTCAAAAGTTTATTGAGTATAACATCAAAGACGTTGAACTCATTATCAAATTAGAAGATAAGTTGAAACTGCTTGAACTGGCAGTAACTCTTGCTTATGACACCAAGACAAACTTTGAAGATGTCTTTGCTCAAACTCGTATGTGGGATTCTTTGACTTATGCTTACTTGTATGAGAAGAATATCATTGTACCGCCTCGTATCACTAAACACAAAGATGGTATGTTTGAAGGTGCTTATGTTAAAGAGGTTCAAGTAGGCAAGCATGATTGGGTGGCATCGTTTGACTTGAATAGTTTGTATCCTCACTTGATGATGCAATATAATATTAGTCCTGAAACTCTGATTGAACCTGAAGATTACACAGATGAAATGCGTGACATTCTGGAACAAGGCGTTGATGTTAATAAGATGTTGGCCAAGAAAGTTGATTTAACAAGACTTAAAGGTGCAACACTAACTCCTAATGGCCAATTCTTTTCTACTGTCAAACAAGGTTTCTTACCTAAGATGATGGAAGAAATGTATACAGACCGTAAGAAGTTTAAGAACATGATGTTGGCCGCAAAGCAAGAATATGAAAATGAAACTGACGAATCTAAAAAGTATGAAATTGAAAAACGTATTGCAAAATATAATAACATCCAGTTGGCAAAGAAAGTATCACTTAATTCTGCTTACGGCGCTCTTGGCTCTCAGTATTTCAGATTTTATGATTTGCGTATGGCTCTTGGTGTTACGACCGCTGGCCAGTTAAGTATTCGTTGGATTGAAGCTAAACTTAATGAGTGGATGAACAGGATATTAAAAAGTGAGAAAGATTATGTTATTGCGTCAGATACAGATTCGATTTATCTCAACCTTGGTCCATTGGTTGATAGCATTGTTAAAACAAAGACTGAAACTTCAAAAGTTATCTCCATCATGGACCGTATATGTGAAGATAAAATTCAACCTTTTATTGACAAAAGTTATCAGGAGCTTGCAGAGTATGTTTGTGCATATGCTCAAAAGATGGAAATGAAACGTGAAGGTCTTTCTAATGTAGGAATTTGGACTGCAAAGAAAAGATATATTCTGAATGTGTATAATAATGAAGGTGTGCAATACAAAGAACCACAACTCAAAGTCATGGGTCTTGAAATGGTTAAATCTTCAACACCATCTGTCATTCGTGTTAAGATGTATGATTTGATTAAACTTCTTGTAACCGGTACAGAAGATGATGTACACAAATTTATTGAGGACTTTAAAGAAGAATTCAAGGCATTACCACCAGAAGATATTTCTTCACCAAGAGGCTGTAATGGTTTGGCTAAATATTATGATTCGGTGACATTGTATAAACTTGGTACTCCAATTCATGTTAAGGGTGCCATTCTTTATAATCATTATCTCAAAGAAAAAGGACTAACCAAAAAGTATCCTTTGATTCAAGAAGGTGAGAAGTTAAAGTATAGTTATCTTAAAACACCAAATCATTTTAAGAATACCGTTATTTCTTTTCCTGGTAGATTACCAAAAGAGTTTGGGCTTGACAATTATATCGATTATGATTTACAATTTGAAAAGTCATTTATTGAACCCATCAAAGTCATTCTTGATTGTATGGGCTGGACAACAGAGAAAATAAGCAGTCTGGAGGATTTCTTCTCATGATTTACTTAACATTTTTATGTGCCTTGGCATTATCTGGTATTGCTGCCTACTATTCGGTAATCGGATTGGCAGCAATCTTTACTGGTGCGTTTTGGCCAATCGTCTTTATGGGCGGAGTTCTTGAAGCCAGTAAACTGGTTACTGCATCATGGTTATATCGTAATTGGAAGACCTGCCCACTTTTATTGAAAACATACTTGACAACCGCAGTGATTGTTTTGATGATGATTACTAGTATGGGTATTTTTGGTTTCTTGGCCAAAGCACATATTGATTCCACACTTGATGCGGGCGCCAATAATGTAGAAGTCAAAACATTAAATCAACAAGAGAAAATTACCAAAGATAGATTAGATTATTTGTTGGCACGAGCCAAAGATCCATCAACGGCAAACAATCGACTTGATAAACAAATTCAAGATACTCAAAAAGAATTAACCGAAATCAGTAAGAAAAAATTACCATTATTAAAAGAATCTAATAAACTTGTGGCAGAAGTAGGTCCTATTAAGTATGTTGGTGATTTGGTATATGGTAGTGATGACGATAATGCTTTAGACAAAGCAGTTCGTTTGGTAATCATGTTGATTATGGTTGTATTTGACCCGCTAGCTGTGTTATTATTGATAGCAGCAAATATGTCATTGAAGCCACCACCTGGAAAACCCATCGTAAAAGATGGTGAAATTACTGGTTTAACGGCAAGTGACATACCAGTATTTACTGAAACTAAACCTGACGATAAAATTGAAGTTGAAAAAGAAAACATTGCCGAGTTTGAAAAGGCACAGCCAATTGTATTAGATGAAGCATCAGGTGAAACTATGCCTCCATTATCAGCAGGAGTTAGAACTAAAGTCTTAGAACCTAAGTATGATTACAATGCTGAATTTGCATTTCGTGAAAAAGGAAAATAAATGAGTATACTTGACAAAATTAAAAAGAATAGTAGTATTAAAGATTCGGCTATTCTATCTAAATCAAAATTCTTTACAAACAAAGATATGATTCCAACCTCGGTGCCCATTATCAATGTGGCACTTTCTGGTAAATTAGATGGCGGTTTAACACCAGGTCTTACAATGTGGGCAGGCCCATCAAAACACTTTAAGACTGCTTTCTCACTTTTGATGGCAAAATCTTACTTGGACAAATACGAAGATGCTGCTTTATTATTTTATGATAGCGAGTTTGGTACTCCTCAGTCTTATTTTGATTCCTTTGGAATCGATACTAATCGTGTTCTGCACACTCCTCTTACTGATATTGAGCAATTAAAGTTTGATGTGATGCAACAACTCACCAATCTTGAACGTGGTGAACATTTGATTATTGTAATTGATTCAATTGGTAATTTAGCATCAAAAAAAGAAGTCGATGATGCACTTGATGGCAAATCTGTTGCCGATATGTCAAGAGCAAAACAAGTTAAATCATTATTCCGAATGATTACACCACACTTATCACTTAAAGATATTCCAATGATTGTTGTCAATCATACTTACAAAGAAATCGGAATGTTCCCTAAAGATATCGTTGGTGGTGGTACAGGTTCATATTATTCTGCCGATAATATTTTTATTATTGGTCGTCAACAAGAGAAAGAAGGTACAGAAATTGTTGGATATAATTTTATCATTAATGTCGAAAAGTCTCGATATGTTAAAGAGAAGTCTAAGATTCCGGTCACCGTTCGTCATGATGGTGGTATTAGCCGTTGGAGTGGGTTACTTGACATCGCTCTTGATTCAGGTCATGTCATCAAACCATCCAACGGTTGGTACTCTAAGGTGGATACGGAATCTGGCGTTATAGAAGATAAGAAATACCGTATCAAAGAAACTGATACATCAGAATTCTGGTTACCAATTCTTAAACAGAAATCTTTCCAACAATATGTACAAGACAAATACCAAATTGCAACAGGTGGTATTATCAGAGAAGAAGTAGAACAAGCATTTGAAGTGGAGACTACTAACGGAGTAGAAGATGATTGAAGGCGTTGATTACTGTTATATTTACCCAAAAGAAGATGCCGCTTCGGTACACATTAAATTTTTAGAAGGTCCGTACAAAGGCACTCTTTACAAATATGGTAGAGTTAAGTTTGAAGAAAAAGGTGATGAGGTCCATTTACTTTTTGCTTACGATGTGTTAGAATCACCAATCGATAAGCCAAAGAAGTTAGAAAAGGATGAAACCTTTAAGAATTACATTGGTGATTTATTGGTAGAAATTATGAGTAGTAATATTGAACAGGAAGTATACGATGAAGCTGGAACAAGCGATATTAAAGAATCTGATTTATAATGAAGATTATTTAAGAAAAGTATTACCGTTTTTAAAATCTGATTATTTCTCCGACAGAACGGAGAGGACATTATTCAATGAAATTACATCATTCACGGAAACTTACAATTCTCCACCATCGGTTGAGGCAATTAGTATTGCCGTCAAAGAAAAGAGTACTCTTACATCTGACGAAGTTGAGGGATGCGAAACTTATCTCAAAGAAATTGAGGCAAATAGCAAAGCAGAAACCGAAGTTCAATGGCTTGTTGACAAAACCGAAAAGTTCTGCCAAGAGAAGGCGATTTATAATGGTGTACTACGGGCTATTTCAATTCTCGATGGCAAAGATAAAAATCAGGACAAAGGTGCGATTCCCTCTATATTATCGGACGCCTTGGCCGTTTCATTCGATACCACAGTAGGTCACGATTATCTCGAAAACTCCGATGAACGATATGAGTTCTATCATCGCAAAGAAGAAAGAATCCCCTTTGATTTGGAATATTTTAATAAAATCACTAAAGGTGGTTTACCTGCTAAGACTCTTAATATTGCTCTTGCTGGCACCGGTGTTGGGAAGTCTTTGTTCATGTGCCATGTTGCTTCTAGCTGTATGGTTCTTGGTAAAAACGTATTGTATATCACTTTGGAAATGGCTGAAGAAAAGATTGCTGAAAGAATAGATGCAAATCTTTTGAATGTATCTTTGGATGATTTGATGGATTTACCAAAAGATATGTATGATAAGAAAGTTGCTCGGGTTAAAGAAAAGACAACAGGCAAACTTATCATCAAAGAATACCCAACCGCATCGGCTTCTGTAACTCATTTTAGGACATTATTAAATGAACTTAATCTTAAACGCAGTTTTGTACCTGATATCATCTTTGTTGATTATCTTAACATCTGTTGTTCTAGCCGTATCAAGGCTGGTGCAAATATTAATTCCTACACATATGTTAAATCGATTGCTGAAGAACTTAGAGGACTGGCAGTCGAGTATAACGTACCAATTGTTTCCGCAACTCAAACGACACGAAGCGGATTCACATCATCCGATCCAGGACTAGAAGATACTTCTGAATCTTTTGGACTTCCTGCTACTGCCGATTTGATGTTTGCTTTGATTTCTTCCGAAGAATTAGAAGAACTCGGACAGATTATGGTAAAGCAATTGAAGAATCGATACAATGATCCATCTTATTACAAACGATTTGCAATTGGTGTCGATAGATCCAAAATGAAATTGTATGATGTGGAACAATCTGCACAACAAGGTATTGCTGATGCCGGTACTGCACCTGTTGGCGCATTTAACAAAATTCAACCACAGAAAAAATCATTTGACGGATTTAAAGTATGATATTAACTAGAGAACAAGCACTACATTGTTCCAAAGTATTCCACGATTACTTTAGTAATATTGGAAGTACCGAAGAATATATGCGTGATGAGAAGATAAAAAACCTTGAAGATTTACCTTCTTCATTGTTTCCACCAGAAGATGATTTGTTTTCTGATTTCTCGGTACATCCAAAAGATATGGATATTGAAGTTTGTGAAATACCAAATGCTCAGTTTGAAACATTGCTTGCCATTACCAGTTCCCACATCAATAAGGCACCAGTTGGTAAGAATATACAATTGGCTGTCAAAGAGAAGAACTCAGGAAAGATTCTAGGTTTCATTCGGTTAGGTTCACCAGTAATCTATATGAAACCTCGAAATGAACTCTTAGGACAGGTCTGGATTCAGCAGGAGGATACTGCCAAACGATTCAATACTGCTTGTGTTATGGGTTTTGTAATTGTACCAAGTCAACCATTCGGTTTTAATTATCTAGGTGGTAAACTTCTATCTGCCATTTGTACCAGTCATACTGTAAGAGAAATGTGCAATAAGAAATATGGTATGAATGTATGTCTATTTGAAACTACCAGTCTATACGGAAGTACCAAGTCAGTATCACAATATGATGGCATGAAACCATATATTCGTTTTCGTGGTCTTACTGAATCTGATATCGTACCAATGATGCACGGTCAAAGATACCATGATTTGAAGAACTATGTTGAGAATATTACTGGAGATTTGTTGGCAGGTGATACATCAACTACCAGTAGAAAACTAAGAACTTTTACTAAAATTATTGCTTTAACTAAAGCAGCACTTAAAGGTACACCTGAAGGGGAGGCATTCTCTTTAACGATTGAGAACGCCAAAAAGTTGACAGAAAAGAAAAGATATTATACTTCAGATTATGGATTTAAGAATTCCGTTGATTACATGAATTGCAAAACCGATACTTTGATTCCAGGTGAAAACTATCAAAAACATGAATTAAACAACATCGTTGAGTGGTGGAAGCAGAAGGCAACAAATCGATATGAAACACTTAAAGCAGAAGGTCGCCTCCGTACAACAGTTGAAGTCTGGACTAATGATACAAACATTGACATCATCCGGTAGGTGTGTATAATAAATACTCCTTAACAAAATGGAGATTTACATGGCGTACACATTTTTTCCCACTTCTGCTGCTGAAATACAAAAGACCCTACGAGGAGATAAACTCCGTGTAGGCGAAATCATTAGTGTATTTGGAACACTTAAAAAGATGTTCCCTAAAGAGACATCACCTATCAATATCGATCCACTCAAATTGAGTAAGATTAATGTTACCCGTAGACTTTCAGGTGAAGTTGATTTAAGACAATTAAAAGTTAAAGCAAAAGCACAAAGAATCACCATGAAATTTGGTGAAGGTTCTTCAGGTGGTCGAGGTGTAAAAAATCAAGGTAATGCTTTTGAAGGTATCTTTGCAACAGCAATTGAAAAGTGGTGGGCTGGCGAAGAACAAGATATGAAGTTATCTAAAGCCGTTGAAGATGTTGCTGAAATCTATAAATTAAAAGAGTTAAAAGAATTAAAGGTAGAGATTGAAGTTAAAACTGTTGGTGAATTAAACAATAGACGACCAATCGTATACACACCAAAAGTTTTGATTTCATCTAAGATACCCGTTAGAGATAATAATTTAGGACAAGTTGTTAGTGATGTAACCTTAATTAGTCAAAAGAAAGAATATTATTTAAGTTTAAAAACTTCTGGTACTGTAACATTTTTTAATTCTGGCATTAAACAGGTTTTTCTGACATCTGAAATCAAGAGCGGTAAAATTGAAAATCCTAATGGAATAAAATTGTTAGAAATGTTTAACATTAAGAATGAATTGTTTTGTGATATCTACAATGGTAAATTGAAACAAGGATATTCAGAAGATGTATTTAAAACAATGACACCAGCACAGAAATCCAATCTTAAAGATTTCTTAAAGTCTGGCATTGGCCATGGTTATACTATCGTACACAAAATTGGCGGCAGTATTAAAGTGTATGAGATTGATAAACCATACATGGAAAAAGCAGCAACTCCTTTATCTTGTACAGTATATTACGGTGGAAAAACCGGTACGGGAAAAAGGATAGATATGGAAATAGAAACGCAAAAGTATATTCTAAAAGTGAATATTCGTGATACACAAGGCGGTGACGGATACCCAACAAGAATTATGTGTGATTATAGTTATAGATAAAGGTGAAATATGGGATTAATTGATTTTGATAAACTCGCTAAACAATACGCAGATGATAATGATTTTGGTTTCTCTGCTGTATCCGAAGAAGAATATAATTCAGTAATTAATAAAACTGCTGCAACGGCAGAAGATTATAAAGCAAGATTGAATGAATTAGAAAAGATGATTGTACCTTTCTTGACTAAATTACATTCTACTGGAGATAAAGAATACATATATTGGCCAAATCGTAAACCCGTAATTGAAGCACAAATAGAAAAGATTTTAAAACTGACAAGAGATTAATTATGACCGCAACTGTGATTATACCAACTACTGGCGCAGCAGAAGTACACGAAGCAATTAAATCTGTATTAAATCAAACATACGAAACCAAGTGTTATATTGTTTGTGATGGACCTGAATATGTTTATGCTGTAAAGAATCATATTAAACAATTTGAGAAACATCCAAATTATAAAAATATTATAATGTGTGGTTTACCAATCAATGTCGGTGCCAAAGGTTTTTATGGACACCGTGTCTATGCAGCGTTTACCCATTTAGTCGATACTGAATATGTGATGTATCTTGACCAAGATAATTGGTTAGGAGACCGTCATGTACAAACTTGTGTTGAAACAATTCAAAGACGAAATCTTGACTGGTGTTATTCATTGAGACAAGTACACGACAAAGCTGGTAACTTTGTTTGCTTTGATGATTGTGAATCATTAGGTAAATGGCAAACTTACCATGGTGTACACCATATTGATACTAATAGTTATTGCCTTAAAACGTCAGTTGCTGTATCATTGGCTTCTGCGTGGCATGGTGGTTGGGGCCAAGATAGAGTATTCTTACAAGCCGTAACTCAACACTATCAAAAGTGGGATTGCACAAACGAATACACAACACATTATCGTGTTGATGGTGGTAAAGGTTCTGTCACGGCAGACTTCTTTATTAATGGTAATGAAGTAATGATGAAAAAATATGATGGGAAATATCCATGGCGAACAAAAACTTAATCATTGGTGGTGCAACAAATTACGGCATCAATCAATTAAAACCTTGGGTTCTATCAGCAAAAGAAGTTGCTGGTATTGATAATGATGTTGTCTTAGTTGTAGGTAATGCCACACAAGAAACAATTGAATGGTTAGAAGGACAATATGTAAAAGTTGTTCCTATGATTAATGTTCAAGGTGTACCTATTCATGTATTACGATTCTTATCAATCTACGATTATTTACAAAAACATTGGCAAGAATATGATTATGTGGTTACCACAGATGTCAAAGATGTTTATTTTCAAGTAGACCCATTTAAATTTCTAGTTGACCGTAAATTAGTTGTTGCTTCAGAAGGTCTAAGGTATAAAAATGAACCTTGGGGTAATGAAAATTTATATCAGACTTATGGGCCTTATGTTTACGAAAAATTCAAAGATAATGAAATCTTTAATGTTGGAACATTCGGAGGCACATCTGAATATGTAAAAGATATGGTGTTCAATATCTTCACTAATGCAACAAACAGGCCTATTCCTATTGTTGACCAAGCTGTATTCAATGTACTAATCAACACACAACCATTTAAAGATGTGATACAAACAAGTACACAATGGGCGGCTGAATTAGGTACAATCATGGATCCTTCTAAGATTGAACAATTCAGACCCAATTTACTTTTCCCTGAGCCTGTATTTGAAGATGGTTTAGTGAAAGACTGGACTGGCCATGTTTACCCTATTGTACACCAGTATGACCGAGTGCCAGAATTAAAGAAATTTGTCCAAGAGAAGTATGGACAAGAAGATGAATCAGAATTATTTATTTACAGGACTTAATATGGACTTTGAACAAGAATATCAAGACGCTTGTGTTAGAAACACAGATATGCACGAACATTTACCATGGATTTCAGAATTAACATCTGAGTGTAAACACGCAACTGAATTAGGTGTTGGCTATGCACAGAGTACCAGAGGTTTTCTGAGACACGACATTGAAATGCACAGTTATGAAATTTCTCCGTATGATGTAACTCGTCAATACTTTGCTGACGCACAAGCATCCGGTCGTAATGCAACACTCCATGTATGTTCTACATTAGAAACTGAAATTGCACCAACAGAAATTATGCTCGTTGATAGTTATCATTCATATGAACAAGTCAAAGGTGAATTGGCACTTCATGCTGATAAAGTGAGCAAATATATATTATTCCATGATACAGAATTATTTGGTGAACGTGGTCAAGGTGGTGAAGAAGGTGTTTGGAAAGCAATTCAAGAATTCTTAGATGCTAATCCACAATGGCAGTTAGTTGAACGAAGAACTAATAACAATGGTATGACTTTGATTAAGAGAGTATAATGAAAATCTTTATTACAGGATTAGCAGGATTTCTAGGTAGTCACCTTGCTGATAGATTTATTGAATTAGGACATGAAGTAATTGGTAATGATACCTTGATTGGTGGTTATCGTGATAATGTTCCAAAGAAAGCCAAACTCTATGTTGTTGATTGTTGCGATAACGATAAGATGGCGTATATCATGCAAGGTTGTGATATCGTTGTTCATACTGCTGCAACAGCACATGAAGGACTATCTGTATTCTCTCCTAGTTTTATTACAAAAAACATCTTTGAGGCAAGTGTATCTACAATCTCTGCTGCCATTCAAAATAAAGTAAAACGATTTGTCTATTGCACATCAATGGCACGATATGGTGACCAAGAAGCACCATTTCATGAAGGCATGGATCCTAAACCAGTAGACCCATACGGTATTGCAAAAGTTGCCGGTGAAGATGTATTAAAAGCATTGTGTGAAACTCATGGCATGGAATGGAATATTGCTGTGCCACATAATATTGTCGGTCCACGCCAACGATATGACGATCCGTTCCGTAATGTAATGAGTATTATGATTAATCGTAATCTACAAAATAAGCCAGCAATTATCTATGGTGATGGTTTACAAACTCGTTGCTTCTCATATGTTGGTGACTGTATCAACTGTTTAGAGAAGATGGCATTGGATCCAAATATTGTGAGTGAAATTATCAACATTGGTCCTGATGAGGGTACCATTACTGTTGCAAAGTTAGCCGAATTAGTTGCTGACGAATGTGACATGAGAAAAGATACTATTTGGCCACCAATTCATATGCCTGACCGACCAAGAGAAGTTAAACACGCTTCTTGTACCGCAGACAAAGCTCGTAAATTGTTAGATTATGAAACCAAAACGGATTTAAGAAAAGCAATTCAAGAAACTGTGGCATATGTTAAACGAAAAGGACCTAAACCTTTTGATTACACTTATCCACTTGAAATCATTTCTGATAAAACACCTCGTACATGGAAAGATAGGTTGATGTGATGAATACTTTAGTTGATATTATTATTGAGAAGAATTTGCGTAATGATACACATTATGAATTTGGTACAGATAAAGAATTCAATCACAAATATTGTAGTGGCTTTTATGATGAAGCCTTTGCACCATACAAAGATAAACCTATTCGCTTGTTAGAAATTGGTATTCACCGTGGCGGCAGTTTGGCCTTATGGCATCATTATTTCCCTGAAGCTGATATCTATGGTCTTGATGCTTTTGATTTTGGTGCTAAACAAAACTGTGAACCTTACCCAAGAGTTAAAGTCACTTATGCGGATGGTTATCGTAAAGACTTTGCTGATACACTTCCATCATTTGATATTATCATTGATGATGGTCCACACACCAAAGAAAGTCACCTACAATCATTAGATTTGTATTTGCCAAAATTAAAACCTGGTGGTATGTTTGTAATTGAAGATATTGCAAGCATGGAATGGGTATCTGAATATATGATGTTGGTACCTAATGATATGAGTTACAGAACGGTTGATTTAAGAGAACCTTCTGGTATGTCTGATAGTATTATTTTTTGTGTGACTAATAATGGTTGATATTTCTTTTTGTCATCTTGCCTCAGCAGGCAAAAAAGTATCTACTGAAAAGATGGTAGAGAATATTCGTAAGTATTATCCTGATGCTTATTATTTCCTAGGTTCGGATGCCGCAGATGATTTATCAGATATTGGTGTTGCCAATAATTGTGATTATTTTCCATTTTCGGTTAAAGTTGGATATCCTAGTTACAATTTAGAAAAACTGTTAGTATGGTTTGAACGATTTAAACTCGCTTGCCAGAAATGTGAGACTTCACATATAATGATGATGGAAGACGATGTTTGGATTAAAAAGGAAATTACAATAAATGATTCTTGGGAAATGGCAGGCCACAACATTACTGTTGGCAATATCATTCCCGAAAACATTATAGATAGTATTACAGAGTTTTCAGGTAGACGACCAATCACTAATCAATATGGTTGTGGTGGCGGTTCAATCTTTAGAGTGTCGACCTTTCTGAATAACTATGATAAAGTGATTGAATGGTTCAAACAAAATCATGATAACTTTCAAAAGCAATACGAACCATTAGGTTTTATGGATTGTTATATGGTGGTGTTTTATATGTTATGTGGAAAAGATTATTCAGTTAATCCTTATTTGACAGACACACATCACCATAAAAATGATGGTTATGATTATGATAAATTTGTTGAAACTACTCCAGCACACATTGAAATTGTTAATAACTATAAAAGGTATTATTGGGTATGAATGAAATTAGTATTGTAACAGCCTTCTTTGATATTGGCCGTGGTGAGTGGACACCAGATAAAGGTCTGCCACATTATTTACAAAGAACAACACAAACATATATTGACCGATTTGCCAACATGGCTAAACTCAATAATGAAATGGTTGTTTACACTTCAGCCGATTTAGTTGATAAAGTTAAAGAGTTAAGAGAAGGTAAACAAACTCATATTCTGACTATTGACTTCCCAACATCATTTGTAGAACTGCGTGAGAAAGTTACCGCAGTACAAAAAGATCCTGCTTATCAAGCAAAAATAAATCCCATGCAAGTACGCAATCCAGAATATTGGAACGCTGACTACGTTGTAGTAAATGCCATGAAGTCTAGTTTTGTTGTTGAAGCCATTAAAGCTGGTTACATCAACAATGAATTAGTCGCTTGGCTTGATTTTGGTTATTGCCGTGATGAATCTACATTGAATGGTGTAGAGACATGGAGTTATCCTTTTGATAAAGAGAAGATTCATTTCTTTAATGTCAAAGATTGGCAAGAAGGCACAATCATTGAAGATGTTATTGCTAACAATGATGTACATATTACTGGACCTATGATTGTTGCTCATAAGAATAAATGGCCAACATTACAAGCATTGGTACATCACAGTATCCAAGAATTATTGAAGAACAATTTAATTGATGATGACCAGACTATGTTATTGATGTCTTATTTGTTTGCTCGTGAGGCTTTTGAGTTACATAAAGTATCAGCAGAAGATTGGTTTATTGCTTTTAAGGAATATAATGAAACTGTATCTTAATGGAACTGCCAACCTTGGCGATTTTCTAAATGCAATGCCTGTATTGTCAGGTCTTAATAAGTCTTATGGTAAGTATGATTTAATCATTAGAACAGAGATGAAGAAGTTCAATGGTCTAAAAGAATTTCTCATGTATCAAGAATTGTTTAGTTCAGTTGAATTTGATTCTGATATTTTTGTCTATGGTGAGATTATACAATTAAGTTCTTGGCCAAGTCGTGAAGATAGATTGAATCCGAACCGACCAATTGAGACTTGTCGTTATGAGAATTGGTTAAAAGACAAATACGGACTGCAATTTGAAGTTGATGATAACTTTGTGGTTGAAACACCAGATTTTGATATTGAAGTTAAAGATGAGTATTATGTTGGTGACCGATGGGCAGTAGGTAACATTGATGACCGCAGAGAGACACATATTCTATCACACTTGGACAAATATAACTTCATTGATTATAACCGACCAATGTTAGAGAATGCTTATATTCTAATCAATCTAAAGAAACCATTTATTACAAACTTTACTGGTATTGGTATGCTTGCTGACTTGTGTAATGTTCCATTATATTGTGTATGGAAAGCAGAAGATTGGAAGCCAGAGTTCCGTGTTGGTGATAATGTTAGTTGGGATGGTGGTCGTGATATTCAACAAGTATTTGAAAAACATTTTTATCTTGACCGTCAAGCAAAACTAGTTCATGCGAAAGATTTAGAAACATTACTATGATTATTAATATTGAACCCGGTACATTTGGCGGACCATTACGCAATGGCGATTTACTCGGTGTTTGTAATGTAATAGAACACATCAGAAAAATTAATAGTAATCCATACATCAGATTCTATTTGAAAACAGAAGCCGTCAGCACAGAAAAATATGTACAAGATTTTCATATATTTCTTTTAACTGAAACAAATTATTTTTCTTCACATCCAGGACAAGAAACTTTACCATGGCGTAATGTTAATGTTTGGGATTTCCGTGATATTTGTGGTGACATGGTTAAAGTACCAAACAAAAAAGAAATAGAAAAGAAGATTGTTATTTTCCCTTTGTTTGATGCACCATACAATACTTACAGAAATTGGCCACAAAAGTTACTTGAAACTATCTGTAAAAAATACAGTGCGCCGGAATATGATGATTACGAAAAACTTATCTGTGTCGGTAAATATCCATTTGGACATGAAGAATTGATTTCGGTACAGTTCAAATATAGCTTCGATTTTATGGAAAATATCAACCATATACAGACTGCGGAAATCTTTGTCGGTGGTGACACAGGAACAACACATTTTGCCTTTTCTCTTGACAGGGGACCTAAGGATATGTTATACTATAACTCTAGTAGGGCTTTGGTACATACTTTACCATTCTATTTGTTAGAAGGTAAAGGCAGAATGGCAACTTATTGGTTAGATTTTGAAAGAACTCAATTCTAAATCCAACAATTTTGGCACTATGTATCTAAGCCAATGTTTTTAGTGTTTGGAGGTAGAATTTCAAAAGTTGGATAAATACAACCAAATTCACTCTTTTTAGTAGCCATAGTGTGCTACATCTTAAAAGGATCTTAATGCAGTCGTTTAAAACTTTTCTTAAAGAAGAAGCCGGTGCCGATGAAGGCAAACTCAAGCATATTCATCATGCTGAGGACAGACCACTATTTCATGGCGCCAAAGGTTTTGAACACGCAAAAGGTGCATTAACTCAAGCTCACGAACATATTAAGTCTGGTAGTAAATCTACTCATCTTACAATGAAGTATGATGGTAGTCCTGCTATCGTTTTTGGACATCATCCTGAAACTGGTAAGTTCTTTGTGGCATCTAAGTCTGCCTTCAATAAGAATCCAAAGATTAATTACACTCACGAAGATATCAAGAAGAACCATGGACACGCACCAGGTCTCATGGATAAACTCCATGCGTCTTTGAATCACCTCAAGAAGATTGCACCTAAAACAGGCGTATATCAAGGGGATTTGATGTATACCCACGATGACTTAAAACACCATAAGAATGGTAAGGTATCGTTTACCCCAAATACCATTACCTATACTGGTCATGGTGAAGAAGCACAAAAAATTAAAGATTCTAAAATTGGTGTTGTAGTTCATACGCAATACCATGGTAAAACTGCTGCTTCATTAAAAGCAGACCCACATCCAGATTTACACAATTTCCATCCACATAAAGATGTTTGGACAAAACATCCTGAACATGATACAAGTCATGTACATTATTCTGAAGCAGACCAAGATGAGTTTCACAAACATATCGCTGCCGCACAGAAAATTCATAATGAACATAAAAAGACCATGTATAAGACCACAGAACCACATGGTGGTGAAACAGGTCACTTATCAACATACATCAACCATACAGTTCGCACCGATGAGAAACCATCGGCTGAAGGTTTGAAGAAACATATTACCGACAAATACAATAAAGCAATTGAGAAGTTAAAAACTCCAGCATCACAAGGTCGTAAACAAGCTGAGTTAAATACTCATGTGAAGCACGTTGATGCTCATAAGAAAGACTATGAAAGTTTACTAAAGATGCATCAGCATCTACAAAAAGCAAAAGATGTATTGGTTCATACACTAAACCAACACACAGGCGATTTGGAACATCACATAGATAGTAAAGCAACTGATCCAGAAGGATATGTCGTTCATCATGCAGGCGAACCAACCAAATTAGTGAACCGTAAAGAGTTTGCTAAAGCCAATTTATTGAAAGTAAGAAAATGAAGTCATTTTTAGAACTAGTAGAAGAAAAAGAATCGGAACATAAGCCCGTAGTAATGGCTTTTGGCCGCATGAATCCTCCTACTACTGGTCACCTTAAACTCATCGATAAAGTTAAGCACGAAGCTGAGAAGCAGAAGGCTAAGCACGTTGTTGTCGTTTCACACTCACAGGATTCTAAAAAGAACCCTCTATCAGGCGAACAAAAACTTAAACACCTTAAGCGTTATTCTCCTGGTACACATTTTGAGGCTTCCGATAAAGAACACCCAACTATCCTACATCATGCCGCCAAGTTACACGCAAAAGGCCATGATAAATTAACTGTTATTGCTGGTTCAGACCGTGTTAAAGAAATGCACGATTTGTTACACAAGTATAATGGTGTAAAAGGCCGTCATGGTCATTACAACTTTAAAAAGATTGAAGTTAAGTCTGCTGGCCATCGTGATCCTGATGCCGAAGGTTCTGAAGGTATGTCTGGCACTAAGATGAGAGAACACGCAAAGAATAAAGACTTCCATTCTTTCCGTCAAGGCGTTCCACATCATGTATCTGATGCTCATGCAAAAGAACTCATGCACGATGTTCGTAAAGGCATGGGATTACACGAAGCCGTAAACCATGGCCAATTTAAAGCAATTTTTGTTACTGGTGGTCCAGGTTCTGGTAAAGATGTTGTTATCCGTGAAGCAATTGCTGAATCTAGGATTGTAGAATTGAATTTTATTCAAGCTAGAGATTATTTGGCCGATAAACAAAAATTATCTGAGAAAACTAATGATTTCCGCAGAGAAGCAATTCGTGCTCGTGGTCCATTGATTATTAATGGTCCCGCCGATGACAATGAAAAGATATCCTACATTAAAGAAGAATTAGAAGAACTTGGTTACGATACCATGATGATTTTTGTTCATACTACTAATGAAACTAGTCAGGAAAGAAATTCATTATTGTCCAGAATGATGGCTGAATCTGTACGATATGATAAGTGGGTTAAATCTCAACAAAACATTACACAATTTAGTGAAATGTATGGCAATTTAGTAACCTTTGACAACACAGGAAACCTAGATACCAAGGAAGAGGATATAACTAATATATACCAGTCCACCAAAGAGTTTTTGGACTCCAGAGCAACAAATGAGTCCGCCACCGATTGGTTAAATAGAAATGTAAGTTTATTTGGAGAAGATAATGTTAAGAAAAATTCTAAATCTATTCAGCAAAAAACCATCGGAAGATACAACAACTTCTTCCGAGCCAAAGGTCCAGCAGACATCAAGCCAGACAACTCCGGAAGTCTTGTCGGTTCCAGAGACCAAATCAAAGGCGGTACAGGCCCACGCAAAGACCCGAACGGTCAAGGCCACTCCGGCGGAGCATGGCACGGCGCCTACAACGAAGCAGCGCCCACGCTCAAAATCAGCGGCCCGCCCAAAGAACCTAACTTCCAAAAAGACAACGACAAAAACAAAAAAATAAAACGTGGCGATAAGTCGTTAAGTGCAGGAAGGGTCGGTAGACCTGATGGTGTAAGCGGAGAATACGATACAAGAGCAGGTGGTCAAGGTGCCGCAGCAGGTGCCGGACTTGGCCAGAACCTTTACGGTGAAACACAAGAATATAGTAATGCCAGTCAGAACGGTACAGCAATGCTTGGAGCTAAGGTAGAACCAAATCCTTTATCCGAGAAGAAGAAGAAAAAATTAACTTTTAAAGAGTTTAATGGTTTTCAAAATGATGGCGAATCTGGACTTGGCGGTGTTTTAGGTGGTGCCAGCAACAAAGAAGGCATGGATACCTACAAAGACCCAAACCGTAATATTGGTATACAAATTGTTAAGAAGAAGAAAAAGAAGTTCAATGAAAACCATGTTTCAGAATTAGAAACTGGTTTGAAAAAATTAGATAGTCATAGTTATGATTCTATTGATAGATTGATGCAGAATATTGCAAGTAAACACGGTATTACCGGTAAAAATTTGCATGATGATTTTAAAAAGAAACATGATAAGATTCCAGATAAATGGATTAAGGATAAGAAATGATATCTTTTAAAAAATACTTAAATGAAGTTGCAAAACCTACCGGTGCTTTAAAGAAAGCCTGTTGGAAAGGTTATACTGCTGTTGGTACAAAAGAGAAAAATGGCCGTACAGTACCTAATTGTGTACCTGAAGAATATAATCCAGAAGAATTGTTCGACATACTCGAAGAAGTTGTATACGATATGGCAGAACAAAACGGTGTTGATCCTGAATCTATTTGGGAAGAACTGGAAGATGTTTCAGACGAAGAATTATACGAATCTGCTGCTTGGCGTAGAAAAGAAGGCAAGAATCCTACTGGTGGTTTAAATGCAAAAGGTATTGCATCTTATCGTAGAGAAAATCCAGGATCTAAATTAAAAAGAGCTGTAACTGGTAAAGTAAAAGCCGGTAGTAAAGCAGCTAAACGTAGAAAGTCATTTTGTGCTCGCATGGGCGGCATGAAGGGACCAATGAAGAAACCAAACGGTGAACCAACAAGAAAAGCACTAGCATTACGCAAGTGGAAATGCAGATAAAAACAGGAGAATAAAAATGTTTGCAAAGACCTTAGTATCCCAATCTATGATTGACGCAGTTAATCAAGTTTTGGAAGAAGATAAAAAGAAAATGATTACTGACGCAGAAATGGATGAAACTGGTTTTCACAAAGCTGCTCATGCTGCCAAGAAAGCCAATCAATCTCATTTTGAGTTTCAAGGTAAAAAATATCCTGTTACAGCAAAGTCTCATGCAGAAGCAATTGAAATGGATGAAGCGGCTGAGAAAGTACCTACACCAACAGGCATGAAAGTTTATGGTTCTAGTTACGGTAATTCTAAGAAAGCTCGTGCTGACCAAACTAAACATTCTGTTGATGATGTTAAAGGTCCTAAAGCTAAGGACATGAAAGAAGAATCTAAAGATTGTATTACTGAACCAGAAGCAAAGAAGATTGCTAAAAAAGAAGTTGGTCACCACAATGTGACTATGCACAAAGGCCAAAAGAATACAGTTAAAATGGAAGGCCTTACTTTTGCTGAAAAATTATTAGCAATTCACGAAGCAAAAAGTTCTGGTACAGATGAAATTTTCACCGATAATAATCTTGGTGAAGAAGAAATGTCTGACGCTCAAATGAAGAAGCGTGAAAAGATTGTTATGTCTATGAAAAAAGGCGAAGCTGGTTTCAAACAACGTTATGGTAAGAATTGGAAGAATGTAATGTATGCTACTGCTACTAAGCAAGCAATGAAAGAAGATTCTTCTGATGAATACGAAGGTGAAGAATTGGATGAAGCATCTCCAGCAAAGAATACTGATATTGCTGATAAGGCATATTTGAAACACAAACCAGGTACTGTTAAAGGTACAATGACACAACTTGGTCGTTTTCTTAAAGGCAAACCAGAAATCAAAGAAGAAACATTAGAAGAAGCAAACATTACTCATGCTGCTCACTTTGATGATCCAAAGACTGGCAAATGGGCAAGTATGGCTCTATTGACTGCTAAGAATGATGAAGATGCAATGGAACAAGCCAAAGACTTATTGAGAACTCATGCTTATCGTCATTACAAATTGTCTGCTGTTGAAAAACATGAGCCAATCAAAATGAAGATGAAAGAAGATGTTGAAGTACAAGTTGATAAATCTAGTGATAAAGTTACCACAGATATGTTAAAAGGTCGTGTTGCTGGCGGCAAAATCAATTCTTTCAAAAACTATAAAGTAGATTTGAAAACTGCTGGTGAAGAACCAGTACCTAAGCAAATCGAAAAAGGTGAAGATACAAGAGAGAAACAAAAGATTACTACAAATCCAGGTGCCGTAGATATCAAGCTTGACGACAAATTAGGTCATCCAACTCCACAATCTCATTTTTCTTCCGAACACCAAATTACTCATGAAGAAGTTCAAATGGATGAGAAAGTAATTGCTGGTAGTCCAGGTTGGGAAAAGATGCCAAAGAATGTTAAAGATAAATCTGGTGCAGTTCATACACCAATGAGCCGTGCTCGTGATTTGGCTCGCCAATCATTTAAGAAGTTGAAAAAAGAAACAATGATGGGTAAGATTTCTAACTAAGAGACTCATATGAAAAAGTTTAAAGATATCGTTAAGAAGAATCCTGAACCGGCTAGGGGCACCAATTTTACAAACCCTAGCCAGTTAGGTCAGTATTCAGCTAAGCATCAAGTTGCTGAATCTGCTACATTAAATCAATATCTACAATCTAAAGGTATCGACCCACAATATGTTTCGAAAGATACTAAGATTGCTCATTCTAAGTCTAATGCTTTTCTAAAATGGAAAGAAAGACATATGAATGAAGATATGACTACTCAAAGAAAAGATGGCGATGCTCGTTCTTTAGACATTCATTCACCAACATTGCGTAGACAAAAATCTTTACAAAAAGTGGCTTCACATTATACAATTAAACCAGTAACGACACATCCTCACCAAAATCCTATTAAAGGTGAAGCAAGTCAAACTACTAAATTGACACCAGAAGAAGTTACTATGGAAGATACAAAAAAACAAGATCCAATGACAAAAGCATGGAACAATAGATTCTTATTGAAACAATTATTGTCTTATTTGGGAATTACAGAAACTAGTATGAAAAGTAAAGTCGAAGAAGCCAAATTACAAGAACTTAGTCGTGCTAGCGTCATCAAAAAAACTTTGTTTGGCGAAGCGGCAAGTAAAGATACTGCATTAGAAAAGTTTCGTAAGGCATCAGCTGAACGTGAAAAGAAACACGCTGATATTGAAAAAAAGCAATCTAAAGATGGTTCTGGTATGTCATCTGCTATTGACCGTTTACAAAAACAAGTTAATAAAGAAGATGTTTCACCTTTGTTACATTCCTTACAGAAAAAAGCAGATAAAAAACACGATAAAGATATTGAAAAATTTGTAAAAGGTCATAAAAAAGGAAAATTGATTTCTACTAAAGAAGATGTTGGTGACGCCAAGGCAGCCACCAATGCCGATGGTTTACCTAATGCTCAATTAGAACCTGTGTCTGAAAAAAAGAAACAATTATCTAAATCTGCTCGTATGATTAAGGCATTATACAAAAATAAGCGTATGGTCAAGGAAGATATGTACGACCACGAAAAAGAAGATAAATCGGTTGCAACTTATGGTAAGAAACCTAAGCATGAAAAAGCCGATGAAAAAGACAGTCATGGTGAAAAGAAACCACAGGCCGCTGCAGTATTGACCGGTGGTACTACACTAACTGGTGAGAAGCGTGACGATGTAGAGATTGATCCAATGATGAGAAACCGTCCTGGTCAACCAGATGTCACGAAAAAAGATGATAAAGATAAGAAAAAAGAAGATAAGAAGAAAGATAAATAGAAACATAACCAAAGGCTTACAAGGAGAATAAGATGCCAACATGGGGAAATACAGATAACCACAATCAAAAGCCAAAATTTGATGTGGAACGTGAAACAAGAGAAGTATTACAATTTACGGTTCGTACCGGTAATACAGCTGGTAACAACGTTATTCAAGTTGCTTATAACGATGGTGCACAGAACAACGTAGCTAACGTTGGTGCTGCTGTTGGTCAATGGGTTTACTTCTATACATTAGGTGCAAATAACGTTGGTGGTTTGTCCGGTAACGGTACACCAGGATTCTTTGAATCTAATACTCAGATTTCTACAATTAGCGGCAATACTATCACATTGTCAAATAATTTGTTTGGTCCAGCAAATGCTGGTTGGACTGTTGAATTTGATAAAGCAATTGCTTACAATTCAAATAAGACAGTAGAAACCACATATAATTCTGATACCATTCTGATGACTGCAACTCGTTGCGCTAATACATCAACCAATTTACCAACAGGTATTACTGCTGCTCAAGTTGGTAATATGACTCAAGGTTGGGTTCATGTACAGAAGAAAGTCAACGCTGATGGTACAGTGCGTTATTTGAAAGAGACTTTGGTTGCACTTGCTAACGCTACTGCATCAAACACAAGTTCAGCAAACACAAGTTTTGGTAATTTTATTGCTGGCGTTTAATATATTATAGGGATGGGTACCTACGGGTACCCATTTTAATTATGTTTGATGATTTGAATGAAGATAATTTTATGATGTACGCAATGAAGTGTTATGAATCGCCTAATTGTGTTATGTCTGAATTTGAGGGAGATATCAAAAGAACCAAATATCTCAAACGATTATTTCGTAGATATAAGGTCACCAAAACTCTCAAAGAAAGATTGATATTAAACCATATCATTTTATTGAATAATGTTTTTGGTCCAGAAGTCACATCAAGAATATTATTTTATAGAATTGATGAACGAGACTATGACATATTGAAAACATTCCTATCATATTTGGGTATTATGCCTGAAATGATTTGGGGTATAAATGGTAAAAACATTCGGTCTGCTGATATACCAGTAGATATGAATATCGCAGAGATATTAAGGAACATATGATTTCATTTAAAAAATACTTAGAAGAAAAAGGTCGCTGCTGGACTGGTTATAAACCAGTACCAGGAAAAACAGCATTCTCAAAAGGTTCTTGCGTTAAAGAAGATGAATTAAATGAAATGGGTGCTGGCGCCGCAGGCGGTGGCGGACCAACTAATACTGCTGGCGGTGGTGCTGTTGCAGGTATCGGTGTTGGTAAACAAGGCGAACCTGGTGTTGATTTAAGAAAACACAAAAAGAAACACGCAGATCCACGGTTGCCAATGGGAATGGGTAAACGAAAGGACTTTTAAGTGATTGTTGAAGCCATTTGGGAATCATTTCACTTAAAAGCAGAAGTAAAAAAAGAAGATGGTGTTACATATATCAGAGTCCGTGGACTTGATAGTGCTTCATTAGCGGAATGGATTAAATTTAAATTTGATAAGTTGAAAGTTGAATACAAAGCTCATATGAGTTATCAGTTTTCAGATTATGAATGGATAAAAGTAGAATATGTTTAGTATAAATTGGTTCTTAGGACTAATTCCAAGTTGGATGCCATGGGCAATTATCGGTTTCGGTGTTGCCCTTTTTGTTCTGGTCCAATTTTTTAAATTTTTAATTCCTGTTATGTACAGGTTTATTGCAGTAATTGTTATAGAATTACTTGGTGTTATCTTGTTTGCTTCGGGATTCTATATAGATGGAAGACGTGATGTTTTAGTGGATGAAGAAGCAAAAATCAACCAAGTTGTTTCGGACCAAAAAGATATTACAAAACAAGCGCTCGATGATTATATAAAAACTCATGAAGCAACAAAGGCGAAAAATGAAACGATTATTAAGTATATTACAACTAAAGATGATAGCTTGTGTAAGCTGCCTGGTTCTTTTATCCGCTTGCACAACTACGCCGCTACGAATTCCGTTCCCAACTCCACCGGATCAACTGATGGTACCGCCAACGGATTTACAGGTATTACCGGAAAGTAATGTAGAGTTATCAGATGCTGAAAAAATAATTGCAGAGAATTATGGTACTTACCATTTAACCGCAGACCAATTAAAAGCATTACAAAATTGGGTTAAACAACAGAAAGAATTGAATCCATGAAAAAATTACTAGTCAGTTCGCTATTTTGTCTAGTAACAGGTTGTTCTTTGATGATTGGGCCTTACGATGCCAATGAATATTATTTGGTAACTCAAATTAGAACAATTGCTGAACTAAATTCTTGTGGTCATAATATTATTGAAATGTTATATTTGGATGGTGCTGAATTAAAAAATTATAGCCAGTATCTACCAAATAATGAAGCAGAAATTAAATTAACTACCGACTTGTTTAGATTAATAGAAGAATTACACAATAAAGAAAATCCAGGCGAAGCATATTGTAAAGCAAAACTAAATATCATAGCTAAATCGGCCGAACGAATTCAACAAGTTACGGGGAGTAAACCAAGATGAGTATAAGAGATATTGCCATTCAGGCACAAGAGTATCAGAACCAATATAATGCTGGTCAACTTTCTGCCGCAGACTTTAAAGAATTGGTAGAAGATTTAAACATTCAAGGTCAAATTGATGCAAACGCTGATGAGTTTGAATTAGACCAAGAAGCAAGAGCAGTTTTGTTAAACGTGGTACAAATCGTAAGTGCAATTTATTGAGGAGATTGAAATGAGTATTTTGAATTTGTTTGAAAAAGAAAAAGAAACATTGGTAAAAGATGTACAGAAATTTGAATCTGTAATCAAAAGTGATTTAACTTCCATTTTTGCACAAGCCAAAATTGATGCGGCTAATGCAAACGCAAAAGTAGATACACTTAAATCTGAATTGGCGTTAGCAATTAAAGACGCAGCAGAACTATCGCAGAAGGCATCAGATGCAGCTAAGGCAGCTGCCGATGAAGCCACAGCACAAGTTCAGGCTTTAACCGCAGAAGCACAACTTCATGCTACTATTGCTGCCTCACAAGCAAGTCAAATTGTAGTAGCACCAGAAGCGCCACCAGCAACATTAGCACAACCATCATAAGGATTAAAAATGACTTTAGAAGAATTTCACGCAATTGTACCTAATAATCCATACGCTGAACAATGGGTTGAGGCATTAAATAAAATTTTGCCACAATATGATATCACTTCACCTTTGCGTGTTGCTGCATTTATGGGTGAGTGCTGTGTTGAATCTGCTAATTTCACCGCAATCCAAGAGAATCTGAACTATAAGGCAGAATCTTTACATAGAACATGGCCTTCACATTTTCAAACATTAGAAATTGCTGAACAATATCAACACAATCCAGAAGCAATCGCTAATCGTGCTTACGCTGGTCGCATGGGTAACGGCGATGAGGCTTCTGGTGATGGTTGGAAATATTGTGGTCGTGGTCTAATTCAATTGACTGGTAAAGACAACTATCAAGCATTTGCTGATTCAATTCAAATGTCAGTAGAAGATGTTCCTGCTTATATGGGTACATTTGAAGGTGCCGTACAGTCTGCTTGTTATTTTTGGGAAAATGCCAATCTAAATGCTCACGCAGATAATGGTGATATTGACCAAATTTCACACATCATCAATGGTGGTTCTTTAGGTGAAGCAGAAAGAAAACAACACTATCAGCACGCATTACAAGTACTTGGTGCCTAAATGCCAGATACAGAAAAAGAATATAAACAACTCAGCGATAGCGAGAAGAAAAAAGAAGATTGGATGAACAGTAAGTGGCGTCCAATGATGGGTTGGATGTATATGATTATTTGTTTATTTGATTTCTTATTTGCGCCTGTATTGTGGAGTTTATTACAAGCACTTAATCATGGCCAAGTTACCAGTCAATGGCAACCATTAACATTACAAGGTGCTGGTTTGTTTCATCTTGCTATGGGTGCTGTTCTTGGTATCGCTGCTTATGGTAGAACACAAGAAAAGATGGCAGGCGCAAATAATGGTGGTTTACCAACACCAGGTATGCCATCACCAATGGGTGGTTCACCAATGCCAATGGCACCAAGGCCAATGTCACCAATAATGTCACCAACTGCAATGCCAGCTTCAACTACTACAACTGTATCTGAAACTGTTACAACAACCCCTGCAGCACCTATGTTGAAACCACTAGGTCCTGCTATGAATATGCCGGAGAGATAAGATGAAAAAATCATTACTAATCGTATTAGCTTTGTTTTCTTTAACTGTACAAGCAGAAACCAAAAAAATCTGCCACGATAAAGTGGTAAAAGGTAAGACAGTTTCGGTATGCAAGACTGTAAAGATTCATCAAGCTATTGCTGATGCCACAACTATCCCCGTAAAGAAAAAATAAAATGGCGGAAGAGGAACTAAAAGTTGATGTTGGTGTTTTAAAAACACAAGTATTGACTTTATCAGCAATTTGTAATAAACTAGATGCGGTTATCGAAAAACTGGTGGAACAACACGACCGACACATAGCAAAGGTTTACACAGACATGGATAATCGTAGAGTAGAGGTAGATGCGGATGTAAGAGAGATACATGACCGTATTGATACCGTTTTGGACAAAATGCAAGCTTCCGAATTAAGAATTATGGAAGAAATCAAAGGTCTCCGTAAGTGTGTTACTGACCACAATACCGCTGAAAAAGAACAGTTAGATAAACTTTTGCAATGGAAGTGGACAATTGTTGGTGGTATTGTTGTTATCTCATGGTTGATTTCCCATGGAAATATTGATACAATAATCAAGTCTATACATTAATCAAATTTGGTAATATTATATTATGAGTGTTTTTATCGACAGGACTTTCCTGCTCCGTGTTTCGCCTAAATTACAAAGGTTTTCTCAAAAAAAATCCGATTTATATAATTTCAGGTGTCCGCTCTGTGGCGACTCGCAGAAAAATAAAATTAAAGCCCGAGGTTTTGTATTCCGTAAAAAGAATGACTACTTCTATATGTGTCATAATTGTGGTGTATCAACCACGTTTTATAATTTTCTGAAACAAGTTGACGAATCATTACTTAGAGAATATCAATTAGAAAGATATAAAGAAGGTACACCAAATGCAAATACGCCAGCGCCTAGCTTTGATGAATTTAAAACTGAAAAACCAGTATTTAAGAAAGCCTTGGAACTTCCTTCAATCGACTCATTACCAGAGGCGCATTTTGCTAAGAACTATGTTTCGCAAAGACGGATTCCGGAGACCTTCTATTCGCAACTATACTATGCGGAAGATTTCGCAACCTTCATACAAGGCCTTGGGATTGAAAAAGAAGGCCTTCACAAGAACGATAAACGGCTCGTCATACCGTTTTATAATAAAGAGAAGGAACTCGTGGCTGTCCAGGGTCGCTCGTTGGGTGAATCGAAACTCCGGTATATCACATTAAAGTTACATGACGATGTTAAAAAGGTTTATGGCCTTGATAGAGTTGATTTGAATCAAGATGTATATGTTGTTGAAGGACCAATTGATTCAATGTTTATTAAGAACGCAGTGGCAACAGCAGACTCTAATTTAGAATCGATTGCCGATTGCGTGGACAAGTCCAAAGTTGTTTTGGTGTTTGATAATGAACCTCGTAACAAAGAAATCGTAGCAAAAATAAATTCTGCTATTGATAATCACTTCAAAGTAGTCATTTGGCCAGAATTCGTTGATTCTAAAGACATTAATGAAATGGTGTTAGATGGGTTCTCACCTGACGAAATTCAAGACTTTATAAGTAAAAATACCTTTGTAAATTTGCGTGCAAAAATGGAGTTTGTAAATTGGAAAAAGATTTAATCAATTGGGTACAAAGGATTTCGGAGAAAAAGGATGAACTTGGTGGGTTTAATGTTTGTCCTTATGCAAAGTCTGCATTAGAAGAAAAAAAAGTATTTTGGTCTTACATTGGCAAAGAATGTGTGGCCTACATACTAAGATACATTGAGACAACACCTGATTTTGAAATAATCGTTTTTTATAATCTTAAAAAAGATTTGACAGATGAAGATTTAAAGAGTATCATAGCTAAGTTGCAGTCAAAACGTAACGATATGATTTTCTTAAAAGACCATCCTGATAATCCTGGTTTTATTAATGGCGTTAATACAAGTAATGGAAAGTATCCTACTATTCTAGTTAATCCAAGAAAGAAGTTGGAAGAAGCAAGAGAAAAGTTGATGAAGTCCAATTACTACGATTATTGGGACGAAGATTATAAAAAAGAAATTTTGAATTACGGAAAATAATAACAATAAAGGTGAGTTTGCATGGAATATCTAGGAATTAAGATTGATTTGAAACGAGATAAACTTTTTGATGAATTGGGCATAAAAAGACTAAAAGAAAGTTACATGAGGGAAGATGAAGAAAGTCCACAACATCGATTCGCATTCGTCTCCAAGGCGTTTAGTTCCTCTCCTGAACACGCACAACGGCTTTACGATTATAGCAGTTCTCATTGGTTATCCTATAGCACTCCTATTCTTAGCTTTGGTAGGTCTAAGCGGGGAATGCCTATTAGTTGTTTTCTCAATTATATCGAAGATACTGCGGAGGGATTAGTTGACAATCTATCAGAAACTAATTGGCTCTCTATGCTCGGGGGCGGTGTGGGTATTGGTTTTGGTATTCGGTCTGCCGATGATAAGTCTACTGGCGTTATGCCTCACCTTAAAATTTATGATGCGAGTTCTCTTGCTTATCGTCAAGGTCGTACTCGGCGTGGTAGTTATGCTGCCTATCTTGACATTAGCCATCCCGATATTATTTCTTTCCTCGAAATGCGGAAGCCAACAGGCGACCAAAATCAACGATGTCTAAATCTTCATCATGGTATTAACATCACCGATGAGTTCATGCAAATCATTGAGAAGTGTATGTTGGATCCTGAAACCAATGATGATTGGAATTTAGTAGACCCAGCATCAAATGAAATTCGTGAAACTGTATCAGCAAAAATGTTATGGCAAATGATTCTCGAATTGCGTATGCATACGGGTGAACCATATTTACATTTTATTGATACAAGTAACAATCAATTACCAAAGTGGTTAAAAGATAAAGGTTTGAAAGTACATCAATCAAACTTATGTTCTGAAATTATTTTACCAACTAACGAGGAAAGAACAGCAGTATGTTGCCTCTCTAGTTTGAATTTGGAGACTTATGATGAATGGAAAAACAATAAGCAATTCCTTAAAGATGTTGCTGAAATGCTCGATAATGTGCTTCAGTATTTTATTGATAACGCTCCTGATGCCATTGCAAGAGCAAAATATTCTGCTGAACGTGAGCGAAGCATTGGTATTGGCGCTCTTGGGTTTCATGCTTACTTACAACGCAATGGAATTGCTTTCGAAGGCGTCATGGCGAAAGTTGCAAACAATAAAATCTTTAAAACAATTCGGGAAGGACTAGATGTTGCAAATCTTCAATTGGGTAAAGAACGTGGTGAAGCTCCTGACGCTGCTGGCACTGGCCGCAGGTTCAGTCATGTTATGGCCATTGCTCCTAATGCCTCATCTTCCATCATTATGGGTAATACCAGTCCATCTATTGAGCCCTATCGTGCTAATGCTTATCGTCAGGATACTTTATCGGGATCATTTTTAAATAAAAACCGTTGGTTAGATAAAATTCTAAAGGAGAAACTAAAAGATGAACAAGCTTACGCTGATGCTTGGTCTAGTATTATTGCCAATGATGGTAGTTGTCAGCATCTCGATATACTCTCTGATGCAGAGCGTGACGTTTTCAAAACCTCTATGGAAATTGACCAAAGATGGGTTATTGACCTTGCTGCAGACCGTCAAGTGTATATTGACCAAGCGCAATCATTAAATCTGTTCTTTAGACCAGATGTACATATCAAATATATTCATGCTATTCATTTTATGGCATGGAAAAAAGGATTGAAAACTCTATACTATTGCCGTTCAGAAAAAATAGGTAAAGCAGATAAAGTGTCTAAGAAAATTCAACGTGAAATTATTAAGGAAATTGACATGACACAAATTGCTCAAGGTAACGACTGTATTGCTTGCGAAGGATGAAATGATTAAGAAAACAGAATTAAATTTAACAGATGAACGAACATACCTCAAACCATTCAACTATCCTTGGGCATATGATGCCTGGTTGAAGCACGAACAATCACATTGGCTGCATTCAGAAGTTCCAATGCTTGAAGATGTTAAGGATTGGAAAAAGAAATTAAGCAAAGAAGAAAAACAATTTCTAACACATATCTTCCGCTTCTTTACTCAAGGCGATATTGATGTGGCAGGTGGTTATGTAAATAATTATCTTCCATATTTCCCACAGCCTGAAATTCGTATGATGTTATTGGGCTTTGCTGCTCGTGAAGCATTGCACGTTGCGGCCTACTCTCATTTAATTGAAACTCTTGGTTTACCAGAGACAACATACAATGAGTTTATGGAATATGCTGAAATGAAAGAGAAACACGACTATGTAATGGACATTTCTTCTAAAAATACAACAAAAGAAAATACGGCTACACATATTGCAACATTCTCTGCTTTCACCGAAGGTATGCAACTGTTTAGTTCGTTTATTATGTTGTTAAATTTTCCACGCCACGGTAAAATGAAAGGCATGGGTCAAATTGTTACTTGGTCTATCGTTGACGAAACTCAACATACCGAAAACATGATTAAATTGTTCCGTACATACATTGAAGAAAATCGTGAGATTTGGAATGATGAACTCAAAGGTCGTTTATACACCATTGCTGAAAGAATGGTTGAATTAGAAGATAAATTTATTGACCTAGCATTTCAAATGGGACCAATGGAAGATTTGACATCAGAAGATGTTAAAAAATATATTCGTTATATCGCTGACCGCAGATTGATTTCTCTCGGTCTTAAAGGTCAGTTTAAAGTGAAAAGAAATCCTTTACCATGGGTAGAAGAAATGATTAACGCACCAACACACACAAACTTCTTTGAGAATAGAGCAACCGATTATGCAAAAGGTTCTTTGTCTGGAGATTGGGGTGATGTTTGGGCTCACTAAAGGTTTACAATGACACAAAAACAATTATCAGGAGAATGCTTAAGTTGTGAATCATCTTATAGCATAGCATTTATGGAAGAACTAGTATCTCAAGACTTACCAGAGCATTGCCCATTCTGCGGCGAACAAATCGATGAATTATCCGAGGACTATATAGAGGATGATGACGATTTGGATAATGAGGAATGGGAATAAACTGGCAATATAATAATACTGATTTTACGGAAGACTTGATTGGTGATAATTACGGATTCGTATACTTGATTATCAATACAACGAATAACAAAAAGTACATAGGTAAGAAATTTTTCTATTCTACCAAAACCAGACAAGTCAAAGGTAAGAAAAAACGGTATAAAGCATTTAGTGATTGGCAAACTTACTATGGAAGTAGTGCCGAACTAAGCAAAGATGTGTTATCATTGGGTCATGACAAATTCACCCGTGAAATATTACATCTTTGCCGGTCCAAAGGCGAATGTGGTTATCTCGAAGCAAAAGAGCAATTTGTCCGTGGCGTTATGGAAACGGATGAATACTACAACACTTGGATTATGGTACGAGTGAGAAAATCACACATCAAGGAATACAATGCTAGACTATCTTCAAAAATTAAAGAATGATCCTGAAGGACCATTCGATGCCATCTTTTTTATGCCTACTGAAAAAGAAGGTGAAATCCACATAGAGGCTAATCAATTAAAGAATCCAGGTGAACCTGTTGGTGGTAATGAAATGGGCCACACCTACGAAGTAATCTTATTCAAAGACGATACCAAAAACGACAAGTTATATGAGGTTGACCGATTTGAAGCAATATTTGTAGACCCTTACGAATACATCTCCAATTTGATACCACAGAACTGGTTTGGTATGGTTGTTAGGAAGACTACCACTTCTGGTGCTTTTGTACAACGTATATTTGACAAAATGACAGAAGCGTGATATAATAGAGTTTTGAAACTATTGAAAGTTTGGTATGATTCTTATTGACTTAAATCAGGTATTGCTTGCCGGCCTTATGGCACAAATTGCCAATCAAAAAGGCAAGCTGGATGAACATTTAATCCGTCACATGGTATTAAATATTATCCGTAATCATGTAAAGAATTTTAAAGCAGAATACGGTGAAGTGGTATTGTGTTGTGATAATCGTAAATACTGGCGTAAAGAATATTTCCCATTCTATAAAGCAAATCGTAAAAAGAACCGTGATAAATCCGATTTAGATTGGCATTTAATCTTTGATATGCTTGGTAAATTCAAACAAGAACTCAAAGATAATTTCCCATACAAAGTATTGGATGTTGAGGGCGCCGAAGCAGATGATATTATTGGCACATTAGTACCACGTCAATCTAAACATGAAAAGATTTTGATTTTATCAAGTGATGGTGACTTTCTACAATTACAAAACTATCCCAATGTTAAACAATATAATCCATCACAAAAGAAATATGTGATATCTAAAAATCCAATTATGGAGTTAAAAGAAAAGATTATTCGTGGCGATAAAGGTGATGGTATTCCTAATGTATTCTCTCCTGGCGATTGTTTTGTCCGTGACCTAAGACAGAAACCTATCACACAAAAGGTGTTAGATAAACTATTGGCGGAAAGTTACCTGGAACAAGAGGAGACCATCAAGGCGAACTTTATTCGTAATGCTACACTCATTGACCTTTCTTTTATTCCCGAGGACATCAAAACTAAAATTATAAATACCTATGAAGAAACAAAGCCTGCTAAAGGCAAATTGCTAAATTATTTTATTGAGCATAAACTAAAGAACTTAATGGAAGTGATAGAGGAATTCTGATGAAAAATATGTTTGAAATATTTGATGAGTTTGAACAAGCAACAGGTAAAAAAGAAAGATTAGATGTAATTGGTAAGAATCTTAATTCGACTTTGGTAGAAGTTTTAAAATTGACGTATCATCCAGCATTTCAATGGTTGATTACAGAAATGCCAGACAACTATAAGGTTCCTTCCGATAATTTACCGGGTCTTGGTGTAACACAATTATCTTCTGAATTAAGAAAATTATACTTATTTCAAAAAGGTAATCCTGCAGCAGAAAGATTGACACCTAGAAAGAGAAATGAATTGTTAATTCAGCTCTTAGAATCACTAGAACCCCGTGAAGCGGAAGTTATCATTGGTATCTTCCAAAAAAATCAAGGCGTTAAAGGTTTAGATTATAAATTTGTTAAAGAGGCATTTCCAAACTTATTACCATAAATGCAAGAGCCAGAAAAAATAGTTGTCATCTGTGGCACTTTTGATCCACTATCATCTGATGATTTGCTTTACATTAAAAAATGTCACCATAAAGGTGATTGGCTAATTGTCGGCGTACATAGTGATTGGTGGATGATGTGGGCAGAAGGCGGCTTTGTACAAAACTATGACACTCGCAGAGAAATTATAAAAAGTTTAAAATTTGTTGACGAAGTTATGACATTCAATGATTCCGATGGCACAGTCTGCCAACTACTCAAAATTGTAAAAATTTGTTATCCTGGGGCCGAGATTACTTATATCTCACCTGAGGATATGCATAATATGCCAGAAACTAAAATTCGAGGCATTACTTTTGAAACCATGAAATAGGAGATGTAAGTGACTAAGTTTGTAGGTAAGTTCCGAAAGAATCAAGATTATAATGAAGATTACAGTTATATGCCAAAGCGAAAACATCGCAATGAACATTCTGAAATTAAAAAAATGAAGAATCGTGATGTAGAGGAAATACTAAGTCATTTGGATGACGCAAGTTTACCAGAAGAAAATAGAAATTTGTGATTTTTTCTTATAAGTAGGTATGTCCGCCTTTGATAAAAAGGTATTGTTGTTTCCATACAACAGATCCGCTTGACATCCAGCTCTACCTGTATTATAATTGGTTCTCTAACTCGGAGAATTGTTTATTATGATATACGGTTACATTCCAAAATCCAAACCTAAGAAATTATCTAAAGTTCAGCAAGAGCAAAAAGCAGAGTGGTTGGCTGCTATCAATAAATTATCGTCAAAACGGTATTCCAATTCTCCCATTATAAAAAAGAAATTGCCATTAAAACCTATGGCTTCTTTTCATAGACAAACTCCAGAAGTTGCGTCCTTGGATACAGGTTTTGTTGCTTGTGTTAAGAAATTCGGAAATTCTTATACAGGTGAGAAAATCAAAGGCATTGGTACTATGCACAAATCAAATGCTGTACCAATTTTTACAGATAACGAAGCAAAAGACATTGCGAGTATGCGAAGATGAGCGAATTTGACGATTATTATGATTACCTCGACACTTTGAATGAAGAAGATTTGCAAAAAGAGTTGAAATGGCTTGAATCAATTGGTAAAGCAAAAGCAAATAACAAGAATTTTGTAGTAATTGACCATTTTTATGATATGTAAGGTGAAAAAATGTTATCACAACACGAAGAAACTGCAATTTTAAGAGGAATTGATGAAATTATGTTCAATTTACGTCATGTGCCTGTTGATGATGTAGCACATTTTCTCGTAAAATTCAATCCGAAGCTTGCCGATGAGCTAGCCGCTGCTATCGAGCACAACTTTTTTGAAAAAACCGAAGGAAAAAATCATGTATGAAGAAGAATACAACTTGTGGATGTCAGCAAAAGTAGCGGATGAAGAAATTCCTGCATGGAAAGCGCTCGATATCGTTACTCGCAAGTGGGCAGTCATGAGCGGATTTGAAAAAGATTCAGCAAATTATCAAAAAATGAAAGAAATGTATGAGTAAAATGTTTAAATCTAGTCAACCAATTAAAAATTGCTTACTTTTAGAGTACAAAACACAAAAAGAGTTAGCTTTGTCATTTTGCCGTGTTGAAGAATTTTATGAAGGCCCAGCAAAAGTAAATGGAAAGTATCTTACACTAGAGGATTTTATTGATGCTTACATGGACAAAGAAGGTCGAATCGATTATTTTCATGAATGGTCGGGTTTCAACATTCCAGGAAATGTTTTTACTGAATGGTTTTATCAACACGCATCAGATAAGACAAAATGGGAAACTGCACTAGCAGAAGAAGTAGCTATTCAATTAAATATGAATGAACCCTTTTATGTTATCGGCGGTGTTAAAGGTGATATCAATGTAATTGACCATGAAATTGCTCATGCACTTTATTTTATGAATCCACAATACAAAGAAGAAATGCTGGATTTAAATTATACATTTCACAAACAATACCGTTCTTCATATGTTAAGATTGTAAATAAACTTAAAGAAATGGGTTATGGTGTAAATGTTGTGCGTGATGAAGTTCAAGCGTATATGAGTACCAGTCTCAAAAAAGAATTGGTAACACGATTTGGTCTGGATTACGATACCATTCTACCCATGGTGAAGCAATATCGCAAAGTGTTGTCCCGGTACAACACATATAAAAAGAAAAGTTGACGGTAGACTTTCCTTGTAGTATAATGGTTCTCTTAACTCGGAGATTATATGGAACTTATTCAATCTAAATCATTACTTGCCAAATTAATGGCAACTGAAAATCTTATTGTCGAACAGCGCAATGTATCAACTGCGTCTTTCGATGTCAAATCACGGACACTTACTGTGCCCATGCTTGATAAAAACATTTCTGGCTACCTCTATGACTTATTCATGGGTCATGAGGTCGGCCACGCACTCTATACTCCTTTAGAAGGAATGTATCGTGCTCACGAAGAAAAAATTCCAATGTCGGTTATGAATGTATTGGAAGATGTTCGTATCGAGAAAAAAATCAAAAACAAATATCCTGGTATTCGTTCCAGCTTTATCCGTGCGTATCGTGAATTGATTGATAAAGATTTCTTTGGTACAAATGGTACCGATTTAAATGATTTGAATTTTATTGACCGTGTGAATATGTACAGCAAAGGTGGTGCATCACAAGGTATTAAATTTACCGACTATGAGCAATCGCTGGTTCGCAAAATTGAAGGGACCGAGACCTATGATGATGTGATGGCGGTTGCTCGCCTCGTTGCAGAGTATTTGAAAGAAGAAGCAGAAGAACATCGTAAAAATCATCCTGAAGAATTTGAAGAAGATGAAGATGGTGATTATGAAGGATTTGATTCTGAAGGTTACGATGATTCTGATGATTATGATGAAGATACCGAAACTCGCAAAAGCAAAAATGATTCTGAAGCTGGTGATGAAGAAGATACTGATGATGAATTAGAATCCGAAAAAACCATGTCTGGTGGTGGTTCACAACCTAATGCAATTGACCAGGAAACTAAATCATTTACCGATGAAGCATATCGTAAAAATGAAAGTAAGTTATTTGCACAAGATAATAGCACTTATTATTATGGCAATATTCCTGATGTTGATTTGAGTAAAGCTATTGTAGGTCATAAAGCATTGTGGAAACGTTTTAAATTATCTGCTGCTGATGCTTTAAGATATCGCTCAGATGACTTTACTGGTACTGACATGAAGAAATTCATGAAGTTGCGTAATGATTCCAAAAAAGTTGTTGGCTATCTTGCCAAAGAGTTTGAGTTGCGTAAAAATGCCGACCAATTGAAACGTGCTTCTATTGCCAAAACTGGTGACTTGAACATGAGTAAGATTTATTCTTATCAATTGACTGATGATATCTTCAAAAAGATGACAGTAGTACCTGGTGCTAAATCGCACGGTCTCGTTATGTTCCTTGATTGGTCAGGTTCTATGTCTGACCACATGGAAAATACTGTAAAGCAATTAATCAATCTAGTAATGTTTTGTAAGAAGGTAAACATTCCTTATGATGTGTATGCTTTCAGTCAAGAATATGATGAACCATATCGCCAAGAATTTAAAGAAGGTGATATTGAATTGCACAATTTCAAATTGTTAAATTTGTTATCGAGCAAAATGTCTGCTTCTGAATTCACTTATGCTGGTTCTGCTTTAGTTCAAATGTCCACATATCGTTATGGCTGGAAACCAAATTGGTTACAAAAAGGCGGTACACCTTTGAATGAAGCAGTTATTTCTGCCATGAAGATTATTCCTGAATTCCAAAAACAATACAAATTACAAATTGTAAATACTGTATTCTTAACTGATGGTGAAGGTCATAGTAATCGTGATGTTTTCTATATCAATAATTCAGGTAATAAAACAAGTGGCACATCTAACAAAGAACTTGATTATGGTGGTACTGATTGGAAAGCTCATCGCAAATTTGTGATTCGTGATCCAATTACTAAAAATCAAGAATCGGTTGAACGTGCTCAAGGTCGTGATTTGACAGCATCATATATAAAGATATTGAAGGCGAGAACTAATTGTAACATTGTTGGTTTCTATGTTTTGTCTGGTCGTAACTTAGGCCGTGAATTGTATCATTTTTATCCTAATGCTGGTTATCAAACCATCGATAAAATCAAATACGAATTCCGTAAAAACAAATCATTAGTAGTTACCAATGGCGGCTTTGATGAGTATTATTTACTCCGTTCAGAAGGCCTTGATACTGATGATGATGTAACTTTTGAAGTAAAAGAAAATGCCACTACCCGTGGTTTGGTTTCAGCATTTAGTAAATTTGCTGGTAATCGTTTGAATAACCGTGTTGTACTTAATCGTTTTATAGGATTGATATCATGAAAGACTTAGCAACTTTTGTAGGTGAAGGTGGTAAAATTATGGCCGTGA
>Ga0208874_1000022_pt1 | contig 56566 bp, 59 predicted proteins | sample CryBogCBH10Oct08_FD_184604 | JGI IMG/M metagenome (GOLD analysis project Ga0208874, IMG submission 184604) | Freshwater microbial communities from Crystal Bog, Wisconsin, USA - CBH10Oct08 (SPAdes) (version 2) | ecosystem: Environmental > Aquatic > Freshwater > Lake | place: Crystal Bog... | reverse complement strand
GTAAAGCTGTGGAAGGCTCCGGTCCATGCGGATAAGGCTCACCACAGACTGCATAGAATACTCCACATCAATATAAACGCGTGCCATGCTAGCTTACGACTAGAACCGAGAAATCAGAGGCGATTAAAGCCAAAATAAGGAGAGTTGAGCAAAACTCTTGTTATTCACTAAAATACCGGTATGACTAAGATTCCAGAACTCCTTGCCCCAGCCGGCAGTCTTGACATGCTCAAAACTGCCTTTGATTTTGGTGCCGATGCTATTTATGCAGGTCAACCACGTTATTCTCTGCGTGTACGAAATAATGATTTTGGCAAGATCGAAGTTCTCCAGCAAGGAATTGATACAGCACATTCGCTGGGTAAAAAGTTTTACCTAGTATCCAACCTGCTTCCTCATGGAGCCAAAACACGAACCTACATTAAAGATATGTCACCAGTAGTAGCGCTAAAACCGGATGCCCTGATCATGTCGGATCCAGGTCTCATCATGATGGCCAGAGAAGCTTGGCCAGATATGCCGATTCATTTATCAGTTCAAGCTAATACCGTGAATGGCGCTTCTGCAAAATTCTGGCGCTCTGTTGGTATTAGTAGAGTCATTTTGTCGCGCGAACTTTCCTTCGATGAGATTGAAGAGGTACGTCAAGATTGCCCAGAGATGGAGCTTGAGGTCTTTGTTCATGGCGCTTTGTGCATTGCTTACTCAGGTCGCTGCTTGCTATCTGGTTACATGTCTCACAGGGATCCAAATCAAGGCGCTTGCACCAATGCTTGTCGCTGGGATTACAAAGTGAAACCAGCCAAAACTGCCCCAAGTGGCGATATTGTTTTACTACAGGAGGGCAAAAGACCTGATGATTTAATGCCCATGGAAGAAGATGAACATGGCACTTACATCATGAACTCTAAAGATCTTCGCGCTGTTGAGCACATTGAGCGATTGACTGCCATGGGAGTTGATTCCTTTAAGATTGAAGGTCGCACCAAATCACCTTACTACGTTGCTCGCACTTGCCAATCCTATCGCACAGCAATTAGTGATGCGGTTCAAGGCAGGCCATTTGATAAAACGCTATTGGGTAACTTAGAAGGTTTAGCGAATCGTGGCTATACAGATGGATTTTATGAACGCCATCACGATAAAGACTATCAGCTCTATATGAGAGGCTACTCTTTATCGGGAAGAAGTCTTTACGTTGGTGAAACTCTCGAAATAGATCCATCCACTGGACGTGTTAAGGTGGATGTGAAAAATCGTTTTTCTATTGGGGATAAGCTAGAGATCATAGAGCCGCAAGGCAATCAAGATATAGTCCTAGAGCAAATGTGGAATACCAAAGGCGAATCGATTGACGTTGCTCCAGGCTCAGGCCACTTTGTCTGGATACAGTTACCTTTAACAAGTAAGCATGCCTATATTGCTCGCTATACCAATGAGCCCGCAGTAGTAGAGGGGGCCTCTTGCTGCAACGGCGAAGCAAGTTGTTCAGTCGACTAATTGACCTACTGAACAACTATATTGGCACCCTGCCTTAGTTGATTCAGATATTCAAACTGCTTCTTCTGGGTTAGCCCCGCACGAATAGATGGTGTTGCCTGTTCCAGCGTTGGTGGCTTACTCGATTTTTTATCTTCCAGTTTGATCAGGTACCATCCCTCTGGCATCTTGATCGGCAAAGGAGAAACCTGTCCAACTGAAAGCGCTACCAATACAGAGGCAATCTGTGGTGAAACCTGTCCCGCCTGGACCCAACCCACCGCACCACCTTGAACTTTATTGGGCGCTAAAGATACACTCTTTGCGACCTTATCAAATGACTCGCCTTTTTTAATTCTGGCTAAAGCAGTTTTTGCATTATCTTCCGTTGCAACAGCAATATCACTCACCTTGAACTCAGTCATGGTTCCCTGGGGCCCAAGTGATGCAACCTGGCGGTTGTACTCCGCCTGAATATCACTATCAGTCACTGGATTTTGAGAGCTAAATGTTGCCAACTCCAGGTCAGCCAAATAACTTTGACGAATCTGTGAGAGCTGGCGATTGGCTTTATCTGAATTAGCCAAGCCATCACGATCGGCCTGTTGGGATAAAAGAGAAATTTCAATTAATTTACTCAGCACTGCGTTACGTAATTCAGGGGAATCTTTTTGACCTTGAGATAAAGCAACTTGTATACCCTGCTCTACAGCATCATTGCTGATAACAGTGCCATTAACAGTTGCAGCAGTTGCGGATCCTAAACCACTTTGTGAGTAAGCAAGTCCAGAAAAAGCAGTCAAAAACAAAAAAGAAGTGGTGGCAATAAATATTTTCATCGCAGAAGCCTTTGATATGAATAGGTCTATTTAAAAAAGCCCCAGTGAAAAATCTAGAGAATTACAACTAATAGTACAACAATGCCTAAAAAGTAGACAATGCAGGGCGTGAATATCAAGTCATGAAAGCCCTAAGTTTGCATTGGCGCACCTGGTTGTTGCAAAGGATGCGCCTTTTTAAATTCTTCAAGCTCCAGTATGGGCTGGATCAGACTCATTAATTTGGGAGCATCTTTAAGATTTGCTTTGAATAGGTTGGCGCCCACAACGTGAGAAGCTAATGCAATATCAGCAATCGTAATTTGATCACCAAAAACATGTTTACCAGAGTGATCTTGCTGTACGAGCAGACTTTCTATGGCATCCGTACCCTTATCAAACCAGTGACGAGCCCAAGCTAACTGAGCCTCTTCGCTTGCTCCATATTGGGCAGCCAGAAACTGACGAACGCGTGGGACAACTAATGGATGAACATCTGCAATGGTAATTTGCGATAAGGCTCTCATTTTTGCTTTTAAGTATGGGTCTGCAGGCAGATAAGAATGCTGAGGCCATCTCTCTTCTATATACTCAATGATTGCAAGAGATTGCGTCAACCTTTTACCCTCAAACTCCAACACAGGTAATACATGTTGTGGGTTTAAAGAGGCAAATTGATCCTCATGCTGCACACCTTTACTCAAATCAATGATGCACTCTTCATATTGAAGACCTTTAAGATTGAGCGCTACCCTGACCCTATAGGCAGCAAGAGAGCGCCAGAATCCATATAAAACAATTTGAGACTGCATCTGTGCCACCCTTTTAAATGAACTTATGCCGCAATAAAGGCTTTGATATTTTCCATAAATACATTAGGTGACTGTAATTGCGGAACGTGGGCACATGATTCCAACACAATCAATTGAGCATTAGGTAACAATTGCGCTAATTCATGAGACATCGGAGGCGGCGTTGCCTCATCCATATCACCCACCAGAACTAATGCAGGCAGCGACATTCCAGCAAGCTGGGATCTCAAATCCAATTCTGATAAAGCAGCGCAAGCGCCGTGGAAAGTTTCAGTTGGCAAGGTCAAGAAACGAGATTTACGATCGGCAATTAGCTCTGGATTCTGAGACTGAAATTCAGGGGCAAATAAACGACGCATCGCAATATCTGCAACAGCCTCAAGACCTTTTTCTTTGGCGGCATTGGACATATTTCTAAATGCGGCTCTACCAGGCTCAGAAAAACAAGCGCCACAATCGGCCAAGACTAGGCGCGCTGCAAAATCAGGATGACGAAGAGCGCAGACCAGGGCAACAAAACCACCGAAGCCATTACCCAATAAAATCGGCTTTTGCGACAATTTCAATGTGGCAATTGCGCCCACAATTTGGTCTGCCAAGGCGGATAATTCTGATCCAACAAAATCAGACCCCGGAAATCCCGGCAAACTCAACGTAATCACATCATGGGTTTTTGCCAGCATCAATGCCAGGGGATCAAAACTAGTTCTATCAGCTAATAGGGAGTGGAACAGGACAATTGGGGCTCCGGTCCCAGACCTCAAAATACTCAATTTTTTACCACCAAACACTAGATCGGCGGACTTAAATGATTCAGCAACTGCTTGGGCGCTACGCTTTAGTTCTATTGTCATAACTCTTTCCAGAAAAGATTTAATGTGATTTATACACTATAGTATGAGCTAAGATTTACCAAATAAAAAAACGGAGACAAAACATGAAAAAGCTTGGCACAAAATTAATATTTGCCTTATTCGGAACCTTTATTGCATCTTTTGCGCTTGCAGCAAATCCAAATGCTGAGCCTATACGCGTTGGATTTCTAACGATCAAATCTGGCGCCCTCGCCGCTGGTGGAAAACAAATGGAAGATGGTATTCAACTCTTCCTAAAAGAGCGTAATTACACCTTAAATGGCAGAAAAGTAGAGCTTTTTATTGCAGACACTTCAGGACAACCGGCAATCACGAAAACCAAAGCCCAAGAACTCGTCGAGAAAAATAAAGTTCAAGTCATTATTGGGCCTTTGGCTGCATTTGAGGCTCTAGCCTTAGATGAATACATTCGCAAAATGGAGATCCCTACAATTGCGCCTTCTGCAGCTGCTGAAGATCTGACCCAACGAAAAGCAAACCCTTGGTTTGTGCGCGCTGTCGGTAGCTCAGCACAATCTAGTCACGTACTTGGTGATTACGCAGCTAAAGACCTTAAGATGAAGCGCATTGCCGTCATTGGCGATGACTTCGCCTTCGGTCATGAGACCGTTGCCGGCTTCCAAAGAACTTTTGAAGAAGGCGGAGGCAAGATTGTTCAAAAGTTGTGGTCCCCTTTAAACGTAACCGATTACGGCCCTTATATAGTACAAATTCAACCGAATGTTGACGCGGTATACGTCGCATTTGCTGGTGGTAATGGCGCCAAGTTTCTTAAGCAATACAACGAATATGGAATGATCAAAAAGCTGCCTTTATTAGGTTCAATGACAGCTTTTGATGAAGGTATTTTGCCTTCTATGGGGCCAGAAGCGGTTGGCGTGATTTCCTCTGGTTGGTACGCTGCAGGCATTAATAATCCTGCCAATCTGCGCCTCGTAAAAGAGATGAACGCAACCTACAAGATGGATCCAGGCTACTACTCTATGGGCGCCTATAACGCTGGACTCATGCTAGAGCAAGCCTTAAAAGATACCAAAGGCAACATTGAGAACAAACAGCAATTCATGGCTGCACTGAAAACAGTACAAATCAATAATGATCCACTGGGTAAATTTAAGTTAGACGCACTGGGTAACCCCGTAATGGATGTTTACATTCGTAAGGTTCAACAGGTTAACGGTAAGCTTAGTAATACCGTGATCAAGACCTATCCGAATGTAACCCAGTTCTGGACTTATAAGACCAGTGACTTCTTGGCTAATCCAGTCTATTCACGCGACTATCCGCCAGCAAATAACTTAGAAAAATAATTTAATTAATCAGGAGATTTGATTCATGAGTGTTAGCAAGCAAGCAATTACTAGGAAAGTAGTTAAAGCAAAGACTGTCACATCTAAACCAGTCGTCGGAATACTAGGGCTCGGGATCATGGGATCTGCCATGTCCTACAACCTGATGAAAGATGGTTATTCAGTGATTGGATATGACCCAAGTCCCAAGGCTTTATCTAGCTTCAAAAAAAGTGGTGGACAGGCGGCAAAGTCGGCCAAGGAGGTTGCTTCACTTGTAAACTACATGATTCTCTCTTTGCCTGGTCCGGGTGCATTAATGGCATCAGCAGAAGAAATTGCCAAGTCCAATAATAAGAACTTGATCATTGCTGAAACCAGCACCTTAGATCCAGCAGATAAAATTCAAGCCCGCGATATCTTGCAAAAGAAAGGGATTGTTTTACTTGACTGCCCACTCTCTGGAACAGGAGCTCAGGCCCGCAATAAAGACTTATCGATCTACTCAAGTGGCCCCAAGGAAGCCGTCAATAAAATTGAGCAGGTCTTCTCTGGTTTTACCAAAGCCCACTACTATCTTGGTAAGTTTGGTAACGGCATGCAAATGAAATTTATGGCTAATTTATTGGTGGCTATCCATAACGTCTCTACTGCAGAAGCACTTCTGTTTGGCGCAAATTGCGGCATCGACCCTGCTCTTGCTACCAAAGTTCTCTCAGACGGTGCCGGTGGCTCCAGAATGCTAGATGTTCGGGGTCCAGTCATGGCAAAAGGTAATTGGGACGAAGCCACCATGAAAGTTTCTACCTGGCAAAAAGATATGAAACTAATTACAGAAGCACTAGCTGCTAGCAACACCCCCGCACCGACTTTTGCTGCATGTCAGGGAATCTATAACGCTGCAATGGGTTCAGGCCATGCAGATCACGATACCGCTGCTGTATACGCCGTTTTGAAGCGGATGAGCTCTAAGAAGTAAATAATTAAAAGTTTGTGCCTCAGATCTACTGAGGCACAAACTGAATATCTTTGACCAACTTGCCATAACGGGCATAATCAGACGCTAATACTTGTGTAAAGAATTCTGGGGGCTCGGTAGTAATAATCATCCCCGCATTCGTCATTGCGTCAATGACTTCAGGCAACTTAAACGCACGGTTAATCTCCGCATTCCATAGCATCACAATTTCGCGTGGCAGGCCTGCTGGTCCCGCATAACCAAACCAACCCCCCGCGACCCATCCAGGAATGGTTTCGGCAACGATTGGGGTATCTGGCCATAGCGCCACTCGTTCCTTGCTGGTAATAGCAATTAAATTCACGGTGCCAGCACGAGCATGCGGTGCAAAGCTACTAATTCCAGCGATTCCCACCATCAATTGACCGCCTGCTAGGTCAGTTACAACCTGAGATGCCCCTTTATAAGGCACATGGGTAAATTTAATGTTGGCTGCAACACCCAAATGTTCAAACGTCATATGTGGAAAGCCGCCCTCGCCATTTGTACCAACTGTCAGCTTGCTAGGATTAGCCTTTGCCCATGCGATCATTTGTGGAAAAGTTTTAAATGGTGCATTCGGACTGGCAGCAATTGCCATGTAGTTAAAGGTAGATACGGCAATTAAAGAGAAATCTTTTAAGGGGTTGTAAGTGACGATCTTGGTGGTGTGGGGAAGTACCGCCATATTGCCACCTTGGGCCGCCACCAATGTATACCCATCAGGTTTAGACTTTGATACTAAATCCATCCCAATCACACCAGATGCACCAGGTCGGTTTTCTATCACAATAGGTTGACCTAAGCGCTCGCTGATCTTGGGGCCGATGATGCGAGTCATCATATCTAAGGTATCGCCAGGTGGAAAAGGGATAATAATTTTAATTGGGCGATTCGGATAGCTTTGTGCAAAAGCAGTCGCTCCAATGAGTACAGTAAAAATGACTGTGCAAACCTTGGCAAGAATTGGCTTCATATTATTTTGCTGGAATAACAGGTAATAAGAGTGCTGATGGATGATCTTTACCGGTATAAAGCTTCACCTTACCGTTAAAAATAGTAGGCGGCCGATCAGTCTCATCATCATGAACAAATGGACCGCATCCCTTCATTGGATTTTTCATATTAGAGAGTGTAGCTGCCTCACCATCGTGTTCATAATCTTTTCCACGAATTGTTAATGCAATTCGATAACCAGGCGGAACCACAACACAACTTGGCCATACTTCAATATCAAATTCATAAATCTGATTTGGCTCTAAAGGCTGTTTCTCATCATGGGTGTGATATGGACGGTATGGCAGGGTTTTCTGCGCATCCAACTTGCGATGGGAGCCACGCAACCAACCTTGTGCAATTGGCGTATGTGGATCTAATGCGCCATGAAATGTCACTTCTTTATTATTGGGATCAAATACTCTCACAATAGCGAAGAAATCAATATCACTGGTTGAGGATGAAGCAAAGACCTTCAAAGCAATCGGCCCAGTAATTTCAATTGCGCTTAGTTGCGGTGGCAATGTAAAGGTTAGGCCCTCACCCATCATATCGTAAGCAACCGATGCAGAGTCTCCAATCTTAACCGTAGAAAGGCTCAGATCAGGGCCATTCAAATAGCAAGAAGTCCATTGCGTCCGAGCAATAGGCCACTCATTCTCAAAACGTTGCTCAAATTTTTCGCCGGGATGACGAACCAGTAGCTGTACCGGTGGTTGTTTGTCCCAGCCATTCTTTTCATCTTTTAAAAAGTGATTAAAGAAGCGTTTTTGGAGAGATACGCCATAGTCAGTATAAAAAGGTGCCCAATGAGATCCGCCATGAACTTCCAGCCACTTTTGCTTTGAGCTTGAGTTCATAAAACCCTCAAAGTTTCCACGTGGGTGCAGGCCTTGACCACCCCAATTGGCTGCACTTAAGACGGGTACGCTGACTTTTGACAGGTCTGCAGATCGATCTTTATACCAAGCCCCGTCGAGCTCACGCTCAAGAACGGCCAACCAGATATCTTCTCGGTTTTTGAAAAGCTCCTCGTCACTCAATGTTTCTGGTCCGCAAACTGTATCGCCAGTGATGGGGTGACGCTTACCGCGATCACCAACACCATGTTGAACTGTTTTCACTTGCATTTCTTGCCAATTCTTTCTAAATGTACAAGCAATGCCGCCATGACGATGGGATTCACGATAAGCATCACTCCAGCCTTCCCACACACAAATAGCGGCTAAATGAGGCGGCGTGGTTGCGGCTACACGCCATTGGTTGCTGGCGTAATACGAAATGCCGTTCATGCCTACTTTGCCATTAGACCAAGGTTGGGCAGCTGCCCACTCTATAGACAAATGCATATCTTTTGTTTCGCGACCATTGTTGTGAGACAAGTACCCTGGAGATCGGCCTGCACCTCTAGAGTCAATACGAATACAAACATATCCATCTGGAACCCATTTTTCAGGGTCCACTACTTCCCAGTTTTGATATTTATTACTAGAACCAGCAAGCGCATCAGGATTATCACGAGACATTAAGTCCCAAGCTGTTTTATATCCCTCCTGAAATGGCAACCCCTTTCCATATGGGCCATAAGATAATATCGCCGGATATTTTCCATCAGCAATTGGACGAAAAATATCAGCACGCAGAATTAAGCCATCTTCCATTTCAATTGGAGCATCCCAATCAATCTGCATGCCATCACGAATTTCACTTTTTAACTGGTTCATGTCGATTTCGTTATCTTTTTAATTGTTATTAGTCGAATAAATCTTATTGAGGATCGCCATGATCAGCAATTAATCCCATCTGTTTAATTGCAGCAACCCCACAAATCTCATCATTAGATGAAGTATCACCACTGATACCAACCGAACCAATGATCTGTCCGGCGTCATTGCGAATCAATATACCGCCTTGGACAGTCGGCATTTTTCCTTCACTCAATACTTGTAAGTTATTAAAAAAGAGGGGCACCTTAGATGCCCTTCTTTCAAGTTCACGCGCCCCTAAACCCATACCAAGAACACTCCATGCTTTTGCATGAGCTATTTCGAATCGCAACAGGCTTGAGCCGTCACTTGCTAGGTATGCTTTTAATGTTCCACGAACATCCAGCACCGCAACAGCTAACGGAGCCATTTTGGAAGTCTTACCATGCTCTAAGGTAAGTTGCGCAATCTTGAGTGAGGAATCTAATGAGATGGATTCGAGTGAGACTGTATGTGACATAAAAACCTTTTTTATTTAGCGTTTAACTTAGTTTGAGTCCATGATCATTTTGCTTAATCGATCTGGCGTGAATGGCAAATGACGTGGGCGCATTTGCAGGGCATGCGTCACTGCATTTGCAAGCGCAGCTGCAATGGGTCCTGCGGCCAACTCTCCACTACCCAAACCAGGCTCACCAGGGCGATCAATCAACTCGATTTCTACGGCGGGCACTTCATCAAAATTGAGAATTGGGTAGTCATCCCATGAAATCGTGGTGGAGCCAACTTCATTCCAGTGAACCTCTTCTTTAAGTGACCAGCTGAGGGCCTGAATAATGCCACCCTCCACCTGGTTTAAGAGCGCATCAAAGTGAACGATTTCCCCTGCATCAACAGCCATCCATACTTTATTGACCTTAACTGATTCAGCAACTTCAACTTCGATCACAACAGCGCAAAAAGCAGATTTATTTTTGTATCTACCAAAGCCAATGCCTAGGCCACGACCATCTTGAGCCTCAGAGAGTTCTTGACGATAGGCCTTCCAATTAGACATCTGCGCAGCTTTTTCTAAAACATCACGAGCACGCTGATCACTTTGATGTTTTAAACGAAATGCAATCGGATCCTGATTCGATAATTCTGCAAGCTCGTCCATGAAAGACTCAATGGCGAATGTATTTGCATAGGCGCCTAATGAACGTAGTGCAGAAACGCGGACTGGAGATTCTGAAATGAAATGATGCTTTACCTTAAGGCTAGGTAAGTCGTAATAGGGTTTGATATTTCTGAGCCCCCCTCCTGCTGGCAAAAACATATCAACCGGTTTTGGCTCGGGAACTGGCTTGGCCGTAGACCAGGCGCCCAGTAAATTAATGCCCTCACCCCAACCAGGACGAGCAATATGGGTATGACTCCAGACAGTCGCATCCCAGCTCACAATTGAGCCGCTATCGTCCAAGGAGGCATCGAGCTCCACCAAACTAGCAGCACCTACTGGACCGGCAGACATCTCATCAGAGCGCATCCACTGGACGCGTACTGGACGCTGTAATTCTTGTGCCAAAAATGCTGCATCAAAGGCCACATCATCTGCGCCATTATGTCCATAGCAACCAGGTCCAGATACATGAATAACGCGGACTTTTGGAGCAGGCATGTTCAGCGCCAATGCTAATTGATCGCGCAACTTATGAGGACCTTGTGTATGTGACCATACTGATAAAGAATCATCCTCTGTTGGCATTGCTAAAGCACATGAAGGACTGATTGAGGCATGAGCTATATAAGGCCTAGAGTACCGAGCAACATGCTTTACAGAACCTTGTTTGGGAGTTCCCTCAACAATGGGCTCAGATCTCACTGATGGCAAGCCAGTTAGAAATTCTTCCATACCCTTCTCTTGTGGCAAAACCGATTTGATGCGCCATGTAATCAGGGTTTGTGCTTTTTCATAAGCGGTAACCAGAGCAGATTCGTTTAGGCTGATGAGTGCAACAAATTGACCGCTTACAAAAACTTGATCTACTCCGACTAGCATCTTCAATTTATCTAAATGCCAATCGTCAGCAACAGAATGGGCATGCGGTCCACGCAAGATACGCGCATGAACCATATCCGGCAGGACTAAATCTTGTATGAATCCTTTGCCACCGATTTTTTCATGGAGATCATCTCTTGCAAAACCATCTACTGAAGACTTTTCACCCTTCAAGGAAAATGATTCACCGGTCCAGGCTTGATCAATCTGGAAGGTCTTGTACTCAACGGATTTTTGCAAATCAAAGTAAGAGATGGACTGACCTTTAAAACTGAAGATGCCATTTGATAAAATAAGGTCAGATTCTTTGCAAGAGAGCGCTTTTGCAGCCGCAGCCTCAAAAAAACTTCTAAAATGTTTGCATGCAAAAGCCAATGAATGTCCACCCACCTCAATCGATTGGCTCCCTGCTGTGTACCATTCATCAGGGCATATTTGTGTATCGCCCGCTATGAAGTCCAATTGCGCAGGATTTAAGCCCAGTTGCAAAGTGGCAATTTTTTTAAGGCTAGCATTAATGCCCTGCCCAATTTCCACCTTACCACTGAGAACTCTCAGTGTGTTATTTGCGCCAAACTGAATCCAGCTACCCAATAGTGGATTTGCTTGAAGGCTTGTAGGTAAAGCGTTTTTTATATTTTGGCTCATGATGTTGATAACTGATGAATGACACGATCAATAGCGCGCAAGATTCTTAAATGGGTACCGCAGCGACACAAATGTCTGTTGAGACTCTCGTTAATCTGCTCTTTGTTAGGCTTAGTAGTTTTTTTCAACAAGGCCGTTACTGACATCAAAATACCGTTAATACAAAAACCACATTGGGCGGCCTGCTCTTCAATAAATGCATCAAGAACAAGTTTGCCAATAGCATCTTCCTTTAGTCCAGCAGCAGTGGTAACTTTTTTATCAGCAACCGCCCAGTTAGGAACTGTGCAGGATTGCTCAGGCATACCATCAATTAATACTGTACAAGCGCCGCAATTGCCAGCCCCACAACCAAAGCGCACCTCTTTAGCATCGCAATCATTTCGGATGGTGTACAGCAGTTTTGCATTGGGGTCGAGCTCTTGAGAGTGCGCTTGACCATCCAAATGAAATGAAATTATTTCTGACATGAATTCTCCAACCACCACGCAGCTAATTCTGTACCATCACCATCCCCCAAGCCTGCTGCTGAGGCATCATTGAAGGATGACAGCGCTGCCGAAGTAACTGGTAATGCATATCCAGATGCGGCCGCCTCTTCAATCATGGTGCGTAAATCTTTGCGAATGGAATCAATATTGAAATGGGCTCCTGAGCTTGGCTGTCCTGATAAGGCCGCCAGTATTGCGGGGATCCGCATTTTTAAAATCATCGGGGCACCTGATGTATCCGACAAGATATCTAAAATTCTAGCCTTATCAATCTTCATTGACCCAACCAAAGCAAGCGCTTCTGCAAGAGACTGCCAGTAGACCAATAGCGGAAGATTAATAGCCAACTTCAAACTAGTACCAGCACCAATATCGCCAACGTGCTCAACACGACGACACATCTTCTCTAGTAAAGGTCTGACTTTTTCAACATCGCCATTTGCGCCACCAACTAAACCCAATAATTTGCCATCACGTGCTGGTGTGACTGTGCCGCCTACAGGGCACTCAACCATCGCACCACCCTGCGCAGCAATTTTTTTCGCCAAGGAAATCTGCGTCTCTGGTCTAACGGTACTCATCTCAATGCAAATCTTGCCTGCTAATGCGCTACTAAGAACACCATTTGATCCAGTATAAGCTGCGTTAATTGCTGCAGCATCCGTCAATATAGAAATAATGACATCTGAAGCATTTGCAAGATCAGCTGGTGTTTTGGCCAATACTGCGCCTCGATCAACCAGTCCTTGAGCCTTTGCAGGTGTTCGGTTCCATACCGTTAAGACATAGCCCAAATCTAATAAATGTTCAGCGATGGCGAATCCCATCCGGCCCGTTCCGAGAATGCCCAGCTTCATACTATCTCCTGTTGTTCGAATGCGTAGCGCATTCTTTTTTAATTTTTGAAAAAAGCAATATTATCTAGAAAAAAGTATTTAACCATAAAGGCTGTATTGAGGAGACATATGCTAAAAAATAATTCCACAGTCCAAACAGAGCTTAGAGCAGGCATGAATATTGATTGGGATGTTCCGATCAAGATGGATGATGGACTCATTCTTCGCGCCGATGTCTTCCGCCCTGAAAAACCAGGCAAATATCCGGTGATATTAAGTTATGGCCCTTATGCGAAAGGTCTGGCATTTCAGGAAGGCTACCCAAGCGCTTGGCAAAAAATGATTACGGACCATCCTGATGTCCCCCATGGATCTAGCAACTTGTTCCAGAACTGGGAAGTAGTTGATCCTGAAAAATGGGTTCCGGAGGGCTATATTTGTGTTCGCGTTGATTCGCGAGGTTGCGGTAGATCTCCCGGCTTTATTGATCACTTCTCCCCTAGAGAAACCGATGATTTCTATCAGTGCATCGAGTGGTCAGGGATTCAGCCTTGGTCAAGCGGCAAAGTGGGTCTGTCTGGCGTCTCTTATTTTGGTATTAACCAATGGCAAGTTGCGAGCAGAAATCCTCCCCACCTTGCTGCAATGTGTATCTGGGAAGGTGCTGCAGACTGGTATCGAGATATGACCCACCACGGCGGCATCCTATCGACCTTTTGGGCTAACTGGTACGACATGCAAGTCAAAACTGTCCAATATGGATTAGGAGAGCGTGGCCCTAGAAGCCCTGCCACTGGTGCATTGGTATGTGGTGATGAAACATTCTCAGAGTCTGAATTAGCAAAAAACCGCTGTCAATTTGGTGATGACATCCTTTCACATCCTTTGGATGATGAATACCATCGCGCTCGCTCTGCCGCTTGGGACAAGATTACCGTGCCATTTCTCTCTGCAGGCAATTGGGGTGGACAAGGCCTGCATCTGCGCGGTAATTCAGAAAGCTTTATCAGGGCAGCCTCAAAGAATAAATGGCTGGAAATGCATGGCCTAGAACATTGGACACACTTTTATACCGATTACGGGGTAGCGCTACAAAAGCGATTTTTTGCCCACTTTTTAAAAGGTGAGGATAACGGCTGGGATAAAGAACAACCAGTTCGCCTGCAAATTCGGCACCCCAAGGGTTTTGTTGAGCGCCAGGAAAGCTCTTGGCCAATTGATAGAACCATTTGGCAAAAAATGTACCTGCAAGATAATGGCCAACTCAAAGAGACCAATCTCAGTAAAACAGCTTCATCTATTGCCTTTGCAGCCCAAGGGGATGGCCTTAGCTTCCTATCAGAGCCACTTCAGCAAGAAACTGAAATCACTGGGCCATTGGCACTCAAACTACTAATCTCCTCGGACACCTCGGATGCTGACTTATTTGCCGTACTCAGAGCATACACACCGGATTTAAGGGAGATTACTTTTGCCGGCGCTATAGATCCACACACTCCAATTGCGCAAGGATGGTTGCGCGCCTCCCACCGGGAGCTCGATGAGGCCCTCAGTAAACCCTATCGCCCTTATCACAAGCACCAAAAACGTCAAATGCTGAAACCGGGCGAAAAAGTCGCGTTAGATATTGAGCTCTGGCCCACTTCAATTGTCTTGCCAGTTGGATACCGCCTAGGGCTATCTATCCGCGGCAAGGACTATATTTTTGCGGAAAAAACAGGCTTGAAATTGTCGAACTTTAAGAATGAGTTACTAGGATGTGGGCCATTTTTACACAATGAGCCAAGAGATAGGGCCCCATTACTATATAACGGAAACACTACTATTCATTTCGATCCCAATCAACCAAGCTACCTAGTGTTACCAGTTATTCCTCGAAAATAGTGTAAGCTTTAACGAATAATAAAAGTAGTATCAAATAAAAATATCAATTAGGAGACAAAATGACAATCAATCGTCGCGATTTTTTGGTGGGTTCTGGTGCTGCAAGTCTTGGCCTAGCTGTCCCAACATTAGTGAATGCTCAAAAATCTAATGAGCCAATTAGGATTGGCCTACTCACAGTAAAGACTGGTCCTCTTGCCTCCGGCGGTATTGATATGGAGCGCGGCATCATGATGTATCTTAATGAGCGCAATAATATGATGGCTGGGCGCAAAGTTGAATTGGTTGTTGCAGATACTGGTGGAGTTCCAGCAAATACCAAAACCAAGGTTCAAGAACTGGTAGAGCGCGATAAGGTACAAGTGCTCATGGGCCCTTTGGCTGCATTTGAAGCGCTTGCTATTGACGACTACATTAAGACTCAAAAGATTCCAACCCTTTCGGTTGCTGCGGCTGAAGATATGACACAACGCAAACCAAACCCTTGGTTTGTTCGTGCTACATCCTCCTCAGCACAATGCTCCCACGTCATGGCCGACTACTGCGCCAAGATTATGAAATTCAAGCGTATGGTCATGATTGCAGATGACATTGCTTATGGCCATGAAATGAATGCTGGCTTCCAAAGGGTATTTGAGGAAAATGGTGGCAAGATTGTTCAAAAGTTGTTCCCACCTCTTACAGCGCCAGATTATGGTAGCTTTTTAGCCCAACTCAAAACAAACGTTGATGGTATCTTTTTAGGCTTTGCTGGATCAAACGGATTTCGCTTTGTGCGTCAATTTAACGAGTACGGTTTGCGCGGCAAAATGGCCATCATGGGCGGCATGACTGCACTCGATGAATCCGTACTCAAAAATATGGGTGACGAAGCGCTCGGTATTCAGACGGTGTGCTGGTATTCCGCAGAGCTGGATAATCCAATCAACCTAAAATTCGCCCCCGGCTTCCGCAAAACGTTTGGCTATGACCCTGGCTACTATGCAGCAGGTACTTATGTTAGCGGCGCAGTGTTAGAAAACGCTCTTAATGCTGTTAATGGTGACGCCAACAACAAAGACGCTCTGATGGCTGCTTTGAAGAAAACCAATATTCCTACCGCTAGAGGTCCAGTGAAGTTTGATCAATACGGCAATATTGTTGGCGATGTCTATATCCGCCAGGTTGAGAGAAAAGATAAACGATTGGTCAACGCCGTGCTACGTACATACACTAACGTAAGTCAGTTCTGGACATATGATCCTAAGTCTTTCTTGGGTCAACCGGTTTACACAAGAGACTATCCACCCGCGAAAAATCTTGAATCATAGGTCTTACTGAACATGCAGATATGGGCAATTCAGACCCTCAATAGCTTAGCTTTAGGGGGTCTTCTCTTTTTATTATCTTCCGGATTTGCACTCATCTTTGGTTTGATGCGGATCGCGAACTTAACGCACGGCGCTTTATTTATGCTGGGTGCTTATGTTGGTGCCACCGTTATTAGATCTGGTTATGGGATGTTTACTGCTGCTGCTGCTGCGCTGATCGTGATCGCCATTGTTGGCGGCATTATTGAGCGCCTCATTTTGCGCAGACTCTCTGGCAACCCTCAAGGTCAAGTGCTCGCTACTCTAGGTCTTGCTTTTATCATTGCCGACTTTTGTTTGGTGATCTGGGGTGGTGATCCAATTCCAATTGAGACGCCTGCCATGTTTCAGTCACCGATACAGTTTTTGGGTATCAGCTTCCCAGCGTATCGACTTGTGATTTTGGTTATTTCTTGCATCATTGGTATTGCTCTTTATCTACTCCTCGAGAAAACCCGTTTGGGTGCCATGATTCGTGCTGGCGTTGATGACATGCAAATGGCCCGCGCTGTTGGCATCCCTGCTTCACAGCTTTTTACGATTGTTTTTTGTTTAGGTGCAGGCTTGGCTGGTTTAGGCGGCACATTAGGTGGCCCAATCTTCAATGCTTACCCAGGACTAGATGCTGACATGCTACCCCTGGCATTAATTGTCGTTATCTTGGGTGGTGTTGGTAGCTTGGTGGGCACCTTTATAGCCAGCTTCATTGTTGGATTCATCTACAGCTTTGGTATCGCGCTAGTGCCAGACCTTGCTTATGTGATTTTATTTTTACCGATGGTTGTCGTCATTGCGTTCAAGCCAACTGGACTTTTTGGAACGATTCGCACATGAAAAAACTTGCTGGATTTTTAACCATCATATTTCTGATTAGCATTCCTTTTTATAGCGGAGAGTACTACATCAACTTAGCTAGTCAGATGTTGATTGCTGCTATTTTTGCCTCAAGCCTAAATCTTCTGGTTGGTTATGGTGGATTAACTTCACTTGGACATGCGGTGTATTTAGGTCTATCTGCTTACATCACCGCTTGGCTTATCACCAAAATTGGCCTGAGTCACGGCGCAACTGCGGCAATAGCGCTCACGGCTACAACAGTCATGGGTATGTTATTTGGCTGGATTGCATTGCGAGCTACTGGTCTTGGTTTTTTAATGCTCACCCTAGCTTTATCCCAGATATTTTGGGGATTAGCCTATCGATGGGTTGGAATGACCAACGGTGATAATGGTATTTCTGGCATTACTAGGCCAATGCCTTTTGATATCAACCTAGATCAAAGTAACTATTTTTACTGGTTTGTTTTAATTATTTTCCTAACGTGCATGCTCTTGATCACTAGATTAGTGCATTCACCCTTTGGAGCTTCCATTTGCGGCACAAGAGACCAGGCGAAGAGAATGACTGCTCTTGGATTCAATGTATGGCTCATTCGCTGGATTACCTTTGTCCTTGCCAGCTTCTTTGGTGCAGTAGCCGGACTTCTATATGTCTATTTCCATAAGTACATTCATCCAACTGTTATGTCGATTACTTCGTCAGCAGAAGCCTTGCTCTGTGTGATTGCGGGTGGTGCCGGTACATTAACGGGACCTATTATTGGCGCATTCTTGGTCATGATTCTGAAGAATTATGTTTCGGGCTACGTTGAGAGATGGAATATGCTACTAGGCGCAGTCTTTGTCTTCATCGTGCTCTTTATGCCAAGCGGAATTACGCCATGGGTTGCAGATAAAATCAGTCGCTTGCGGAATACAACGAAATGAGTAACGCATTAGAAATTAAACACCTGAATAAGAGTTTTGGTGGTGTCAAAGTCACTCAAGACCTCAGCTTAACCGTCAAGCCAGGCGAGAGACGTCTCATCATTGGGCCAAACGGTGCCGGCAAGACCACCCTATTCAATCAAATCTCTGGGGAACTGGCTTCTGACAGCGGAACAATTGCCGTGTTTGGAAGAGACCTCACCAAAAGTCCAGCCCATCTTCGTGCTCACGTTGGCGTTAGCAGAACTTATCAAATTATTACCCTATTCCCAAAGAATACGCTGGCACACAATGTCGCCTTAGCAATGCTAGGAACTAGCAAACGCAAATGGGAGGCACTCAAAAAGCTACAACTAAATGATCCTATTTATCTCAGGGCATTAGAGTTGCTAGATCAAGTAGGTCTTAAACATCGCGCAGATATGCTTATTAGTGAGATTTCCTACGGCGAGCAAAGGCGTGTTGAGATTGCTTTAGCGATGTCGCAAAATCCATCACTTCTTTTGCTAGATGAGCCGCTGGCTGGCCTCTCTATTGATGAGCGGATGATTGTACGAGATTTAATTAGCGCCATTCCAAAGACGACCACCATCATCATGATTGAGCATGATATGGATGTAGCACTGAGCTTTGCAGAAACGATTTCAGTACTCCATTACGGTAGCCTCATTGTTGAAGGTGACAGAGATTTTGTAGTGAACCATCCGAGAACGCGTGAGGTATATCTTGGCCACTGACATCCTAACCTTAGACAAGGTTAATGCGCACTATGGCGATAGCCATGTGTTACATGACATCAGCTTTTCTTTAAAGCAAGGCCAGTTACTGACATTGCTAGGTCGTAATGGTGCCGGTAAAACCACCACAATGCTGACCTTGTCAGGCCTGCTGAAGGCAAGCGCTGGAAAAATTATTAGCAATGGGAAAGAAATTCAGAAGCTACAACCAGAATATATTGCACGCTCTGGCGTTCGCCTAGTACCACAAGGTCGCAGAGTATTTGCCAATCTCAGTGTTTACGAAAATCTCATCATTGCAGCCCAGAAACGCAAGATCACCCATCCATGGTCAGTTGAAAGAGTTTATCAACTCTTCCCACAACTCAAGGATCACCAGCATCAAAGAGCTGGCACCCTATCAGGTGGCGAGCAGCAAATGCTGGTAATTGGTCGCGCACTCATGGGCAATCCTGACGTTTTACTACTAGATGAGCCGTCTGAAGGCCTTGCACCGCTGATCGTGCATGAAGTGAGCAAAGGGATTTCCAAACTCAAAGAAGAAGGTCTGTCCATTATCTTGGTAGAGCAGAACTTTAGCATTGCCATGGATCTGGCTGATTATTTTGTCGTTCTCAATACTGGCTACGTTGCTTACCAGGGAGAATCAAGTGAGGTTCGAGCCAATTCCGAGCTTGTTACACAACATTTAGGCGTATTCTAATTTTTATCAAGGAAATATATGTTTTTTACATGCACACCGCTCTGTAGCGACCCAACTCATAGTCATGACCACTCTCAATCTTATGCAGAACAATCTGCGGATGAATTTATTGCCGGCCTAAAACAGGGATCAAAGCAGAAAACAGTGAGCAAGAAAGTTGCTGGCTCTGTAAGCAAGCCTGTGGCAAAGAAAGTAGCTTCAAGCCTCAAGAAAACGATTGTTAAGGATAAGAAAGGTCGTTCAAAGGTGATTGATATTCATTGTCATTACCTCAACCCTGTAGTTGCAGCTCACACAGAGCACTTGCAAGCTGGCAAATATGACACTTCAATTATTTTTGCCAACGACCTCACACGCCAAGTCAATGTTAAACAAATGCGTGATCGCCATCCCAAACTGATTGGAATTGAAGAACGTATCAAAGATATGGATAAGATGGGCGTTGATATTCAAGCCGTTTGTCCTGCTCCATTTCAATATTTTTATTTCACTGAACCTGATCTTGGAGCAAGTCTAGCTCGTGAGGTGAACGAAGGTATTGCCTCTTTGGTCGCTCAGCATCCAGACCGCTTTGTAGGTATGGGTTCAGTCCCACTTCAGAATGCAAAATTAGCCGTTCAAGAGTTAGAGTATGCCGTAAAAAAACTGGGCTTGCGCGGCGTAGAAATCAACACCAACGTCAATGGTAAAAACCTTACCGATCCTAGTCTAGGTCTTGAAAAGTTTTTTGCTAAGGCTGAGGAACTAGGTATTGTCATTTTCTTGCACCCAGTGGGAACAACGCAAGCTGATCGCTATGTGAATCACTATTTCAACAATGTTATTGGTAACCCAATCGATACTACCATCGCATTAAGCCATTTGATTTTTGATGGTGTGATGGCAAGACACCCAAAACTAAAAGTGGTGGCTCCCCATGGTGGCGGCTACCTAGCTCACTATTGGGCTCGCATGGATCATGCATGGCGCGCACGGCCTGATTGCCGAACTGTCATCAAGAAAAAGCCTTCAGACTATTTGAAGAAAATGTATTTTGATACCATCACATTTGATCCAACTATGCTCGGCCACATGGTTGAGCAGTATGGTGCTGATCATGTACTGCTGGGTACTGATTACCCTTACGACATGGGTGAGGTTGACCCACTCGGCTTGATTCGCTCTGTAAAGAAACTCAGCAAAGATCAACGCCAACAAATTGAAGGCTTAAACGCAGCCAAATTACTCAAAATTAAACTGTAATATTGAGTTAAACCCTGTTAGTAGCCCAATCAAGCATTTGACTACTAACAGCGGATCGCACTATTCTCGAGATTTCTCGGACTGCTGGCAAATGCGCATTATCAGTTCGTGAGGCGAGCACTAATTCTCGATGAAGACCATCGACCTCTAATGTCAGCACATCTAGCTCATTTTTATTGAGTTCAACGAAGAACGCAGTAGATGGGGCAATCGTCACACCCTCGCCCGCCTTCACCAAACTCCGAATTGTTTCGATCGATTCAATCTCGGCAACCACGTTCAATTTTAATTTTTTTCTAGCCTGAAAACGATCAACAAGAAATAGCATACCTGGCGTCAGTATTAGTGGCATTTTTTCCAGCACCTCTAAATCGGTTGCGCGACCCTTGGGAAGTTGGTTGGCAATGCCAATAAGACACAATGACTCTGTAATTAGGGGTGTTAAATGCAACTTGTATGAAGGCAGTGGATTAGTCAATATGGCCATGTCTAATACACCGGTTAGCAAGGAATCATATAAACGAATACTGCGGCCTTCGATCAACTTCAGATTGATGTCTGGCAATTCATGTAAAGAGTCTGCCACCACCCTAGGCATTAAGATAGTCGAGATAGTTGGACTAGCGCCAAAAACCAGGGATCCCGCAGGATTTATGCCTTGGCCCGTAATCTCATGTTTGGCTTGAGCCACTTCAGCTTGGATACGGTTGGCATATTCCAAAAACTCCCTTCCTGATGCGGTTAGCTGGACCCCACGTGCAAGGCGGTTTAATAAAGTGGTATTAAGCTCTTCCTCTAGTTGCTTAATATGCCTCGTCAGGGCTGGCTGAGCTATCCCTAGCTTTTTGGCTGCACCTGATATGTTCCCCAGCTCGGCTATGGCAACAAAGTACTTAATGCTGCGTAATTCCATCTTTTAAACCCCAACTTTTAGTTACCCATAACAATTTGTTATAGCTTAACCCATAAAAAAGGTATTTGTATAGCCCTGAGGAATGGATTCAAATAGGCCCATAACAAAATAAACATTAAAAATAACATTTCGTGGAGGAGACACCCATGCTGAGCTTTCATAAGCTAATAGCAACATTTGTTATTTTTTTGAGTACTAGCGGTATAAGCTGGGCTCAAATTTCAGGAAACTACCCCAATCGCCCCATCACCGTAATTGTTCCGATGTCGGCAGGAGGCACCGCTGACTTAATCGCCCGCAACCTTGCTCCTGTTTTGACTGAAAAATTAGGGCAAAGTGTTGTGGTTGATAACCGCGTAGGTGCAAATGGTGCCATCGGGGAAGAATACTTTTCTCGCGCTAAACCAGATGGCTATACGTTAATGATTGAGTCGACCTCAGTTGTCACAAATCCTTGGATGAGCACGCTAACTTACGATGCTAAGAAAGCCTTCATTCCAGTTATTCAGATTGCATCGGTACCCTTAGTTCTGGTTGTCAACACTAGCAAGGTCAACTCACAAACTACCAAGGAATTTATTGCTTTAGCCAAGAAAAATCCTGGTCAACTGAATTACGCATCTTGGGGTAATGGTGGTATCGGACATTTTGGTGGCGAGATTTTTAAAAACGTCACTAAGACTGATATTGCGCATGTGCCCTATAAATCGACTGCTCAAGCCTTAAGTGACACTTTGGCAGGCCAAGTAGATGCAATGTTCCCAACTCTACCCTTAGCCATGCAACATCTAGGCGGAGGTAAGATCCGAGCACTAGCACTTACCTCCTCAGTAAGATCGCCAATGGCTCCCGATATTCCTACTATGGCAGAAGCAGGTGCACCTGGTGTCGAGGTTGAAACTTGGTTTGGAATTTTCTTACCGGCTGGCACTCATCCTGACATCATCAACAAAATAAATCAAACTACGCAAGCGATCCTGACAAGCCCAAGCTTTAAAGCACAATTTGAAAAGCAAGGATTTAGAGTGATTGGTGGCACACAAGCAGAGTTTTCAAAGTTTTATTTTGCTGAAATGGAACGCTACGGTCGCGTTGTAAAAGAAGCTAACCTCAAATCAGGGGATTGAATGAATCCTAATCAAATTTTTGCAAATGATTCAGTTGAGGAGGTAATTTCCAAGACAGGTGTTGCTCGAGCTTGGCTTAATACCGATAGCGAAGATCTCAGCATCAAGCCAGATGCCATTACCCTCAAAATCAGTGCCCACATCCCTGGTGACTCGCCAGCTGTTAAGGATGTATTTGAGCCTGCATTTAAGAGGCTGATTGCCATGACCAAAGGATCCGTAAAGGTCGAGGGTTATTGGGGCGGTAGCCTTCATAAAGAGCGTGATGGCATAGAAGCTTTGATTAGTGGAAAAACCGACATGTGCCCAGTATATTCAGCATGGGATGCATCTGCCTTTCCTGCTGCACAGAGCCTCAGCCTCCCCTTTATTTTTCCAAGTGCCGAGGTTGCAACAGCCGTTTCGGAAGAGTTGTATCACAAATACTTCAAGCATGACTTTGAAAAATGCCAAATTCTGATGGGTCGTTTGGTAGCGACTAGTGAATACAATTTATTTAGTCGCAAACCGATATCCTGCCTCGAAGATCTACAGGGTAAAAAAATTGCCTGCAGCGATGGCATGGAATTTGATATTTATACAGCGCTTGGAGCAATAGCAGTTGGATGCAGCACACCTGAAGCTAAACAGCGTTTTGCCAATCAAGAAGTAGAAGCTGTTTCTATTTCTGATAGCGCTGCGCATACTGCAGGAATCTATAAAGATGCTCACTACCGAGCCTCTGCAAATTTAGTCAGGGTTAATTTAGAGTACGGGCTCTCACACCACTTCTGGAATAAGCTCTCTCCTGAATTAAAGCTAATAGTCAATCAGTGGCTCAGGGGCCTTGCTCAAGCAGGCGCCCAACTCTTTTATGGTCTAGCTGGTGCAAGAGCGCGTTTAGCTTTTAAAGAATCTGGCATGACCTTCATCGATATCTCTGGTGATGAGATCAATCAATGGAAAGATAAACTGGCCGGTGTTGAAGCCAGCTTTTGTCAGCGGATGGAGTCTCTTTCATATCCTTCCTCGGCCATGATCAAAGCTATTGATGATTCGAGTAAAAAATATTCCAAGCTATCTGCAGATGAGCTCATGAATCAATCTCTAGCAAACCCCTTTACTAACATTACACCGCTGAATTAAATGATGGGTGATAGTAAAAAAATTGGTATTGTTGGCTTAGGCCTGATGGGTCAAGCTTTTGCAAAAAGACTGGAATTCCATCAGCTTTCAATCTTAGGTTTTGATATCAACGAAGAACGATGCGCCGAGTTTGGGGCATTAAGAACCTGCAAAACACCAAACGAATTAGCAAAACTGTGTGAAACCCTCATCCTCTGTTTATTCGATGGCAAGCAAATCAAAAGCCTACTCCTGGGTCCAAATGGATTGTTGAAGGATGCTGATCGTATTACAGACAATCTAATTTGTACCAGCACCTGCGAACCTGATGAAATCATTGAGATCGCAGAGGCCTGTGAGCAACACGGCGTGCGCTTTCTCGAAATGCCAATTTCTGGCACTAGTAAGCAAGTCAGCAATGGTGACTCATTAGGCTTAATGGGGGGTAATGAAGGCCTAATCGAGGAATTAGCGCCTATCCTGAGCGCTATGTGTGAAAAGAAAATGCATGTGGGCCCTATTGGAACGGCTAGCAAATCCAAGTTAGCAGTCAATTTAGTCCTAGGATTGCATAGAGCCGCGCTTGCAGAGGGCCTAGTCTTTGGAAGTCGTATTGGCTTAGATCCAAATAAGCTGTTGGAGATTTTACAAAACTCAGCGGCAGCATCTAGCGTGATGAAGATTAAAGGCCCGCTAATGGCCAGCCAAGATTACGACAACCCACAAAGTCGTGTAGATCAGAGCTTAAAAGATTTTGGCCTGATACAAAAATTGGCTAATCAAGCAAAGCAAGCCCTCCCCTTCGCTACTCAATATATTGCACTACTAGAGTCATGCATTGATGCGGGTGAAGGCAAGAAAGATAACGCCATTATTGCTGAAGCAATTCGCCGAACTGAACTGAAATAGAAATGAATCCAACCAACATACGCTATGCCAATGCCTTTGCCTTAAAGGTTCCCCTCATCAAGCCGATGTTAATGTCTGGCACACGCATTACCCATGCTGAAACACTGATTGTCAGAATTGAGGCCAACAATGGTGTGATTGGCTGGGGAGAAACCACAGCAGCTCCAAGCCACGGCGGACAGAGTCTCGAAGAGATGCACCGGATGTTTGCTGTTGACCTCAGAGAGAATCTTATTGGGAAAGATATTCTCAACCTATCCGGCATTACCCAAGAACTCTGCTTGCGTTACCCTAAAGCGAGTGGCCCTGTAGCTGCTATTGATATCGCCTTATATGACGCTCTTGGAAAGCACCTGCATATTCCCTCATATACCTTAATGGGCGGCAAGAGGCGGGATGAAATCGCCCCGCTGTATCTAGTGGGTACAAATACGGTTGAGTCTGATATTGCTGATGCCAAGAAATATTTTAGTCAAGGCTATCGATTTTTCAAACTCAAACTCGCCGTCAAAACTCCTGAGGAAGATATTCAGTCTGCCATTAGCATCAGAGCAGCAATTGGGCCAGAAGCAAAAATTTGTGCTGATGCAAATACCGGCTATTCGACCGAGGAAGCGATAGCATTTTTACAAAAAACTCAAGATGCCCACATTGAATTTTTAGAGCAGCCACTTGCGAAAAACAATCTAGATGGACTTGAAAAAATCTGTAGCCTTAAGATCGCGCCTATTGGCCTAGATGAATCGATCACCAGCGTTCAAGACATCATCAAGTGCACCCGCTATGGGATTTCAGGGGTCTCTCTCAAGACTTTGAAACTAGGCGGCATTACAGGGGTTTTACGAAGTGCCAATATTTGCGAGGCCTTTAATTTAGAAATTAATCTCGCTGGAAAGATAGCTGAAACATCAATAGCATCAGCTGCTGTTCTTCATTTGAGTGCAGCCTTAAATTATGTGAACTGGGGCGTTAGTCCAAGCCATCTTTACCTATCTGAAGATGTAGTGACTTCACCACCACAGCCAATAAATGGCATGTACACCATTTCGAATCGTCCTGGTCTAGGCATTGATGTCGACGAATCGCAACTAAAACGTTTCCATATTCCAGGATAAATAGCAAATGAAAAGGCAGGTAAAAGTAGCATTAATTGGATTTGGTTGGTGGGGAAAAAATCTGGCTAAGGCCATAGAAGACTCCTCCAAAATCCATCTTGAGATGATTGTTAGTAAAGATCTGGAAGATACCGAAGCTTATGGTCAATCTCATCAGATTAAAGTCAGTGATAAATTTGTTGACGCACTATCAAACTCTACAATTGAGGCAATCATACTAGCAACACCTCATTCGCTTCATGCTGAGCAAATTATTGCAGCCGCTAATGCCGGAAAACATATTTTTTGTGAAAAGCCTCTGGCCCTCACACACCATGATGCAAAAATGGCTATTGCGGCATGCGCTAAAAATAACGTTGTGTTGGGAGTCGGTCAAAATAAACGGTTTTGGCCTTCAATGCAAAAATTACGAGAAGTGGTTGCGACTGGTGCCCTTGGAAACATGATGCATATTGAAGGTCACTATAGCAATGAACATTCCACTAAATTCTTTTCTGAATGGCGCGATAAACCCACTGAGTCGCCTGCAGGCGGTTTAACCGGAACCGGTATTCATATTATCGATGCCTTAGTGAATTTAGCCGGTAATGCCAGTGAAGTCTCGGCCCATGTGGCTAGCTTTAGGTCAGGCAAAGATCCACGCGATGCAAGCTCGGTCAATGTGCGTTTTGATAATGGCATTAGCGCCTACTTTGCCATGATCAGGGCCACCCCCTTTTTTTGGCGCATTCATGTATTCGGTGATGCGGGATCTGTAGAGGCCATAGGCGAAACAGAATGCGTTCTCAGACTGAGTGGTGGTCGTATGGAGCGGTACACCTTTCCAGCGATTGATTCCATTAAATATGAATTAGAGGCCTTTGCTACTGCAGTCTTAACAAACAACAGCACACCTTATCCTATTAGTACTGCAGAGATGAGTCAAACGATTGCCCTATTTGAAGCGATTGTCCAGTCGGTTACCGAGCAATCGACTGTGAAGGTCTCTAAATGACCTTCAAAATAGATTAATCTATAGAAATAAGGGTTTCTAACTAGTCACATCAATTTAGATATAAGGTAATCTTTAGAAGTTGTATCCCACTACTATTCTAATAAATTAAAGAGACTATGAACAAAATATTACTGAGGGCTTTATCGCTCGCATTGTTTAGTGCCTTTGCTGCAAAGGCTGGTTACGCTGCCGATCCAGCGCCAATAAAAGTCGGGATCTTACTGCCTTTAACGGGTACTTTTGCCGCTGTAGCTGAGACACAACGTGATGGCGCATTACTAGCAATCGATGTCGTAAATAAGCGTGGTGGCTTGAACATGCCTAACGGCAAAGTTAAGGTTGAAGGCGTGGTTGCCGATGACGAAGCCAAACAAGACGTCGGCGTTCGTCGCTACCGTTATATGGTAGATGAAGGCGTCAAAGGACTGGGTGGTCAAACTTTTGCACCGCTTGCTTATGCCATTAATGCGATGGTTCATAAAGACCCATTGCCCTACTTCCCAGTATGCGTAATGTCAAAAGAAGCCTTTGAAAAAGGAAAGCTCTCTCCAACGACATTTGCAACGGCCTACAGCCCATGGACTGTTGGTTACATGGCCGGTCAAGCAGCAGTTAAAACTTTAGGCAAGAAGAAAATTTTCTTCCTAGCTCGCGCCGATAGTTTTGGGTGGGATATTCGTGATGGCGTATATGCCGCTGCTAAAGAGTATGGTGCTGAAATCGTTGGTTACGATGAGCTATCTCTTGGTACAGCTGACTACACCACCGTTTTGCAGAAAGTTAAAGCAGCTAAACCAGATGTCTTCATTGCATCTCAATTTGCTGCTGATGCTGTTGCTCTCCTAAAACAGGCCAATCAAATGGGCCTGAATAAAGATATGACCATCTTCAATGCATTTATCACGAATACAGTTGCCAAAGGCTTGCCACCAGAAGCGCTGGAAGGTGTTTATGCAATGCACTACTTCTACTATGACCTCGATAACTTCCCAGATAAAGAAGTGGCTAAGAGTGCTAAAGAATTTACAAACCTCTATCGTGCAAAGTATGGTCGTCCACCAGATGCCTATGCAGCTATTGCATATATTGCGTATCTAGAAATGTTCAGAGGCTTTGAATTATCAAAATCTTTCGATCCAATAAAATCATCGGCAGCCATACTCGCTAATGGCGGAAACTTTAATACTAATGTTAAGGGCCCTGCACAATGGCGTGAAGACCATGCTGCTGAATATAAATATGCGGCCTTCTTAGTTAAAGGAAAAGGCGCTAAAGAGCAAAAAAATGAATGGGATTTATTCTCTGTCATTGGCTCTGCTGGTGGCAATCAAGTAATGCCATCGTTGAAGTCTTTAGGTTACTAATACCTTAATACCATCCCCCACTCTTATACGTGGGGGATTTCTTAATATAGAACTTCATGAGTAATGTGATATTGCAAGCACAAGGCGTTACCAAGCGCTTTGGAAATCTTGTGGCAGTAAATAGTGTCGACTTCACGGTAAAAGAGTTTGAAGTAGTTGGTATTCTCGGGTCAAATGGAGCAGGTAAAACAACCTTTTTTAATCTCCTAACAGGCCTCTTCTTTCCAGACGAAGGCGTTATTACCTATAGAGGGGTTGATATCACTAAGATGTCAGCTCAAGATCGTGTTGAAAAAGGACTCACTAGGACATTTCAGCTCACTTCAACCTTTGATAATTTAACTGTCACCGACAATCTTCTGCTGGTCTACTTTCGGAAGAATCACGCCTCATCGATTAAAGATTTATTGCTGACAACACGCAAATCCCATTATCAAAATCCTAAGATTTTAGATATTCTTGCAACCTTCAATTTGGAAGACGTGAAAGATAAATTGGTGCAGCACCTCAGCCTTGGTGAAAAACGCCGCTTAGAAATTGCTATGGCCGTCCTTGCAGAACCCAGAGTTCTGCTGCTAGATGAACCTCTGGCTGGTCTTGCTGAATCTGAAATTAAAGGTGTACTAGATGTATTGCGCCAGCACATTGGCAAACAAACCATCATCTTGGTTGAGCACAAAATTTCCCATATTGAAAACTTTGTTGAGCGCTTGATTGTGATGCACGAAGGTCGTGTGATTGCCGAAGGTGGGTATGAGGAGTGCCTTAATCATCCTGAGGTAAGAAGAAGCTACTGGCAAATAGAATCTGAAGATGGTGTAGAAAATGAATAATCCTACAACCCTAGAAGTGATTGGATTAAATGCAGCTTATGGCGAATCAAAAGTCCTTTTTGATATCAATATCAAGCTGCATCCAAATGAAATAGTCGCCTGTGTTGGACGCAATGGCTCGGGTAAAACCACCCTGCTCAAAACCATCTCCGGGTTTTTGCATCCTAGCTCTGGTGAAATCAAAAGCATAGATCATGACCTCATTGGTTTAAGACCATATCAAATTGCACAGTCTGGGGTGAAGTATGTACCTCAGGACAAAAAAGTATTCTCAGATCTCACTGTTCGTGAAAATTTAGAACTGGGCAGTTATGCCAACAATGATTACAACTGGGATCCGGTATTTGATTATTTTCCAAAGTTAAAAATCCTGATTGATCGTAAAGCCGGGTTTTTAAGTGGCGGCGAAAGACAAATGTTGATGATTGGTCGAGCCATTCTAGGTGCGCCTGAAGTCCTTCTGATTGATGAACCCACAGAAGGTTTGGCACCAAGCATTGTTACCCACTTACGCCATGTATTTACAGATCTCAGTAAAAAGGCATCCCTTATCATCGTCGAGCAAAATCTGCCCCTGGTCTGCGCTATCTCTAATAGAGTCTACGCAATTAGAGAAGGCCATGTTGTTGCCGAACTGAGTACTCGCGATGAGATTAACCCCAATAATTGTGAGCAGTATCTCTAGAGGATCTTTAATGTTAGATACATGGCGCTGGTGGCGCGGAATACTCATTGCATTTGGTCTAGTGGCTATTAGCAGGCTATTTATTCCGCTGCCATTTTTAAATGAAGTACTCATCTTTTCTATTTATACAATTGGCTGCAATTTTTTACTGGGCAAGGTTGGATTTATCTCATTTGGGCAGCCGGCCTATTTAGCTATTGGAGCCTATGGAACCGCCTTTTACTTGTTTTATTTTGGCACTAATCCCTACATTGGAATTCTTGTTGGTCTCGCTAGCGGTCTGATTTTTTCAACCTTAGTTGCACCGATGTTTGTTCGACTGCGGAGTGACTATTTTGCACTCGTCAATTTGGCTCTAGCAGTCATTATTTTTTATATGATGCAAAAAGTATTTGCTGGCATTACGAAGGGAGACAATGGTTTATGGTTCCTAGCTAGCATTGCCTCAACCCCACTACTTGATCTAACCAAGCCGAGTGACTTTTTTACCTTTAGCTTATTGGTAGCAATTGCATTGTGGGCTTTCTATAAATATATTGATGGCACTATTTTTGGGGCGTGCTGCTTGGCCACCAAAATCAATGAGACCAAATTACAATTCTTGGGCTACAGTAATTTCCGCATACGCCTCATTGCATTTGTCATTGCCAATACCAGTACTGCTCTAGCTGGATCCCTCTATGCTGTGTACCTGGGCTCAGTAAGCCCTGAAATTACGAGTCCAGCTAGAACAGCCGACCCTGTTGTGGTCACTATTCTTGGAGGTGTCGGCAGCCTCTTTGGCCCATTGGTCGGGACGATTGCCTATACAGGCCTACGTGACGTGATTAGCAAATTAATCGGCAATTGGGAATTTTTTATCGGCGCTATTTTGGTCATTATTATGCTTACCAACTCCAGCGGACTGTACGGTAGTGCCGAAGCGCTCCTGAAAAAGTTAGTGAATAAGTTAAAGTCGCAAGCAGAAAAACAGGTGCTTAAATAATGGATGGTCAATTACTTGTATCAGGCGTTATCTTTGGTTTTAGCTTAGCCAGTATTTATTTTCTGATTTCTATTGGGCTATCGCTTTGCTTTGGCCTCATGCGGATCATCAGCCTAGATCAGCTACTCTATTACTCATTCGGCGCCTATATCACCTATACAGTTACTACTATCACTGGTAGCTTCTGGCTAGGAGTGCTGTGTGGCGTCATTGTAGGTGGACTACTGGCATTTTTTGTTGAGCGCGCCATCTTCAGAAGAATCTATGAACGTGAGTTAACTTTCAGCATGATTACCTCCTTTGGCGTGCTACTCGGCGGGATTGGGCTGATCAAGTTCATCTGGGGTGTTGTTCCCCGCCCTGTCAAAACACCATTTACAGATCAAATTGTTTTAATTGGCACAGAAATTCCTGCCTATCGTTTGCTGGTGATATTGATAGCGGGACTGGTTTACTTAGGCATCTGGCTATTCTTAAACAAAACGATTATCGGCAAAGCTATTCGCGCTGGTATAGAGGATATGAATCACGTTGAAGGCTTGGGCATCAATGTCACAAGACTTTTTACCATTACCTTTGTACTAGCAGCATCTCTCTCGGCCCTCGGTGGAGCGCTTTATGCTCCGCTCATCATTGTTGATCCAAGCATGGGTCTTGAGGTGCTCGCCTTCGCATTTATGGTGGTCATCATAGGTGGTCTAGGCAGTATCAAGGGCACTTTGATTTCGGCGATTATTGTTGGTCAAGTAGTATCCATCGGTTCCTTGATTTACGCACCACTTGCCATCATGGCCCCTTTTGCCATGATGCTGGTCATCCTACTAATTAAACCAACAGGATTATTTGGAAGCAAGCTGACAAAGTAAGACTAGAAGCTAGCCTTACTTTTTTAGCTAGTAGAGCCAGTATCCGTCCAGCTTGCTACACGACCAGCGCTTACAGCCTCTTGCGCAGAGAAGTTAAGCTCAACCTTGATGCCGTTGATGGGTTCGCGCATAAATAATTGATAGAGATTTGAGTTGTGAGCTTTGCGCTCACTGAACTCGACGCCATTATCTGTAAGACGCTTAACAAACTCATTAATGCCATCGCAGTTAAAGCACACATGGTCAATGCGAGCAGAACCTAGAGCGCCCGCTGCAGAATAGTCTTGATTTGATTGATCGCTGGGTGTTTTCAAATAGGTATCTTGGTGCTCAGAAAACTTTGCCTTGCCGATATGAACAACATCCTGATTGCCGATATACAACCAATACACCGGAAAGCCAAAATCTGGATGATCACCACTTCTAAACCCCAAGTTAGTACAAAACCAGTCTCTTGTACCCTCGGGGTCATGAGTGAGGATCAGGATATGCTCCATAAACTTTAGACCCATTTTCTTTACCCTTTCTCTTTATTCTGAATCATTTTTTTGGAGCCGGCACTTGAGTGCGATACCAATCTGAAATCCACTCACCCGTCTTAATCAAAACGCCTTCTTTTTTCTGTATATGATCAAGCAGCTTTTCAAAATATCCGATACGGTGTGGTGCGCCAGTAATATAAGGATGCACACTGAGCGCCATCACACGCGGAATGCTTGCACTCTCAGACCATAAGCGCTCAAATTGATCTATACCTCGAGTCAACATCTCCTCGGCACGATTGCTCTGCAACAACATCATCGGAATGTCATTCATTTCAACGGTATAAGGAACTGATAACACTGGTTTTGGATTGGCTTTAATCCATACAGGCTGATCATCCAATACCCAATCAGCTACATACTCAATTCCGGCTTTAGATAGGCAGTCAATCGTCGTATCGTTTTCGGTTAAGCCTGGGCTCTCCCAGCCCACTGGAGCCTTACCGCTAAATTTCTTGATCGCTTCAACAGTTTGCTCAATTGCCTCAAGTTGATTTGGCAATTTATGCATAGGACCCTGAACATAGCCATGCCCCATCATCTCCCAGCCTTTATTTAAGCCTGCCTCAGCAACACGGGGATATGAAGTACAAACAATGCCATTAGTAGCGAGGGTTGGCACAATATTGCGTTGATTAAGGGCATCAAAGATGCGCCAAAAACCCACCCGCATTCCGTATTCATGCCAAGCCCAATTGGGAAGGTCAGGTTGCAGCGGTTGACCCATGGGTGGTGACAGTACCGTTCTGGGCATTGGATTCTCCATTGACCAGTGCTCTATATTGACAATTAACCAAACCACCATCCTGGCCGATTCTGGAAGGACTAAATTAGGTCTGTCCACTATTGCAGAAAAGGGGACGCGAGTACTCAGCAATTCATTCATTTATGTCTCTTTTAGTATGGTTTAATAAAATAAAGGCTATTTTTAGTTCTGTCATATTACCTTCCGACCAATTCAATGTAAACCGTGAATATACAAAGTCTATCGAATATTTTTGAGCGCGATACAGTCGCCGCTTTTTGCCAACATGCCCCCGTACACATTGAGGCAAGCAAAGCTGGCCTGCTTAACGGGTTATCTTATGGCCTTAAGGATATATATGATATTGAAGGCATTCCAACCGGCTTTGGCAGCCCAGCTTGGCTCAATAGCCACCCCATACCAACGATTAGCGCTGCGTTTATTCGGACCCTCTGCAATGCTGGGGCAACACTGCTGGGTAAGACCCATACCGATGAATTAACTTACAGTATTTTAGGCATCAATGCGCATTATGGGACGCCAATCAATAGCGCTTCACCAGAACGTGTTCCAGGCGGCTCCTCTAGTGGGTCTGCTGCTGCAGTGGCTGCTGGGTTAGTAGACTTTGCCATTGGTTCAGACACTGGCGGCTCTGTCAGAGCGCCAGCCAGTTTTTGCGGTATTTACGGCATCAGAACAACGCATGGTCGCATTTCGCTGGCCAATGCAAGACCGTTAGCTAAAAGTTTTGACGCTCTCGGATGGTTTGCGCAAAGCCCCAAAATACTTAGACAGGTTGGAGAAGCGCTATTAAATAAAGAGGTGGCCAGTATTCATAAAAAGCCTCAATTTTTTATCCTCAAAGAAACCTTTGACCTGATCCCTGAAGTCATTGCACATACCCTTAAAAAAACCATAACCAAGCATTTTAATTTTTCACTAGAAGAAATATCCATTGCACCTGAAAAGCTTTCTGATTGGGCAGAGACCTTTCGCATTGTTCAAGCCTCTGAAATATGGCAAGAACATGGACAATGGGCACAGCAGCATCTTCATGAGTTTGGTCCTGGCATTAAGGAGCGCTTTGAAATCGCTCAATCATTGGATCCAATTGCAGTTCAATCTGCCATCCAGAATAAGAATCGCATTACCCATTACATCAGGGGATTAATCAGTGCATTGGGTGATAGCCAAACTGAGGCGATTCTAGTATTGCCAAGCACAGGCTGCATTGCCCCGCTCTTGAATTCAAGCGCCAGCGAACTAGAACAAGTGCGAAAACATCTTTTTCAGCTATTGTGCATTGCTGGCTTGGGTGGCTTACCGCAAATCAATTTACCACTATGCAAATATGAAGGAGCGCCACTAGGACTCTCCCTCATCAGCAATGCTAACGAAGATTTGTTATTGCTAAATATTGCTGATGAAATGGGATAGTCTTAATCTGGTGCTGCGCCTGATTCTTTGACTACGACATTCCACTTCTTCAACTCGCTAGAGAGGAAATTTTTCGCATCTGCAGGAGATTTACTTAAGGTAATATTGGCGCCACCGTTCAAGATGCGTTCCGCAATATCTGGCATCGTTAAGGACTTAGTCAGCGCATCGAATAATTTATTTACTATTTCTGGTGGAGTGCCTACTGGTGCCATCATCATTTGCCAAGAGCCCGTTTTATAGTCGGGATATCCCAATTCAAGCATCGTTGGAACATTGGGTAATCCAGGCTGTCTAGCAATTCCAGTAACAGCATAACTTTTAATCTTGTTGGCAATCATGAATTGTTTGACTGACGGCAAGGTATTAAACATGACTTGAGTTTCACCGCCAACCAATCCAACAGCAGCAGGACCGCCCCCGCCTTTATAGGGCACATGAGTCATCTTTGTACCAGTTAGTTTCATGAACACTTCCATCTCCAATCGATTCGCACTACCGCCACCCGGAGTAGCGAAATTAAACTTATCAGGATTGGATCGAAGATAGGTAATGAGTTGCGTAACATTATTCGGTGGAAATTCGTTATTACCGACCAAGGCACTAGGCACATCAGCCACTTGAGTGATTGGGATAAAATCACGCAGTGGATTGATATTCAAGCCTGGAAATAAAGTGGGATTAATGGCCAGAGTTCCAATATTGCCCAAAAAGATAGTGTAACCATCAGGCGTAGATTTTGCTGCTGCCTCCATCCCAATATTTCCAGCGGCTCCCGAGCGATTATCAATGATGACTTGCTGCCCTAAAATTTCGCTCATCTTGACGCTAATAATTCGACCAATAAAATCCGATGCCCCACCAGGCGCAAACGGAATGATCATCTTAATGGGTCTATTGGGGTAAGACGTAGCTTGCGCAAATACTGAAAAACTCAATCCAATCAATGCGCAAAAGAGAGCTAGTTTCTTCGTCACTTCAAATACACGCTTCTGGTAAATATTCATAAATTTCCAAAAAGTGAGGTGCAAGCTATTAGTAAATATCGTCAGCAGGCTCAATGGGGAGCGAAATCGGCTTCTTTAAGCGAGCCGATAAATCAAAGGCTTTCGTAATCATGAGATTGCGATGCGCCTCAGCTGCAGTGGCTGCAGGGGTTGGCAGATTTAAAGACACGCGATTCAACCATGACTCAGTTTCCTCGCGCATTGGGCCGCGCAACTCTCCTAAAGCCATATCACCTGGAGGATAGCTACCCATAAAATCGACTCGACGCGCAGCATCAGGAGCATAGCCTTCACCTTGTGCCTTATTGGTAGCTAGAACGATGTCACGATGGGTATCGTCGATCGTCAATACTCCTTCCGTGCCAACAATCCCAACATCTAAACTGTAAACAGCGCCGGGCCAAACCACTGGCAAGGCCCAGGAAATGGTTGATTGATAAATAGTTCCATCCGAAAAAGTAATCACACCGGAGGTGGCATCTATCCCTTTGTATTCTGGGCCGAGCGCCCTATCGACGGAACGAGCATAAATCTCGACAGGTGTTTTACCTTCCATCATCCACATGACAATATCTAAAGCATGTGTTCCGGATATCACCATGGGTGATATTTTTTCAGGATGATCAGTGCGCTTGTAGTTATCAATTGCGACTAGGCGGTTCATGAATGCCCTAGAAGAAACCAATGTGACATCTCCGAGCTGACCCGTGCTGACTTTTTCTTTGGCTGCTAACCAGCGCCTACGAAAACGCTGTGTATAGCCAACTACAGCGTCTACACCCGCTTCTTGAATGGCTTTTAGTACCCTAGCTGAATCACCCAAGTCAGTTGCCAAAGGCTTTTCGATCATCAATGAATGTTTGCGCTCTACTGCTGCCAAAATGGGATCAACGTGCAAATGCTCATCCGTTGAAACAATGGTAGCGTTCACCTCAGGACGATTCAGCAATTCCCGATAGTCGGAGGTAACAAAATCCGCCTTTAATTTCTCGGCAACAAACTTTGCCCTCTCTGGATTCTTTTCTGCTATACCAATCCAGCCAACTTGAGCATGTCTAGCAGCAACTTCACCCCGAAATAATCCAACGCGACCCGCACCAACAATGGCTAAACCAATGTTTTTTGCCTGACGATCACGCATGGTTAACCTGCAACCAGCTTCAACTTCTCCTGAGAGAGCGGCAGATAAACAGGATCACCCGTTTCAGCAGATAAATCTGCGGCCATATAGACTTCCATGACTGTGCGAGCCTGCTCACCAGTGACCAATACGGGACGATCAAAGGCAACAGCCTCAATAAAGTGAACCGTCTCGGAAGCCATTGGTCCAGCAAAAACGTGATCGACCTTTTCACCGGGCATAGTGGACATCGGTAATTGCATGCCTTTTTCTACAGTATTAATCACCACATCTTTATGGCTATCATCCACCATCACAGCACCCTCGGTGCCAATAAATTCAATCCAAGTGGTTGAAAAATTAGGGTAGCCCAATGGCAAGCTCCAGCCTCCACCAACCACAAAAGATAAACCGTTATCCATCGTGACAGTGATCCATTGCGAGTCTGGAATATCTGCACCAGTTGATTCACGCATAGCGCCGTAATTGACTTGTGAATAGACTTTAACCGGCTTTGCAGGCTCTAAGCACCAGAATACGAAGTCGAGATCATGTGTTGACTCCATAGCGGCTGGGGATAATTTCACGCGACCGCTGATTTTTTTACCTAAGCCTCTTGTAATATGGCGACTCACTAAAACAGTGACTGGCTTACCGATAGCGCCTGAAGTAATCGATTTTTTTACATATGCAAACTTAGGATTGAAACGTTGTGAATATCCAATCGTAAATTTAAGATTCGATTTTTTAGCGAGGGCAATAAGTTCGTCAGCCTCTTCCAGCTCTATAGCAATGGGTTTTTCTAAGAAGACATGCTTACCTGCTAACAAAGCATCGCGCGCCATTGGAAAATGGGTTGTCTCTGGTGTGGCAGAAATAATAATCGCATCGATATCTTTGATTTTTAGAATATCACGATAGTCTGTGGTAGCAGTTTTAGCCTCTACCAAATCAGCCATCTCTTTTAAGCGTAGCTCATTAGTCTCGGCTATATGAATATCTTTTACCAAGGCACTTGCTCTCGCAGCCTCCGTACGAATCCCACCACACCAACCAGTACCAATAATGCCAAGATTAATTTGCTTCATGTCTCCACCTTTATATTTTTAATATCAAATTTACAAGCTATAAACCGAAATCTATCGAACGGTTTTACGAGCAATCACTACATTATCAAACACTAAATTCTGAGTCCAAATCCATCTAGCGCCAGAAAATATTTCCGGATAGCGCGTGTAGGCTGGTAAGGCATTAACACCAATATCCTCATCGGTGTATTCCCAAGCACGAGGCCAGTTCAAATCATTAAAGCGTTTAGATTGCCAGTTTTCTGGAATCGGGTAATGAATAGCAAAGCATTGATCTTTACAATCAGGCTTCTTGGCAAATGGATGAACACGGCCTTTTAATGGTGTGTCATGCACATTGCCTTTTTCCACTACCTCAGACGGATCATTTAAAGGTGCAATATAAAATGTTTGCGCCTTCCATGAGCTATCTGTCATCGTGCCATCGCTAAACTTGGCAATTAGACCACCATCGCCTGGATACCACTGGCTGGTTTTCTCGGTAACGGGCACAGGGAATTGCTCCATTCCTAAACCTAAGTGCTCATCCCAATCCACCAATAAAAAAGCTATGGTGTATGGGCGCTTCACTTTGAATTTCACAATTGCAGAATTAAAAGGAGTGTATGGGGTGTTATCTACTGAGACCAGCTTACCATTGACCCACATCTCATAATAGTTATCAGCAACAATGTAACCGGTAATGACTTCACCATCCGGATCCACAACCACCACTGGTGCATCCTTGGCAGATACCTCGGAAGTATTCTTAGGAGTAATCTGCGCGCACTCACTATATAAATCAAAGCTCTTAGGGCCAAACCCTTTTTGTAGAGCTGTTTCTGCAGGAACGGTGATCACAGTACCATCTGTTGCGGTAATTTTTCCAACGGAACTCAGGCGGTGGTTCGCAACTGTTACGGGGCACTTGTAAAGTGTCTCAATAAACGGGGTTGCTGGCCCTTGCGTCACCATTCTTTTATAAACGGTGTTATCGGGATCCAGCTTTGCCTCACCTACCGCGATAGCTGACTGCCAACATAGAGTTGCCATGATTAAAAATGTAGACTTTATTAGTAAGTGTTTCAAATTCATAGGCCACCCCTTGTTAGTTCTAAGAACACATTACGCCTTAATTGCGGCATTCACTCTTGGCATTACCTCAGTAGCAAATAGTTCCATTGAACGTTTTGCTAACTTTGGATCCATCCAATCATGACCAGCATATAACAATTGGCCGAAATCGCCTACATGCTCTCTAAAGGCCAAAATTTGATCCACAACTGAATTTACGGTACCGGCAAGCACCAATTTCTTGGTTACATACTCTGGAGTGAGCTCCGAATCAGGCATATTTTGATCTAATTTGAACAAATTACTGCGACCACCACCACCAACTAATTTACGCACCAATTGCTTAAAGTAAAAATGGTATGGTCCGCCCTCTTCATAGGCATAACGCTGCGCCGTAGCTTCGTCATCAGCAACAAAAATGCTTTTAGCAATGCGCCATTCATCAGGATGAGCAACTGCACCAACCGCTTCACGGCCTTCAACATATTTTGGCCAATGGGTCTTGACCCACTCAGGGAGTAAAAATGGTGCTGAAATAGGCTGCCAGCCGCGCTTTGCCATCTCCGTGACACCTTTAGAAAATGGCGCTACTGCAGTACCAACGATCAATGGATGGGGTTTTTGGAATGGCTTCATGATGAAACCTTGGCCAATTTCTGGAATCATGGTCTTTTCAACCGAGATATTCCAGTAGTCTCCTTTAATATTGTAAGGTGGCTCCGACTCCCAAATCTTCAACACCATATTAATGCCTTCAACAAACATCGCATTGCGATCTCTGTCGTAGTTACCAAAAACTTCAGCATCTGACATCAAACCGCCTGGGCTAATACCCATGATGAAGCGGCCTTGTAGAAGGTGATCAAGCATCGCTGCTTGAGCAGCCACATTTGCAGGGTGTGAATTTGGTAAGTTAATCGTACCTGTACAAAGCTTAATGTTCTTAGTCTGGCTGATTAAGGTAGCTAAAAAGATCATAGAAGAAGTGACGGTCTCAGCGGCGTCAGTAACATGCTCACCAACGTATGCTTCGGAAAAGCCAAGCTTATCGGCCAAAATAATAGCTTCTTGATCCTCCTGCAAAGTCTCCAATAGATTACGTCCTGGAGGATGAAGAGGCATCATAAAAGTACTATATTTCATATTATTTTCCGTTTGCAAATGAATGTTAATCAATAAAAAACTGCATCAAACCTGAACCGCTTTTGCATAAGCTCCGTTACAAAAAAGCAAGGTTTCTTTTTTTAGATAGTTGTAGCGCTCAATTTGACCCAAAAATAAAATGTGATCACCGACCTCTTGTGAGCTTACTGCTCTGCATTCAATATTTGCAGCGCAATCATTTAATACTGGTAAACCGCCGATACCTACGCTAGTGCCCACACCTAAAAATCGATCTTCTAATTGTCTTGAGAATTGCTTTGATAGTGTCAATTGCTCCATCGAAAGAACATTAATGACGAATCTAGAGGCTTCCATAAATGCATTTAGGCTTTTAGATTGTTTAGATAGACTCCACAGAACAATGGGGGGATCCAAGGAGACTGAGCTAAATGAGTTGGCTGTTAGACCCACTTTTTGTCCATTTTTATCTAAAGTAGTGACAACTGTAACGCCTGTACCGAAACATCCCAGTACGTTGCGAAGTTCTTTTGAGTCAAGCTTGTCACCGCAGACCTCTAACTGCATATCGTCTCCAACTTTTTATCGTTTTAAATACATGAATATGATCTAGTGATCAGTTGATCATTTATAAGTAATCATTTGATCTATAACAATAAGTATAAACCCTTACTTTTGAGCCAAAATGAGCTTTGGAACAATCTCCTGAGCGCCATACATAAAAGATGTGATGGTTTGCTCAATGATGGCATCAACGTCTAAAGCAAGGGGGGAATCAAAAATCCACAGTCTTTGGCCAAGATAGAAAACACGTGCATTAATACCCCATACAAGCTCTACCTCCTCCTCCTGGAGTGGCACCTCATCAAAACCTGGCAAACCAAGTTCAGCACGCAATTCTGCAGCAATCGGTGCCAACACGCGATTTCTGAGGAAATTAAGGTAGCGGGTGTTGATGTCGACACCCCGCAAGCCAGAAAACATGAAAATACGAACCCAATCATAGGTAAGGGCTACCCGTGCATAGTCTTTATACAGTCTTAAGAGTCGACCCTTTACCGAGACATTACGGTCAGCAATAATGGTTTCCCAATAGGGATTCCAGCGACCCACATAGACTTCTTGGTAGACCCGCTCTATCAGCGCAGCCTTAGTAGGAAAGTACCGAAATATCAGTGACTGGGTTACGCCTAAACGTTTAGCAAGTTCGCGTGTATCGCCATCAAGACCAACTTCCGCAAAGAACGCAACCGCTGCCTTCACAATCTCGCGATCGCGATCTTCGCGCTTCATGCGCTTTTTAGGCAGAGAAACTTCAAGCACAGTCATAAAGAACTATGAACCCTATCAAGCAGTAATGACTGGAATCTGTTCAATCTGCCCGCTCTCAGCGGACTTCATGATGGATTCCAGTGCAGCCACATTCGCCAACATTTCAGCAGTGGTCACAGGATAAGGAGATATACCCCTCACACCATTCGCAAATGCCTCAAGATTGGCACGTACAATAGTATGTGGTGCCTCATAGTGAGTCTGTTTTTCTTTTCCACTTAAGACGGTGCTGATATCCCAACCTGTGGGATTTTCAGGATGAGTTCTATCGCGAACCTCAATCCAACCTTTGGAGCCATACACCGTAAATCGACCATCGAATGGGGTTGCCAAAATAGCACTGATTAATGCAGTTGCACCGCTCTTAAAGCTCAACATCACAGCTAAGGTATCACCATTCGCAAAATTACTAGCCAAGGTATTTAAGCGCGCCAACACATTGTCTGCCGGCCCAAGAATCGCAATCGCTAAATCAACTAAATGAATACCGGTTGCTGAGAGCGGTCCACATGGAGCGAGTTCTTTTGACAAGCGCCAATTATCTGGCGGTAAAGCAAAGAATTTATCCTGACTAAAGTTACCTTCAATCTGCAAAATAGTTCCCAAGTCGCCATTAGCAATGCGACGACGAAGTTCAATAATGGCAGGTTCAAAGCGTCTTTCATGACCGATACCAAGCTGAACATTGGCAGCTTTACAAGCAGCGACTGCTTGCACAGCGTCAGCAAAACTAAGACAAAGTGGTTTCTCACAAAACACATGCTTGCCAGCTTTTGCGGCTGCTGCAATCTGGGCTGCATGTAATTTATGAGGCGTACAAAGCACTACAGCCTCTACATTCGGATTTGCAATGGCATCCTCAAACATGCTTGAAACAGTAAAGTCTTGGGTTGCACCGAGTGCTTGGGCAGCCAAGCGTGGCACCTCTTCTTGCTCAATTACCATTTCCACTTTTAATAAAGGGCTAGATTGCAATGTAGCAACAATCGTTTTTCCCCACCAGCCATAACCGATAACAGCTACACGCAACGCTTGTTGAGTCATCTGATTGATCTCCTTTTTATTAATGGATTATGAGTTTGCTTTAAGGAACTGGGAGACCGCCTGAGTGTATTGACTCTCGCATTCAATATTGGCTAAATGTGCGGCATTCAATTCTAGATAAGTAGCGCCCTTCAATGCATCTCTTACGCAAGCGAATTCTGCAACAGGCGCAGCCATATCATGCGTACCGCCGATGATGAGAACGGGGCAAGTGATCTCTGGGAAGAATTTACGGGCATCGTAGTCACGAACTGCACCAGCACAAGCCATAAAGCCTTTGGCCGAAGTTCTGGCAATCATCTGACGAATCATTTGATCTGCCGCTGGATTCGTCTTACGAAATCCTTCGGTAAGCCATCTATCCGCTGTTCCATCCACAATCGCTGCCACACCCTTCTCCTTGACCATGGTAATTCGATCATTCCATTGGCCTTTCGTCACTTCATTTTGAAAGGGTCTGAAATTTGTTGCCACTAGCGCTTTTACTCTGGCTGGAATTTTTGCCGCTAAATATAGACCCAACATGCCGCCCAAAGAAAGCCCAACAAAAGAAAATTGCTGAACCTGTAATTCGTCTAAGAGCTCTATTAAGTCAGCACCCAAGCTTTCTATCGAGGCGAGTTCTTGATTCGGAGGTGTATCACCATGACCCTGGTAGCTATAACGCAGGATTCGATAGGATTTTTTGAGCGTCTCCACCTGTGCAGCCCACATTTCTGGAGCAGCTGCTAAAGAATTTGCAAGTACTAATACCGGGGCGTCTTTTTTTCCCTCAAATACAAAGGCACTATTTGTTGTCATTTCTTTATCTCCATATTGAATTTATGTTGTTTGATCTGCAATCTTTGCTTGATTCATGACTGATTTTTAGGTCTGCCTCTATTAGATTTTTGTCTTTTTTCGATCCCGTTTGTGGATCGGTACTGTAAAGACTATTTTTTTAATCTATGGCATCATTATATTTAGTTGATCACTTGATCACCTAAATATACCAGCAAAAAATAATGAAAGCAGGTCATGGAAGCAAAAAATGCAGGGTTTGATCAAAAGGACTTCAGAAACGCACTAGGCTGCTTTGGCACCGGCGTGACTGTGATTACGACGCGCGATCAAGACGGCAAACATTACGGTGTAACAGCCAGCAGCTTCAACTCGGTATCGCTAGATCCACCATTGATTCTGTGGTCACAAGGTAAAGCTGCCCCTAGTCATGGCGCCTTTAAAGAAAATTCTAACTTTGTAGTAAATGTTCTATCAGCAAGCCAAGCAGACATATCTAATCAATTCGCTAGGCCTAGTGATAATAAGTTTCAGGGTCTTGATTGCACTTACACAGAAGATGGGATCGCAATTCTGCCAGGAACTTCTGGGCATTTTGAGTGCGTCACACAAAACATGATCGAAGGTGGTGATCACATCATCTTTCTTGCGAAAGTAGTTAACTACAGGCACCATGCAGATACCAGCCCTTTATTTTTCTGGAAGGGTCAATACATCACTCCGTAAGTAAAGGCAAGTAGTCCAGGACTCTTGATTATGAATAATAAGGGCTTATCCAAACATCTACAGCCACTTATCGTAGCAACCGCTTTTTTTATGGAAAATCTAGATGGCACGGTGATCACTACCGCACTACCTCAAATGGCCATTACTTTTGGTATTAGCGCTATTGATGCCAGCATTGGCATTACCTCCTACCTCATCACACTGGCAATCTTTATCCCAATTAGTGGCTGGCTGGCAGATCGCTTTGGATCGCGCTTGATCTTTGGATCAGCGATTGGGATTTTTACATTTGCCTCTGCCCTCTGCGCCCTTAGTCAGGGAATCGAAGAATTTGTAGCTGCGCGCATTCTTCAAGGGATCGGTGGCGCCATGATGGTTCCTGTTGGCAGGCTCATCGTCCTGCGCACAACGCCCAAAACAGAGCTAGCCAAAACGATTGCATTAATTACTTGGCCAGGTCTAGCGGCCCCCATCATTGGCCCTCCTCTTGGTGGATTTTTGACGACTTACTTCTCTTGGCAATGGGTCTTTATTCTGAATATTCCACTTGGACTGATTGGCATAATGCTAGTCAGTCGATTTATTAGAAATGATGGTGAAAAAGAGCATCGACCTTTGGATTGGCTTGGATTTGCCCTTACGGGCATCACTCTAGCAACCATCATTAGCGCTCTTGAAAGCATTACCAATAGCGGTATCACACCAGATATTGGGTATTACGTATTGCTTGCCTTAGTGCTGTGCATCATCGCAACGCGGCATGCTAAAAAACATGTCTCACCTATTCTGGACTTCAGCATTCTTCGCATTCCGAGTTTTGGGGTGACAGTGATGTCCGGCTCATTTGTCCGCATCTTGATTGGGGTAACACCCTTTCTAGCGCCGCTAATGTTTCAGATTGGTTTTGGATATAGCCCTTTTGAATCCGGCTTACTGTTACTAGCGGCCATGCTAGGGAACCTTGGGCTTAAACCTATGACCCCCTATCTACTGAGATTATTTGGGTTTAGAAACATCTTAATTATTAACGTAACAATTTCTGCGGCGGCCGCAATACTCTGTGGCTTACTATCGTCCAACACCAACGTCATCTTGATTTGTATCGTGATGTTTATTTACGGGACCAGTAGATCCATGCAGTTTACCTGCCTGCAAACCTTAGCTTTTGTGGATGTGCCAAACGATAAAATGAGTGGTGCAAATACGCTGTTTAGTACCATTACTCAACTATCTCAAGGAATAGGCGTCTCTGTAGCGGCAGTATTGCTTCAGTTTTGCATGCTACTTCGCGGAGAAAATACCTCGACTCCGACAGCGATCGATTTTCAGGCGACGTTTATTGCAATCGGCTTATTAATGCTACTTTCCCTATTCAGCTTTAGAAAACTTGACCCAAACACAGGATCCATTGTCAGCGGACATACCCAATAAATAATATGAAGATTAAAGAAAAAATAGAAGAAGAATTTATTAAAGCAGGTTTACTGAGCTTATATTTTGCCCTCTGGTTTTGTGCTCTCGCATTTTTAGCGGCAACCAGTTTTCAGCATGATCAACTTAAGTTGGCTGTCTTTGGCTTTGCCTTAATCAAGGCAGCCTTATGCGCAAAGTTCATGCTGCTCACACAAGCAGTCTATCCATTTCATTACGATAGGTCTCGCGGTTTGTTTGGGACATTATTTCTAAAATCCATTCTGTATCTGTTTTCAATTTTAGTGTTGAGCTATTTAGAGAGTGGCATCGATAGCCAAGTTCATGGCACAAGTTTTGTGGCTGGCATTCTGAATTTCGGACACGGGGACCCACTAAACATCCTAGCCCTATCCTTTGTTTACTGGCTGATCATATGGCCATATCTTGTCTTTTGTGGAATTAGTGTTTCTTTGGGAAAAATTTCAACAAGAGAATTATTGTTTGGTGTGCGCAGCAACTCCTAATGCCATCTAAACACGTTATTCGCACTCTGTGCAATAAGCTCTATGGATATGGATTAATACTCGCTACCCTTTTGCCTATTATGGGACAAGCACAAGAAATTGAAGCGCGCGCCTATTCCAATGCACCTATAGGCATGAACTTTATTACAGCTGGAATTGCACAAGCCAAAAGTGGTTCATATTTATTGAACACAGAAGCGGTGAGCTTGACCCATGTCCTCGACCTTGCTGGGCAATCAGGCAGACTCACTCTCACTGTTCCATATGCAGAACTCTCAGGTGTGGGGCGCGTTGGCGGTCAATCCATTAATGCATCTGCTGAAGGTCTATCAGACCCCATGATCAAAGCATCCGTCAATCTTTACGGGGCGCCAGCCTTAACAAATGGCCAATTTTCGAGCTACCAACAAGATCTCATTATTGGCGCCAGCTTAGCTGCTACCATCCCTTGGGGGAAGTACAACAGCAGTCAAATGGTTAATGTGGGAGGCAATCGCTCCTTAATTCAACCAGCTGCAGGCCTCTCTCAAGCCATTGGGGCTTGGCGCCTAGAATTAGCTGGTATGGCAACCATCTACACCAGCAACACGAATTACATGGGTAGCAATACACTCTCCCAAAATCCAGTGTACTCAGGGGAAACACATGCCATCTATTACTCCCCGAACACTGCCTGGATCTCTGCCGATGCTACCTATTTCACGGGTGGCCAAACCTATGTCAATGGCATGCCAGCTAGTGGTACGCAAGAAAACTGGCGCTTTGGCAGTACGCTCTCCTACCCTATTGATAAACAGAACTCCATACGCCTTAGCGGCAGTAAAGGCGTTTATTCGCGTACTGATACCAGCTATAACGCTATAGGAGTTTCCTGGCAATATCGTTGGGGTGGCATGCCTTAGATGAAAGCCTACGCCTATCGCTACAATTGCTAGAAACCTCAATTCAGCAATATTTAATAAATATAAAAACGAGATAAGAATGACTACAAAGCCAAAGGATACGAAAACCACTGAAACTGGCTTACGCAAAGGACTCACCAGTTATGGCGATAAAGGTTTTTCCCTTTTCTTGCGCAAAGCATTTATCAAAGGTGCCGGCTATACCAATAGCACACTAGATCGCCCGGTGATTGGCATCATTAACACCGGTAGCGCCTACAACCCTTGCCATGGCAATATGCCCCAACTAATTGAGGCGGTAAAACGTGGTGTCATGCTTGCAGGTGGTTTGCCAATGGACTTCCCTACTATCTCCATTCATGAGAGCTTTGCAGCGCCAACCAGCATGTATTTACGCAATCTCATGTCGATGGATACGGAAGAGATGTTGCGCGCTCAACCCATGGATGCCGTTGTGATGATTGGTGGCTGCGATAAAACGGTTCCTGCCCAAATGATGGGCGCCGCTTCTGCAGGTCTTCCAGCAATTCAATTAATTACAGGCTCGATGTTAACGGGTTCACATCGCAACGAACGCGTTGGCGCCTGCACCGACTGCCGCCGTTACTGGGGTAAATTTCGCGCAGGCGAAATTGATGAATCTGAAAAAGATGAGGTCAATGATCAACTTGTCGCTAGTGTTGGCACCTGCTCCGTGATGGGTACTGCCAGTACGATGGCGTGCATTTCAGAAGCATTGGGTATGACGGTTCCTGGTGGTGCGTCTCCACCAGCCGTTACCGCTGATAGAATTCGGATTGCCGAAGAGACTGGTACTCGTGCAGTACAAATGGCTAAAGATGGTTTAACAATTGATAAAGTATTGACAGCCGATGCATTCGAAAATGCTATGCGTGTTTTATTGGCGATTGGCGGGTCTACCAATGGCATTGTGCATCTTGCAGCCATTGCTGGTCGCATGGGGCTTGAAATTGATTTAGAAGCGCTCGATAAGATGGGTGATGAAACCCCTGTCTTACTAGATCTCAAGCCATCTGGTGATCACTACATGGAAAACTTCCATGATGCCGGTGGCATGACAACCCTCTTGCGCGAACTTAAGCCTTTATTAAAACTCAATGCGATGACTGTTACTGGCAGAACATTGGGCGAAGAAATTGATGCGGGTCCGCCTAGCTTTAAACAAGATGTAGTACGTAAATTTAATGATCCCATTTATCCCCGCGGCAGTATTGCAGTCTTGCATGGCAACCTCGCCCCAGGTGGTGCGGTGATTAAACAATCTGCAGCCAATGAAAAGCTCATGGAACATGAAGGTCGCGCAGTGGTATTTGAAAATGCTGAGGATCTAGTCACACGTATTGACAGTCCAGATCTTGATGTCACAGCAGATGACATCCTGGTATTAAAGAATATTGGCCCCAAGGGTGCGCCTGGGATGCCTGAAGCTGGCTATATCCCCATACCCATGAAATTGGCACGTGCTGGCGCGAAAGATATTGTGCGCATCTCTGATGGACGCATGAGTGGAACGGCATTTGGCACGATCGTATTGCATGTCACCCCAGAATCGGCTATCGGTGGTCCATTGGCTCAAGTGCGGAACGGCGATCGCATTCGTTTAAGCGTCAAGAATCGCGAAATTAGTCTACTGATTTCTAATGAAGAACTGGCCAAGCGGATGAAAGATAACCCCATCACCGAACCGACTGCAGATCGTGGCTACAAGAAATTATTCTTAGACACAGTGACACAAGCGGATAAGGGTGTGGATTTTGATTTCTTACGCGCTGCGAAAATGGTTGGCAAAACACCAAGAAAATAACTATAAGAAGAACTCTATAGCCCTAGCTTATAGAGTTCTGAGTTCACGACGCAGGATCTTACCAACGTTGGATTTAGGCAGGTCATGAACAAAGATGATTTTTCTTGGACGCTTGTAACTCGTCATCTGCTCTTTGCAAAACTGAATCACTTGCGCCTCCGTTAGATGCTTATCATCTTTGACGATATAAGCCTTAACGATCTCCCCTAGCTTACGGTGGGAAGCCCCAATAACTGCACACTCTCGTACTCCTGGAATCTGTGAAATGACTTCCTCGACTTCATTCGGGAACACTTTAAAACCAGCAACAACAATCATATCCTTTTTACGATCAACAATCGTAATGAAGCCATCATCATCTAAGATACCAATGTCGCCAGACTTGAAAAAGCCATCCACCGTAATAGAGTGTTTTGTTTCTTCTGCTTGATTCCAGTAGCCCGCCATGACTTGGGGACCTTTAATACAAATTTCCCCGGGAGTACCATTTGGCAACTCCACAGCATTATCATCCAAGATGATGACATCCGTTCCGGGAACAGGCAATCCGATAGTTCCGTTAAAGCCATTTACTAAGGGTGTGTTGACGCACACCACAGGCGAAGTTTCAGATAAACCGTAACCTTGAGCGATAGGAATGCCTGTGAGTTTTTGCCAAAGATCTGCAGTTTTCTTTTGCACAGCCATACCACCACCAATAGTCACCAACAAATTGGGTAGCCTCACATGCAAGAATTCAGGTCGGTGAATTAAGGCATGAAATAAGGTGTTTACTCCTGGGAAGATGTTGATATTGGGATGCTTTATAAGCATCTTGATAAACCCAGAAATATCCCTTGGGTTAGGAACCAGAATCAACAGCCCCCCTTTGCGCATACCCAGTAATGCACAAGCAGTTAAGGCAAAGATATGGGTCAGTGGCAATGCACATAAGAAGACCAGCTGCCCCACTTTTGCATCTTTGAGTCCGGGCTCCAGCCAAGTTTCGATTTGAATGACATTAGCGAGGACATTTCGATGAAGCAGTATGGCGCCCTTAGATACCCCAGTAGTGCCGCCGGTATATTGTAAGAAGGCAATATCATCCGAACCGATTCTAGGCTTAGAAAATGGGTGTTCTTTACCAAGCCTCAAGGTCTCATTAAATCGGACGCATGAGAAATCCCATGGAGCCACGAGCTTTTTAATATGGCGTGCCACGAAGTTAATCACAAGACCCTTGATGCCCAGAAGCTCACCAAGGCTACTCACTATCACTTGCTTTAGCTGCACCTGATCTGAAATGTGCTGGTAGATGTGGCAGAAGTTTTCCAAAATCACCAGAACTTCAGCACCGCTATCTTTGAGTTGATGCTCAAGCTCTCTGGGTGTGTACAAAGGATTGACGTTGACAACTACAAAGCCTGCGCGCAATGTTCCCAACATGGATACTAGGTATTCCGGCACATTTGGAAACATAATCGCTACTCGTGCGCTAGGCTCAAGATCTAGGGTCTGAAGATAGGCGGCAAAGTCTTTCGAAAGGTGATCTAGTTCACGGTAAGTGAAGGTCTTGCCCATGGACTCCAGGACAATGCGATTGGGGTAGAGCTTAAACGATTCTTCGAATATCTCCACTAATGAAGAATAATGAGAGAGGTCTATCTCATGGGGCACTCCCTCGGGGTAATTCTTTAGCCAGGGCTTTGTAGAATTCACACGCTTACCCTGATTAGCACTTCATTAAATCATTGAGCTTTTCTAAAAAAAGCGTCTGGCCATGATTCACCTTTGCTTGCCAATCCTTTGCGGATTCTTCATTGGCGTCATCAGTAATATATTTAAATGACTGCCATGGAATTCCATGCTGATGGGCAACGGTGGCAATAGCAAATAGCTCCATATCCACAACGTCGACCTTTTGTTCAGCCAACCATGGATCAAATTCCGTCACAAAGCTATCTCCAGAGCCGCACAAATGTTCACCGCTAAAGGAGAAGTATTCAAATGGTCTTGGACAAAACGGCGTTTGACCTCTTGGGGCCAAAGGTTGAGTTTGCATATCACGCTGAATCACTCTAGCTATTTCTAATAAGCCGTGCAATTGTGGATTGACTTTGCCGGCGGTGCCAAAGTTCACAATTCTTTTGGGTTGCAACTCCTGTATTGCCTTGAGCGTGGTGAGTGATGCATTAATCTTGCCAATTCCAGAATAGGCAATCTTTACCCCCGGCGGCAATGCTGCGCGCTTGAGCTCGGACTCCAATGCGGTAATAATGAGTAATTCTGTTTTCATGTCTGCAAATAATGAATTTATTAGATTATCTACCCGGAGTCCCAGACTTTCCTAAGCCCGGAATTCTCTTTAGGGATATCTCCCCGTTATTAGCCAATCCAGCAGCTTTTAAAGAGGCTATTCGCCAATTAGATGATCTGGCCAAGACTTTTGATTACACCCATATTCTAGGGATTGAATCGCGCGGCTTCATTTTTGGCTCTGCCTTGGCTCACCATGCTCATAAGGGGTTGGCGCTGGCCAGAAAGCCTAATAAGCTCCCCTTGGCAAGTCACCGAGAAGCCTACGGCCTTGAATACGGCAACGACTCCTTAGAACTTCAGCAGTCCACCTTACCGCAAGGTGCACGTGTTTTATTAATTGATGATGTCTTGGCTACTGGAGGCACCTTGATTGCTGCCAATAAGCTACTCAAGAGTGCTGGCTTTGAAGTGTGTGGCGCCTTAACCTTGTTAGAAATCGCGGGCTTAAATGGCTCAGCATTACTCACACAACATGGAATACAAAATAAAACCTTAATAGTTGCTTAGAAAAGGTTTAAATGATGCTCTTGGCGCTTTTCAAAAGCTTCATTGCACCCCAACCGACAGCGAGCGCTTTGCTAGCCAACTTTGGCTTGTAATGGGCCAGCACTGCAAAGGCAGTACTCCATAGAACTGGGTTATTGCGCAGGAAATTAACGGTATCGATCCCCTTGTCAGCCCAGGAGAGTGGCTTTTCCCAGGGTTCAAAGTAGGAAGCGAGTTCCTGCCGCTCCTTAGCCGCCCTATTCTGCAATTCTTGACGGCGCTTTTCTAAGGCCTTGAGATTGTTGCCCATTACTTAGACAGTTCCTCGCGGTCTTTCTGTAGCTCAGAGATAGTAGCTTCAAATAATTTGGGCATGGTTCGCAAAGATTGCAGAATGACCGCAGCCAAAATCACACCTACCGCTAAAAATCCACTCGTTAATAAAGTGAGCGCCAAGATGCGGTCGGTTTCCCAGCTATAAATCACGATCAACAATGCCAGCATCACCAAGCCAAAGAATAAAAAGAATAAAGCAAAAACAATCATCACCAGCAAGCTAATGAATTTGCTTCTGGCAATTTGTACATCCGTTGAGATTAATTCAAGACGGGTTTGCGCAATCGAGGCACCAGTGGAAACTAAATTCTTGAGCGAGGAAAGTAAATTTTCTTGTGACATTATTTTCCTAGCGGCGACGAATGAATAAGCCGATCAACAATCCTAGACCAGCAGCAACTCCAACAGCCTCCCAGGGATTTCGATGCACAAACTCATCAGCGCTCTCAGCAACAACTTTCGCTTTATCGGTTAATGAACCTTGTGCATTCGAAAAATTCTCTTTTGCACTGGAGAGTGTCTCTAGCGCCTTTGAGCGAATTGAACCGATCACGCCATCCTCTTGTCCTGCCGTCGCCTTAATCAAAGCCTCAGCATCTGCCATCAGGGCTTTGAAATCGACAACCAATTGCTCAGAATCAATGCTCGCTTCCGGATGTTCAATGTGTGCTGGTTTTCTAGCTGTCATGGCATTACCTTAAAAAATGGCTTATGTTCCATTCTAAGCAATTATGAGTTCCCACCAAATAATAAAACCGTCATACCGGCATTTCCTTCCTTAAAAAGCTTTAGATGACGCTTTAAACTGGGGCGTCTTCTCAATAGGGCATGGTAAGCATCGCTTGCATAAGCAACATCCTCGCCAAAGAAATACTCATCAACTCGATCTGAAAAGTAATTATTTTCTAGAGCATCATGTACAGCCCATTTAATGCGACCACCCTCACCACTCGACCCGTAACCATGAATAAGCAGAATCACTTTGGCTCCTACCTCACTCGCACGGCGTAAATGGTGAGTTAAGCGGTCCAACGCTTCTTCTGCACTTGGGCCGCCCCGTTTTAAGTTCAGCTCAATCGTGTCGCTCAGCAATACAGGCAGGGTCTCGCTACCGCAATGCTGGCAGTGATGCATTAGTGGCCGAGGATTGCCACAATCAGGACATTCACATGGGAGAGCCATTTAGAAATTCCTGTTATAAATATCGAATAATAAAAAGGAGACAGTAATGCATTGCACCATTATGAAGGGGCTATTGCTTGCCCTGCTATCGATTTCTATTAACGCATTGGCCCATAAACCCAATGAACCGACTCATCAGGTATATCCCGAGGGTGATTTAGCCCTAGAAAATGGCTCGGTCATCAAAGACTTTGATCTGTCATATACAACTCAAGGCACATTAAACGCTGATAAGAGCAATGCCATCCTCATGGTCACTGCGATTGGCGGAAATCATCATCGCATTGACTACCTGATTGGCCCCGGAAAAGCGCTTGATACTGATAAATACTTTGTGATCTGCACTGATGCCATTGGTAACGGGCTAAGTACTTCACCTTCAAACAGCAAGTCGCAGCCTAATGTGAGTTTTCCAGAGTTCAATATGCGCGATATGGTGAACAGTCAGCATCGCCTGATTGCCGACCACTTTGGCATCAAGAAATTAGTCGCCGTTGTTGGTGCTTCGATGGGCGGCATGCAGGCACTGCAATGGGCCGTTTCTTATCCCAATGCCATGCAGGCCATTATTCCGATTATTCCACTCGCCAAAACCCATGCTTGGACGACTGGCGTACTGGAGATGCTACGTCAAAGCATCATGACTGACCCAGCTTATCAAGGTGGTAAGTACGATAAACCCGTTGAGCAAGGAATGCGTCTTTGGTCTGGATGGCTCAGTGGTGTGATTGTGAGAACCCCCGCCTATCAAGATCAACTAAATGCAACAACTGAGGCCGAAGTGGAATATCTCAAAAAGGTACAAGACAGTGGCTGGAAGCGCATGGATGCTAATGACTGGATCTGGCAATCACGTGCTTACGACCGCCATGATGTTGGCCAAACCAAAGGTTTTAATGGCGATACAGCTGGCGCCCTCAAATCCATTAAAGCTAAAACGCTCATCCTCGCTGGCACCGGTGACTTACTCAATCCTGAAGCAGATGGCAAAGCATCGGCCAAACTGATTCCAGGCGCAAAGTATCTGGCTATTAATGATCGCTTGCCCATGGGGCATCTATCCGGCGCCGGTGCAACTAAAGATGAAAATGAATTTCAGAACAAGGTGATTGCAGAATTCTTGGCAACACTCAAAAAATAACAAAATATTCAAACAGCAGGAGACAAGCATGGATCATCAAAGACGAAAAATATTGCAGTATTCATTGGGCGTAGCATCACTGCCCATCATCGGTGGCATAGGTACAAGCTTAGCTCAACAGGGTTTATCTGCACCCGGTGGATATGATTTGTTAGTGACAGGCGCGCGCGTGATTGACCCGTCACAAAATTTAGATGCGGTAATGGATATTGGCATCCGCAATGGCCGCATCGTTGAGATACAAAAAGATTTACCAAAAGATAAGGCTGCCCAGCAAATTAATGCTAGCGGCAAAATCATTACTCCTGGTTTAGTTGATTTACATGCACATACCTACCCTCAGGCCTCTGCCATTGGTTTACCGGCCGATGAACTAGTACCATTTACTGCCACGACCACCTATGTGAGTGCTGGCGATGCTGGTGGCAATAACTTCTCTGCCTTCAAACACTACATTCAGGCACAAGCAAGAAGTCGCATGTTTGCATTTGTTCATATTTCATCTATTGGCTTGGCTGGCTACCCCGTAGGCGAAATGAGAAATATCGATTACGCCAATATTGATTTAGCAGCACGGGTTGTTAATGAAAATCCTGACATCGTTCTCGGAATTAAAGTTCGCGAGACCCTGGATGTCGTTGGAGAAAATGGCATTGAACCATTACGCCGCGCAAGGGAAGCGGCAGAACGCTCAGGCGTTAAAGGCGCTCGAGTGATGTGTCACATTGGCAATGCCCCTGGAGACCTCAGTAAATTATTGGATCTGTTGCGTCCGGGCGATATCCTGACCCATGCCTATAGTGGCGCAGGTAATAACACCGTGCAAAATGGCAAACTCATTGCAGCGGCGCTAGAAGCAAAAAAACGCGGCGTCATCATAGATGTTGGTCATGGCGGTGGTAGCTTTGACTTTACTATTGCCGAACCTGCCATCCAGCAAGGCTTAATACCGGATACGATCTCCTCCGACTTGCATGCCTTCAGTGGAAACTCTCCCAGCATTCCTTATTTACCCAATGTCATGAGCAAGTTTTTAACGCTTGGCTTTAGTTTGAATCAAGTAATAGCTATGACAACCAATAGACCAGCAGCGATTATTAATCGAGATCCACTGCTGGGCACTCTCAAGAAAAATGCCCCGGCCGATATATCCATTTTGGATCTGGTTGAGAAACCTGTGGAATGGTTGGACACGCGCGGCAATAAACGACCAGGCATGTATAGCCTGGTTCCAGTACAAACAATTCGTGCAGGCAGGCCTTTCGGGCGACCTTTTGTAGCCCCCTTCGGCTACTAAAACTTATTACGCAAGGCCTCTCAAGGTCTTGCGTATCTCTATCTTATGAGCAGTACTTCATCTCTAAAGTACTTGCATCTTTAGCTTTGTCATCAACCATCAAATTCATTGCCTTCTGGGCGACTTCTCGATTGTCCTGAACCTTTAGTGTTGCCAAAATCAAACTTGCCACATCTTTGCGGATAGCTGTATTGCCGTACTGAAGATTTTTCAAGGTTGCCACAGTCTCAGCTGAAATCTTGCATTGTTGAGTCATCAATGCCGATGAATCAGTTGTTGTGTTGGCATAAGCAAATGCAGCTACGGATACACAAACGCCTGCTAGTAATGTCTTTTTCATTTTATTTCCTAACTTTCTGACCGCACGTTGGACAACAACCTGAATCTTTTGCTTTAAATTTTCTGAGCGCTGCGTAAACACTAGATTCCGAGATCTCCATCTTTCTCGCAGCCTGAGCAGCACTCAAACCCTTCCCCACCCACTCAATCGCTTGATGGGTTTTTGGCACCAGTCTTTTCATAACGCTCCTTTCGAGTAATCACTATACCACAGAACTTCTGATGTTGTGAAGTTGTGAACAATTATTTGTAGATGTTGTTTTAATGCTTCAAAGCTCTGTATTTAGATTGGCAGTTGCCTAGCGGCCCTAGAGAATTCCAGGCGTGGCAATTTCGGAGTAGAAAAAGCAAAAGCCGCCCGAAGGCGGCTTTCAGTAAAACAGTTAAAACGAATTAAGCGGCTTTACGGCTTTTTGCAGCTGGCTTAGCAGGTGCGTACTGACCCTGAATGTTTGCCAATGCAGCGTCAACACTCTTCTCAAAGTTTGCAAATGCATCAGTTGCAGTAGCGCGAACTTGATCAAACTGTTGGAGTGAAGTTTCGAAAGCAGATGTGAATGCAGAGATAAAAGCCTCTGAACCAGCAGGAGCAGTCTTAGTAGCTTGTTTAACAAACTTAACTAGATCGTCACGTGCATCATCAATAGAAGCGTCAACTACTTGAGCAACTTCTTTGTTACCGTTACGAACTACTTTGTTAACTTTAGCTTGGTAAGCAGCAGCGTACTTAGCGGCTTCTTGAGCAACTTCTGGCTGAGCTAATTTAGATAATTGTTGTGCATCTTTAATAGCTAACAACTGTGCGCTAGCGTCTTGAGCTGCGGCTAAAGCATCTTTAGCAGCTGCTTGATTGATTTCTGCTAATTCTTGCGCGCTTTCAACGGCTACTTGAGCTAAATGTTTTGCACTTTCAACAGCTTTAGCTTGAGCTTGAGAGATTTGATCGTTTAATTGGTTTTGAAACATGATTATTTTCCTTACTTAAGTAGATTGGTTAATTTGTTGCAATGCACCATTGTAAAGAATATTATGTGCACTTGCAACAATAATTTGTTGCAAAGCAACAAATAAGTTAAAAACCGCTTAAAAGGATCTAAAAAGGGGTTAAATTATGAATCAAGCAGAAAGAAAAAAGGGCCAGAAGGCCCTTTGGATCTATCAATATGGCGGAGACGAGAGGATTCGAACCTCCGATCAGAGTTTTAGCCCCGATGCTCCCTTAGCAGGGGAGTGCCTTCGACCAGCTCGGCCACGTCTCCGTAT
>Ga0208874_1000015_pt1 | contig 63456 bp, 95 predicted proteins | sample CryBogCBH10Oct08_FD_184604 | JGI IMG/M metagenome (GOLD analysis project Ga0208874, IMG submission 184604) | Freshwater microbial communities from Crystal Bog, Wisconsin, USA - CBH10Oct08 (SPAdes) (version 2) | ecosystem: Environmental > Aquatic > Freshwater > Lake | place: Crystal Bog... | reverse complement strand
AGTCCTCCACTAACTTGGGCCAGAGGAGTTCCGGAACTGCGGGCGGTTCCCTTGGTTTAGCTTCCACTTCACCTCACTCCTTAAGTTATATGTATCCGTTTCCGTTTCCGTCTCCGTATCCGTCTCCGTCTTTGTTTCCGTCTCCGTTTCCGTATCCGTTTCCGTTTCCGTCTCCGTTTCCGTCTCCGTATCCGTCTCCGTCTCCGTTTTCGTATCCGTCTCCGTCTTTGTTTCCGTCTCCGTTTCCGTTTCCGTATCCGTATCCGTCTCCGTATCCGTCTCTGTATCCGTATCCGTATCCGGCGAAGGTCTTCGAGCCCTCCACTAACTTGGGCCAGAGGAGTTCCGGAACTGCGGGCGGTTCCCTTGGTTTAGCTTCCACTTCACCTCACTCCTTTCGGGTTCAGCTGTGCTAACTCTGTTAGGTTAGTAATCACTGTGTAGTTGGACTTGTTCATAGGCACGACGGTGTGCCTCACGCTCCTTGCTTCGCGGTCGCCACAGGTTAGGCAAGTTAAGTAACCTAAGTCTGCACGTCGAGGCGCGACATCTCCCCCGCACTGCACACACCAGTGCATACTACCTCCAATACTCGATCACGTCCCAACCCAGCTCGATCAGGCGCTCCTCGATGTCGTCGATCTTATCCTCGACCCCCTTGAGCTCCTCAGGGTCGAACACGACCACGGCACAGCCTGCTTCTCTCAGTAGGGCAACGGCATCCAGTTGCTCTTTGCTAAACTTAAACTCGGTCATTGGTCTGCTCCTTTGTTAGGTGTTGCTCGTCACTACTTCGTATTGGGTTTGTGCATTGAGTAGCATCAGGCGCAGCCGTACCTTCTTGCGCCGGTCGGTCTCCTTTGCCTCTCGTGCGGTTAGCACCTTAATGCACGCATCCCATGCAGCAGGCCAGCCGAAGGCGGCGGCCAATTCTAACCGCCCGTTAGGGTCGGCGGGGTCAATAATCTCTTTCTTGTGCTTCATCGTTCGCTCCTAAAATCTAACCACTCGTTAGGCCGAAATGGTCGGCCCCCCTGTACTCTGATTTTTTCTTTTATAGTAGCACAATAAATAGCTTGGGTCAATGGATGTGGGTTCGGTTTGCAGAGTAGTCTGCAAACGGAGTTGAGTGGAGCGAAGCGCAGCGGAGAGAAGCAGGCTGAGCGCAGCGAGGGGTAATGTTATGTTTGGTTTTTCATAACATTAAAAATAACATTTGAAATCGGAAAAAAACGTAATGATTTCTTAGTGTTAGTAGTAGTAATGATATAATAATATAATAATAGGGGTTTTCAACATTACAACGGCTGCTCAGCTTCCACTTGCACAGTGCCTCAAACGCGGAAATCGCCCGCGCACCCTCAAAAAAACATAACAAATAACATTACCCGTTTTTTCGTTTAGTTTCAGTAGCTTATAATGTTATGATTAATGTTATGGTATTTGTTATGCGTTTTTACATAACATTAGGATTAGCGTCTACATATCTAATGTTCATCGATAAGATAATAACATTTGAATGAACAATATAACATTAGGTTAGTTTTGAACCAAATGTTACGTTAACATTATAACAACCTTAGTTTCATAACATATCACATTATAACATTAGGAGCCTCAAATTACCCCCAAAACAGCTAACATTATAACAGTATAACAATCTAACCGTTGGTTAGGTCGCTGCGTATCCACTTAACATTATAACATCACTGTCATCACCGCTCGGCGTCGCCGCTTAACAACTTTTGAACACTGTCATAACGCGGGGCTGGTTGGCGGGGCTGGTTGGCGGGGTGGGTGGTTAGGTGGATGAGACATACAAGGTGCTGCTCAAGCGCGGACTAGCTAATCACCTAACAGGCGTTAGGCGCGGAGCGCAGGCACAAAAAAACCCCGCTAGGCGAACCTAGCGGGGCGGGTGATTAGATAGCTAAGTGATTAGCCAAGCTGTGAGGTATCGTACTTGAAATAGGTCACAAGCAACCGTTCAATCTCACTGCAAAGCGTAAACTCGCTTTCAGTGGGCCGCTCCTCTTTCCGTCCGGCCTTGCCTAGCTTGATCAGCGTTTCCTTGATCCGGCTTTCCAGTGGCTTAGGCGTCGCCTCCAAACGCTTTATCCCAAACAATTCCTTACTCGCAGCCTTGGCGCGGCTCCACGGAATATCCCGCGCGTCAGTTCCTAGCCTGGCTTCCGCAATGGCCTGAATCGCTTTGCGGTGCCCTTCAATCCGGGCGAGGATAGCCTTTTCGTTGTCCGTCCGGCAATTCGCCGTGGTGAAAGATGACCAGTGGCACTGAAAAGCAGCCATCTCAGCAGCAAATTCTTCGTTGAGCTTGGCACCCAAAATGCGCGCCGCGCCTAATTCCGAACCAACGCCTTTCACCACGTTATCGTAGGCGGTTTCCCATGTAACCTCGATTGCCTTAGTATTGGCAAGCGCATGGGCCTTGGCCGTTTGATTACGGGCGACTTCAGCCTTAGAGGCTTTCTTAGTGGTAACAGTCATGTCGTTTGCTCCATTACGTTAATGTGCAGCATCATCGCTGCATGATCCTTATGGGGTAAACGTAGCACATAAAGCAAGATAAATCGCAAGCCTTTGATTCTGTTAGGTTTTATCGGCCTAACACGCCGTTAGGCGCGCGGGGTGGTGGCAGGGTGGCATTGTTTCCAGCGCCGGGCGACCCCACGGGCGGGGCACCCCCCAAAGCACCAGATGGGACTCCGCATTGTATATTACATACTGTTTTACACATCCGACGACACGATTTCAGTTTTGCACATCCGACGACACGATTTCAGTTTTACACCCCCCACCCCCTATGTTTTTTGTAGTTCGTTTAATAAGTATCGCGTTCCAGAAACACCCCCCTATAAGGGACCCGTTGAGTCCCGTGCGCAGGTATAGTATAAATGTGGGATGACCCTTGACGACGTAAATAACTGGATCGCAGCTAGGGCTACTAAGGCCGTAGGCACCATGTGGTGCGTGTATATATTTGCGTTCTTGACTGTGTCCCCGATCTTCTTCCCCAGTATTAGCCCTATAGTTCAGTATGTATCGAGTGCGTTCTTGCAGCTAATATTCTTACCGCTCATCATGGTAGGGCAATCGGTACTGGGCAAAGAGGGGGAACTGCGGGCCCAGCAAGACCATGAAGTACTATTGGCCGAATTTAAAGAGCTCAAAGAGCTACACCATGAGGTACGTAGCCAGAAGAAGTGCCCACATCTACCGCCAGAATAATACCCCTTTACTAACTACTATCTGCGTGCCTATATAGCGCCTTGCTCCTACAAGCGGATGCTTATTCATGGCTGTTGTTAAGATAGAACCTAGTAACGACCACCCAGTCCCCTACAGCACAGACGACGAAGAGCTAAATTCTTTTGCTGACGAGTTGATGGCAGCCGCTAATACGGCAGAGCTACTCGAATCCCTAGGGGCCCCGGTAGAGGTTGACCCCGCCACACTCAAAGAAGAGAAGCGCCTATTAGAGTCGGCCATCAAGGACCAGAAGTCTGGCTTGCTAAAGAGCCTGCCCACCGCGCTCGGTGCAGCGGCGTTCCTGAAATCCTATGGGCAATCAATGGCGATGGATGTGGTCCAAGTGCGCACAGCACTAACTACTAAGTTGCTTGAACTAGCTGACTGCGGTGATGCTAAGTACGAACTTAAGGCCATTGAGCTCCTCGGCAAGCACAGCGATATTGGGCTCTTCACCAGCAAGAGCGAGATTAACATCAACTACAACAGTCCCGAGAGCCTTGAGAACGCCATTAAGGAGCGAGTCAAGCGCCTGCTGAACGCCGAAGTAGTAGATATTAAGCCTCTGGGTATGGACCTAGAGGAAGAGCTTGGGATTCACGACGCAGAGTTTGAAGAGGTAGACGCCGAGAATACGGGAGATATAGAGGGTGAGTGAAGATAGCAACGTGGTATCTATGGGCTACGCCCCGCATTATCCCGAGGTTCAGAACCTGATGCGTGATTTGGCGCGGGTTGTTAATGAGCATGTACACCACGTGCCCGTAGCCGCTGTTGTAGGTGCCCTAGATATGATAAAGATGGATTTGACGATGCAGGCCATGGACGTGGAAGAGTAGTAGGTATGTTCTATATTCGTGAAGAGGGCGAGCCTATCCGTCAAGGCTTCAACTTCTACCCGTGGCGGAGTTTGTCCGTAGGCTGCCAGATGTTGTGCGGCCCGTTGCGGATCGAGATGCGGTATAGCAAGCGCACGAAGAAACTCCACCTTGGTTGGTGGCTGCGTACCTATGCTCAGCCAACTAAAGAACAACTAGTTTATGTCCCGGGCCAGACCGAAGCGCTCAAGAAGCTCTACGAGAAGCAGAACAAGCACTGGGACAAGAAGTTTGAGGACTGGGAACACGACCCCGAAGTAGAGAAGCGACGTGAGTGGGAGCAGTCGGAGCGTAATCGCATCCGCGATGCACTGCGGGAAGCAACGAAGTAATGGCTTCCAACCCCCTGCTGGACAACATATCCATCAAGGATATCCCGAAGGTACTGCACCTCTTGTCTCTACCAGAGCAGGAGAAGCTGCTGGCCGAGCTGGACAAGCTGGAAGAGCTGAAGGCGGTTAAGCAGGCACAAGATAAGTTTCTTGGCTTCGTCAAACAGATGTGGCCATCGTTTATCGGGGGTAGGCACCATGCCAAGATGGCGGAAGCGTTTGAACGGGTGGCTCGCGGCGAGTGTAAGCGCCTCATTATCAACATGCCGCCTCGCCACACAAAAAGTGAGTTTGCGTCCTACCTATTACCTGCATGGTTTCTCGGAAAATACCCCGGCAAGAAAGTAATTCAGACTAGCCACACAGCAGAACTTGCTGTAGGATTCGGGCGTAAGGTTCGAAATCTGGTCGATACCGACCAATACCACCGGGTCTTCCCCGGTTTGTCTCTATCTACGGATAGCAAGGCAGCCGGGCGGTGGAATACATCGAAAGGGGGTGATTACTTCGCTATCGGTGTGGGAGGTGCAGTTACCGGTAAAGGTGCTGATCTTCTCATAATTGACGACCCTCACAGTGAACAGGAAGCTGCGCTAGCTGAAGTAAACCCCGACATCTACGACAAGACTTACGAGTGGTACACCTCAGGTCCACGGCAGCGTTTGCAGCCGGGTGGGGCAATTATCATCGTTATGACGCGATGGTCGAAGCGAGACCTAACTGCACAGGTATTAAAGGCCGCTGCTCAGCGCGGCGGCGACGAGTGGGAAGTCATTGAGTTTCCCGCCATCCTCCCTAGCGGTAACCCGCTGTGGCCTGAGTTTTGGCCGATGGCCGAGCTTGAAGTCCTTAAAGAAGAACTGCCTAATTCCAAGTGGATGGCGCAGTACCAACAAAACCCGACTGGGGATGCCAGCGCTATTGTGAAGCGCGAATGGTGGCAGATATGGGACCGCGACGACCCACCCAACTGCGACTTTATCCTGCAGGCATGGGATACTGCTTTCGAGAAGCACCAGCGCGCCGACTATTCGGCGTGTACTACATGGGGTGTGTTCTACCAGCCCGACGATACAGGTACACCACAGGCCAACATCATCCTCCTCAACGCCTTTCGGGACCGCATGGAGTTCCCATCATTGAAGCAGTGCGCCATCGAGGAGTACAAAGAATGGCAGCCGGACAGCGTGATAATCGAGAAGAAGGCTTCCGGCGCACCTTTGATCTACGAGATGCGGTCGATGGGTATTCCGGTGCAGGAGTTCACTCCTAGCCGAGGCAACGACAAGATAAGCCGGTTGAATGCTGTAAGCGACCTCTTTGCGTCTGGACGGGTATGGGCCCCTGCTACTCGGTGGGCCGAAGAAGTGATTGAAGAAGTAGCCAGTTTTCCCGGCGCTGAACATGACGACTACACCGATACTGTAAGTATGGCCATGATGAGGTTCCGTAAGGGCGGTTACATTACTACTAACCTAGACGAACCGGATGAATTGCGTTACTTCAAGAGCCACCGTGGGCAGGGGTTTTATTAGTGGTTACTAGGGCTCATATTGGCGCACACGAGTTGTTGCCGCGCCTTACAGCGCAGGTTGGTAGCGAAGGGCTTGCCCGAGCCTTGCTTATTGGTCGTGGGGATATGAAGCCTAACGGCAACCTCACGGCCAAAGGGAAGAAGCGCGACGCTATGACTGCCGAAGAACGGGCTATAGACCGCGCGTCCAAGAAGTCGGGCAAACCTAAAAGTGATTATAAGTATAACCCCCACACCAATGCTGCTACGCTGAGGAACAAGTAATGTCGGTCTTCAAGTCACTTAACCAAGCCCCTATTGGCCTGCAATCGGACCATCTGAACCAAGAACCGGCGCTCGAAATTGAAATCGAGGACCCCGAGAGTGTTGATTTGAGTATTGCGGGCCATCACCTGCTTCATATTGACCCTGATGAGGACGGCGATGATTTTGCCGAGAACCTCGCTGAAGATATGGACGAGGGCGCACTTACGGAGCTTGCCGGTGACCTGCTTGGCGACTTCGACGACGATATGTCCTCGCGGAAAGACTGGATTCAGACCTATGTAGACGGCCTTGAGTTGCTTGGTATGAAGGTCGAAGACCGTACCGAGCCTTGGCCGGGCGCTTGTGGTGTGCACCACCCCCTTCTGAGTGAGGCTCTGGTTAAGTTTCAGGCCGAGACCATGATGGAGACCTTCCCTGCACAGGGGCCTGTCCGCGTAGAGATTGTCGGTGAAGAGACCCCACAGGTAACCAAAGCCGCAAAACGCGTACAAGACGACATGAACTACCAGCTTACCGACCGGATGGTTGAGTATCGCCCCGAGCATGAGCGCATGCTGTGGGGTCTGGGTCTATCTGGTAACGCGTTCAAGAAGGTATACTACGACCCCACCTTGGGGCGTCAGGTATCAATGTATGTTCCTGCAGAAGACGTCGTTGTGCCCTATGGTGCCACTTCGTTGGAGACGTCGCCGCGTATTACCCACGTAATGCGTAAGACTCCTAATGAGCTTAGGCGCCTGCAGGCGGCGGGGTTCTACCGAGATGTGGACCTTGGTGACCCCGTCGATACTTTTGACGAAATCGAGAAGAAAATTGCCGAGAAAATGGGCTTTAGGGCGTCCACAGATGACCGTTTTAAGCTCCTTGAGATGCACGTTGAGCTCGTATTGGGCGATGATGAGGAGGCTAAAGATGAGTCTGAGGACGAGATTGCGCTTCCTTATGTCGTTACTATTGAGAAATCTACGCAGACCATCTTGGCGATACGCCGAAATTGGGACCCGACTGACAAGAAGAAACTCAAGCGCAATCATTTCGTACACTACTCGTACGTTCCGGGCTTTGGGTTCTACGCTTTCGGCCTTATTCATCTTGTCGGTGCTTTTGCTAAGTCTGGTACCAGCATTATTCGTCAGCTTGTTGATGCTGGCACTCTCAGTAACCTTCCGGGCGGCTTCAAGACTAAGGGTCTGAGGGTTAAGGGCGATGATACGCCCATCAGCCCGGCAGAATGGCGCGACGTGGACGTCGCTAGCGGTACTATGCGTGATAATATCATGCCGCTGCCGTATAAGGAGCCAAGTCAGGTTCTGTTTGCGCTCCTTCAGAATATCGTGGAGGAAGGCCGTCGGTTTGCCGGTGCAGCCGACATGCAGATTAGTGATATGTCGGGCCAAGCGCCCGTGGGTACCACGCTGGCAATTCTTGAGCGCACACTGAAGGCCATGAGCGCGGTGCAGGCGCGTATCCACTACGCGATGAAACAGGAGTTTCGTCTCCTACGGGATATCATCCGTGACTACTCCCCCGAGGATTACGACTACACCCCGGTTAATGCTACCTCTAAGGCCAAGAAGGCTGACTACGACCTCGTCGATGTAATTCCGGTCAGTGATCCTAATGCCGCCACGATGGCGCAGAAGATCGTCCAGTATCAGGCGGTTCTTCAGCTCGCCCAGACGGCTCCGCAGCTTTATAATCTTCCATTCCTGCACCGCCAGATGCTCGAAGTATTGGGTATCAAGAACGCCGAGAAGCTCGTCCCGCTTAAGGACGGCGATGATATGAAGCCGTGTGATCCTGTGTCTGAGAATATGGACATCATTAACGGCAAGCCGGTCAAAGCGTTCATTGAGCAGGACCACCAAGCACATATTGCGGTCCATACGGCGGCTATGCAAGACCCCAAGATCATGCAGCTTGTGGGGCAGAACCCTAATGCGGGGGCCATGCAGGCAGCTATGGCGGCTCACGTCAGTGAACATGTGGCCTTCGAGTATCGTAGGCAGATCGAAGAGCAGGCGGGCGTACCTTATCCGGCACCCAACGCGCCGATGTCCCCAGATATCGAAGTACAGGTATCGCGTCTGGCCGCCGCCGCCGCGCAGCAGCTCCTTCAGAAAAACCAAGCAGAGGCCCAGCAGCAGAAGAACCAGCAGACCGCCCAAGACCCCCTCGTCCAGATGCAGCAGCAAGAGTTGCAGATTAAGCAGGGTGAGCTCGAACTCAAGAAGCAGAAGCTGGCTGTTGAGGCAGCGGCTAAAGCCGACCATGTTGAGATTGAGAAAGAACGTATCGCAGCGTCGAAGGAAATCGCGGGTCTCCAAGCAGGTGCCAAGATCGCCTCTGATAAGGCTAATATCGACATGAAGAGCCAGATGTCGGGCCTCCAAGCGGGCATCGACGCGGCATACAAGTCCACGCAACTTAACTGGGATAGCGTGCACAAGGCAAGCCAGCTCGGTCTGCAGCAACAGCAACAAGCCCACCAACACGGCATGGACCTACTTCAGAACGCCCAACAGGCGCAGCAAGCGCAGGCACCACAAGAGCCTGACGAAGATGACTCTCAAACAGAGGATAACGAATGAGTAATGACCTACTCCAGTATCTTTCAAGCAAGATACAAGAAGAACTTAGGGTAATCGAACAAGATACGGCTATGGGCCGTGCCGAGGATTTCGGTGCCTATAAGTACGCTGCTGGCATTTATCGCGGTTTGCTGATGGCGAATACTTTGATTGCAGACACCGCGCAACGAATGGAACAAGATGATGATTGATACTGTAGGGGACAATACCCTTCCTGAGATGCCCGAGATTTTTCTCGCCTCCGATGTTAACGACATCGACAATGCTACCATCCTCCCGCAGGACGACGAGCGCAAAGCTCAGCAGCTTCCGGACCCTTCTGGTTATAGGCTCCTCTGCGCCATCCCCGAGGTGGAAGAGAAGACGGCTGGCGGCCTGTTTAAGGCCGATATTACCAAGCACTACGAAGAGCTCACTACTCCGGTACTGTTTGTGCTCAAGGTCGGCCCTGATGCTTTCAAGGATGCCTCGCGGTTCCCCAGCGGTCCGTGGTGTAAGGAAGGTGACTTCATTCTTACGCGCCCTCATGCGGGCAGCCGGGTGAAGATTCATGGTCGTGAGTTTCGCCTGATTAACGACGATTCTGTTGAGGCTGTCGTTGAAGACCCCCGTGGAATTAGTCGGGGTTAATGGAGGTAGCAATGAATATTGAACACAAGGACGACTTCGACTTTGAGATCGAAGGCGAGGAAAAACCCGTAATTGAAGTAGAGGACGATACTCCTGAGGAGGACCGTGGGCGAGAGCCTATGCCTAAGGATATTGTCGAGGAGTTGGATGCCGACGAGCTTGAAGAGTATTCCGATAAGGTAAAGACTCGTCTCAAGCAGATGAAGAAGGTCTGGCACGATGAGCGCCGGGAAAAGGAACGGGCTTTCCGTGAACAGCAGGAAGCCATCTCTGTTGCTCAGCGCATCTTCGACGAAAACCGCCGCCTGAAAGCAACCCTGTCGCAGGGCGAGCAGTCTTTGGTGGGTAGCTGGCAGCAGGCAGCCAAGCTCGAAGCTGAACAGGCAAGGCGCGCGTACAAGGAAGCATATGAGTCTGGTGACTCTGAAAAGCTGATCGCCGCCCAAGAAGCCATGCAGAACGCTAGCTATAGGCTTAATCAGCTAAGTAATTACCAGCCTACTTTACAAAACACTGAGCCTGAAGTACAACTACCACAACCGCAGGTTAATGTACCTACTCCTGACCGTAAAGCACTGGCGTGGCAAGAGCGCAATGAGTGGTGGGGTTCGGATGAAGAAATGACCGCTGCGGCACTTGGGCTTCATCAAAAGCTCATTAAGCAGTATGGTAACAACCACGCCGGTACTGACGAATATTGGCAAGCCATCGACACAACGATGCGCAAGCGCTTCCCTGAATACTTCGGGGAACCTGAAAAGCCTACTGGCACCAAACAGGCCAGCCGGACTGCGAATGTTGTCGCGCCAGCCTCCAGAAGTACATCCTCCAAAAAGATCGTGCTGAAGCAGTCACAGATTATGATTGCGAAGAAACTGGGCCTTACGCCTGAGCAATATGCTCAGGAAGTTATGAAGATGGAGCGTTAAACATGACACAGAATCGACTGACTCGTGAACTGGATACCCGTGAAGACGCCTCGCGTCCTAAAAAGTGGCAGCCAGCTTCTCTGTTGCCGGAGCCCGACAGGCAGCCCGGATACGACTACCGTTGGGTGCGTGTCTCGACCTTGGGTATGAAAGACCCCCGTAATCTGTCTGCAGCTCTTCGTGAGGGCTGGGAGGCAGTGGGGATCGAAGAACAACCTAAGTTCAAGATGCTCGCTGACCCGGATAGCCGGTTCAAGGATAATATCGAAGTAGGTGGGTTGTTGCTCTGTAAAGCCCCGACCGAATTTGTGGAACAGCGGCGTGAGTATTACGCCAACAGCACCGCAGCTCAGTCGGACGCCGTAGACAATAACTTCATGAAAGAGAACGACTCTCGTATGCCTCTGTTCCGTGAGAAGCGGTCTACGACGTCGTTTGGTAAAGGCAAATCTTAAGCTAGGAGCTTAGAATATGGCATATCCTTCTGTTACGGGGCCCTATGGCCTCATTCCGATCAATCTGATCGGCGGGCAGGTGTTTGCTGGTGCCACTCGTTCGATCCCCATTGCTGTGAACTCCTCGACTGCCATTTACTTTGGTGACGTCGTGAAGCTCAACAGCGGCGGTACGCTCGACAAGGACACCGGTACTTCGGCTGCTACCCCCGTGGGCGTGTTCCTCGGTTGCTCGTTCACCGACCCGGTGTTCGGCAAGACCTTCCGCCAGTACTACCCCGGTACCACCAACGTGACCGACACCGTTGCCTTTGTGCAGGATGACCCGGACGCGCTGTACAAGGTGGCCGTGGTTTCGTCTGGTACCACCATTGGCTATGTCACTCGCGCTAACGTGGGTGAGAACGCCGTGCTGGTTCAGAACGCTGGTAACACGATCACTGGTGACTCCGGCGTTGCTATTAGCGGCACCACTGGCACCACCTCCACGTTCCCGGTGCGCGTTATCGACGCCATCTCTGAAACCCAGTCTGCCCCCGGCACCTATACGGAAGTCGTGGTCAAGTGGAATCAGGGTATGCACCAGTACCTCAACCCGACCGGCGTGTAAGGAGATTAAATCATGGCGATTTCACGCGCACAACTTCTCAAGGAACTCCTCCCCGGTCTGAACGCCCTGTTCGGTCTGGAATATGCTCGCTACGGCGAAGAGCATAAGGAAATCTTCGAGACTGAGACCTCTGAGCGTTCGTTCGAAGAAGAAACCAAGCTGTCGGGCTTCTCGGCTGCTCCGGTTAAGAACGAAGGTTCGGCTATTGCGTACGACAACGCGCAGGAAGTTTTCACCGCTCGCTACAACCACGAAACGATTGCCCTCGGGTTCTCGCTGACGGAAGAAGCGATTGAGGATAACCTCTACGACTCGCTGTCGTCCCGCTACACCAAGGCTCTGGCTCGCGCCATGGCCTATACCAAGCAGGTTAAGGGCGCTAACATCCTCAACAACGGGTTCAATTCGAGCTACGCTGGTGGTGATGGTCAGCCCCTCTTCTCGACCTCGCACCCGGTGGTTACCGGTGGCGTCAACAGCAACACCTCCGCGACCAACGCTGACCTGAACGAGACGGCCCTCGAAGCCGCCGTGATTCAGATTGCCGCTTGGACCGACGAACGTGGCCTGCTGATCGCTGCGAAGCCGAAGAAGCTCATTGTTCCCCCGAGCCTGATGTTCGTTGCTACCCGACTGCTTGAGACCGAACTGCGCGTCTCGACTGCCGATAACGACGTCAACGCCCTGAAGAACAACGGGTCGATCCCTGATGGTTACGCGGTCAACCACTTCCTGACCAACAACCTGTCGTGGTTCCTGACCACGGACGTTCCTAACGGTCTGAAGCACTTCGTCCGTTCGCCGCTGGCGAACTCCATGGATGGAGACTTCGACACGGGCAACGTCCGTTACAAGGCCCGTGAGCGTTATAGCTTCGGATGGTCTGATCCGCTCGGGGTTTACGGCTCGCAGGGCTAAACCTTTAAAAACCCTAGGTTTTTGGAGACCCCTCGGAGAAATCCGGGGGGTTTCTTTTTAGGTATTGACCCACTCGGTGTTGTTTGTATATAAGACTTATACCGAATGGGAGATTACCTGTGTCTAAATCCACTCACCCCGTCATCTACCGCATACGCAACATAGTTAACCAAAAGTTTTATGTGGGGAGTACCATCAACTCGAAGGAGCGGTTCCGTACACACCGCAGCAAACTTCGGCGGGGGGTTCATCATACACCGCATCTTCAAGCCGCATGGAATAAATACGGTGAGGAGTGCTTTAAGTTTGAGATCATGGAAGAAGTCGCAGACGTAGCAAGCCTACAAGCGGCGGAAGATCGTTGGCTGCAAGAGTATGTCGGGCAACCGTGTTGCTATAACGCGGGGCTTCGGTCGGGTGCACCGTGGCGTGGGGTAGCTAGAGAGCTGCACCCTAATTTTGAACGCCCCAAAAAAGAAAGTGAGCTCACGGCTATATCTGCCGGTGTAAAGCGGCGGTATGAAGACCCCGATTACCAGCCACGCCGGGGTAAAGCACACGCGGAAGAAACTAAAGCCAAAATCAGTGCTAAAGTACAGCGCGTTTTGGCCGAGGGGCGCGGGGGTAAGTTCGTGCCTTCTGAAGAGACGCGGAAACGTATGTCTGAAGCGCTTAAGGGTAATCAGAATGCAAAGGGGCACGCCCGTACCGAAGAACACCGCCGCAAGCTGGCGGAGGCCAACACAGGCAATCAGAACTGGCTGGGCAAACAGCACACAGAAGAGTCTAAGTTGAAGATGAGCAAAGCCGTAATGGAAGTGACTACTAATACTGAGTTTCCTAGTCTGACGGCGGTGCTCAACTACTACGGCTTGAAGATGCCCACGCTGCGGCGTGCGCTAGTATCCGGTAAGCCTCTAGCTAAAGGCCCGCACGCGGGACTTGTCTTCCGCTACAAATAACTACTTTCCAACTACACAACAACGTGGTACCACAGCAATACGTCTAGGATTAATACTCGTACAGACTGGCCTAGCAGACGTAGTAGAGACTGTACGAGGATGTGCTACTACGCGGAGATAAATCATGCCTCGTACTACTTTTCAGGGTCCCGTTCGTTCGCTGTCGGGCCTGTACCAGCAGGGCCCCAGTGCAGTCGTTCCTGTTTCGACTGCTACGCTGACGCTTGACCCCGCTCTGCATGCGGGTCGTTACCTGTCTATTACTGCGGCTACCGCCACGATCACTCTTCCGGCGGTTAATGTTACTGCTAACGGGCAGTCGTCCGGCCCCGGTCAGGACCCCTCCAATACCAACAACCAAGGCGTCGTGTACAACTTCGTGCTGCCTTCGACTGCCACTGCGGTTAAGATCGTTACCGGCACTGGCGACTACCTGCTTGGTTCGGTGGACATTGCTGCCGCTGGCGGCGCTACCAGCACGTACGTTGCTAATGGTACGACGATTCGCTCGGTCAATCTGAACGGCACCACGACCGGCGGTATTGCTGGTTCGGTTGTCAGCGTTGTTGCTATTGCGGCCAACACCTATCTGGTGCAGGGGCAGATCATTGGTTCGGGCACGCTGGCTACTCCGTTCGCCACTTCCTAATTAGAGTTTAATCTCTGAAGGAGAAAGCGAATGACCATGCAAACAGACGTCAAAGTAAGCCAGCCCCTCACCTCAACGGGGGCATTTCAGGACCAGAGTAGCGTCAATATTGGTCGTGTGCGCGTTAAAGGCGTGTACATTGTTAGCGGCGCTTCTGCTGGGTCTGTAGTTATTACCGACGGTAATGGTGGGGCTACGCTTGCTACGATCAACACCCCTACAGCCGCTAATGCGGGTAATACTTACCTTTTGCTTCCCGGTGAAGGTGTACTTGCCCGCACTGGCGTATATGGTACGGTCACCAACGTGGCATCCGCCACGGTTATTTATGGGTGATATATGCGGGCGCAAAAGGGTTTCGACTTAGCTGGTAAGAGCATTTTTGTAGCTCTTCCGGCGTATGATTTTAAGGTATCTCTGAAGCTGGCGGTGTCGTTGGCTCAGTTTGCTGGTAAGGCGGCTGCCCACGGTATTGATATCCAGATCGGGAGCATCTGCGGATGCTCGGTCGTTTCCCGCGCCCGCAACCTGCTTGTGCAGGATTTGCTTGAGTCGCACTGTGACTATTTGCTGTTCGTTGACTCCGATATCAACTTTGAGCCAGAAGATATCTTCCGCCTGATGGCGTGGGCTGAGAACCCTAACATGGGTATTGTAGCTGCTGTGCCTCGCACTCGCAGCACCGACAAAGTTTATATCGCTACTCTCGACCACGACGAGGACGGCCAGCTCTCTATGAACGGCATGGGTCTAGTACGGGCCAAGCGCGTAGCCACCGCATTTATGCTGGTACAGCGCAAAGTATTTGAGGATATGACAGTAGCCCACCCCGAGTGGAAGTACCACGATGCGCGAACCAATCGCATGGTACCTTGCCTATTTGACTTCGCTCTGACCGAAGAAGGCTACGTAGGCGAAGACTTCCTGTTCTGTGACCGCGCCCGCGAGCTTGGTTATGAGGTATGGATCGACCCCACCATCTCGCTGGGTCATATGGGCGTGCAGGAGTACGTCGGTAATTTTGGTAATGATGTCCTATATCCGATGATCGTCCCGGCTGTCGAGGAGGCTGCGTAATGGCTAAGACTCCCGCTTGGACCCGTAAGGAAGGCAAGAACCCGAAAGGTGGCCTCAATGCCAAGGGCCGCGCCTCCTACAACAAGGCCAATCCGGGGAAGCCGGGGCTGAAGGCCCCGCAGCCCGAAGGTGGCCCACGCAAAAAGTCATTCTGTGCCCGGATGTCCGGGATGAAGAAGAAGTTGACGTCAAAGAAGACAGCCAACGACCCTAATAGCCGCATCAATAAATCTCTTCGCGCGTGGGATTGCTAGCATGGAAATGCCTACTATTTGGAACCTTGTTACGATGTGCCTTCTGGCTATTACTGGCTTTCTCGTGCAGAGTAAGCTAAGCCATCTAGACGCATTGACTACTCTAGTGAACCGGACGCGTGAGGAGTTTGCTCGGGACCACGTCACTCGTGCGGAAGTTAATTCGGCTCTGGATCGGATCGTAGACCGGATTGATGCTAGCATCCTACGGCTTGAGACGAAGATCGACGATATGGGGAAGAACAAAAATGGCTAAGCACGATGACGCCGCAGAAGACAAAAAGATGATCGCCTCCATGATCCATAAGCATGAGAAGCACGACCATCCGGGCATGAAGCCCACGAAGTTCAAAACTGGGGGTTCCGTATCCAAGCGGGCCGACGGTATCGCTGAACGTGGTAAAACCAAAGGGAAGATAGTATAATGGCTAAGTCGATGAAGATGGGTAAAGGTAAACCGGCGGGTGGTGCCAAGTCGGCCCTTGCCGGTCTTGGTCGTGCTCTTGCTATGCGCGCTGCGCTGGGCGGTGCTGGTGGCCCCGGTGGCCCCGGTGGCCCGGGCCCTATGGGTGCTGGTGCTCCTCCTGCTCCGCCCGCTGGTGGCGCTGGTCCTGATATGTCTGGTGGGGCTCCCGGCGGTGCTCCGGGTATGAAGAAGGGCGGTAAGGTTGTGAAGAAAGCATGCAGCGGTGGTGGTATGCGGAAAGCCTCTGGCGGCCTGCTGCCCAACAAGAAGGCGGATGACGGCATCGCTAGGAAGGGCAAGACCCGCGCTCTTGGGGCACGAGACGACGATGGTAAATCGGTTGGTCTGACTACTGGTAAGAAGAAGGGCGGCGTGATGAAGAAGTACGCCAAGGGCGGTCTGACTACTGGCAACAAGAGCGATAGCGGCCCGACTGTTAAGGAGACCAAGGGCCCTGGTCAGAAGTACGCCAAGGGCGGTTCGGTGTTCCGTACGTCGGCTGGCGGTATCGAATCCAAGGGTAAGACCAAGACGAAGGTTTGCTAAGATGGCCGCCTCCAATAATCCCAACGACGAAAGCGTCGAACGCACTGAGGTGATGCCCCGTGCGGGGAAAATTGGAGGCGAGCGTCTCCCGCGTTCGATTAACTCCCCTATGAAGGGCCGCGAGGAGCGGTACGTAAACCGCGCGCACACTACTAACATTGTAGGGCAGAAGTTGCCGAAAGATGCCGGTCTCAAGAAGGGCGGCGAAGCTAAGGGGAAGACCGTGAGACCGAGTCGTGGTATGGGGGATATGTCCCCCTCAAAGATGCCCAAGGGCAAGACCATCACCCGCAAGGATAGCCCCGACAAGGTGTCCGAGTATGCTAAGGGTGGTAAGGCCAAGCTGAACATCAAGAAGGCTATCAAGAAGCCCGGTGCCCTTCACGCACAGCTCGGTGTTCCCAAGGGCGAGAAAATCCCGGCGAGCAAGATTGCTGCTGCGGCTAAGAAGCCCGGTAAACTCGGCCAGCGCGCACGGTTCGCGCAGGTCCTCTCTGGTGTAAGGAAGAAGAAATGAGCGGTGGTGGTGGCGCTGGCGGTCAGGCCCAAGGGTCGGGACAACCGCTTCCTTCTAATTGGCAGGGTATGGTACCCCCCGGGTATACTATGGGCGGTCCGACTCCGGGGCAGGGGCCGCAGGGCTTTATGCACCATCCGGGTATGGATCAGGATGCTCAGCGTCACCATTGGGGTCAGATGCAGCCGGGACAACCGCAACAGCTTCCTCAGGGGTGGCAAGGCATGGTGCCTCCGGGCTATGCGCCTCCGGGCCAGATGAGCCCGCTTGGTGGCCCGGTACCCGCCGGACAAGTTATTAATTCGCCGTATGGTCAGGTCCACCCTAATCCTGCCACCGCTAATATTGGTATGGGCGGCGGTACCCCCCTGAACGCTACTAACCAGCAGTTGGGGCAAATGATTATGAGCGGGGTACCGGGCCAGACTTCCGCCCCAGTCGGCGGCCTTGCTGCACTTCCACAAGGTCCAGCTAAATGACGACTACTGGTACCTCTGCGTTCAATATGAACCTCAACGATATTGTTGAGGAAGCCTTCGAGCGTTGCGGTGCCGAGGTTCGCACTGGTTATGATCTTCGCACTGCGCGGCGCAGCCTGAACCTGCTTACTGTAGAGTGGGCCAATAAGGGTATTAATCTCTGGACTATCGAGCAGGGCTCGATCCCTATGGTGCAGGGGCAGATTACTTACACGCTCCCGGTGGACACTATTGATCTTGCCGAGCATGTGATTCGCACTCAGACTGGTGTGCAGCAGACGGATATTAATATCACTCGTATCAGTGTCGATACCTACTCGACGATCCCTAACAAGAACGCGCAGGGGCGCCCTATTCAGGTGTGGATTAACCGACAATCTGGCGCCACTACGCCTACGGGTATTCAGAACCCAACAATCAATGTGTGGCCCGCACCAGATCAGAGCAACTATTATACCTTTGTCTACTGGCGGCTGCGCCGCATTCAGGATGCTGGTAGCGGTGTTGAGACCGAGGATATCCCCTTCCGCTTCCTTCCGGCCATGATCGCGGGTCTTGCGTACCATTTATCAGTAAAACTTCCCGATGCTATGCAGCGTATCCCGATGCTCAAGCAGATGTACGACGAGCAGTGGCAGTTGGCCGCTGACGAGGACCGAGAGAAAGCTGCGCTGCGGATTGCCCCGCGCCAGTACTTTAGGTGATATATGCGGGATGAACTGTTTCTAGCTTGGGCTGCGGGATTCTTCGACGGTGAAGGGTGTGTTATCGTAGAGATTTCCAAGGAGAAGAAGTGTAGGCACGGATTTAGGACTTCGCTTCACGCAACGGTAACGCAGACTAGCTTGCCGTGTTTGGAACTGTTCCTGAAGCGGTTTGGAGGCGCAATAAAAACATCCGACTGCCGCACGCCCAACGGCAGACGCTGGGCCGTACAGTACACATGGGTTACGCGTAACCGCGAGGCGGCGGAGTTTCTAGCCGCTATTAAAGATTACACCGTGGTCAAGCGCGAGCAAATCAATGTAGCTTTGCAGTATCCGCTGACGAGTCCAGATGGGCGTAAGTATGGCGGCCCCAGCAACCCCATACCCGAGGAAGTACAGGGGCGGCGTGTGGATATTGCATATGAGCTGCGGGCTATTCGGGCCTCTATGAAGACTGAGGCTAAGCCCGCGAAGGAGAAGGCAGATGCCTAATCGGTTTGCCTCTGGTAAGTGGGCAATCTCAGAATGCGATATTTGCGGTGAGCGATATAAACTCAAGGAGCTGAAACAGCTCGTCATTAAAACCAAAAACGTAAATACTCTCGCTTGCCCCGAATGCTGGAACCCGGACCATCCGCAGTTGCAACTTGGCATGTACCCAGTTGATGACCCACAAGCTATCCGTAACCCGCGCGGGGATCATAGCTACTACCAAGCGGGTCTGAACATCAACGGAAACCCGAGCGAAGGTAGTAGAGTGATTCAATGGGGTTGGAATCCAGTAGGGCTTAATAATCCTCTGGGTTTATCCGGGCTCGAAAATGCGCTACAAGCGGGTGGACAGATCGGCGTTGCAACAGTGCAGATTAGTTAAGGAGTAAGTCATGGCTAAGGGTGGTAAAACTAACGAGCAGCTGAGGAAGCTGGGGCGTAATCTTGCTAAGATTGCCAATCAAAAGAGTGAAGTCAAGAAGGTCAAGGTTAACGAAACCAAGGTGAACAAGAATGGTTAAGTTTAGCAAAAAAATGGGCGGTAAAGAAGTTGGTGCTGCCAGCGTCTACGCCAAGCCCCATTCCGCCTCTGGCGGCAAAAACACCGACCTCGGTAACAATGGCTACCCCAACAACGTAGCTAGCACTCAGACGGTAAAGACGCGCGGAACTGGTGCGGCTACCAAGGGTAATAAACATAGCACCAAGATGGGCTAATTGGTATGGACTACCCTACGCTCGTTGAGACGATTGTTGCGTACACAGAAAACTCTTTCCCAGCCAACACAGGTTCGGGTGGGCTTACGACTACGCAACAGATCAATACGTTCATTATGGAAGCTGAGCAGCGTATTTTCAACTCCGTTCAGCTGCTGGAACTCCGCAAGAATGTAACTGGCAGCACGACGGGGTCTAATAAATACCTTGCCGTCCCTTCGGACTGGCTAGCCAATTTCTCGTTGGCGGTAATTGATCCCACTACGGGGGCTTATAGTTATTTACTTAACAAGGATGTCAGCTTCATCCGTGAGGCATTCCCTTACCCCAACTCGTCGGGTACCCCGACACACTACGCCATGTTCGACCAGAACTCATACCTTCTAGGCCCCACACCGGACCAAGCCTATCAGATGGAGCTACATTACTTCTACTACCCGCCGTCAATCACGGTTTCCAATACCTCGTGGCTCGGTAACAATTTTGACTCAGTGCTGCTCTATGGTTCGCTACTGGAAGCGTATACCTATATGAAGGGTGAAGCAGACGTTATTGCTCAGTATCAGAAGCGGTATGACGAAGCTCTTGCACTCCTTAAGGAATACGCTGAGGGTAAGAACCGCGAGGATAATTACAGGACGCCTCAGGTTAGATATCCGGTGAAGTAAGCGCAAAGGGAACGTATGTTAGATAGCATTGCCTCTATTACAGGCGGGACTGTTACCGTTAGAACCACTAGCGAACGCGGGTATACGCCCGAGGAGATCGCAGAGATGGCGCTGGATAAGATAATCTTCGTGGGTAGCAATGCTCACCCGGCCATCCGCGACCAAGTAGAAGCCTTCAAGGACAGTATCCGACAGGTGCTGGTGGGTGCCCTACATGAGGCCGTAAACTCACGTAATGTGACGCTGGTAAACAAGTTTCACCGACTAGGGCACCCTGAGCTCATTCCGATACTGGATGCCTAGTTGTGGAGCTAAAGGAGTGCAAAAGCTGTCGAGAGCTGAAACCCTTGGATAGTTTTGGTAATCCGCCGTCGAGAAGGCACACAAACGGCCACCCCTATTGCAAACCATGTATGAACTCGTACGCTAGGAAGTGGCGGGCAAACAACAAAGTAAAGGCGCAGGAGAAGGACCGCCGAACGAACTTTAAGCGCCGGTACGGAATTACTGTCGAAGACTATACCCAAATGTTAGAACAGCAAGGTGGCGCGTGTGCTGTTTGTGGCACAGATACTCTGGGTACACGTACTAAGCACTTCTCAGTAGACCATTGCCATGATACAAGCAAAGTGCGCGGGCTTCTATGCGATAAGTGTAATCGTGGGCTCGGTATGCTCGGTGATACCTTGGAAGCCGTTCTTAAGGCGGCGGATTACTTAAGAAGGAACGGTTAATATGGCTCTGACGCAAGCAATGTGCACCAGCTTCAAAGGCGAGGTAATGCTCGCCGTGCACGACTTCCGCCCTACTGGCCAGACGGGCGCCAGCACTTTCAAGATGGCTTTGTACACGTCGTCGTCCACGATTGACGCTAACGCTACGGCTTACACGGCCACTGGTGAAGCTACTGGTACAAACTACACGGCAGGTGGCGCGGCCCTAACCAATCTTGGCGTGACTGCGGTTAACACTTCCTCGTCGGCGGGTACTGGGTTTACTAACTTCAGCAACCTGACTTTTGCTAACGTCACCCTGACGGCGCGTGGGGCTATGATCTACAATAGCACTCCGAAGGCCAACAGCAATGCTAACACCACCCTTACCAATTCTGCGGTGTGCGTGTTGGATTTCGGTGCTGATACGACCGCGACTAATGGTAACTTTACGGTGATATTCCCGTCGGCTACGAATACGACTGCCATTATTAGGATTGCATAATGGCTCTTGCCTTTGCTGACCGCGTTCAGGATACGACCACAACCACGGGCACGGGGACGATCACACTTGCCAACTCCCCGCCCACGGGGTTTCAATCTTTCGCGGCTATCGGTGACGGTAACACCACCTACTACACGCTGACCAGCGGCTCGGCATGGGAAGTCGGGATCGGCACTTACACCGCTTCCGGCACCACGCTTTCGCGCACAACGATCCTGTCCTCTAGCAATTCCGGTGCGGCCATCACATTGTCCGGCACGTCTACGGTGTTCTGCACTTACCCCGCCGAGAAACAAATCTCCAAGGATGCCGCCACGTTCGGCGGCACGGCAACCTCTGCGGCGGCGTGGACGACCAACGGCGTTGGCTTGATCCAGAGCGCCACGACATATACCGACACCAGCACCGCCGCATCAGGCACGGTGACGACCGCCTACATGAACTTGTTTGGCGCGCAGACTTACGCCGCGACAAATACCAGCGTTACGGTCACAAACCTTTATGGGACGTATTTTACAGCGCCGACTGCGGGCACGAATGTCACGGCAACGACCAAATATGCCTTGGGTGCTGATAGTGTCAACCTCGGAACGCTGACCTCCACCCATGCCGATAACTATTCAGCCGCCGCAACCACCTCCGGCTCAACCAAAACCGTCAACATCGGTACGGGCGGTCTAAGCGGCTCCACGACAGCCATCACTATCGGATCGTCCGTATCAGGCGCGACCCAAACCACCACGGTAAACGGGCGCATTACTTTCGCACCCATCGGCGCTACGCTTGCGGCTTGGTCTACCAATGGCGTCGGTCTGATCCAGTCTGCGGCAACATTCACAGACAATAGCACCGTAGCATCTGGCACCGTAACAACCGCCTACATGAACTTGTTTGATACAGAGACTTATGCTGCAACGAATGCTATTACCGTCACTAACATTTATGGTACATATTTCAAAAACCCGGCTAGAGGCACAAATGTAAGTGGGTCGGGCAATCTTTACGCAATCGGCGCAGATAACGCGCTGCTCGGCGCATTAACAGTAAGCGGCGGTACTTTCAACGCAACAGGTGTTATTAATATCACAGGCCTGAATGGGGCTACCACTGCGAATTATTCAACCTCAGCAACCACCTCCGGCAATACCAAAACCGTCAACATCGGCACGGGCGGCCTAAGCGGCTCAACCACGGCCATTGCTATCGGCTCCACTGCGGCCCCCGGTGTCGTCACCATCAACGGATCGGTGCAGGGTCTTAGTGCATCTACCACCTCGGGCAGCACGATCACGCCGACTGCGGGTACGACTAACCAATACACCGTGACGGCCCTTGCTGCCACTGCCACTATCGCGGCCCCAAGCGGCACTCCGGTGGACGGTCAAAAACTGATGCTCCGCTTCAAGGACAACGGCACGGCACAAGCGTTGACTTGGACGACCACTTCGGGCGCTTATCGCGCTGTGGGCGTAACGCTTCCCGCAACAACGGTTATCTCTAAGGTTCTATATGTCGGGTGCATCTACAACTCTCAGGATAGCTTCTGGGACGTTGTAGCCGTGGCGCAGCAGTAATATGGCGCAGAACTGGTCATACATTGCAGCGGGCGCTATTCAGACTGGTGCTAGTGCTACAGTTCCTGTCCCTGCCGGATACGCTGCGGGCGATCTTTTGGTCATCTGTCTAGAAAGCAGCAGTGCATTAACATCCACACCGACTGGCTGGACTGCTATCTCGGCGGGTAACTACGCGTATGCGTTCTATAAGTTCGCTGGGGCCAGTGAATCATCTGTAACGCTGGCCGGTGGGTCTGCTACCGCACGATCAGTCATGCTGTGCTATCGCGGCATCTACGGCATAGATACCTCCGCGACTTACGCCAGCGCCTCGGCCACTTCGATTGCGACAAACACCCAAACGACCACGGCGGCAAATGATCTTGTCATTTCGGTGTATGGTTGCTCTGCATCCGTTAATACCACAATCACCGCCCCGGCCAGCACTACGACACGCATCAATCAGGCGGCTGTCGCGGGAACCGGCGGCGGGCTGCTAATTGTCGATGAAAACCAAGCCACAGCAAGCACAACAACGGCTAGAACGGCTACATTCAGTGGCGGCAATAATCTGGGTGCTGTAGCATTTTCATTCAAACAGCAACCAGCGACTAGCGCAATGCTTCTCATGTTCTAAGGGCTACCAATGGCAAACACTTACACTTGGACGATCACTCGGATGGACTGCTACCCCACGCAGGATAGCTACGCCGATGTCGTGTTTGCGGTCTATTGGATGCTGTCTGGGACAGACGGGGTGAATACTTGCAGCACCAGCGGCAACACTCAAGTCACCCTTGATCCCGCAGAGCCGTATATCCCGTACGCAGAATTGACGCAGGATCGAGTGACCGGATGGGTGCAGGAATCCCTCGACCCCGACGGTGTGGCGCAGTGCGAGGGGAATGTGGACACGCAGCTTGCTGCTATTTCCGCGCCGCCTGTAGTAACACCCCCGTTGCCTTGGAGTCAGTAATGGCACAGCTTGGCCCTATAACGCACCTTACCATTCATTGTGCAGCCACTCCCGAGGGGCGGTTCGTTACTGCGGAGCAGCTTTGTGCTTGGGACAAGGCCAAATTCGGCCAGACATCTTACCACTGGGTAGTAGAACTCGATGGATCAAAACATCAGACGCTTAAAGACGACCAGCTTGGTGCTCATGTGGGTGGTCATAATACCGGCAATATTGGTGTATGTTACGTAGGCGGTGTCTGCAAGGACAACAAGACCCCCAAAGACACGCGCACAGACGCCCAGAAGGCTTCACTTCTAGAGATTGTTAAGATATACAAGGAAAGATACCCCGGTATTATTATCCTTGGACATCACGATTGGCCGGGAGTACAGAAAGCCTGCCCCAGTTTTGATGCGGGGGCTTGGCTTAAACAAGTAGGAGAAGTGAAATGAACTTCGTTAACTATATCCTGAAGATGCTGACTCAGCCATCTTCGTACGCAGGTCTTGGAGTTTTCGCTACCGCGCTTGGTCTTTCGACCCCGGCCTATCAGGCTATTTCGGCGGTTGTCGCGGCCCTCGCTGGTCTTGCTGCTTTCTTCATTGATGGCGGTAAGGTTGTGGCTCCTGCTGCTCCGGCAGCCCCGAAGGCCTAATCATGCTGCAGCTTCTGTCGTCCCTGTTTTCTTTGTTGAACAAGCTGTTCGCGGCTTACCAAAACAGCAAGCTAGAGGCACAGGGGCGGCAGCAAGTTGAGGAGGTACTGAATGTTAATGTGGTCAAGGCTGAGGAAGCTGTCAGTACTCCCGACCCTGTTCGTGACGAGCGCTTGCGCAGCCGGTTTGATGCCGCCCAAAACAGTAAGTGATTATTGCCGAATTGCTGCGCCGATCATGTACAATAGCAAGTTGGATAGCGCGCCAACGGTTAAACAGATAGAGCACCACAATAGCCAGTGGGTTTGCGTCTGCGAGAACGACTGCCCAAAAAGCAAGTAGTTAAAGAAAGGGGGTAATATATGTTCGGCTTTACCCCCTTTGCGGCGGCCCCGTTTGCTAGTCTCGGTTCCAATAACATCAGTGTAAATGTTACTGGTGTTTCCGCTTCGGGCTCGCTCGGCACAGTAGCTACTAACCTAACTGCCAATATAGCGGTTACCGGGGTCTCGGCCTCTGGTGTTGTTGGTTCTGCTACTACTTCCGCTGCAGCTAATGTCGGCACTACGGGTGTCTCGGCTTTTGGGTCGGTTGGTTCCGCCACAGCCGCTGTCCAAATAAACGTAAGCGCTACTGGGGTTTCTGCTTCTGGCTTGATTGGGTCAGCGAGTACGTCGGCGGATGCTACCGCAACACTCTCTGGTATTACCGCTGCGGGTTCTATCGGGGCCGCTACTACCTCCGGCACGGTTAGTGTATCCATCTCTGGTGTTTCTGCTTCTGGGAGTGTAGACCAGTCAAGCGCCTCTGGTGCGGCTAACAATAACGCTACGGGGGTAAATGCTTCTGGCTCGATTGGGTCGGTCAGTATTACCTTCCCGGCCAATGTCGCGGCTACTGGTGTTTCTGCTTCTGGCGCAGTCGGTGTGGCTTCCGTCAAGATTAGTGTTCAAGCCCTAGTAAATGGTGTACAAGCACAGGGACTTATCTCTACCCCGCTTGCATGGGGCTTAATTAACGAGAGCCAAACGCCTAATTGGTCGCCTATAGACGAAAGCAGTAGTGCTACATGGGCACAGATTAACGAAGGTAACACTGTAGTCTGGGTTCAAATACCGACGTAAGGAACGAAGATGTCTAGTACGTACAGCCCCACACTTAAAATCCAGCTCATGGCTACCGGCGAAAACTCTACTACGTGGGGTACGGTTACCAACCTTAATTTGGGCACGGCTATTGAAGAGGCTATTACTGGGTCGGCGGATGTAGCTTTCTCTAATGCTAACGTCACACTGACGCTTACGGACACTAACGCTTCGCAGACAGCTCGCAACCTGCGGCTGAATCTCACTGGCACTGCCACGTCTGGGTATAACCTCGTGGTCCCGTCTACCGAGAAAGCGTACATCGTCAACAACGGCACTGATGGCACTATTACAGTCAAAAATGCTACGGGCACTGGAATCGCCGTCCCGGCAGGTAAAACCGTCTGGGTGTTTAACGACGGCACTAACGTGAAGGACGTAGTTACCTATCTATCGTCTTTGTCGCTCGGCTCTCCGCTGGGCATTGCCTCGGGCGGTACTGGAGGTAACACTCAGGCTTCCGCGCAGTCGGCGCTGGGTCTCGGCACTATGTCCACTCAAGCGGCTTCGGGTGTTGCTATTACTGGTGGTAGTGTCTCTGGTGTAAGCCTGACTTCCTCCAATATCACCTCGTCTAACATCACCTCATCTAACATCACCTCGACTAACATAACTTCTTCGAATGCCACCATTACGGGCGGCAACATCTCTGGTCTAACTACCCCGTTGTCTATTGCTTCGGGTGGTACGGGATTTAATACCGCCCCTACGGCGGGGACGATTCCCGTCGGCACCAATACCGGGGCTTTTGCGCTATCCACGCTCACCGCCGGGTCTAACATCACCATTACCAACTCCAACACGGGCGGTATCACCATCGCGGCCACAAACCCGGGCGGTACAGTTACTTCTGTGGGCGGCACTGGTGCGGTTAATGGTATCACTCTTACCGGGACGGTTACGTCTTCGGGCAGCCTTACGCTTGGCGGCACACTCACGGGCGTCAACTTACAGTCTCAGGTTACGGGTATCCTACCGGTAGCGAACGGTGGTACTGGGGCTAATACGACAGCTGCGGCTTTGACGTCCCTCGGTGCAGCTGCATCCTCAACGATTATCGGCGTGGGGCAAACGTGGCAGGTTCCAGCCCGCTCGGTGAACACCAGCTACCAAAACACTACGGGGCGGCCAATCATGGTCGCTATCCAAGCAGACAGCGGTAATACTGCGTACGGCTTTCAGGTCTCCAACGATGGCTCTACGTGGATTACGCTTTCTGACTTTCAGTACCACGCCCAGATTGCGTTCATCGTACCGAACAACGGGTATTATAGAATTAACGGCACACCAACGCTCTATTATTGGTCTGAGCTCCGCTAATGACTTTTATTAAACTACAGTTCCGACCGGGTGTTAACCGAGACCAGACTAACTATTCTGGCGAAGGCGGCTGGTATGCGTGTGACCAAATCAGGTTCCGTTCCGGGTTCCCCGAAAAATTGGGCGGCTGGGTCAGCGTTACGACTAACCGCTTCTATGGCGTATGCCGTCAGATGTGGAACTGGGTTACCACGTTTAGTGATAACTTCCTCGCACTGGGCACCAACAACAAGCTCTATATTGAAGCTGGTAATGGGTACTACAGCGATATCACACCCCTACGCGACGCAAACCCGACGTTAACGGGGTCCAACACCAACAACTGCGTAAGCACAACGAACAACTCTAGCGTTGTAACCATCACACTCGCTACGGGGCATGGAGCAGAAAGCAACTCGTTTGTAACCATTGTGGGGGTGGCGGGCACTTCTATCGGCGGTATTCCGGTAAGCCAGATCAATGGTAACCAAGAGATTACAGTTACGGGTGCTAATACGTTTACTTTCGTGACGACCACCAACGCTACGTCTACTACCTCTGCTCAGGGCGGCACGGGTATTAGTATCTCATTTGAGATTCCGCCGGGTAATGCTTCGGCTACGCTAGGTTATGGTTGGGGCGCTGGTGATTGGGGCCGCGATGCGTGGGGTCTGGGCTCTACTGCTGGTGGTATCAACGAACAGCAAGATGATTGGTTTCTTAGCAACTACGACAACGACCTGATTGCTAACCTGCGCAATGGTGTGATGTATTACTGGGCGCGCGGAGCTACGACTGACCCCACTTCTGCGTTGAACACCAGAGCCATTACGTTGGCCCAAGTCGCTACAAACATGGGTAGTCCAAACTACGACCCCAACGCGGTTCCGTCGCAAGTTATGCAGTCTATGGTTGCACAGCAGTATCAGATTGTATTGGCGTTTGGCGCAGTGCCATACGGGCAGACTAGCCCTTCGACTTTTGATCCCCTGCTTATTCGTTGGTCTGACCAGAGTAACCCGGCGCAATGGACCCCCGGAACGCTTGCTGATGGCACGACCTATAGTGCTGCTGGTTATATCCGTGTATCTCGCGGCTCGCGTATCGTCTGCGCTATGCCTACCCGGCAGGAAATCCTCGTATGGACGGATCAAGCGCTTTATACGCTTCAATTCACCGGGACAACTTCTGTCTTCGCACTACAAGAATACGCCGACAATATCTCAATCATATCCCCCCGCTGTACGGCTACGGCAGCAAGTATTGTGTACTGGATGGGCCAAGATAAGTTCTATGCCTACACCGGGCGAGTAGAGACGCTACCGTGTACTTTGCGCAACCATGTATTCATGAACATCAATAACGACCAAGCTGAACAAGTTGTGTGTGGTACTAACGAGCAGTGGAACGAAGTGTGGTGGTTCTACCCTACAGCAGATTCTAGTTGGAACAACGCGTACGTAGTATTCAATTATCTGGATAAGGTCTGGTATTATGGCACGCTGGCGCGCACTGCTTGGCTCGATACGCCTACTCGGCATTGGCCGCAGGCGGCTTACACGGGGCAAAACAATACTACCACCCAATCAGGTATTCTGTACAACCACGAGGACGGAGCGGATGCGGACGGCCTACCCATGGTGTCATATATCCGCTCTAATGATTTTGACTTGGACGACGGCGAGCAGTTTATGATTAGTCGCCGCCTTGTGCCCGACATAGGGTTTGAGGGGTCTACCAACACTAACGCCCAAGTTACGATGTCTATGTACTTCCGAAACTTCCCCGGTAACACCCCCTCTAATTTTCCCGAGGACAACGCTAACGTAACGGGGTCGGGGCTCACTACAGTCAACGTAACCCCATACACGGATCAGGTGTTTATTCGCGCCCGCGCGAGGCAGATGGCATTGCAGATTGGGTCCAGTGCACTTGGGTCTCAGTGGCAGATGGGCTCACCTAGACTTGATGTGCGTGCTGATGGCAAGCGTTAACCTATGGCCTTAGATCAATTCAAAGCGCCTCCGCTACCCAACCCTTCTGGGGAGTACGACCCGCAATACCTGCGGCAGCTTATTCGTGCTTTGGAGATTTACTTTGCACAGCTGGACTCTGCTACACCTAATCACGCACAGCAGTACACCGCCACTACTTTCATTGGCGGCTCTTTTGCGGGTACGACGATCTCCGGAACTAACGTAACTGCTACTGATGTAAACACCACAACGCTTGAATCGCAGTATGGGACTATCGGCTACCAAGCATCAAACGGCATCAAGACGTCAGCCCTGATCGCATATGGGGCACTAGTCGGACGCATGGTAGCTACCGACGTTGATGTGGGTAACGTCTACGCCGACTACCTCTATGGTGATGGGCGCAACGTCTGGAAACCATATAACGACCTGCAGAGCACAGCAAACCAGACACTTTCGGCAATCGACCAAGCAGTTGCGATAACCTATAACGTAAATAACTTCCCAGACGGGATCAGTGTAGTAAGTAATAGCCGTGTGACCGTGCAGTATGCGGGCGTGTATCAGTTCATACCTAGCATTCAGTTCACGAGTTCTTCTACTGGTACTGAATTAATCAACCTCTGGTTTCGCAAGAACGGCACGGATATAGCTTCGTCCAATACTCAGTTTAGTATTCCGGCCCGAAAGAATGCCGGTACTCCTGCGGCATTGTGTGCGGTTACTCCCTTTACTATTCAGCTTGCTGCGAACGACTACATTGAGGTTATCTGGGGGTCCACGGCGACTACGACGAGTGTTGCGGCCCTATCGGCGGTTACCTATTCTGCGGGCGTGACTCCGGCTATACCCGCCACGCCGTCTGTTATTCTGGAAGTGCAGTACATCTCCAGCCGGTTCCCGCTGACTACTTATGTTGCACCACTTCCGGTCTTTGGTTTTGGGCAAATTGGTAGTATAAGCGTCAAGATACACTAGAGGACGGTAGAGTATGCCCTATTCGCAGATGGCTAAGCACGTGCAGTCGCGGGGTCGCGGCGAAGATACTATGCTCGTCCATATGACACCCGGTGAAGTTGGTGGTCTTCAGTCTCTCGCCAGAGCTGCTGGTGGTTCGCTGACTATTAACCCCGAGACGGGCCTCCCCGAAGCTAGCTTCCTTAGCGGCTTGCTACCTATGCTTGGTGGTGCGTTGCTGAGTATGATTCCCGGCGTGGGAACTCTTGCCGCAGCGGGTCTTGTGGGTGCTGCTGATACCGCCGCTACTGGTAGTCTTACCAAGGGCCTTATGGCTGGCCTCGGCGCGTTCGGCGGCGCTTCGCTTGCTACTGGTTTGGCTTCGGGCGCGGCTAGCGGTGCGAGTGCTGCTACGGGTGCTACTACTGGCGCGGCCTCTGGTGCTGGTGCTGGTGCTGCTGGTGCTGCTGGTGCACTTGGGGGGTTGTCTGCCGAGGAGGCTAGTGCGCTGTACGGCTCTGACGTTGCTTCCGCATTGGGCGGTACGGCTACGGCTACTGGTGCTGCTGGTGCTACTAACCTAGCAAACTCCGGTAATCTTCTTCAACGCACGATTGCGGCTTCCAGAGCACCGTTTGAACCCGGCTCTTCACTAGCTAGTGCCACTGCGGCTAAGTACGCCCCCTACGCTGCGGGCCTCGGCCTTCTCGGTGGTGTCTCGGATATGATGTCCCACTCGCCCGGTAGCGGCCCCCAGCAGCAAGTACCCATCTACAACGGGCCATATCATTATGCCCCCCGTACAGTTAATCCTCAAGCCAGCCAGCTCGTTATGGGCCCCAACGGCGTGTACCAAGCGCCGACGCAGGAAGCGCAGTTCTTCAATACCTATAACATGCAGTTGCTGGACAAGAACAACAACCCGTACGTATATGAGACTGCCCCGGCGAACAAAATCAATCAGTTTGGTGGTGTAGGTAATATGCCCACTGGGTACGCTTCTGGTGGCCCAATCAACCAACCTTCTCCTCCGAACCAGACGGTTCCCCAACCTGCGGCGGAAACTATGGCCAGCACGGGCAATAACCCCGAGTTTATGGCTCCCCAAGACCCGATTGCGGCTATGCGCGCAAACATGAACGCCCCCCAATTCCAAGCCCCGCAGATTCCGCCGCCTGCACCCGCGCAACAGGTAGGTAACAACCCTAACGGCACTAGCCAGATCAAGGGGTTACCGGCAATTTCCAATTACGCCCGTGGCGGCGCGATGCCCATTAAGGACGGCTCGTTCATTGTGGATGCCCGCACGGTATCGGAATTGGGCAACGGTAGTAGTAGTGCGGGTCAAGACCTTCTTGCTCGTTGGGGTGGTCACCCCCTGCACGGCCCCGGTGATGGTGTAAGCGACTCTATCCCTGCTAGTATCGGCGGCACCCAGAAGGCCCGCGTGGCGCGTGATGAAGTTAAGTTCGACCCCGAAGCGGTAGCGCGCCTAGGCAGTGGTAGCCACAGTAAGGGCACCCAGAAACTATACGCTCTTATGAAGAAGGCAGAGAACGCGCGCAAGAAAGCTAAGCGCGGTCAGGATACTGGGTTGCGCAAGGGTCTCGCATAATGGCTGCCCAAGTTAGCGTAGTACCGATGGACTGTGTCCTAGGTGTATGGCCCAAGATTGCGCACTACGTAAAACTATCGACAGACTACTCCTATGGTCGCTTTGAACCGGAAGATGTGCTAGACCTTATCCTTGACGGCAAGTATTTACTCTGGATTGCTTACGAAGGGTCGGTTATAAAAGGCATAGTCGTAACCACGATTGTTACTTACCCACGCAAGAAGTATCTCTATTTGATGTTCTGTGGCGGCGAAGATGGGTTTGACTGGAAAGAAGAGATGCTTCGGGTAATGAAGTGCTGGGCTTATGATAACCAGTGCGACGGCATCGAAGCTAATGGCCGCCTTGGGTGGTCGAAGATTTTTAAGGCTGACGGCTACAAACCGCTGTGGCAGCTATTCGAACTTCCTGCCGGTGACGCAGGTATAGGAGCGTAATATGTCTAGTGGCGGTGGCGGCACACAGCAGGTTCAGTCTACTACTAATACTTCTAACCTTCCGGCGTACGCACAACCGTACGTCATGCAGGCGTTTGCGCAGGCTCAGGGGCTATCCAATCAGGCATATACTCCCTACCAAGGGCAGCAGGTTGCTAACTTTACACCGGATCAGTTAGCCGCGCAGCAAGCTGCTATGGGGCTGCAAGCCCCCAGTCAATATGGGACGGCGTCCAATCTGGCTAGTACGGCTGGCGCTCAGGCGCTTAATATTGGTAACACGTACACGCCGATGCAGTTTAACGCTCAGCAAGCGCAAGCGCCTAGCCTGACTAACTACCAAGCCCAAGGGCCGCAACAGTTCGACCAGAACGCGGTCAATCAATATATGTCTCCGTACATGCAGAATGTTACGGACGTCCAGACAAAGGCAGCACTGCGCAACGCCAACCAGAATCAAGTACAGAATAACCTCGCGCAGGCGGCACAGGGTACATACGGCGGTAGCAATTCCGCGCTGACTAATACTCAGAACAATATGAACCTGCAAACGCAGCTGGCCAACATTAACGCCACCAACACGCAGGGCGCCTTCGCTAACGCACAGAACGAGTTCAACACACAGAACCAGCTGGGGCAACAAGCTAACTTGGCTAACCTGCAGGCTAACCTTGGCGTTCAACAGTTGGGTTCTGGTCAGGACTTGCAGGCGCAGCTAGCTAATGCTCAGAACTCCCTTCAGGCACAGCAATATGGGTCGCAGGCCCAGCAGTTTGGCGCTAACCTTGGTCTTCAGGGTCTCTCGCAGGCTAACCAAGCAGCTTACGCTCTTACAGGGGCCGGGTCCGCTGCACAGAATGCAAACCTTCAGAACCTGCAAGCGCAGTCGGCAGTGGGGCAGCAGCAGCAGGCCCAGAACCAAACATTGCTCAACCAACAGTACCTAAACTTCCAGAACCAGCTCAATTACCCGATGCAGCAGCTTAGCTATTACAGTGGCATCCTGCATGGGCTGCCTATCAGCCCCAGCTCTACGTCAACGACGTATATGGCGGAACCAAGTGCGGCCCAAACAGCGGCGTCGTTGGGTGTTGCCGGGCTGGGTCTCAGCAAGCTGGCTAGTTAAGGGAACCGATGATGGAAGCGGCACCGTTTAAGATTCAGTCCCCTGAAGCTGTTGCCATGGAATATGGCGGCGATAAGCAGCGCATCGCGCAGGCTATGCAGCTGGGGGTTGTTGATCCCACCGCCGGTATCATGGCTGGTATGTTCATCGACCGTATGCGCAGTGCAGCGCAGGCCGAGCAGGCTCCCCACCAGACGGTTGCCCAGCAAGTTATGGCTCCGCCCAAGCCTGCGGCTCCTGTGCCATTTGGTGCTCCTCCTCAGGGGGTTCACCCCCAGTCTCCCGTACCGCCTCCGGCGGGTCTCGGTGCGCCCCCTCAGATGATGGCCCCGCAAGGGGCTCCCAGTGCTCCTGTTCAGCATATGGCTATCGGCGGTGAAGTATCTAACCCCGTACCCGGTACGCAGTCGGATGGTGTGGGCGGTGTCGCGGCGCTTCCTATCCCTGATGACATGTTCAAGGAAACCGACGGCAACCAGTACGCTCAGGGTGGCATTATCGCTTTCGGTGATGGTGGGGATGTTAAACACTTTGACGGGAGTGGGGATACCCAAGTAGCTACGGCTGACCCCAATACCACTTCCCCACAGGCTCCCGCCGCTAATAACCAGTTTGCTTCTACCTACGGTATTGATACTAGCAGCCTGCTATCGCAGAATAATGCTGGCCTAGTTAGCAAGCTGTTTGGGGCTCCACAGACCAAGTATGCCGACGCGCGAGAGCAACAGTTATTGCAACAGCAATCTGACCCCGACAAGGGGCAGAACCAAGTTCAGGGCATCGCCCTCCTACAGCTTGCTAGCGGTCTGATGAGTAGCCCGTCGTTCACTCGTGGTCTGGCTAACGGGATCGCCGCCGCCGTGCCGGGTTATGTTCAGGGTGAGAAAGATATCTACGCGCGTCAGGACCAGATCAACAAGGGTCTTGCAGATATCGAAGCCGGTCGAAATACACAGGCGGCGCAGCGCGCTCAAGAAACTCTGGCCGTATTTGGTATCGGGACAAAGGCTTCGGAAGACGAGCGCAATCGCCAGAGCCAGCAAGCTATTGAGGCGCAGCGCGCGGCCTCGGCGGTCCAAGTAGAGAACCTGCGCGGCGGGTACGCGCTGAAGGCGGAAGGTATGCGTGCGGGTGCCGAAGGCGCAGCGGCTAATCGCCAGATTACTATGCAGGTTATGGGGGGCGCCCGGCAGGCGCAGGCTGCCACGATAGAACAGCTTAAAACGGACTATGACTATCAAGGTATAACTGACCCAGCCAAAAAGGTGCAGTACGCCAACAACCTCTATAGGCAGAACTTTATCGGCCTAGTTGGCATGCCCCCGGAACAGGCTCAGCAATATACAGCGCTCGGTAAAATATCCGGGGGTGGTCAAGGCGGCGCTCAGTACGGCCATAGTGCGCAAGGACAGAATACGGGGTCGCCTTTTGCCGGTTTCTCTGCTACCCCTGTACACTAATTAAGGGGTACTTGCATGCCAGCATTTAATGTCACGGGGCCTGATGGCAAGGTGTATCGCGTCAATACCCCCGACGGCGCCACGCAAGACCAAGCTATCGCCTATGTAGCGCATACCTATTACAATATGGGAGTGCCGCAGCAGCCTACTGCCCCGCAGCCGGACCAAGGCCCGTTGATCGCCCCGCAACCGGCTAAGCCACAAGACACTGGGGTTTGGGGTGAAGCGAAACGGCTTGGTAGTTCCGCGCTTAGCGGGCTGGAGACAGGTTTAGCTGCCGCCGGACAGGGTGCGCAGAAACTCAGTGAATATATCCCTACTCCCGTCACCCTGATAGACCGCCTTACAGGTCAAGATAAAGAGCAAGAAGCCCTAGCAGCGAAAGCTGCGGCGCAACTTCGGGCCGATGCGGCTCGACACGCGGTGAGTAACCCGAACTTGGCGGAACAGGTCGCGAGCGGGGTGGGTGGTTTTGTACCCATAATCACGGCGGGAGCTCTTACTGGCGGCGCGGGTGTAGCGCCTATCTTCGCGGCGCAGGGCTACCAAGAAGCACACGACGAGGCAGTAGCTAAAGGCAAAAGCGACGCCGAAGCAGAACGCGCTGGGTTTGAAAACGCCGGGGTGCAGGGGATTATCGGGCTGCTTAACCCCGGGGAGAGGCTCGCTGGGGCGGCTACTAAGGGCCTAACTGGCGCAGCGCGCGTTGCCGGAGAAGTTGGGGCGCATGCTGTCGGCGCGGGTGCGCTAATGGGTGGCTCCACACTAGGCGAAAATATAGTCGCACAGCAGAACTACGACCCTACACGCTCTGTTTGGCAGGGTGTACCAGAGTCGGCCCTATCCGGTGCTATTCTGGGCGGCGTTACTTCTGGTGGTGGCGCCCTTCTCCACGGCGGCGCGGAATGGTTACGTAATGCCCGGGATACCCGCGCGGAGACGGAGCAGGGAGCACCCGCCGACAAGGCCGCTACGGCCAACAAAACCGGATTCACGGCGGGTGCATCGTCTCCTGCAGAGTACGCTAGTGCTCTCTCGGACCTCGGCGCGGTTTTTGAGACGGGGCAGATGAATGCGGGTGTGGGTGAGCGCCACCTCTCTGATGCTTTCAGTCAGGATATGATTAGGGGGCGCCTAGAGGCGGCTGCGGGCGACGACACCGAAAAGCATACTAACTTAATCAACCAAGCAACGGACAAGCTCACCAGCTCGCTGTCTCAAGGCAACGTATCGGGCGCGGCTGACTATGTATCGGATATGGCTGGCCGTGCGAGTAAGTTGCGTCTGCGTCAGGCCCAAAATGAATTTGCGCAAGGTGGTGTAGATAACGTATCAGACCCACGCCTGCGGGTGTGGCTTGAGAGCAAGTCCATTGTAACGGACTACATGGCCGAACAAGCCAAGGCAAAAGCGCAACCCGGCGTGACAGTGGGCGAGCCCGCTCCCGGAGTGTCTCCCGAACTCCTCCAACAAAACGCTCAACAGGCTGCGGCTACAGATGCGTTTAATGCGCGCCAAAATGTATTTCAGGCCGTAGCCGCACACCCGGAAACCTTTACAGGTACCGGGAACCAAGAGGGCATGCTTTCGAGCGCCCTCAGTGCCAACGGGCTTGATCCGAACATGACACCGGAAGAGAAACTCCGGTTTGGTAAAATGGTGCAGTACAACCGAGGTATGGTTGAGCTGTATAATCAAGCATTCCAACGTGGGGATATCACACAAGAACAGCGGGATGCGGCTGTAGGCCAGCACGTAGACATTAACCAGCTGCGCCAGCTAGTGGCTTCAGAAAACGCAAAAACTTCGGTCGATGCCCTGATACAGGCCCAGCGGCTGCAAGACCGCCTACCTATCGCCCAACGTATATTGGACCAGACTACTGGGGACCCGTTGGAGCGACTGCACACCACGCAAAAAGAGCTCGCCGCGCGCGGCCTTGATCCGCTTACGCAGGATGAGCTCATGGGACTGCTTACCCATGAACGGCGCGCAGCCGGGTTGAATGACGTGTTTGGGCCCAGCGGAGAACTAGAACAACGTATCGGTGCGGGTACATACCCCCCGCGCGAAGGCCCGCTGGAAGAGTGGCATCCTTTAGGCGTCACGGGAGAACCTGCGGCGGGGGGTATACCCGCACAAAAGCCCGCTGGGGCGGAGGCGACTGGGGTGCCCGTGGCGGCACCCGCGAAAGTGCCTGAAGCTGCAAACCCACACGAAACAATCGCCAGCATCGAGGCTACGCTAAAGAAGTTCGGGATGACACCCGAGAGCGAGGCATTTGCGCGCGACCCTAAGTGGGCTGGTACGTTCAATAAGTATCTCGAAGCCAAGGCCGCCGCCCTTACAGAAGGTGCACCTGAAGCGCCGCCTAGCAAAACCGTAAAAGAGACTGCGGTTACTAAGCCCACTACGGAAACCCCTATTCTAACTCCGGCTGGGGGCGGTGCTGGTGCTGGTGCTGCACCCCCCGAAGAAGTCATTCCTTCCCCTACACCCGCCGAAGAAGTCCCCCCTGTTCCCATTACCAAGGTTACCCCCGGTGTAGCGCGCGGCGTGAACGAAACCCGCAAGGGTATGATGGGTACCCAAATGGGCCGCCCGGTTGAGGGTGCTGCTGAGCTTACTCAGGGTATGCAGGATGAGCAAAAAGTTACCAGCCAGCTCAATACCCTACGGAATAACAACCTCGTATCCGACCAAGATGTGGGTGAAGTGCTCAACATGATGCGCGTGCCGGGGTCGAAAGAAGACCTCAATGCACTGCCTCCCTCACAGCAAGCCCGTTGGACCAAGGTGCTTAGTCTTCAGGCCGACGTCAACGACAAGGCCGAGCAACTCCAGAACGCCACGGCCCCCAAAGAAAAGGCGCAGCTCAAAGCGGCTATCGAACAAGGTAATGCTGCACTGGATGCCGCTCGGTCAGATATTGCCAACGCAGCGGGTAGGGAAGCACAAGCCCGTGTTGCCACGCGCCAAGAGAAACTGCGGCAGATTGATGCTGCATATAAGGCTGGTGAGATAACCGCGCGCGAGCGCGACATGCAGAAAGCAGCCTTGCGGGTCGAAACTCCTATGGCCCCGAGGCTTGCAACGGACTTGGTTACCGGGGAGCGTACGGAGTCGGCGCAGCACTCGCTTCGGGTGGCCCAAGAGACACAGAGTGCGCACGCGGTACTGCAGGATATTATCAACCGGGGTGGCCCGCTTGCGGAGATTGCCCAACGTATTCTGGCTGTTGCGCCTGATATGCGCGTGTTGGTAGTTGACTCGGATACTATCAGGCTTGTGGCGCGCAGGGAGGGCGAACGCCTAGAAGACGTCCCTAATCTAGAAGGCGTCTACGATCCGCGCACTAAGACGGTGTACCTCAATCAGCAGATGACACTGGATCATATCCCACTGCATGAAATCGTGCATGGGTTAACTAGCTGGCATATCGAGAACAGTACACCAATCGGTAAAGAGCTGCAGCACCTGTGGAAGCTGTTCGAGTTCCTTGCGCCTGAGGAGATGAAGGCCCACTACGGGTTTACCGATGCGCACGAGTTTGCCTCGGAGGTTTACACTAACCCTGAGTTCCGCAAGGTTATTGACGAGCTTACACCGAAACCTACAAAGGCTGAGCCTCAGCCGCGCACGCTGCTACAGCGGTTTGTTGACGCGGTTAAGAGCATCTTCGGTAAGGGGCCCAAGGCCGAAGCGGAAGCCGCGCCCGCGATAGACTATGTCGAAAAGATTATGTCGGTTGTAGACCGCGCCGCAAGCGAGATCGGAGAAGCAACCGAAGCCCGTCCGGGCCCATCTGTCGAACGCGGTACCGGGCCGGGGGCCCACGATGAAGAAGTGCAAGCTCTGCGCGATGAGTTACGCAAGAAGGGGCCCACCAGTTCTGTGGATGCTACGCTTGGCGCTATCGCGGAGAACGAGTCCAAGCTGCAGAAACTCATTACCGACGAGAAGACCAAGAACGTCTTCGACTTGGAAGCATCTAATAGCGTGGATCGCTGGCTGGCTAAGGCGTACGGTGTTACGCGGCTACCGTTCGATATGTCGGTGCGCGCTGTAGCGGAACTGGTCAAAAACAAGAAGAACGGTATGACCGCTAAGATTGACCGCGACTACGTAGACCCGCTGTTTAAAGGGCTCGCGGCGCTGAAAGTCAATCTCTCCGATCTAGACATGTACCTGTGGGCGCGCGGTGCCGTGGACCGTAATAAGATCGTAGGTGAGCGCAACTCGCGGTTCCTTGAAAGTGGCTCTGGCCTCACCGACGCGCAGGCAAAGGGTATCCTTGCGGTATACGATAAATACGGCATGACTCCCACGCTTGAGAAGGCGGCCAAACTGCATGACGCTCTACGCGACTACACGCAGAACGAGTACGTTAAGTCTGGGCTCCTCACCAAACAACAGGCCGACGAGCTGCGCAAAGCTCAACCTAACTATGCGGCGCTGAAGGGGCACGCCCTAGATGGCGATATGTATACCGCCGGGGACCAGAACCCCCACGACGAGGCCACATTCCGGCAGAACCTCGGTATCAATCCCGCTGTTATAGGTAAGGCCATGGGTCGCGGCTCTATGCCGTTCAGCCCCACAATCAACCTTATCGCAGATGCGAAGGCCCTCTCCCAACGTGTCGCCAAGAACGAGGTTGGGCAGAAGCTGCTGGAGAATGTGTTAGCCGAACCCGATCTATATAAGGACGTGGTCAGAGCATACACCGATGCTAACCCCAAGGTGCGGGTTATTCCCAGCGAGCGTGTAGAGTATCCTGACGGTATCCCTATCCGGTCTAACATGCGCAAGGAAGCAGATGACTACCTCGTCGTTAAGCGCAATGGCAACACACATTACCTAGACTTCCAGCCTACCGAGGCGGGTGCGCAGCTTAAGCGCATGTTCGAGAACCTAAGCCCCCAAGACTTGGGTAAGTTTATGGGGGTCGTCAACAAGTGGGGCGCGGTATTCCGGTCTTTGAACGTCCAGCGCAGTCCGCTGTTCTTGGATCGTATGATTATTCGTGACACCGACGAAGCACTAAAGAACGCCAAGCTGGCCGTGGGTGACAAGAGCAGCCCTGCCTTTGGTAATACGGAGTATGCTAAAGAGGTAGGCAAGAACCTAAACCCCATGTGGGGCCCGGGTAAAGACCTTACTGGCGCGCTGTGGAACCATATCTGGAAGCGCGAGCCGAAGTCCGACACGCAAGCGCATACTATGCTTCTTATTGACCAAATGCTGGATAGTGGCGGTGCATCAAGCCACACAGCATTCCGCACCGCTGAGGATACCGCCGAGCACTACCAGAAGTTTCTGGAGGGTATGTCCAAGCGTGACCAAGGTGATATGCTCGCTATTGGCAAAGACCGGGCCAAGATTGTCCTCGGTGCCGTAGAGAACTTCGTGCGTATGGGCGAGCTTCGCGTGCGTCTGGCGGCATATAAGGCCGCACTTGATACCGGCATGAGTGAGAAAGAAGCGGCCTACATGGCTGCCAACTCCTATATCAACACTAGCCGTATGGGCGAGCGGGGGCCGATGCTTGGTGCCTTGTACTGGTTTGCCACCGCCAAGGTTAATACCCTACGCATCGCAGCAAAGATGCCACTGAGCCCTATTGGTAGGAAGTTGATGGCCTCGCAGATAGCACTGGGTGCTATGCTTGCTGCGTGGAATATTGCTATGGGTAGTGACGACGATGATAAAGATGGTCGTCCTAACTGGATGGATGTTCCCGACCACGATAAACTATACAGTTATATACTCCGGTACGGCCATAAGTCGGACCAGTATATCAAGGTGCCAGCGGCCTTCATCACGACACCCTACCTTTATCTGGGTGAGAAAATGGCTGAGTATGGCTATGGCGCGACCAATCACATACATGGTGCTATCCATATGGGCGCTGCGCTTACCGATGTTGCTAGGGGATGGGGCGAACTGTTGTCGCCGGTCCCTCTGCCGCGCGGTAAAACGGGGACCCAGATTGCCGCATCTCTCACCCCTACGTTAGTGGCACCTTTCGCGCAGCTGGCGGCTAACCGTAATTTCTTTGACTCGCCTATCTATAAGGATCAGTACAAGGAGACTAAGGCTGCGTCGGCATCGGGGCGTGAAGGGACACCGGAGTTCTATAAAGAGCTGGCGGGTAAGGTAAACGACCTAACCTTCGGTTCTGGCAGTGTGCCGGGTCTGGTTGATTTGCACCCTGAGAGCTACAAGCACCTCATCGAGAGTTATGGCGGCGGTGCATTTCAGTTCGCTAAGCAGATAGACGACTTTGCTAGCGGCAAAGATAAAGACACTAAGACCCTAGCCGAACGCCTGCCTTTGGTTAAGGGGTTCATTGGCCAAGGTGCTGAATATGCCCCCATGGCTGCTTACTACAAAAACACCGCCGAGGGGGTACCTAGCTTCGAGGCACTACTCAACCAACGCAAAGAGGAACCGTTGGCCTTCCGGGAATCTAAAGAGAAGTACCCATTCGAGACTGACCCCCGTGTGTTGGGGGCCTACCAAATGGCTAGCACACAGCTGACAGAACTCAGCCGGGCCCGCGCGCAAATGCTTAAAGCAGTGAAAGACCCGCAGGTTCGCAAAGAACGAGCCAAAATGTTTAGCGACCGGGAAGAACGTATTTTCAGCCGGTTCAACAAGCGATACTACGACGTACGCGCTGAGTATGATGAACAATAAAAAACCCCCGGTGCGCTAACACCGGGGGCCAAGTTGGGAGGGAAGGAGCAAACTTCCAACCCCGTAATATCACACTCTCCAGATTCGTAAACCCCTGATACCGTCAACAATAACTGCTTTACTGACTGTCTTTATTCGTAGGCGTCTGGTGACGGCCAGCACTTCGCGCTTGGCGGTCTGCGCGTCCAAGCAGGGGAAGAACATAGACGCCCCCCGCTTGAACTTACGCCAGTTTACTTCGTAATTAATCCCCGACACTCTCATCGACGGGTTCTCTCTCGTTGGCAACAAGCTCAGTGATGTCGATAAACTCGCTGTGGGAAGCGTCAAACACCAGCGTAGCTACCGTAGGCGTGCCGATCTTGGTCCCCTTGGATAGCCGCTTGTTTTCGCTCTTGGGGAATAGCAAGCCCTTGTTTTTCAGCTCCTTCGTCGTCTCACGATAGCTGGCGTTACGAAGCTGGCACTCGCGCCTGAATGCGCTTGCTAGGATAAACACCTTCTGAGTGTCCGGCTCAAACCTGATCTTAAGGTCGCGGCGCGGCTCCAACAGCGCGAAAGACCGCATACCCGAGCGAAGGTCTACTTCGTCGTTAATCACTAGCGTGTTGTCGATGTGGCGCAAAATGAACTCAGCAAGGATTTGCTGGGCCCCGTCCAATGGCGGGAGAGTGGTAGTCCTGAGTTCGAGGATTTGCTTGCACACCCACTTGTAAATACGTTCGAGGTCCCACTTGCACAGCCCGAGGCGGATAGCGATGTGGATGCCAGTCAAGTTAGCTGCTGCAGTCGCAGACCAGAACCGCTCACGCTGGGTGAGATTAAGCCGCCGGTCGATGATCCCCTGCATATTGAGATAGGTAGTTTTAACCTCTTCGTGGTTCTCAACCAAGAACCGGGCATAGATGTCGCCAGCGTGGCCGTAGTTTTCCTTCAACTGATGATCGAACATGTGCTTGGCTACACCGGTCTCGATAGCGTCGGAGTAGTCTAGGTACAGCTCAATGATACGCATCATCTCACCCTGCGGTGAGTCCTTCAGGTCCTCCAGCTTTTCATAGAACGAGTGGTTAGACGAGCACAGTGCGATAGTCTGCCACGTGGTGTTGTTGACGCGCAGCTCGTTAGAGGACGCCTTCATTCGGTCCTTACCGATGCCCTGTGTGATAAGGTACGCCAGCTCAGACAACTGCTTGCCTTCTGTGTTAGACATCTCATCAAAGCAGACGGGCAAGTTACGCAGCACACCGAGCTTGTGGACCTTCGAGTTAAAGGTGTCGTCCTTCTTGGCGCAGAGTGCGTCTGGGTTACCCCACACCGAGTTGCACATGTGCAGGATGGTTGTCTTACCTGTGCCCGAGTTGGGGTGGATCAGGTTGATGATCGCGCCCTTCTGCCCGGAGAACTTAAGTAGCGGCGCACCGAAAGCCGTAGCGGCGGCGAAGGCGTTAGCCTCAAGCCCCGGGAGGCCGTACATATCAAACACCTCCTTCCACTTCTCGAAGGTACCCACGGTCTGCATATGAGGTGCAATAGCAGAAGTTACTGACGACGGAGGACTTGCTCGCGTACCATCTGCACTAATCTCGCGGTCACCGATAATAAAACGGCTATCGCCGTCGGCCCACCCAAACTGATTTCTCATTTGCTCTGCGCTCCTTTTATGTTGCAATGTCTTCAAAGACCGAATTATGAAGTCTACAAGCAGATCAAACTGCTTCTTGGTGGCTACAACGTCCAGAAACCCAAGTATACCCCGTAGCTCGGTGCCGTCGTTTATTTTAGCGCTGGGTACAACTACTTCCTTAACACCGTCGCAAGGGAGGTGGAGGCGCATCAATACTACTGCGCCAAGGTTGGGGTCTTCCATGCGCTTAACGAGATACAGATCATGCTCGTAGACAAGAAAGTCCTCAGCTTCTTCCCCGGTACCCTTCTTCCAGATGCCGCCCCCCTTACCCCGGAAGTACGGGAAGGGATACTCAGGTATACGGTATTCGCCAAGAAGCTCCCCGTTGTCGCCAGAAACAGATACGTTATTATCTTCCTCGCTCGCTGCTTCGACCTCGCGGCCAAGGGCGATAGGGGACCGGAACTTACCCTTGTGAGGGCATTCATCACATAGACCCGGGTTGTTCTTGTCGAATGCTGCGCAGGTGTGGGGCCCCAAGATATGCTGAACCTTGCGGTCTACCTCCGCCGGGTCGTAACCCGGATAGTCTGCGGATAGTTTGTGGATAGCTACATCCCTATCCTTACAGAACTTAGCAACAGACAGGGCGTCGAACCAACGCGGCTCAGACAGCTCCGCACGCTCGGCATAGCAGGCATTAAGTTGGGCGCATCCTTTCTCACCCCGACGCATAATCTTGCTAAAACTGGACTGGATGCTGGCTTGCAGCTGTTGCGCCAGAGGACTGAGTTCGCGCCGCGCAAAGTCGTGCGCTATCGGCTTTTCCTTGACGCCTAGAAGTGACTTCAGGTCCTCTAGTTTCGTGCGCTTCTTGCTCTCGACGACTACCGAGACTCCAAGCGGTTCGTCACCTTTAAAGTTGTAGGTGCCCGGCAAGCGTAGGACGCGCGCCGCTTCGAAGCAGCTGGGGTCAGCGTGGAGACTGTGTATATCACACAGCTCCTTAAGCCGCGCCGCGACGGGCTCCCACTCCGCCCGAGATACCGCTTCCTCTAGCGACCAGTATACGTGTAGCCCGCGCCCCGAGTTAACGATGATAGGCTTAGGCAACCCGATGGTTCCGCAGAACTCCTTGAGTGCGGCCATCGCTTCGTTCTGGTCTGCGTAGGGTTTGCCAGCCCCACAGTCGAGGTCTACCCACAATGCCTGAAGTGCTTGGACGTTGTCCTGCTTGCGCCCCCTATTAGTTGCGTATTTAGCTACACCGAAAAACACATTATATTGGTTTTCTAGGAGCCGCCCGGCTACCTCTTCGACTTCCTCCCGTGTCTCTACGAAAGTTTGTTTAACGCCTGCGCCGTCCTTTATGCCCACAACAGCATACCAACCACCTGTGGGCTGAACGGCAGATAGAAGGTCGAAATCAGACATGGCTACCCATTAGCGGAAGCTACCCCCCGCAGTGTGTGGTTTATAAATCGAGGCCGTATGCCTCACTGCAGGTTGGATATATACGACTCAATAACTACAGTGAGGGAGTCCTGCGGGGTCGTAACCCCGCAGAACCAATTATACACCGTAGTACGAGACACACCCATGCGCTGCGCGACCACCGAAACAGGAACGCTGTGTTCAATACACGCCTTCCCTAGGCGGACACCAAGTTTACGTTGGTCCGCCTTCCCATTCAGAGCTTGGAGCCGCAGGCTGTATCCGTGGCTCATTAGTCGTCCTCAGCCCAAGCATTAACGATGGCTGCAAGATCACCCTTAGGCTTGGGGGCTTCTTCCGCCTTCGGGGCGCGCTTGGCGGCCTTGGGCTCGTGCACCTCGTCGTCCTCATCAGCGGGTTCCACAGGGGCGGCAATCACCTTGGCCGGACTAGGCTTACGTGATACCCCGTCGGCTTCTGCCACAGTAAGAGACACATACCGCTGTGTGTCGGGGTCAGCCTGCGCCGCCTGTACAAGTTCCCATTCCTCGTCCGTAATGGGTCGCGCCGCCGTGAAGTTAAGCTCCATGGTATCTGCTTCGAGGCTATAAGCAATAGTGGTAACCACTAGATCAGGTGCCGAACCGTTCGCCACGAGAAAACGGCCATAGCTCTCATACGGATGGGTGTTTCCTTCCCCCTTACCGAACAAAGACTTGGCCGGGATTTTGAGCTGATAGACCTCGCCCGTATCATCCCCCTCAAGCAGGAGAGCGATACGGCGGTTAAACCGACAGGCACGCCCCTTGCCCTTAGCACCCGAGCCGTCCACATTCTTCGGGCACATAGTGCAGTTGGCTGCCTGTGGGTTTGCCGCCTTGCTTTCCGGGCGATCACCTAGGTTGGACCAGCAATCAGGCAGTGTGGGTTTGGCATCCGCGTCGTACTCGCTCGCGTAAAACTCGCGGCTGACCTTGGGCATCTGGTGCACAATGATGGCGTTGAACTCGCCACGGATAGCCTTACCAATCTGTTCGCCATTCACGATGCGCTTGAACGTGCCGCCCGTGGCGGTCGTGATGCGGCGGATACCACCCGAACCAGAGGCAATCTGTTGGGCAAGTGCGGACGTGCGGCCCGAAGCCGCGACAACGGCGTTAGGGTTCTTAAAGATGGACAGGTTAGTGCTCACTTCTTTTCTCCTTTGAGGAACTGATAAAATGCTTCTGCAAACTCAACGATCTCGGCTGCCGCCGGGTTAACCATACACGGCGCTAGCACATCACATGCCAGCCCCAGCGCAACCTCTCGTGCACCTACGGGGTCCCACCCATCTTCTACTTCTCCGTACATAGTCTGCTCCTTACTTGCTGGTTGGTTTACGAACTTGGATAGTATACTTAGTATCGGCATTGAGGCCGACGGGCATGGCATCCGGGTTATCTTCTAGGAACTGCTTCATATTGCCGTTGCTAAGGCGCTGCTCCAGAAGATAAAAAGCATTATGGTCCTTGATAAAGTCGTACATAGACGACCAGTCGCTAGTCCAATACTTAGTCACTATGCGTCGGCTGACCGTTCCTGTGGAAGCCCGAAGACCGTCCACATTCTGAGCGTTACAAATCTCTAGTAGGCGCGCCGAGATAGCATCAAGCTGTGCGTTATACTCCTTCATTTCCTCCTTATGTTTGTTCTCACTCGCGTACTTGGCATCCCTGAGGTTGCGGTAGGCGAGGACCAGCTCATCTACGGTAGGTTCGGTCCCCATGTTTGCTCCTTCTTGGTTTGGGGGGCTACTAGTAAACATAACATTTAACAGTGTCAACCACTAATTTGACACGACTGCCTGATATAAATCCACGAGCTTTTCGTGGTTAGCAATGTTGTCCTGCAACATGTCGTAGAGCCGCTCTTCCACCGGGCTACCCTTAATATGCACGATGGTCATAGCGTTCTTCTGGCCGGGGCGGTCAATCCGCGCGTTAGCCTGCAAATAAGTTTCGACACTCGTAACTGGCGCATACCATATGACAGTATCTGCCGCCGTCAACGTAAGACCATGACTCGCCGCTTGCGGCTGTATGATAAGTACGTGTGGGTCTTTCTCGGTTTGAAACCGATCCACTAAACTGCTCCGCCGGTTCAAAGATACATCGCCATTAATGACCGCACATGGTATTTTATGTTTCTCCAAGTGCTTCTTAAGTAGCTCGATAGTGTGCGAGAACGGCACAAATACCAGCACCTTGTGGCTAGCTTCCTCGATAACTTCCAGAACGGCGTTCAGGCGGTTGCTAACGTCAAACTCAACGACGCCCCGATCATCCGTGTAAACAGCCCCGCCGCTGATCTGCAGTAGCTTGTTAATATTGGTCGCTGCGTTCAGCGCACTGATGCGCTCCCCGTCTGCCTCGAAACTCATATCGTTCTTGAGCTTCTTGTAGTACGCCATCTGCTGCGACGTTAGCGGTGCATCTCGGTGAACATGTATGACTTCGGGTAGGTCCAAACAATCTTTCTTCTCGAACCTTATCGCGGGTTGGAGCAAGTTGTGTACGCGCGTGGGCGCGTCTGGTTTAGGTACCCATTTAAACTGCGTCACCTTGCGAAGCACGGAGTCCCTAAATTCCGCGAATGTACGTGGGCACCCTTCGGGGTTCACTAGCTTGGCTAGGCCATAAGCATCAACCGGAGACTGCGCGGCGGGTGTACCCGTAAGCATCCATAGTCTCGGCAGGGTAGCCTTAACTAGCTGGTTAAATACCTTCCAGCGGTTAGTCTGGGCATTCTTCAGGCTGTTTGCTTCGTCCACCACGATCAAGTCAAAGCCGCCAGCGGCAATCTCGTCCTTCACCACAGCCACCCCGTCGTAATTGATAATCAGGAACTCGCAGCCGGTAGCGATAGCTTTCTTGCGCTGTTCAGCCGAACCGTGGGCCACGCAACAACTACGATGCATTGCAAACGTAAACAAATCCCGCTGCCATGCAGCCTTCATAATCGACAACGGGCATAACACCAACACGCGCTTGACCAAGCCCAGCTTCATCAGATAGTCAGCGGCCCAGATTACGCTGGCAGTTTTACCCGTCCCGGCCTCACTGAAACAAAACGCCCGCCGATGGAGCGACAGAAATGATGCCGTGGTTTTTTGGTGTTCAAACGGTTTATGCTTACCTGTCCACTTATAGTCCCGTAGCAGGGGCGACGGGACGTCGTCTTCTACCCTGAGCTTAGCCAGCGCTTCGGCTTCCTTTAGTCCCCAGTGCACCGCTACTTTGAATATGCCGTTATGCTCTTCGAGCAGTGCGCTCTTTTTAATATTGTCCGTGATAAGGTCGGGTCGGCTTGTCCTGACTAGCAGGACTTTATCGTCGATGATTTGCACGTTTGCTCCTTGTGCGGTTATTTACCGCGTTTTGTGCTTTTGCGCTCGGCGGGCCCCTTACCGTTATTTTTCGGCGTGTTGTTGGGGTTGCGTGGGAAAGACCTGTTCTCGCGTTCGGTCACAACCCGCAGGTTGCTGCCAACATTTTTGCCGCCCATAGCGAGCATCTTCTTATGGTCCACATCTTTGCCATCGCCCTTGCGGACCTTCCCCTTGCGCGCCAGCTCCCGTCGGGCGGCGTTGCGCATCTCGCGGTTCTTCACCTGCTGGGGGCTATCCTCCCACTGATCCGAATGGGTATAATCGCGTTTCTTAGCCATCACCGCCTCCGTGGCCTCCAGTGCGGGCACTCCTCAACGGGGCACCAACCACACAACGGGCTGCTCTTTGGATTCCATACACCATTTTCATGGGCGGCGTCCAATGCTTCCAGCTGCGGAGCAAACACGGATAGGTAGGTTTCAAGGTTTTCCTTGGTGTGTGTCTTCTTGATGAACTCGTCGCTAACTACGTATGCTAGTGCAGACTTGATCTTCTCTACTTCCGGGAAGTGCACGAACACGGCACCGGCCATAAGGTCCAGCTGTTTCATGTCGGCGTACTTTGCGTTCTTCCCGGTTTTGTAGTCTATCAAGTGTGCGGTGGTTCCGTTAACAATAAGTAGATCAACGATGCCACGGTACCAAACACTATCAGCAAAGAAGTCGCATCCAGAATACCCACCACAAGTTTGCTCCAAACCTAGTTTAAGTTCTGTGTATTTGTCCCCGGGAAACTTAGCAAGAGTCTCTACCAGAGGGGCGATAACCGAGTACTTCTTTGGCACGGGTGTACCGTTCTTAACATATTCTTCAGCCGCCGCATGAACGTCAGTCCCATAGATTGCCGCCTCATGCGGCACATCCTTTACGTCTTTAGCTACTTTAAGGTGGTAGTACTTCTTGGGGCATTGGTCGAAAGTTTTGATGCTGCTGTATGACCAAGCTGTCACTGTTCGCCCCCCTTATCAAACAGCCGCTCCAGAAACGACATAATAAAATCCAGTGCCCATCCAATAGACACAAACACGCCAACGCAAAAGAATGCGGCTACTACATAAGGCACTGGATTCTCCATTTACGCCACCATCTCGCTCAGGGGTTTATACTGCTTAATTAACCCGTATTTCTCTTTTTCCTGCTGCAGCAAGAGCGCTTCACGTTCTTTTCGCTGCCGCTCTACTTCTTCTTTGCGGCGCTCTAGTACTTTATCATCTAGCGCCGCTAGTTTAGTCCTAGCCACTTCTGCGAGGCGAGCGTTCTTACGTTCGTTCTTGGTCACGCAGTGTGGTCCTCAAGGTAGCTCAGATACCAGACGGCCTTACGGCGGTCTTCCGATGCATCGCCCTTCTTACCGGCGCGACTCAAATACTTGAGGGCGTTGCCAACACAGTAACCACGGAACTCTTCCGGCGTCAGCTTGGCACGAATGAACTCGATAGTCTCAATGCCGCCGTCTGTGTAGTGGGGCGGATGATTAACTGCTTCGGTCTCGATCACTTGGGTGCCCCCGTCTTCCTTTGCTTCCATGTTCGGCACAAGATGCAGGATAGGCTTCTCCTTGTTAACGGCGCTGCGGTACTTATACACGGACGACACTTTGATACCAAACTTCTGGGCCACAATGACGGGCGCTATGTTAGGGTTCCGTTGAATGAAGTCCTTGATGTGTCCGCTTTTGTTGTACTTGCGAACGCTGCTGTATTTACTAGCCACGGTATTTGCTCCTTACTTGAGGTTGCCGCCTGACCGCAGGATGTTTCCTTGGTAGACGTAGGTACCAACATGGTACAATTTTATGAATGGGTTGGCGTAGATTTTCCCACCATGCTTTCTCCACAGCTCGCAGAAGTGGTAGTCCTCTGAGAGAAGCACTCCGTTGTGGTCGATGGAGGTAGCGAAGTATTCATGTGTAAGTGGTTTGCTTGGTTCTCCTGATGTTTCATCAATAACAGACGATATGCGGTACGTGTGCACATGGGGTGCGAGGTCTTCGAAGACCCTCCTCTTGATGAGCATGAAGCCCGTGCCACCGTGGCGGACTTCGATCAGCCCTTTTTCGTTTGTCTCGGCACTGGTGTCACCAGCCATATTCAGCACAAATGCGCCTCCGAAGTCTTCCAACCCTTCTTCGCCGCGCTTGGCTGCTGCTTCAATTTGTTTCCAGTCGATCTCCTTCTTGGGGTAGATACCGCATGCGATATCCACGTCTGCATCAACAAGCGCAGCTACAGCCTCGCCATCGAACCCGATGTCGGCGTCAATGAACATGAGGTAGTCATTCTGCCCTTCCAAGAATACGCGAACCAACTCATTGCGGGCACGCGTAATCAAGCTCTCATTGGACATGTGCAGGAAGCCCACGTTGATGCCCTTACTGCGCATCTTGTCCGCTGTAGTCAGCAGACCATGAACATACATACCGGCGCACATGCCGCCGTACATAGGCGTAGCGATAATAACCGACTTAGGCTTCGGTGTCACTGGTTTCTTCTTGGTCACTTAATGAGTCCTTTGAGCGTGCCTAGAAGGCCGGGTTTTTGCGGGATGGGGTCGGTGGGGAAAGTGTATGTATTGGTGTTAAATGCATTTAACATTGCCGCGTTTGCTTGTTGTTGCGTGGCTTGAAGTTGGCTGATGTAGACCGCGTTCTTTTTAATATTGCGCGTAACCGACTCCAACACACCTTCGTTAAGGTCCTGTTTCGGCCCCCCAAACAGCTTCTTCATCACTTCTTCGTGCATAGCCTGCATATGGATTTCACGCTGCTTGGCCTTGAAGAGCTTCTTCTCGGTGGCGTTCCAGTAGCCCTTGTAGGGCTCGAAATACCTATGCCACGTGCCGCCGCTCTTAAACTCCTCGGGGTGGCTGTCCATCCGCGCCAGCAAAAGTTGAACTGCGGGGTGAACCTCCTGCTCGGGGTGTTCTTGGGTTTCTTCTTCATCCATTAGTCTGCTCCTACCAGCAGCCGCTCGGCTACGTACTCATACACCTTATCAAATATCAGCTCTCTCCGGTTCGCATGTAGAAGCTCGCGTTCTGCGGGGTTTAAATACCACCCGAGCATAGCCAACGCACCCTCCCAGCGCCCCTGCCCTTGCGCCGCGCTCCATCCCTTTTCATAGAGTATTTCAAACTCTTGCGGGTGTGACTCACGGCGCGCGACCAACAATGCCACTACAGGGTGAATTTCATCCGCCATAAGTTGCTCCTACCTTGCTCTCACAGCCGAGAGGCAATCCCATCGCCCATTTAGGCCGTATCCGCATACATGTCTCGACGAACTCCTTGGCATTGTCAACCTCATTTTGGGGGATGACGGCAACCACACTATCGTGCACGGTCATAGCTACTTTGAACCTACGGGAAATCATCAGCATCTGTTCAGCAATAATAATTCGCGCGAGCGCTTGGCACAGATTCTCCACCATCTTGCCGCCATATATCCGGTTAGGGATAACAGCACGCCCCTTCTTGGTGTCGTAGACTGTCTCCGTATGCTGGCTCCCCAGCATGCTCTGCTTTCTAAGGTTGGGGTAGGTGATGTGCAGACCGCTAGGTAGCTTTACCCGGTTACATGTAACTACCTCTACAACCCCGTCACGACCTATAGGTGCAGTCGCATTTTGTAGCATAGCCTCCAGTGCCCGCCCGGCTTGCGCCCAAAGCTCCGGGATTTTTGGATATGTCTCTCGGTAGACGCGGATAATGCGCTCGCATTCGGTTAGGTCCGTATCCACCCCGAATGTCTTCAGCTGTGCTTGAAACTTTTTGGCCCCCATCCCGTAGCCTGCACCGAGGATCGTTGTTTTACCTACAAACCGTTCACTCTTGGTAATGTCTTCTACCGGCTTGCCATATATCGAAGACGCCATAATCTTATATACGTCCTCCCCGTTCTCGAACGCTTGCACCAAGTCATCCTGTCCCGCCAGCCATGCAAGTGTGCGCGCTTCAATCTGCGACGAGTCACAGTCAATCAACAGCTGCCCCAACGGTGCAACGATACAATGTTTGAGCGGCGAGCCCCGAGGAATATTTTGCATGTTAATTTTGTCGTCGCCGCCAAAACGCCCGGTGTGTGCGGCGTAGTAGCGTAGGGGAATTGGTAGCCGCCCGCGCTTCGCAATGTCGATAAACCTCTGCGTCCGGGTTTCTTCGAGGGTCGATTTAACGCCCAGCCTAGCCGCAACCAGCGCCTGCACTGCGGGGTTCTCATGCTCCAGTAGCTCTTTAAACGCCTCGTCGTTCTTAGCGAAAGCGTAAGTCTCTTTGCCCGTCGTGGGGCTAGTTTTCATCGGCGGCTCGACACCCATATCGCGGAGCAGGCCCGCCAACTTCGGGTTAGACATGATGTCAGTTTTCTCGGCGTCCACGAGCTCCATGAGCGCGGCCTTCTTGTCCTTCACGCTCTCCAGATGGTCTGCTAAACCCCCTTCATATAAGACCAGCACCGGTTCTGAAAACATACGGATAGTCAGGTCGATTAGCCGCATTTCTGTTGGTGGTAGTTGTGGCGCTAGTTTTGCAAACAGCGCGTATGTAAGCGCAACGTCATTGCAGCAGTAGCTGCCGTAGGCGGCCAAGTCCCACTTGTTAAAATCTATACGGCGTTTGCCTAGCGCGTTAAGCACCTCGTCGCCCTTGATCCCGAGCTTGTAATATTCTGCTAGGCTTTTGAGTGACAGTGATATGCCTTCCGCACCGTGCAACGCTCGTGCCATACTTAGCGTGTCTGCAATACGCTTAGGCTTAATATCAAAATGCCAGCTAAGGATAGCCACATCAAACATGGCGTTGTGCGCGATAACGACGGAGTTACCCCAGTCAAACTGGTCCAGCCATTCTTTGGTATTCTCCTTGGTCCCACTGAACCACTGCGGCTCGCCGTCGTTAACCTGCACAGCTACACCAATCACCTCGAAGTCCGGGTGGCGGATATATTCTTCAGTGGTTACCTTAGTTAATGAATAGTCTTTGGAGTAGGCCGTTTCAAAATCCGCCGTAATAATATCCATCATTTGCTCCTTACTTTCCTTGGTGGCAGCCCCAGTATCTTACGTGCGTCGTTAGCTCGAAACCTCTTGCGTGCCAGGTTGCGATAGTCGTCAAGCATTTCTGCAGGGATGTCGTCCAGCTTCACATGCCCGCCACCACGACGGAACTGCGCCGTGGGCCCATTCAACCAACGCTGTCGCATCCGTTCGGCGCGGGCCGCACGAATGTCAGGGTCTAGGTGTGCATGATGACTACACAACCCGGTCTTATTGGGTACGACAGGTTTCTGACAGACGGAACATTCTGCGGTTTTCTTGTTTCCGGGCATTAATCGTCCTTCTTATCTTATTGCCGCCGTATTGGGGTTGGGTCATTTCCCTCCCTCACAATAGCCTCCGCATCGAGATTGCGGATGGCGGCAACAGCATCGCCCACATGGTCAAGGCAGCAATCGTCAGATAGCGCATCAATGCTTTCGTCAGCAGCCTTCGCCGCAGCCTCCAGCCCCATCTTCACGCCTTCAACATGAGCGGCCCCAACCATGTGAGCAAATTGGTTCTGGAGATGTTCAAGAAACTTGCGCGCTGCTTCTTCCGGCTGATCCCTTAAACTGTCGGACATCTCAATGGTGCCGTTTGGTTTGAACGATATTGACCACTCGGGAGGTTTCGCGAAGGTGATGGCATAGTTTATTTCATTTTTGATGGGCACGAACGTGCCGTAGTTGGTGTCAGTCATTTCATGTGCTCCCCTGCGGCAATATCGTGCGCCAAGTCGTCAAAGTCATAATTGTCTCGGCTGCGGATAAACTCCACAATCCTATCCCGTTCAGCGCGCACACCTTCGCGGTATGCTTCCGACATTAAGATTTGCTTACGCTCGGCGGCTTGGCGGTGAGCGGCGAAGGATTCCGCCAATAGGGATCGCCTGCCCCGCCGTGGTGCGTACCAATCAACGGCTGCGTCCACATCCGCTTGTGTAATGTCATTGGTCATTGGGGTTGTTCCTTTTTCGGATAAAGCCGCCTAAGCGCGCATACTGCATCCACGATGTCGGCCTTGAATGGGCTCTCTGGAGTCACCTTAAGCCAGAGCCACCATGCGGCAAGCGATATTTGCCAGCGAAGCCATGTCATCACCCCTCACTCCCCAAAGCCCGGCAGATCGCGGGTGGGGCGGGGCGCTGGTATTCGCGTCCACACTCCTTACAAACCATCTTCCCGCCCATTTGAGCGGCGATCCTAGCCGAAATGGTTTCCACATCGAGTCGCAGTTTTGTGCATGTCTGGCACGGCTTCAACTCACTCTCCATCGGTCAATCCCTCCTGCTCACTAAATACCTGTAATCGGTATCGTCCAAATTGAACGCCAACTTGAACGCAGTCCAAGCATCCCATTCTTCCATAGGGACAAAGCAACCCACCTCGTTCTGCACCTTGAAAGCCTCGGCTATCGTGCTGTTGAACTTCATGGCCATGCGGAAATCTTCTATCGAAGCTACATTTTCAATGGGAAGCCCGCGCCAGATCGGGCGTGCCGCAAAAGGGACGCAGCGGACGCGCGCACCCTCTTGGGCCTCGGCCCAAATGTTCTTAGCTACCGTGCAGATGCTGTCACTCTTCATCGGTCAGTCCTTTCCATTCATTCAAAACTTCAACTAGCAATTTCTGGGCCTTTGTATTAGGCCCATAGGCGTTGTTATGAAGCACCAAAGCCGCCGCCAGCCTCTCAGCAACGGCGTTCTTTGCCTCCGCCTTTTCCAGCGCGGCGGTGAGGCGGGTGATTTCGGCGGCGGCTTCTTTACAGAGCTTATCAGCATAATCTTCCAGCTTCCGCCCATCTAATTTACAGTCTGCTAATCGCAGCCGCTCCACCAGACTAGTCATGGCCCATCTCCTTCCATTCTCCGCGTTCGATGGCGTCGGCAAGTTCGTTCGCATCGTGTAAGTCCATCGTATAGCCGGGGGTTGGGCCATCCTCACTTCGCAGCCACTTCACCACCTTCTCAATCGTGGCGCTCTCGGTGGCTTCGCGGTGGGCGGCGAGCAACTTTAAATGAAACGTGCTATCAGCAGACCCGCGCCTCACATTGGCCGCTTGGGCGTGGCGACCGTGGTGTTTGGAATAGAGTGCAGCAGCATCCCGATCCGCCTGCGTCACTGTCGGTTCAGTCATGTTTTTCTCCATAAGATAGGCGCGGACGGCGAGGCCGATGGGAGACAAAGACCAGTCGCGATTAAGCAGACCTTCGCTGCACAAGTCCTCGCTGATGACGTTGTAAGCAGCACCCAGAGGGCCTTGCCATCCGATCAACCTCTCCTTTTCCATGTTAATCAACCCATCCGCCAACCGCGTGATGTCAGGGTTGGTCATCCATCTTCTCCCTCAAACACGATCCTGCCGCCGTGCTTGGCGAGGGCTCCCCGGAGTTTCTCGGCTTGGTATGAGTAATCCCATTCATCATCAGGCTCTGGATCACTCTCAGCCAATGCCTCCACCAGCGGATCAACCGGCTTGAGGATGATTAGGTGATACAATTCACCAAAGTTGCCTTGCTCCTCGGCACGCTCAATCGCATCACTCACTTCCTTGCGGAAGGCTTCGTGCTGTTCAATGGCACGGCAGAGGGCTTCGTCAGGCACACGAGATTGGTCGATGTCGTAGCAGATCACGCCGTATAGCCCTCGGTCTGCGCTAGCCTCACTCCCCAACTCCTGCGCCTTGCGTTCAATCTCTACCATCACAGTTCCTCCGGCACGAAGTAGACGCCCAGCAAATACTGCGCTGCTTCGATGATGTTACCGCACTCTTTTGCGTCTTCGGGGTGGCAGTCGGGGTGGTCAAGTTCCTGCTGGGATACTTCGATGGCGTCCTTTAGCTGGTTCTTAAACACCTCCAAAACCATGTCGGGCGATAGTGTGACAGTGAATGGCTTAGTCATCAGGGTTACCTCCTACAGTCCACTTATATCTTTCAAGCATTAAGCCCGGTGTGAGGTTAGTTATAACCTTAATAATCCGCTGCCCCTCTCTACGGGCGGCGTCGGCTTCCGCGTCGGTACTGAAACCTATCGGATACAAGTTCTGTACACAGTAAAGTATCGCGCTTCGTAGGTATCCAGCGCCCACCAAAAAGCTATCGTCATCCTTAATCATCAGGGTTTACCTCCTTCAACGCCGCACGCTCGAAGCGCACTTGCTGCAACTCGTCCTTGATGAAGTCTCCCTCATCCCACTGGCCGGTTAGGATAGCCCGCTCGGACACTCGGCCCCACACCTTCTTGGCTGCTACGCGCTGTCGCGCCAGTTCGATGTCAGTTGTCATCCTTCATCTCCTCCGGCACGTTAGGCACATCGCCATGTGCATCTTCTTCGTCGTGTTCGTCGTATTTGGGGTCTGTCTCTCTAGCGATAGCAAGAGTTACGCAAACGCAGTCAACCACCGTGCGGCTGCTCGCCTTAATAGCCCAAATAAAAAGCTGAAACGCCAGCCGCTCTCTTAGTTTATTCAACATCAGTTTTGCTCCATCGCTCCAGAGATATCTTGTACGCATCTAGCTCATCAGTTGCGAATACTAGCCGCCAGTTTCTATCCTCCCCCACCACGTCTTCCGCATTTGTTTCATGGTACTTTCTAACCTTTACCGGTTTGTTCTCCTCTAACCACACGACAAAACGGATAAGTGGATTATCATGCGGTAGCCCCACACCTACTCCTCCAGACACGGCTTATCTCCTCCGGTAAGGTGCTTAAGTATCTTAGGGTGCGCGGTCCACAGCGCGGTTAGTAGGGAATTGCTGAATAGCTCCATCCTCTTACGCGCCTGCATATCGGACAGGTTAATCTGGAAGTCGGTAATGGGTGTCTTGTAGTGCTTGTCGTGTCCGCTCACACCTTCAACTCCTTCACCAGCGCGCGGACCATGTCCCAGTTCTCTTCGTTGACCACGACTGCGTGGCCGCCGCAACGACGGATAGCTTCGATCTCTCTAACTTGCAGTTCGGTAGGTTTGTTGCGCCCCGCCTTGCACTCGATAGCGAGGAACACCCCGCCGGGGACACAGGCGATAATGTCGGGCACACCGCTACGTCCGTAGCCATGTGTAGCGGGGAAGAAATAGTAAGCGCCCTCGTCCTTGAGGATAGCCACTACCTTATCTTTTACTGCCCCCTCTGGAGTTCTAGCCATCGGTTTGCTCCTCACTCGGTGAGTATTTATGAACCCCGCCGACGCGGGCAAACACGAACCCCGCCCGGGACATTTCGAAGGCTTCAGCTGGCGACTTGCATATGTGGAACACGGCGTATACTTTCGACGCCGCTGCGTCCTCTTCAAACCTCACAAACGGATGCCCCACACCCCCATTCGCGCGGTAACCCACCGCCGCCTGCCTCGCCGCCTTAGCTAGTGCGTGTAAAGACCCGTCGGGGGCGTCGCCGCCCGTTTGTGCAGCCATAGGGCCCCCGTTTACGATACAGTGTAGTGGTTTAATCCCGCAGTAGTGGAAGTCGTAGGACGCGTCGTTCACCTCACGCTGTGTCTTCTCGGTTAGCAGGTATAAATCCATATGTTTGCTCCTTCGGGGTTATTCCCCTGTCTGGTTATGCGTAGACGTAAACCTACGGGTTAACAATGTCAAGTAGCTTTTTTCTGTACTCCTCCAGCGATTTTCGGATGTGGGATGAGGGGTTATCGAGACCAAAGAAAAAATCCCTCACCTCCCTCGACACCCGTGTATGCACGCTAACCATCTTGTCTTCGCCCAGTGTCGGGCGCCCCCGCTTAGCCTTGTTCATGTCGCTCCTCCTTCTCTTGTTCCATAAATTTCTTGAACGCGCCTAACTCGTCGTTAGTGGTAGTAGATAGAAACCGGGAGTAGTGAATGCCCGACTTTTTATATTTTACACAGAACGACATTCGCTCACCCCCGAGCGTCGGGCCCACCCTTATAATGCTCTCTACCTCCGACTCACCAGTCAAACTGTTTGAGGATACCATCGACCTTTCCTTTCATATCTGCGCGGAGGCTTACATCTTCACGAATGTCCTCGACGTCTACGGAGCTAATCACCTTCTCCAATTCGCGCCGGGCGGCTTCCAGCTTGGGGTCCTTGGTAATATTGAGGTGAGTCAGTAGCCCACACAGCTCCTGCGCGTTGGTTACGAACGTAGAGTGAAACAACTTGGTCTTCTCACCCTCGGGCTCGGTCAGTTTCTCGCTCATACCCCGCAGTGCAGAATGTAGTTTGTCCCATGTGGTCGCCATCGCTTCCGTAACGCGTGTCTCGTAGGCTACATCGTATTGCGCCTTCAGTTCCTCCAAGTCGCCCGCACCTACATCAAGCCTGAAGTCGCCAGCCTCGGGTACGGGAGAGAACACCAGTCGGAAACCAAACTTACCAGCAACCGTATTGACATCGGGGTAGTCCGCCGGGTCAAACAAGTCTCCAAGGTTAGTTTCTGCTTGCGACACCAGCACTGGATATACATGCAAGAACTTGTCTATCATCCGGTGGAACTCTTCGCGCTTGGCGTTGGCCTCTTTCTTATAGTCGAAGAACATGGACGTCGGCAAGAGCCTAACCCCCTTGTCAGACCACGGAAGTGTCCGCCCGTTATGCCATGTCCGGCACGAAGCTGAGTAGTCTGCGATCTGCTTGCGCACCGTGGTTCCTGCCATCAGGTTCTTCTTGTACTGCCCGGCATCAGACGACGCGTTGTTGTCGCTAGCTACTTTTGTGGTTGCCGACCTGTCTGTCTTTTGCGCAGTCCACACCGAGATATTCATCTCAACAAGTACGGAAGAGTTAGAAATGCTCATGGTCGTTGCTCCTTGGTTTGTTGTTAGTTATTCTTGGGTGGCTCACCAGCCAGCTTTGCCATGTTATATAGAGCGTCAGAGATAATTCTGATCTCGCAGGTTTCGTTAGGCTTAGAGTCGTCCTGCCATATGTGGTACGTGTAACTGCCGCTGCCGCCTAGCGACGCGCTGACATAGTTTTGTTTGTAGCGTTCACCGCCCATCAGCAGCTTGGCTAATGCTACCGCGTCGTCTACCTCCATGACGTATTCGTCCCAGCCTATCTTGATGACTGCTTTGGCCATGTGATTATTCTCCCTTTGCTTTGGCAATCGCCGCATTGAGGGCCGCTATCGCCGCGTCCATGTCGTCATCATCACCTTCGCGGTACGCGACTACGGCAAGGCTTGCCGCTTCCAAAAGGTCCGGCGCGGCGGCGATTAAGTGGGCGTCGCTGGGGCGCGATACCAGCGCGATAGTCGCATCCGGGTCATCGGGCGATGCAATGGCATCCCAATCCCCAATGTCGCAAGGCAATGGCTGGCCTTGCGGCCCATTGAGCCAAGGCCCCGGCGTGTGTTGTTGTGTCATTAATCGTCTCCTATGTGTACGGTCTTACCGACCGGAGCGAGTTTGCCTTGGGCCCAGCTACCTACCAGACACCACAGCATCGGCGCTTCCCACTCGTTACCCCAGTCATCAATACACCCGTCGGTAAACTGTATGATGCAGTCTGGCTTGATGTTCTTCTCCTTTAGATACCGCATCATCGCAGTAGGGTCGGTGCCGCCTCCGCCCTTGGGCCTCGTAGTAGTTGCGAAGCTATCCATATTACCCGCATCGTAGACCTCGTGCCCCGCCACGGTGTGGTCCCAGTAGATAACGTGGACCTCCTCTGGGTTGACGCTCTTCAGTATCTCGTTGGTCTCACTAATGTTCCTAGCATGCTCCGCATCCGAGATAGAGCCAGACGTATCGCAGCCTATAACCACACTCTTAACACGCTCACCGATCAGGCTAGGTAGATACATATCACTACCAAGGAACCGCCGGTTAGGCTTGCGCCACGATGAGAAGTCCCGTGCAGCACAGGTAGCATTAACGAAGTCGCGCAACAGCTCGCGCCAATCAACTTTAGGTTCAAGTAGTCCTTGCAGCTCGCGGTTACCCGTCGAACCGGTCTTGCCATGCATCTTCTGCGCCGCCATCTGGCCTTGGCGAATAGCTTGATCCAGCTCCTTGGCGAACTGCTCCCTCTCCTCCTTAGTTAGCTCATCAGCGCCTTCCCAGTCATGCTCATCCATACTCCCGCCGCTGCCACCGCCGCTACTGCCACCACCGCCTTCCTCTTGTTCCTTCTTCAATATGTCAAACACCTGCTTGGTGGTCATGTTGGTGAACCGCTTGTCGAGCAGCCCAATAGTTTTGCCCTCGCGCATCGGCATCTTTATGACAGTACCGCCCGGGTCGCGCTCGACGAGCATCAAGTTAACGACGTAGTCCGCCGCTTGGTTGGTTAGGCGTTGGTCCTCCTCGAACAGCTTGCGCCAGACTGTTAGCTGCCTAAGCATCTTATGGGCACACTCGTGGAGCATGACGAACGCCAGTTCCTTGAAATCCAAGGACTGCACAAAGGCAGTACCGTACACCTCGTCGCGTCCATTGGTCATCGCGGTCGGCACATCATCACTGATAGACTTGGTGCCAAGCATCATCACGCCAGACCAGTCAGCGAACAACGGGTTCCGCATCAGGTCGATGGCTACCTTCTTCAGCTTGCGCTCAGGTGTTAGTGACATCGGTTTGCTCCTTCGTTAGTTGTTAGTGTATCTGGCTGCCTCTGCTGAACACTGGCGGCACTTTGATGTCGTTGTTCTCCAGTACCCTGACCAAGTGGGTCAACAGTGTAGCGTGTGTGCTTACGATCTGAATTAGCGCAGACACTGCGTCTGCTAGGCTCTCCAGTGTTTCCCGCGCCCGCTCTTCGTCGAACGGCAGTTCAAGTTGGGTGTGTGTTGGTGTGTCGGTCATTTTTGTTTCTCCAGCACGGTTATCAGGGTTCGCAGTGCTTCGGGTAGTTGCTTTCTGTTCTCGCGACGGCGCTTAACCCTAGCTGCGTCTTCTGGCCGCTGGTGTAAAACCCCGTCAGACGCAGGTTGTTCCAGCACGTCCAGACACAGCCGCAGCATCTTGGCGATAGTTTTGTCCTTCTCCTTATGTAGGGCATCCAGTGCACGGGATTGTTCGGCTAGGGTTTTGTATTTATCTGTGTCCATCACAGCACGTCCTGATTGAGAATCATCCAGTCGTGGAACTCCTTGCTGGTGAAGGCGACCTGCTGCTTGGTGGGGTTCTTGGCGACGGTCGTTGTGAACACGGCCTGCCACTCAAGCGGGAACCGCGAGAGATACTTCATGAACGCGCTGACAGTGTTCTTCTCGACCTTGACCACAGCACCGAACACCATAACAGCGCAGGCGCCTACCGCATCAGGAACCTTGGCCGTCTCGGGGCTGGAGATAATGCTGTCCCACGAAGGAAGCTGGTCTTGATACTCTACATAGGCGTGCATATCGCGCGCCGCAGATTCACCGATAGTGCCGATCATTGCTGCTAGCGCCGCGTTAGGCGTGAACTTATCTCGTTGAGCGAGAACACCCGATACCAGTTGAAGCGAACGCGGAGACACGAAGGATGCCTGCTGCTTCTTGGGGTTGAAGATATACGGATTGCTATCCGCGTTACCGTCCAGATAGGAGTCGAACGCATGTTGGAACTGGTTAGCCCACGCCATGACCACCGGCTCGATGTTGTTGTTGATTGCCCATGCCAGCCACTCTTCAGCACTCGGCTTGCGCACGGTGATTGTCGTTACCCGGTTGAGTGTGTGGGCCTTGATGTTGTCGCCTACCCCGTCGCTGGACATATTACCAGACAGGAACACAATCGAACCCTCGGGCAGAGGGATGTCACCAAGGCGCGGGTTGCGCGCTTCGAGGAGGGGATGAAGCATATTCTGCACAGGCGCCGGGGCCTTGGTAAACTCATCCAGCATGATGACCACCGGCTTGTTCTCTTGCAGATGCAACACTGCGTTAGGGAAATACTCAGTCACCTTAAGTTCGCGGTTAGGCGACGGCATGGCGATGTCGCCAAGGTCCTTCTGCGCACAGTCAAAATAAGCGTAAGCATAAGCGTCACCGAAGTGTTGCTCGAACGCGCCCATCAAGGATGACTTGCCAATGCCCGGCTCACCGCGCAGGAAGAACCTATTCTTGGGGCAGTGAATAATAAGCTGTGCGGCCTCGGTGAGAGAGACGGTAAGACCGAAGTTGATTGCGGTATTGTTAGACATAGTTTGCTCCTTGGGTTGTATCGTAGTTTTTTCTTTTATAGTAGCACATTAAATGTGTTGTGTCAATCTGTTTGGTTCGGTTTGCAGAGCTCCCCGTGTTCTGTGTCTACTTATCCTCAACAGCCCACGCGTATCGGTCTTTAACCGGGTGGGTGCCTTCTGTGATTACGTGCTTATCCAGAACTCGGTCGGCGTGCGCAGATATCAGCCAATGGTCAAACCCCTTTTCCGGGTTGCGCAGCGAGTAACCGATCCGCATGAAGTATATCATCAGCGCATAGAACCGCTCCGTGTCGCCGCTTAGCGTGGCAGCTTTGATGGCCTCGTCTGTGTTATATTTGTCGTGCATACTTCTACGTTCTTGCCAGCCCGGGTCTACTACATCCCAGCTTCCAGCGACCTTCAGCACGCCTTTCATGTAATCACGGAACTCTTTGTACTCGCGCCTAACAGTGTTCATCTCCTTGCGGTTCATCGTGTGCACGACTGGAAACCGTGGGTTGAGGAGTGTGCCTGCTCTGAAGTTATTGTTCTCGTTTCTGCGCAGCGGCACGCATCCTCGGTTAGTCGTCGTCTTGGTTTCTGTATTGGTTTCCGCTTCTGTATTAGTCTCGTACTCACACCTAACCCAGATATCGCCTAGGTGAGAAAAGAAGTAATTAGGTAAGATCGCACTGAGCCAGTTAGCAGTAGACTGTGTGACCCAACCGTCAACATTAACTAATATCGTTCCGGCTGGTTTGTAGCGGATGATGTCGGTGCGGTAGAGTTTAACTACATAATGGGTCTCACCACCCACCACTTCCTCTCTGATACTCGCCGGGCTTTTGCTCCGGTTGCTACCTAACGGGCGGTGTTCAACGGCTCTGCCGCGTATAGGTTTGGTCTTTGCGTGACAGTGCTTGGCTTCTTCATAGTTATATATGCGCGGTGCGCCGTCGGCTCTTGAATGCCAGCTCATTGGTCTGCTCCTTCGTTAGGTTTGTTATCGTATATTCAAGTGTTTCCGCCATGTGTCGCATGCGCGTTGGGTGTGTGTTTCTATTGCGTAGGGCCCGTCGTTCTCCTCGATAACCTCCAGTATCTCCATGATTCGACCTTGGGTTATGTATTCTCCATAGGCTCTCGCCAGCCGTCGCGTGCCATCGACCCAACCAACATACGGGTAAGGTTGGATGTGCCCACCATCGTCACTTGCACTAAACAAACATATCAGTCTCATGCTGCCTGCTCCCGCAGCGAAAGGAACAACCTCAAATGGTCGGGTTTGAATCCCCACTGATTGCGCCGCCGACCATACTCAGCACATTGTTTATTGAGTTCATGCTCAAGCACCCGTAGGTTAGCCCGCATCTCGTCGTAGTCGTTGAGAAGCTGGATGGTGTAGTCATCTTGTTCGTGTGTGTTGTTAGGCATTAGTCTACTCCTTAAGTTATACGTATCCGTATCCGTCTCCGTCTCCGTGTCCGTATCCGTATCCGTATCCGCTTCCGTCTCCGTATCCGTCTCCGTCTCCGTCTCCGTCTCCGTATCCGTTTCCGTTTCCGTTTCCGTATCCGTTTCCGCTTCCGTATCCGTTTCCGCTTCCGTTTCCGTCTCTGTATCTGTGTCCGTCTCCGTATCCGTATCCGTATCCGTCTCCGTCTCCGTCTCCGTCTCCGTATCCGTATCCGTATCCGTATCCGTCTCTGTATCCGGTGAAGGTCTTCGAGTCCTCCACTAACTTGGGCCAGAGGAGTTCCGGAACTGCGGGCGGTTCCCT